>WNFZ01008900.1_pt1 | contig 17092 bp, 15 predicted proteins | sample 5400081 | NCBI WGS metagenome assembly WNFZ01 (sample SAMN13153365, study PRJNA577476) | soil metagenome | isolation source: 80 cm soil or saprolite under grassland replicate 1 | place: USA:California | collected 2016-06-15 | reverse complement strand
ATCGAGCGCTACGCCGGGCGCATGACCGTCGAGCAGCGCCTCGCCGAGTCGATCCGCAGCTTCCACCTCGACGCGCTCTGCTCCGCTGTGCCGCTCAACGTCGACTTGGACGTCGTGCTCTCGGTGCTCGCCGGCGCGGTCTGTGCCTCGCTCCGCCGCCGGCTCACCGGCTACCAGGCAGCGACCCCCGACACCCTCCAGCGCCGGTTCCTCTCCACCGGCGGCGTCATCATCAAGCAGGCAGACACCATCGTCGTTCGCCTGAAGCGCCGCACGTACTCACCAGTGCTGCGCCAAGCCGACATCCCCGAGGTGGCCGTGCCCTGGTGGCACGGACGACGGCTCCGGTTCGAGTTCGACTGACCGTCCCCCCAGACGCAAAGTTGGGGTGGGATTCGCTGTCGCGAGAATCGGCGCTAATTGATTGGGGATGTCTGTGATGCTTCTTCCCGTGGGTACCCGTGCAGTCACCTGCCCAGGCAGATGAGCGCGGCGGCTGCCCGGTAGACGTCTTGGACCCTGTACAGTAGCCCGCGCCAGCGACGCAGCGCCCAGGCGTTGGCCAGATACCCGATCGACAATCAGTGCCGAGGTGGGAGTGGCCCCCGGGCTTGGTGGGTGTGGATGAGGCGGCGGTGGTGGGATCGACTCCACCCGGGTGCCTCGTCGGGCCAAACCAGCAGGACCGGGCATTTGCACACCCGACCACAACCGCCGGCATGATCGTGGTGACCGCAGCGGACACGATGTTGGCGACCAGGCTCTTGGTCGGCGATACGACCGTGAACTGCAGCGAGATCTCACCGTCATGTGCGCGTTCGTGTCGCCGTCCATCCCCGTCTCGGGTGTCGCTCCACAGCCTATCAGTCGCACAGATCGGGGATGTGAATACCTCGTGGCCGCGCTGCTGCGGTCCGGTGTGAGGCCTGGGTACATACACTGGCGCGGGTCAGTGAGGATGACGGTGAGCTGCGCGGTGAGGTCGTTGGTGAGGTCCGCGCTGGTGCGCGCCCAAACGCGAGCCCGCTGTCAGTGGTGATGAGCGCCGGCGGCCGTGGCAGGAGTGCCCTCCACCCGCCGGCGTGCTGCAAGCGTGTGCCTGGCAGAATGGTCAGGATCTCCGTCCGGCAGCGTGTGGACCGGGCCAGCACCGGTCGCCAGGGTCCGGGTGGCGTAACTGCCGGAGCCCGCGGTCAAGCGCGATCGAGTGGAAGGCCGTCCCGGGAAGACCACCACGCGCGTAGTGCACGGATGGGCGTGCCTTGACGTCGCTGGGCATCAGTGCCCGGGAGGGGCTTCGTTGCGGCCCGCCGACGACGGGTCGACAGCGTCCGTCCATCGACGATTGTCCTTTGCCATTGAAGATGGCCTGACTCGAGCCGCTGACCTGGGCGGATCAGATTGAGTGGCACGCCGGTACGCGGGGGAGCTGGTGCTCGTCTTGAGCCGGATAGGCAGCTTGACCAGCATATTGGCACACGGGCCGACTTGGATGGCACGCGGACAGACTTCGATGGCACAGGATAACGATGACGACCGCTGGATCCAGGTCCCAGGACGCCACGGTCGACGATGGCGCTTCCACCTCCGGCCGGGGATGGTCACTGCTACGTACGCGGTTGGGCGCCAGTACGGCACGCACTGTCGAACCTCAGGTATTCCGGCGGAATCACCGGAGCCGCGGCCGGGCGGCGTACCGCCGCCCACCCGGGGGCGACGTGTAGTGCACGGCCCGCGACGGCGACGGCCGGGTCAAGGGCGGCCCGCAGGGCCGGTCCGAAGGACCGCGCAGCGCCCTTGACGCGGCCGGCGAGCGGCGCGGTATCCGCCGGCTGGCCGCGACAACGGCCGGTCCGCGGACGGGTGCAGGGTCCCGGCTGCGGCGCCCACAGGGCGAGGCTGTTCCATAGCCTGTGAGCTGTCCCGGCGAAGCCGGACAGCGTACCGCGTCTGCCGATCGGGTCCTCGTTCTTGCTGGGCTGGGGTTGCTGCTGCCTGTCGGTGTCGGTGGTGCTGGCGGGTTGGGTCTTGCTGGCTTCGTCCTCCTGTCTGCTGGTGGTGCTGCTGGTTCCTGCTCGTTCTCGAGGCGGTGGTGTCGGCCGGAAGCTGGCTGTCAGGTTCGCGGTGAGCGCGAAGAGGTTGGCTGTGCTCCGGAGACCCGGCGAAATCGAGGCGCCGGGCGCAACGCAGGGGGTGATCAGCATGTCCAGGCGCAGCCGGGAAGCCCTCACCCTCGCCAAGCACCTGTGGACCTACTGGCGCCTCGGGCCAGGCGGGGTCGAGGTGCGCTGGACCGACGGATGGTTCCGCGGTCGGTACCGGCGAGGGTGGGAGATCGCCTGGGACGATGGCCCCACCATCCAGCGGATGCGCCAGGCCGCCCTGAAGGCCTCTGTTGGCCAGGCGATCGGTGAGCTGGTGCACGCCGACCTGGTGGGCTATCAGCGCTCACTGACGCTGACCGCCTGGGCGGTGCGTCTGGTCCACCACGTTCACGACGGCGGCCAGGTCCCGGACCTGGCTGACGTGCGGGTCGAGGAGGCGTGGCGAGACGACCTGGAGCGCACGGAGTTCCCAGAGCACGCCCCTACCGCCGAGGAGCAAGCGCTGGCCGAGATGCTGCTGCGGCGGGGACTGCGCGACTACCACCAGGGCCTGGCTGCCGCCGAACGCGCGTGGATCGAGCAGCGCCGCAGCCTGCCGGCACCGCCGATCCCCGAGGTGCTGATGGCCCGCGCCCTGACCACCTTCGGGCTGGACGCCTTGGCGGCGCTGGAGCAGGTCGACAACGTCGTCGAGCTGCCCCGCCATGGTCTGGACCGTGACGACGGGCTCGGCCTGCCATAGCCGGGAGATCGAGGTGTTCACGCCACGCAAGCTCGATCCGGTCGCCCTCGGCGGGTCGGGGCGGCTGTGGGGCTACCTGCAGGGCGGCCACGAGACCGCCGACTACTATCTTGGCCGCGACGGCACCCCCACCCACGCGGCGGTGGAACTGCACGGCCGGCTATTCGCCCGCCTGGGCCTCGACCAGCTCGACCGGCAAGCATTCGAGCGGCTGGCGGCCGGCTGCCACCCCCTGACCGGCCAGCGGCTGATCAAGACCTCCCACACGCTCCACCGCGACCGCGCCACGGGCGAGTTGGTGACGCGGGGTGGGGCGCATGTTCCCGGGATCGACTGCAATCTATCCCCACCCAAGTCCGTCTCCGCGGTCCTGCCGTTCCTCTCTCCCGCCGACCGGGCCGCGCTGGAGGCCGCGCACCTGGCCGCTGTCCGGGTGACAATCAGGGAGCTGGAGGGGCGGGTGGCCGCCTGCCGCCCCACCATCGACGGCCAGCAGTTGCACACCAGCGGTGAGCTTGCGATGGCGAGCTTCACCCACCACACCAGCCGGCCAAGCCCCGAGGTTGCCGCCGAGCCCGGCCGCCCGCCGGATCCGCAGCTCCATTCGCACGTGTTCGTGTTCAACTTGGCCTGGTGCGAACCCGGGCCGGGTGAGGGCCGGTTTCTGGCGGTGGACTCCCGGCCCCTCTTCCAGTTCGGCGCCACCGCCGAGGCCATCTATCAGTGTGAGCTGGCCGCCCAGCTCCAGCGGCTCGGCTACCGGCTCGACTGGCACCAGACCCGCAGGGGCCGGGTGTGGGAGCTGGCCGGCGTCGACCAGCAGGTGCTGGAGCTGTTCTCCAGCCGCCACCGCCACATCGACCAGCTCGCCGCCAGGTTCCAGGCCGAGAAGGGACGGCCGCCGACCACCCTGGAACGCCGCCACCTGGCCGCCCACGACCGGCTCGCCAAGACGCCCCCCTGCCGCGCGCCGCACTGGCCCGCCTACCGCCAGGTCCTCGACCGGCGCGGCCTCTCGCCGCCGTGCCCGGAGCGCACGCTGATGCAGGCCGCGGCGCCGCTGGCTGACCGTGAGGCGACGGTGCGGGCGCGGCTGCTCGGCCCGGACGGGCTCACCCACCAGGACGCGATCTTCGACGAGGGCACCGTGACCAAGCTGGTCTTCCAATCGGCCACGGGGCTGTTGAGCGCCGAAGAGGCGGCCGGGTTCTTGACCAGGTTCCTCCAGGGATCGGACCTGGTGGCGGTGGTGGTGGACGGCCAGCCACGGCTGACCACAGCGGCGCTGCTGGCCAAAGAGCGCGCGATCGTCCAGGCGGCCACAGCGAAGGTGTCAAGCACTGTGCCGGCGCCATCGGCCGCGATGATCCATCGGGCCGCCGCCGAGGTCGCCCGCCAGGCCGGCTACGAGCTGTCCGCCGAGCAGCGCGCGGTGGTCGAGCACCTGTGCGCGCCGGTGGGGTGGGCGTCGCTGGAGGGCTGGGCCGGCACCGGCAAGACCACCGCCATGCGCGCCGTCGTCCGCGCCTACCAGCGCAACGGCCAGCCCACCGTGGTGGTCTCCACTGCGGCCGACACCGCCCGGCGCACCGCGCGCGAGCTCGAGCTGGACCACGGCTATACCGTCGAGGCGTTCTACCAGGCCGTCGAGCAGGGCCGGCTCCGTCCGGACGGGCGGATGGTGGTGATCGTGGAGGAGGTGTGCATGGTCGACACCCACCGCATGCACCGGCTCCTCCAGGCGGCCGGGCCGGCGATCATCCGCACCCTGGGCGACCCCGAGCAGGCCCAGGCGGTCGGCGCGGCCGGCTGGCACACCCAGGTCGACCAGGCCATCGGCGGGCACGCGCAGCTCACCACCGTCGTGCGCCAGCGCGACCCGGCAGACCGGGAGGTCTGCCGGCTCCTCCGCCAGGGCCACGCGGACCAGGCGCTGGCCAACCTCCGGGCCCGCGGCCGGGTGCACCTGGTCCCGCACGCCTCCACCGCGGTCAAGGAGGTCGTACACGCCTGGGACCGCCACCGCCACCAGCGCGGCCTGGAGGGGGTGAAGATCGTCACCGACACCTCCAACGCCACCATCGACACCCTCAACAGCCTGTGCCAGGCCCGACGCCGGCGGGCCGGGGAGCTGTCGTGGCCGACCACTGAGCTGGTGGACCGCGACGCCGGCCGGCGCGAGCAGGTCTACGTCGGCGACCGCGTACGGTTCACCCGCCCATACCGGGGCGAGGATGGTGAGCGGGTCGCCAACGGCACCGCCGGGACCATCGTCCATGTCGACCTTGGCCTGCGGCGGGTCACAGTCGGCTGTGACGACGGCCGCCAGGTGCCGGTGGAGCTTGCGGAGCGGGAGTGGGCGCAGCCCCTGCGGCTCGACTACGCGGGGCATGCGCTCAGGCTGCAGGGCGGCCAGGCCCAAGTGGTGCTGGTGCTGCCGGGGAGCTGGCAGACCTCGCGGCAGTCGGCCTACTCGATGGCGACCCGCTGTGTGGAGGAACTGCACGTGTTCGTCGACCGCGACAGCCAGTGCTCCGGCGAGCATACACAGCACGAGCCGCTGGCGGCGCTCGCGCAGCGCTGGACATGCGACGCGCGCAAGCACCCAGCGTCCGAGCGGCTCGTGGGTGGCGAGGACGATCAGGAGCACACCGCAGTCTCTGATGCGGCTCGTCAGGCGGATGCGCCGATGGAGCGTGGATGGGAGCCGCCTTGGACTGCAGAGTCTCCTGAGCGTGCGGGCCTTGAGGACGGCGTTGTGGGTCTTCCGGTGCCCACTCTGGAGGGGGCGGCGCGCATGCGTGCGCTGGCCCAGGAGCTGGCCGCGCTGGGAACGCCCACCTGGCCGCCGGAGCCGGGGGTTGCCAGGCACGAGCTGGGCGACGGCCTGGGGCTGGAGCGGGACATCGGGTAAGCAGGCGTAACCGAATCACGATGACGTGCGTGACACTCAGCCCGGCTGCGGTCACGAGTCCCTGGTGGGTGTTGAGCGTCACTCGAAACGAGCACATGCCGTCGCTCCAGATGAGCACGGACGGTGGATAACCCGACGCCGCATTGGTGTCTGCGAGCGACGACATGGTGATCACGAAGCGCGGCGCATCCGCATGCGCGTCAGTCGAGTTCGGTCTCGCTGGAGGTTGACACAGAGGGAGACGATCAGTTGGCTCAGCCGTGGTCCGGCGCCCAGGCCCAGGGCGATGCTGGCCTTGTCCCGGGTGGGCGCGCTTGACAGCTCGATCGGCAGGAGACGGAATCGTCGCCATTCTGTACCGTTTGCATGTCTTATGCTGGATCGGTCGGGCCAGACTTGGAGGCGGCATGGAGAAGGTCGACTACGACGCACGCCTGCACGCCGTCTACCCCGCCGGCCGGCAAATGTCGCCCGATGCACTACAAACCTGGATGGAGGCGTTCGCTCGCCACCTGCCGGGGACACGGCCACTGGTCTGGCTCGACCTGGGCTCGGGTACCGGCCGCATGACCCCCTCTTTGGCGAGTGCCTTCGGCGGCCCCGCCCACGGAGTCGAGCCATCAGACAAGATGCGTGCTCAAGCCCTTGCCCACGCTGGCCATCCCGCCGTCACGTATGCGGCTGGGTCTGCCGAGCACATCCCGTTGCCAGCTGCCTCGTGTGACGCAGCCTTGCTGTTCTTCGTCTGGCACCACGTAGTCGACCGCGAGGGCGCTGCGCGGGAGTTGCGCCGGGTGGTCAAGCCAGGCGGCAAGCTCTTCGTGCAGGCGAACTTCTCCGACAGGATGCCTGATGTCTGGTGGTTCCGCGTCGTGCCCGAATGGAGGAAGGTCGACACGGCGCAGTTCCGGTCCGAGGAAGCGGTGGAAAGTGACTTCGTCGGCGCCGGGTGGACGCTCGTCTCCCGTGATGAAGTCACCTGGCTTCGCTCGGCGAGCCTGGCCGAGGACTCGAGAGGCTGAAGCTACGTGCCGTCTCGGTCTTCGAGCACATGAGCGAGGAGGTCGTCGAAGCGGGCTTCGCCAGGATCGAGGCAGCGCTGCCCTCACTGGGCGACGGCCCGCAATACGAGACCAGCGAGCTGCTCGTCTTCCAGCGCTAGGAGTCCAGCCCGGGATCTGTATCGCGAACTCGGAAACACGTCAAGACCGCTCCTCGGCCACCGTCCTCGTAGCCGCCCCAGGCGCCGCCGCAAGACCGCGTCCCGGCGCGCGCCGTATGCGTGCGGCGACAGCGTGCGCTGCCGCACGCCAACATGGTCACGACCGCTTGCCACCGATGCTCGTCCGCAGCGTCGCTTCGGTGCTCATATCGAGTGGCGGGCAACAGGTGGGGTGCATTCGCATGGGCGCCTCGCTTCTTGACCAGGCCTAGGGCGTGTTTGCAATGTTGATGGGACAGGTGGGTAGAGTTCGCGCCCATGGCACGAACCAAGCGAGAACTGACCGATGCGCAGTGGGCCAAGCTGGCGCCACTGCTGCCACCCCGGCGCCCGCGGATGGGCCGCCCGCCCAAGGACCACCGCCTGATCGTGGAGGCGATCGTGTGGCTGGACCGCACCGGGGCGCCGTGGCGGGACCTGCCCGCCGAGTATGGCCCCTGGGAGACGGTGGCCAGCCGGTTTTATCGGTGGCGTCGCCGGGGTGTGTGGGACCGGGTGCTGGCCTGCCTGCAGGCCCAGGCCGACGCGCGCGGCGAGCTGGACTGGCTGCTGCACTACGTGGACGGGTCGGTGGTGCGGGCCCACCAGAGTGCCGCCGGGGCCCGCCGGCGGCCGGCAACCGCCGACCTGCAGGTCCAGGGCACGGGGGGCTGTCGCCGATCCTGACCAGCCGGGCGATCGGGAGGCGCTGGGCCGCAGCCGCGGCGGCTACTCCACCAAGCTGCACCTTCGGGTGGAGCGAGGGGGCAAGCCGATGGTGATCCTGGCCACCGCCGGCCAGCGCCACGAGGCGCTGATGCTGCGCGGGCTGATGGAGCGTGGGGCGGTCAAGCGGCCCGGGCCCGGCCGGCCGCGGATCCGGCCCGACGCGCTGGCTGGTGACAAGGGCTACAGCTACCCCAGCCTGCGGCGCTACCTGCGCCGGCGTGGCATCCGGGCGGTGATCCCCTCCAGGTCCGACCAGCCCCGCCAGCGCCGCTTCGACAAGGCTGCCTACCGGGAGCGTAACCAGGTGGAGCGCTCGATCGGCCGGCTCAAGGGGTGGCGTCGGGTCGCGACTCGGTATGAGAAGCGCGAGGCCAACTATCTGGCGATGGTCACCATCGCTGCGATCGTGCTGCTGTGGCTGGAGTGACATTGCAAACACGCCCTAGTCAAATGGAGCCGAAGCCGCCTGGAGGGCTCACTCCTTGATGGTCGGCTCCTGGTCAGGGGTCCATGTCGGGATTTGCTGCGTGGCCGTAGTTCCCGACCAGGAGCCGGCCGGCTTATTGGGGCGGTGCCGTTCCTTCGGCAGGGGCGAGCAGCAGACGCTCGCCGGTCGGCTCGGTGACGCCCCGCTCCCACTGGCTGACCGAGGACTGCTTGACCCGGAGCAGGGCGGCGACCTCGCTTTGGGTCAGCTCGGCCTTGCGGCGGGCGATGCGGATCGCGGTCGCCAGCGGCCGATCCGGGCGAGCGACCAGACGGCTTGGCGCCGCTTGAGATGCGCGAAAGACCATGTGGCTACCTGCCCGGCCGAAGTTGGGCGACCGTGGCGCGGGGAGACTGCTGCACGGCCTGGGGCTCGTCGGACCGACCGCGCAGTGTGACGAGTAGCCGGACCAGCTCGGCGTTGGTCTCGTAGAGCACGTCCGGTACCTCGACGTCGGCCATGATCGCCAGGCCGATGAACTGATTGACCTGGCCTTGCAGCTCGTCGGCGGCGCGGCAGAGCTGGCCGAGCAGCAGGCGGCGGGCGTCTGAGCGGTGGCGCATCGGCGGTTCCTTGCTTGCTGGTGGGGTGCTCCGGAGCCAGGGATGGATGGGCTCGACCTGGCTCCGGAGCCTTCCCCGTTCCAAGACCGGCTGGGGGCCTCCGGTCTCGGACGCTTCGTCTCGTCGTGGTGGAAGGCGGCCCGTAGGGCAAGGTTGGCGCTCCTCGCCCTGCGGGCGGCGACCTCCGTGGGGGTCCTACTTGCTACTTGGCGGCTGTTCGGTCCGGGTCGGGCCGGGAGGCTGGGCCCCGCAGGTGAAAGAAGAGACAACTCCTTTCTTGCGGTACCTCCCGGCCCGACGCGGGAGACCGTAGAACCTGGGCGCACGCCGGAGCGGTACAGTTTGTCTACCTTTGTTGGGCCGCTCAGTGGTTGTGTCCGCTGGGAGACGACAGAGAAGCGACGCGCGTACAGGTGCCAGACATGGATGAGGAGAACGGCGAGCGCCGGAAGGAAATCGCCCGACGTGTCGAGTACTGGCGACGGCGGCGCGGGCTGACGCGGCGGATCTTCGCCGACCGGCTCGGTCGCTCCGCCAGTTGGGCGCAGAAAATCAGCAGCGGCGACCGGCAGCTCGACCGGCTGTCGGTGCTGGACCAGATCGCGCGGGTCTTGGAGATCCCGATCAGCGTCCTGATCGAGGATGAAGAGTCGCAACGTGCGGCCGAGTGTGTCGATGAAGTCGAGGTCGCGGCCATCCGGCGGGCCTTGCAGCGCTACGACGCCATCACCACGGTCTTCAGCGTCGAGCCTCCGCCCGATCCAGACCTGGTCAAGCTGAACCAGCGCGTCACTTATGCTTGGTCAGCCTTCCAGGCTGCCCACTACTCCGCGCTCGGGCCGCTGCTGGCGGGCCTCCTGGTCGATGCCCAGTACGCCAGCCGGCAGCTCAGCGAAGACGACCAGCACAGCGCGACTGTGCTCCTCGCGCAGACCTACCAGGTAACGACCTCGACGGTTCGCAAGCTCGGTCAGCACGACCTTGAATGGCTGGCGGCCGAACGCGGCGTGGAGGTGGCCGAGCAGACCGGCGATCCCGTCCTCATCGCAGGGGCGGCCTACCGGCTGGTCAACGCGCTCCGGGCCACGAACGGGGCTGAGGCAGCCGTGCAAGCGGCGGTTGCCGGCGCGCATCGCTTGCAGCCCGCGCTGGAGACCGACGTTCCAGAGCGGCTATCGCTGCTCGGGACGCTGCTGCTGCAAGGCGCGGTTGCGGCCTCACTCGGGGGCAATGGGTCCAGAACGCGGGGCCTGCTCACCGAGGCACAGCGGATCAGCCAGCGCCTCGGCAGTGACCGCAACGACTTCTGGACCGCCTTTGGGCCTACCAACGTCTTGATCCACCGTGTCTCAGCACTGGTCGAGTTGCGCGAGTACGGGCTGGCGATCGAGACGGCAGCGGCGATGGACCCTACCGCGCTGTCGGTCCTGCCAGCCGAGCGGCGGGCGAACCACTTCCTTGATGTGGGGCGGGCCTACAGCCTGGGCGGACAGCGCGACGAGGCGGTGTCGGCCCTGCTGGAGGCCGACGAGCTGGCTCCGAAGGAGGTGCGCTGCCGACCGCTCGCCCGGGACCTCATCGTCGACTTGTGGCGGCGCTCTCGCGGCGCGCCCTCGCTGGACCTGCGGTTGCTGGCCGAGCGGGTCGGACTGGCCGCATGACCATTGGTGGCCCTCAGCGCGTGCTCTACATCATCGCCTGCGCTGCGCCGCCGGCGCTGGACGTTCACCGGCTTGTCGAGCTGGCTCATCAAAAGCAGTGGGAGACCTGCCTTATCGTCACGCCGGAGGCTCGCAAGTTCGTGGACGAGGCGAGGCTGGAGAAGCTGACCGGCCATCCGGTACGCAGCGAATACCGCCGACCTGGCGAGGACGACCCGTGGCCGCCGCCTGATGCCATTGCCGTAGCGCCCGCCACGACCAACACCATCAACAAATGGGCGGCCGGGATCAGCGACACGCTGGCCCTCGGCGTGCTGGTGGAGGCCATCGGCAAGGGACTACGCGTAGTAGCGATGCCGTTTACCAACCGGGCGCAAGCAGCTCATCCGGTGTTCGAGCAGAACATCGGGCGCTTGCGGTCGTGGGGTGTGACCGTGCTCTACGGCCCCGAGGTCTATGCGCTGCAAGAGCCGGGCATGGGGATGCAGGTACGGCACACGTTCCCGTGGGAGCTGGTCGTGGAAGCGTTAGAACGGGCCTACCCGTGATGGCGTGGCCAAGGCGCGATCATCGTTGACACCAACAGTGACGAGATCGCCAGGGGGTTCTCCCCAGAAGCGGACCCTCGCGACCATGCCGAAGAGAGCGCGCTCCGTGGGGTGCCAGCCGGCGATCCGCGCCTGCCGGCCGCTACGGTCTACAGCTCCCTGGAGCCGTGCAGCGTGCGGCTCTCGCGTCCCGTGAGCTGCACCACGCTCATCCTGGCGGCAGGCAGTCGACGAGTCGTCTTCGCCTGGCGAGAGCCTGAGCTGAGGTGTTCGTTGACGGCAGGGGCGTGGAAGTCCTCCACAGCGCTCAGGCGGGGGTCATCGAGGTATCTGCGCTTGCCGACCTGGCTCGAGCGATCAACGGCCATCTGGTTGAGTCGCTCTCCGAGTCCGATCGCTGACACCCGTCGGCTTCGCCACTTTCGCCAGTGCTGTGACCTGCACGGTCACGATGTCGCCCTCACGAGGCGCATTGAGACGTGGCCGGGTTGTAGCCTGATCCTCGCGCTGCTGAACGCGCTGGACGACCAGGCCAACTCGGAATGAGGATCCTGGCTGCAGCAGGTAAGAGGCTGGCTCGGGAGAGGAGTCCGTGCATGCGTGACCTGCCCCCCAACATGACCGACTACCTGGAGACCAGGGCCTCGTTCCGGCTGGAGGTGCCCGAGGTCTACAACTACGCGCGCGACGTGGTCGACGCCTGGGCCGCCAGGGAACCCGGCAAGCTCGCCCTGCTGGCCGTCGGGCCCGACGGCGGCAACCCGCGCCGCTTCAGCTGCGCCGAGCTGGCCGCCTCGTCCAACCGCGCGGCGAACTTCCTCGCCTCCCTCGGGGTCCGCAAGGGCGACCCGGTGTTCGTGATGTTGCCCCGCATCCCCGAGTGGTACGACGTGGTGCTCGGCTGCATCAAGCTCGGCGCCGTCCCCATGCCCGGCACCACCCTGCTGACCGGGCGCGACATCGCCTACCGGCTGGACCGCGCAGGGGCGACCGTGGCGGTCACCGACCCCGAGGGGGCCGCCAAAGTAGACGAAGCCTCCGAGCGGCTGGGCCTGTCACTGGAGCGGCTGTGCGTCGGGGAACCGCCGGCCCCGGCGGGCTGGACCTCGTGGGCCGACGGGTTGGCCGACACAAGTGACCAGCCGCCGGCAGTGGAGCCCACCCGCTCGGACGATCCCTTGCTGATCTACTTCACCTCTGGGACGGTGGCCACCAAGATGGTGCTGCACACGCAGGCGTCGTTGGGGATCGGCCACCAGATCACGGCGCGGTTCTGGCAGGACCTCAAGCCGACCGACCTGCACTGGACGCTATCGGACTTCGGCTGGGCCAAGGCGGCCTGGGGCAAGCTGTTCGGACAGTGGGCGCTGGGCGCGGCCAACTTCCTTTGGGACGCTCGCGGCAAGCCCGACTTCGACCTGATCCTTCGCATGATCGGGGAGCAGCGGGTGACGACGTTCTGCGCGCCGCCGACGGTGTTCCGCGCGCTAGTCCTTGAGGATCTGTCCAGGTACGACTGGTCCAGCCTGCGCCACTGCGTGTCTGCTGGGGAGCCGCTCAACCCCGAGGTCATCAAGGTCTGGCGGGACGCCACCGGCCTGATGATCTACGACGGGTACGGGCAGACCGAGACCGTCAACCTCGTGGCGAACTACCGCTGCATGGAGGTCCGGCCCGGTTCGATGGGCAAGCCGACGCCTGGCTTCGATGTCTGCGTGGTCGACGACGACGGCAACGTGCTGGGGGCCGGCGAGGAGGGCCACGTGGCCGTGCGGGTCAAGCCGGAGCGGCCGGTGGGGTTGTTCCGGGAGTACTGGCGGGATCCCGAAGCGACGGCCACTGCATTCCGTGGTGACTGGTACTACACCGGGGATCGGGCGCACGTGGACGAAGATGGGTACTTCTGGTTTGTGGGCCGCTCCGACGACGTGATCATCTCCTCCGCCTACCGGATCGGCCCGTTCGAGGTGGAGTCCGCGCTGGTGGAGCACACGGCGGTCGCGGAGGCAGCGGTCGTCGGCAAGCCCGACCCGGACCGGGGGCAGATCGTGAAGGCGTTCGTGATCCTCACACCTGGTCATGCCGCGTCTGACGAACTCGTCAGGGAGTTGCAGGACCACTGCAAGCGGGTGACCGCCCCCTTCAAGTACCCGCGCGAGATCGAGTTCGTCGCCGAGCTGCCCAAGACCATCTCCGGCAAGATCCGCCGCGTCGAACTCCGCGAACGCGAGATCCAGATCAATACCGGCGCCGATCCCGGCTGACCGTCCCGACAGAAATCGCCAGCGTTGCCCGAGAACGACGCGGCCGCGATCCAGAGTGCGTCGGTCTGGTGAACGGGGCTGTGCCGTGCTGGTGATCACCCTCCGCCCCTTGGTCGTTGCGAGCGCGGCGCGGCGCAGGCCGTGAAAAGACCAGCGCGGGCGAGGCGCCCAATTGTGCAGCAGAGTCGTCGACATGGCGAAGGCTCCTGCCGCCGATGGGCTTCCGCTTACTGAAGGTACTGACGGAAATCGAGCAGCTCGCGCTCCAATAATCGTTCGATCAGCTCTGATCGTAGTCTAAGAATATTCCCGCTTGAGTCCTGTGTTCTCTTGAAGAGGTCATGCAGATTCCGCGCCCAGTATGAGAGGGTCCATCGATCTGAGGTCCCTTTGACTATCAGCGAGAGTGATCTCCAGGCTTTAGTCTTATCACTGAGACGGATCAGGCGCTGAACGACCTCGTCCTCCTGATCTATGCGTCCTCTGGTCAACTGGAGAGTCGCATAGATCCGATCCAGCCAGGCCTGATCGTCGATCGCGCTTCCCTCTGTCCACCATCCAAAGCCCTGAAAGGCTTCCGCTTGGAGCCCAGGCGTATTCCGGGCTTCGTCCCAGAACCTGAGTCCAGCTTCGATGAGTGTCGAATCGGGTTCGGATGTTTCGCGGAACACACGGCCGAGGAACCCGGCGCCTTCGGAAATTCGAGATGGCTGTCGGAGCACCGCCAGCAGTGTGTGAGGATCAGCCTGGTTCTCCAGACGGCGAACGTAGCCGATCACTAACCATTGTACTGCTTCTCCTCGTTCCTCTTCGTCTTGTTCTGACCGCTCGAACGCTAGATAGGCCAGTAGGTACGGCCTGAAGAGGATGAGCATGTTATTCGTAATTGGACGTGCCCATTGCAACAACGTCTCGAGTGCCCCCACCTTCAGTTCGGTGGGATCTGGTGATCCAAAAAGCTGGGGGATGAAGTTCTCAGCGCGTCCGTCGCAGACGTGTGCGAACTGTGGAAATAGGCTCGCTACGATGGCGCTCGCCAATTCGGCCTCCGCGTCGTCACTCGCGAGTTCCTCGGTAACTGCATCCGCCAGTCGTGTACACCAAGGAGCGAGTTCTCCGCCGCGCCTTGAAACACTAAGTGCCATGCTGAACATCGCCTGCAGCGCCGTCGTACTCATCTTGTTTATGGCTGTGGTCAGAAGGTCTGCGCCAGACACACCGGTCGCCCGCTTGCGCTTACGCATCGTTGTGAGAAGCACCGACCAGAAGCGATCGAGAGTGGCGTCATCGAAGGGCGTGTCTCGATCCGCGGCCTCTTGGATAAGCCGAGTCACGACTCGATTGCACTCGGCCCAGTCCGGATCGGCATCGAAGTCGTCTGCGGCGAGTCGCGAAACTGGCCATGGCTCAGATACGACTAGCTCGAACGTCGGCACAAGACGATCCCAGGCGACGACTGCACCTTTGGCCTTCAACGCTTCTCTTAGGCCGTCTAGGATCCCCCGGATGTAGGTGGGATGCTGCAGGCGCTCAGCGATGGCGGGCAATGCGCCGCTCCACACTTCCGGCGACGACTGCACTGCCTTGGCTATCTCACTAGTCAGGCCCGCCGGTGTGGGAGTCTCCCAGCCGCTGGGAACGGGTTCCCACGCAGCCGCCCAATCTGCGAAACGTCGTGGTCCGAGCCCGGATATCTCGTCAGCAGACAGCGGGGAGATGCTTCCCCACCGCACACCGATTCTGTACCGACGCGCCTCGGGATCTCCTAGGCCAAACGCCGAAGAAAGGTGCCCATGAGCCGTCATCCAGGGTTCGGGAAGATCCTCAGACACACCAACGAGCCAACGCCACTGCCTCAGCAGGCGCCGATGAAGCTCATTATCTTCTCTCCACCTCTCGACCTGCTCTCTTGAAGGCGGGTCGCCAAGGTGCGATAGCAGGTCCAAGCGCGCTCGTGCCCCCATCGTGGGCCAGATCGCCTGGAGAAGCTTCATCGTCTCCGGTGTCGGCTCTTCCCCGCGCATCTGTTCAGCGAGCAGGGTGATGGACTCCTCAAGAGGCATGTTGCTCCTCCTCGGCTAGATGACCAGCCCAGAGCCGAACGAAAATCTCGGTATCGAGATCTCCGAGGAGTCTGCGACGGGTGTTCAGATCGGCTCCGCATTCTCTGAGACGACGCAGCGCATCCCTCATGCCCGAGACTAGGGCGTTGCTCAGGTCACGGTCGGACCGATCGTCGGCATCGATGAGATCCCGGCTGAACGAGATCCCAAGACCACCTTCTTTGAGAAGGGTCGCTGCACGTCGGAGCTTGAAGACCAGCTTCTCGGTCAGGGTAGCAAGGTGCTCGCATGCCACGCGGCTTACGAAGAGCTGTACAAGTCTTGCGTACTGGTGGTCGTCGAACTTCCCTTGGACACGCCAGCCGCTTTCTCGACTCTGCGGCTCAAGCGCTACGTCGGCTAGTTTGTAAAAGGTCTCGGTTTCCCCTCGGTCCGCCCACTCTTCTATCGTTAACTCCAGCTCATGTGCGGTGCCGAAGGGATCGGGAAACGATCGGGAGCAGAGGACCCGGACCGCGAGCGCTGTCGCTACGGCGGGGCCAAGCTCTCTTGCGACTCCCAAGACGACGATGGGCGCAGCTCTGTGGGGATCGTTCACGATGCGTGTTGCGATTTCCATGGCAAGTTCGGGAGCACGCTTGCTCACTCGTATCAGCAAGCCGGCCTGGTACCAGTCGCCTTGCATGGGTGCAGCGAATACGCCGCTGGCATCGAGAGCCTTGAGCCAGGCAGGAGAATCCACTCTCGAAAAGAAATACCGTGCCAATCGCTCATCAGCCAGCAGTTCGAGCGTGCGGCGCACCTCCAGCTCCCCAGGCGCCACGAGTGCAATGTACCGATCCGCCTCCTCCAGTCGGTTTGAAATGGGGCCGACGAGGGCGGCGACCAGATCGATAGCTCGCCCAAGCCAGCTCAAGGCCTCGTCCTCGGAGTGCTCGCTGCCGTGGACGATTCGATTGACGCCCTCGAGAGTGGAGGTCCACTCGGCGGCGAAAGCATCCACGTGGAGACTGCCAACCCCTGCATCGGCTTGGGTCATCATGGTCTGGGCTATTCGATAGCGTCTCTGACTCTCGGCAACCTCGAGTTCCTGGTCGAACTCCGAGATGAGCCGACGCAGAACATCGGGCGGATGGTCAACCGCGATCGCTTCTGAGATGTCTCTGGTGAACCGTCGCGCCACCGTGCCAAGGGGATGCGTTACCTTCTTCTGACCGAAGAGAGGCGGGATGCTCTCAAGGCACTCACGGAGGCAATAGCACATCTGCTCCGTCCACCGATTGCCTCTCTGCCTCGAGTGCTCCACGGCGCACTCGAGGTGCTCGCTCGCGCGGATCGCATCCGCGTCGCCGAATCCTCGCAGCCCATCGAGGGCAGACCCAAGCCTCTCCCGCTCCATGATGGCGGGAATGGTACGCCCTGAGACCCTTCGAGAAGTACGGCCGTGCGACGTCTTGGATCGCAGGATGTAGATTCGCGAGAAGATCACCCCCGAGCAGTGGCGCGACGGCCCCGCGCCGGAGCCGCTCCCCGATGACTAACCGCTCATCCCAGACGTGCCAGCCCTGCCGGGCAAGGTCGCTTAAGACTTTGGGTACGCTGGCATACCGGCAGTCGGCTGATCGAGGACTGCCAGTACGCCCTGCAACTCGGCAGCGAGCCCAAGGTGGGGCTGTCCAGGGCTATTGCGTTGTCGGGTTGCTCCTGGTCACGGCGTCGATGAGGTCGTGTGGGCGGTGGTTGGCGCGTCTGGTGGCGCGGGCGATGTTGGTCTCACCGTTGCTGCGGTGGTAGCCGATCGACGTGTTACGGAGC
>WNFZ01003893.1_pt1 | contig 17096 bp, 17 predicted proteins | sample 5400081 | NCBI WGS metagenome assembly WNFZ01 (sample SAMN13153365, study PRJNA577476) | soil metagenome | isolation source: 80 cm soil or saprolite under grassland replicate 1 | place: USA:California | collected 2016-06-15 | reverse complement strand
TCGCACCCCAGTCGGCATCCGCGTGGCGGTGGCTGACGGCGCCACCGAAAGCAGTTTTGCCAAGTTATGGGCCGTGCTGGTGGCCGAGAGCTATGTGCGCAGTGAGCTCTCCGGGGGGGGGGCAGAGTTTTTTGCGCGGTTGCAGCCAGCGCGCCGCCTCTGGCGGCGCAGATTAGCGGGCCGACCGCTCCCCTGGTTCGCGAGCGCAAAGGCCGAGCAGGGGGCCTTTGCGGCTTTTCTCGGTGTCGAGATTGACACTCACACGAACCGTTGGACGGCGCTGGCCGTTGGTGACTGTTGCCTGATGCATGTCGATGACGTCGGGAAAGGGATGCGGGCGATCGAAACGTTTCCCTTGCAGCGATCTTCGCAATTCACGATGAGCCCGTATCTGATCGGCTCCAGGTCGGACGACGAATCACTGAAGGATCGAATCCACGTCAGCAAGGGCAGCCTCCGCGATGGCGACATGCTGCTGCTCGCCACGGATGCGATGGCCGCCTGGCTGCTGAAACGGCATGAAGAGGGGCGACCATTATGGAAGTGGCTGTACCGGAAGCTCGGCACGCCTGAGAGCTTTGCCGCGCTGGTCGCCTACGGCCGCAAAAATGGATTGCGCAACGACGACTTCACCCTTGTCCGTGTCATTCATCACGATGCACGGGTGGAAGCGAAGGAGAGCTAGCGATGGGTGCCTGGCCAGACCTGACGGAATACCATGAGGCGGTTCAGCACCCGCCCAAGGCGTTTGCCGACCCAGGATTAAAAGCGGTCACCCTCGAGCTCGATCGGTTCGGGATGCCCAAGCCGGCCACCGGCGGCAACGCCGTGGTCTACAAGGCCAGCGAACCGGGCGGGCTGTTGACATTCAAGAAGACGTGGGCCATTCGCTGCTTCCTGCGCCCGATCAGCGACCATGCCGAACGGTATGAGGCGATCTCCAAACATCTGCGCCAGGTGCGCCTGCCCTATGATGTCAATTTTCAGTTTCTCAAGCAGGGCATTCACATTCGCTCCACCTGGTTCCCGATCGTCAAAATGCAATGGGCCAAGGGCGACCTGCTGCACAGTTACATTGAGAAGCATCTCGGCTATCCGGCCGCACTCGCGGCTTTGCGGGCAAAATGGGCGATCCTCGTGCGCCACCTCGAAGCCGCCCAGGTTGCGCACGGCGATTTGCAGCACGGGAATATCCTGGTGCGCGGCGGATCGATCCAGCTGGTGGACTACGACGGCATGTGGGTGCCGGCGTTACGCGGCCGCCACGCCACGGAAATCGGCCACCGTGCCTACCAACATCCCGAACGGAGCGAGCAAGACTACGGCCAAGAGATTGATCGTTTTTCAGCTCTCGTCATTTATCTGTCGCTGGCGGCGCTGGAGCTGGATGTCACCCTCTGGGAACGTTTTCATACCGGCGACAATCTGATCTTCGTGCGCGAAGATTTCCAGCAGTCGGGGCGATCGGCGATTTGGCAGCAATTACGTCGCATCGGATCGCGGGGCGTCGATCACCTCGCCGCGGCCGTGGCGGCCATGGTGCAGCAGCATCCGATGAAGGTCGGCAATCTCGATAGCGTTCTCCAACATCCGGCGAGCTATCCGGCGAGCTCCAAAGTCCCTCCCTCGATTCCGGCGTCGCCTCCGGCCCAGCGAGTCGCTCCCAAGCCGGCGCGCGTGCCGACGCCGCCAGTGCCGAGCTGGATGAAAAAGCGCGGCTATCGTGATCCTTCGGATGATTGAGGATCATCGGCGGTATTGCTCGTCGCTCGAGCCTGCCCCCACGACCGTGCACTATTGGGGCGAGTATTGATCGGCCAGAAATTCGGCCACGAAACGACAGTGCCAGGCCCCGATCACGAGCGGCCTGGCACTGACTTTTAGTGATCGGGACGGCGGGATTTGAATGCAACGGCCCCCATGCGGGGCCGTTGTTTTATGCTCAAGTATCTGCACCTAGTAACCACATCCGACACCACTTGCAGCCACTCACCGGCACACTTGCGGCACACAGGCCCGAGCGCACATTCCGCGCGCGATTGCTAAATCAGGACGGGGGCCGTTGCTACACCGGAACGTACCCGAAGGATGAGAGCAAACGAACCGTGGAATTGGGGCTCAACTCGCGCGTCGCTTCGGCCCATTCGTCGTGCCAAAGCGCCACGGGCGGGAGGAGGAAATACCCTTCATGGTCGCCAGTGCAACCGATGGCCGAATAGCGGCCCAGCAGAAAAAGCGCGCCTTGAATCGCTGCGACAAGCCCCCCGATCTCCTCGTGAAAGCGTGATGGATGCGCAGCGAGACGCTTCACTTCGCCTTCCAAGGCGGAGTCGAGTGTCACGCTGCCGAGAAGTTCGTCGAGACGGAAGCGCAGGTCCCCTGCGAACAGTCTGGGGAACAGGAAGTCGTCGATCTGCTTTCCTGGTTCTCGCTGTCGCATCGTGGCAGGGTCTACCAACAGCCCGTGGAATAGCTTCGGAATGACTTCGACTATTCCACGCACACTCAAGGACGTGAGATCATCGAACGGCACATACTTGAGCGTGGGGTCAATGGTGCCGAGCACGGTCACCAGGTCCATGCCCGCACAGTACAGAGGCCATCCCTGCTTCGGGACAGAAATCGACGAGGCGTGCAGACCACTTTTCGTCGCACTGAATCGGCCTTTCGCGAACCACTTGTCCACTGAGCGACCGGATGGCGGGCGCGCGGCCAAACGCTGCGGAGTCAGCGGAGCGTCAACACTCACGATCATGGGAATCCCGACACGCGTGAACAGATTGGTGAGTGAAGCAGTGGCATTCGGTAAAGCAAATCGCTCGGCAGGCGCTGCCAGCTCAATCGTGTTGGTCAGGGGGTTGACCTTCAGTAAGTAGGCACAGCATGTCTCTCTTGTCGTTGAGAACCCGACATCGAGCCCCAGTACGCGTGCGCCACTAGATGGCAGACGCGGTTCAGTGAGCGGACTGCCCGGCCACACCACCGACGCAACCTCAATGTGGTGTCTATCGCCCAGGCGCTCGACTGCTCGCACGTCGGAGCCCCACCGCTTGGCCACAACCTCACAGATACCGAGCGCCCAGTTGCCCGCCAGTGTGGCAATCATTCGAGTGTCCCTGAGGTCGAACATGTCCCTCATAACGAGATCGCCGTTCTGCCGTTCCGTAATGTGGAAGACGGCAAGCGTCCCGTGAGCGTCCCAAGAGAGTTCCTTGTAGTGGGCGACGTACTCCGTTTCGAGGCCGACCTGCTTCGCGATCTCCCGGAAGGATCGCCCGGACCATTTCATCGCTGATCGCTCGTCAAGTGTCGGTGAGGATACCTTGGCGATGTCTTCCCTGATACGATTGAGCTGCTTCGACACAGCCGCGACGACCTCAGCGTGAGCGCCGCCATCCTTCAGAGCACGCAGCGCCTCGCTGTCCGACACCTCCTGGTCGCGCAGGCTACTGTAGAGCAACTGACGAGCAAGCGGAGTTGCAGATTCCTTCTCCATGTAGGTCGCGGCGACCAGCAGCTCAAAGAGGGTTCGGGTAACGATCCGCGCCGGATGGGTGAGCCCGCGTTCCAGAAGGGCGATGACGCCCTCAAGCAGAACAATCGTGTGGCGGAGAGTCCCAACAAAATAGACTTCGGTGTAGAAGCCATCGCCACCGCCGGGCGGAACCAGCACTCCATCCTTCCCGCGCTCAAGCAACAGAATCTGGCCGAGCGTTGATATCTTGCGAAGTCCCTTGAGGAGCGACCTGAACCTGAGCTGGATGATCCGGTGGGCATTATCGTATTCGAGGAGACGGCTTCGCTCATTCATGGTCGTGCTCGGAAACCTTGGACCACCGCGAAGGGAGCAATCGGTCGGCCTCTCGCAGAAATGTTGCCCGGTAGTCCGGCCGACTGAACTTGAACGTTGCCTGGTAGTTCGCCTCGCGCCATTCCTTCTCGCCCGTTCCGGCCCAAGCCTTGTTTTTGTCGCTGCCCTCCCGTTGGCAATAATGGACCAGGCCCCGCAGTGCGTGGAGGACGGCGAGGTCGTCCGTTCGGACGGTAAGGCTATAGTTGTAAGCAATCATGCGACATCACATATGTGACGATTTGTTTCAAGGGCGCCACGGACCACCGCCTAGACGAAAAGCGCCAGTACCTGAAGCACAAAGCTTGCGAATAGGCCTATGCACCCGAGGCGCACCCTCCGCCGCCAAGACGCCGCACCGGCTGTCACGTCTTGCCCGAGTTGGGAAATGGCGTTCATGTCTGGACCTCGACCGACCGAAACGACGGTAGGGCTTGACGCCTTTGCCAAGACATTCAACAGGCGGTCTGCACTAAAGAGCAGGATCAGCGCGCTCCCGAATCCCAGGCAGAGCCCCAGCAGATTCACGAGTGTGGCAGCCGCCATACGTTCTCCTCGCCTTCGGGTTCCTCGAAAGACACTCCCACGGCTCTTGCTTCACTTCATCACGCCACGTTTCTTCTAGTCAGCAGTCCTCACACAGTTGCGTCCCTCATGCTTGGCCCGATAGAGCCTCGCGTCAGCCTTCTTGACCAACTCTTCGGCCCTGTTTCCGTCGCTGGGTGCGACCGCCACACCGACACTCACGGTGACCTTGAGAGCGGGGTTGTCAAAGGAGAGCTTCCCCACGTCCGCTCGAACTGACTCTGCAAACTGGGCGGCGCTTTGCGCGTCAGCTCCTGGGATGATAACAGCCAGTTCTTCACCGCCGTAGCGGTAGGGCACAGCGTTGGGTGGGGAGCGATTCACGAGGACTTGGGCTACCGCACGCAACACAGCGTCTCCTGCCTGGTGCCCGTACGTGTCGTTGACTTGCTTGAAATGATCTATGTCGGCCATCGCGAGGGCGACGCGCGGCTTCGCATTGCTAAGAGCGTGGCTCAAGTCCGCGTCGAAGCTTCCACGGTCGGAAATACCGAGTAGGCCGTCGGCGCGTCGGGCGACCAGTCGATCTGCTCGCGTCCGAATATTTCCAATGACATGTTCAACCACTTCTGCGGCACCTTGAACGTCCAAGTCTTCAGTAAGCGTCACGTCGTAATGGAGGAAGATGTAGTCGTCGTCATCTTGGAAATGTGTCTCAGATGTTGCTCCGTGCTCGGCAATCGCCTGCCGGAGTGCAGCAACGTAGGGTGATAGGCCGACTTCACCATCCCAATACTTTCGCCGAAACAATTCCTCCACCGAGGCGGTAGCCGAACCGGCGCTGAAACGAGAGAGCCCAATGTCGTTTTGTGCATGAATGACGTTTCCCTGGATCGACTCGACGGGCTTGATCGTGAGGTCGTCTGGGATGGCAGAAAGCCGAATCCCCACCAGGAGATTCCTCGGTATAGCTGTTCCCCCGGTTTCTTCATCGCAGGCGAACTCCTGTCCATTCACCCGAACAGAAACAGGCTCACCTCGGACTCTCACGACTTCCAGCGGCAATCGTGCACCCCATATTCGAAGGTTGGTCGTTGCGATGCCACAACACCTTTTTCATGGCCTTCAGTTTACCGCATCCTCGCGCTCTCACGCACGTGGCGAGCAACCGTTGACGGTGCCGGGAAGACCCCACCGAACAACGCGCCCCAGTGCCCCACCTCGGTGTCTTCCCTTCGACTCCGCTCGACGTCGTCGAGCCGATCGAGGGCAACGTCGAGCTTCTCAATGAGGCGATTCGCTCCTTCCTCGTCCCAGCCTTCAGCTACGTTGACATCGGGGAGAGCGGGATCTGTCACCGTGGGATTGTCGTCCCAACGCGGCCACCTACTTCGTCCGAAGTCCCACTTGTGTAGTCGATGCAGCAACATCGCGAATGCCTTATCGAGTTCGCCCACGAAGTCACTCGGGCGCATCGACAACACGTGATACACAGCGCACTCAAGAACGAAAGACCGAGGGCGATCCGGAGCAGCTACTCGACCTCTCGCCCAGGCCTTGAGCAGCCGAACAAGTCGCGCGTAGTTCCATTGCGTGGCGCCAGCGAGCGCCCTGATTAGCTGTAGCTGTCGCTTGGGATGCGTCACTATCCACTTTTCTACCTCTCGATCTGGAATGCGGAGCGGCTGCTCCAAACCATCGCGAGCAACGGCTAGAACCACATCTAGCTGCATGTCGCTGAGCGTGATCCTCACCGCCCGACGCCGTCGCCGAGATCGCCGGCTGTCGTAACGCTGTGACAGCTTACTGCGGAGTGACTCCATGGCAACCTCCGGTTCGCTCTTGAGCCAATCCGGGCCGACAACAACGATGATGTCCACATCCTTGATTGGCTGTACTGTGGTTCTGCGAGCGTACGATCCGTTCAAGAACGAGTCGAGGACGAGCCTTCCAAAGTAGGGGTCGCTTCCCAGAAACTCCTGAAGGGCCTTGTTGCTGCGTTCGGCCGCCTCAATCTGCGTGTCGGGAGGTGAAATGTTGCGAAGAAAGACCGCAAAGGCCTCGCTCACGAAAGACATGAGAGGGCCTATTTGGGACCGGCGGCCACGACGAGTCGCCCCGGTGGCACGGCGGCGTGAATGTAGGAGGGCCATTCGATCGCGACGATCGTCCCGATCGCTTGAAGCCGATGCACAAGACGCAGAAAGAAGGTCACCAGCGCGGCGTCGGGCGTCGCGACGACCAGTTCTTCCTGTCCATGGTCGCGCACGAACTCGAAGGCGCCGGCTCCGAGCACGCAGCCCAGATCAAGTCGCTCGTTGTCAGCGAGTTTCGCGAATGCATCTCGAAAGCCGTCGCCCAGGCCGTCCTTCCAGCCTGCAGCCAATGCCACCACGCCAGCGAGGATCTCGGTAGGCGGGCGCGGGGGTTTCAGTTCCCCACGGTCGAGTATCGGCGCGCTAGTGCGAAAGAGTTGCCGCACCGACGCTGCCTTCGCACCAGCCTCCGTGACGTAGGCCGCGGTCAACTCCTGCTTAGCCTCGAATACCGCGTATACACTCTCGGCCGGGACGTAACGGGTGCTCTCTTCGTCGAGGAACAGGGGACAGTAGTGGGCGTCGTGAATGATCACGTCGATCTGGGCGCTAATGCCGCCCCGGCTATCCAGCACGTGCCCCTTGGAGACCCGATAACGCTGAGGGAGGTATTTGGACAGCATTTTCCGCCACTGGCCCTCCGCCGCGTCGCCCTTCGACGTCGGATGGTCAATAGCTTCCCGCGCCAACTCCAGATCCGCCAGTAGCGCACGCTGGTGTCCAGCGAAGAGACGCTGGAGTACGAGTTCGTCGGTCTTGGCCATGGTCAAGCGGCCTCTTTTCGTGTTCCTGGACGGTGTGGAGAGCTCGGGCCGAGCCACTCACCCGTGACGCACCACAGTTCGTAGTAGTACAGCCAAAACGCCGTCCAGGGGACAATTGTGGCCGCAAGGGACTCCCGCGCCGTCCATCCCCACTCGTCGGGCCAATACAAGCAGAGCGATCCGTCAGGATACCGGTGCCACGTATCGGATCGAATCTCCGGTCGATCGACGTAGGTTCGCGGAGTCCGATCTGGTTCGTGGATAATCCGGATCTCGTATAGAGGCGACTCATGGCTCGGCTGAAGTGTGCCCCTCCACTCGACCCCACCTGCCCGCGTAATGCGCCAACGGAATTGCGGAAACGCCGATTTCATCCCGACCCGCTGCTGCAGCGGGTTTTCACGAGCGCGAGGGACATGACGGCGCCGAGTCATGCACCGTGGAATCGTGTTGGCCGAGTAGCAATCACTGCTTGACCACCAATGACGCGCCCTGTTGCGGCGATCTTTGAGCCGCCCGGCTGGTGTACTGACGCTTCTTCACGGATAGCGCGCTTGACCTCGTCATCGGTGGGCCAGCGGCTCCCAAACACGAGCTTCCACTCTTGGCTTGCTGCAGCCTCGTTCGCGGCCTCGATGGCGCGTTCTGCCGACCGGCGGGCCTCCCGGGCTCGGAGCATGAACGTCTCGAAATGCAAGCGCTCCCAACCCTTGGTGATGTAGTGCCCAGTCACCTGCGGGTCTGGGATGCGTGGTGCCTGTGTTCCGTTGTCCATCAGGTCGGCATACTTGTCCGTGATGTATACGAAGGCGTCGTGCACGTTGTCCGCGACCGAGCGGTCGCACAGCACTAGCTCGCCGACCTCGACGCCGTAAAGCAGCATCACTTCGAGTACGTAGCTCTTGGGCCGCCGACGCTCCATGTGCTCGTCGCGCCAGGCCTTCACGAGCTTGACCAGAGGCACGAGCTTCTCCCCACTCGCTTGATTGAGCCTCGAGAGGCGGTGGGCGTAGCCCACTGGATCCGACAGGATCCACTCCTGTTGCGGGCGATCTGGCACTTTGAGTGCCTCGTCGAGTCCGTCTTCGGCGACGGCGGGCACGATGTCCAAATAGAGATCGTCAGCGGAGAGGTCCAGGCGCACTGACCGCCGCTGGCCCTCAGTGCTGATGGCCGACTCTGGATACTCACGGAGGACCTTGTGCACCTCGAGTAAGACGGCGTTCGGCGTGCGCTCGAGTTGATCTTCAGGGACGAAAAGGAGGATGTCGACATCCGGGATCGTCTCGATGGCCGTGTGACGGCTGTACGAGCCGGAAAGCTGGGTGTGGGGCGACTTCGTCGCGAAATCGTGCTCCCTCAGCCAGTCACGCACTTCGTTGACGCGGGTAGAAACGAGCGCCACGCGCGCGGCGGGTGGGTTGATTTTGGTCATCAGCGCAACGAAGTGGTGGCGCATGTTCGGCATCGTGTCCTCCCCGACAAGCATTTTGACTACGCACTCCACAGACCGTCGTACTTGCCTCTACGCACAATGACGTCACCTGACACACCGAACCTTCTGCCGACCCATTCAGCGACGTAGTCGCGATCCGCTGGATCCTCCAGGCGTATTTCGTAGCCAGATCCCTTCGCCTTAGCGACGGCCTCCTGCACTGCCTTGGCGAGAGGGACCTTGGGCGCCAGCAACAGGCCACCGAAGCAGTAGGCCTGAAACTCGTACCGACTATAGTCCTGCTCAGGGAGCGAAGATTGGAACTCAAGCCACTCGGCCGGCGTCTTAAAGTCTGCGGCTCTGTACAACGCCTCGTGCAGCACGAAGTGCCCAATCTCATGAGCGAGAGTGAAGCGATACCGCGACGGGACTGCATTGGAGACCCGCTCGTCGACATAGATCGCATCTCGGTCTCGCGAGAGAAACCCCTCCACACCGATTTGATCCTTCAGTCCGGGAACCGGAATGATGTCGATCTGAAAACGGGCATCGACAATTCGCTCGACGTTGATCGGTATCGTTCCTTCAGGCCAAGTCTTCTGCAGGATCTCATCGGCCTTCAAGCGTATCGCCTCGTACTCCAGTCTCAGTGGCGACGGCGGTGTTGGTTTCATCGAATGCTGCCTTAGCTAGGACCTCTTGATGATGTCAAGGAGCTTCTTCAGTTGATCCTCAGGGACCTGTTCGCCGCGCAAAGTCCGGAAGAGAACGGGCAGGTGATCCATGACCTCTGCATCCTCCAAGACGTCTCGCGGGATCTCGCCGCGGCTTGCCGCAGCCCTATCGAAAAACTCAAACCATTCAGACGACCCCTTCTCCACCTTCAGAGCCCGAGCGTACTCTTCGAGCTTGTCCTGCGATCGGGGCGGAGCAAGTTTGCCTCGCTCCAGCTTGCTCACGTTCCCCGCGTCGAGCCCGTGCGTCTCGCAGAACTCTCTTAGACTCAGGCCCGTGCGCTCCCTTCTCAGTTTCGCGAAGTACTCTCCAAAGCTTGGCGTCATCGGTGCCTCCTCCTTGCATGAGATGTCCGCGCCTTGGTGCAACACCCGGCACCCATGGGTGTTGTAGCCATATTACAACGTCACGAGAGTGTTGTCAACCGTTTACAACACCAACGGCAACCGAATTCGGAGAACGGTGGCCAGTCCTACATAAATGGTTATGAATGATAGTGTTACTGCTGCTCTGCCCTGGCGCACCCACAAGCAGGAGCGAACGAGCAGAACCTCGACATCCAGGCGGGACAGGGAGGCAACTCTCTCGTAGGTGCTCCCGCTTCCAGCAGCGCCAAGCGACGCTCCGCCTCTACGACAATCTCTTTTAGGCGTGTGAACCCCACGTCGTAGACCATGAACTTTTCGTCGGGCATCGACTGATAGTAGACCACAATTCGCCCACGCTCTTGCCCGGTCAGCGCGCATTCGATAGCAAGGCGGTCAACGTAGTGGCCGAAGACGTCTGGCACTCTTCTCGCGTCCACCAAGTCAGCCAGTTTCGTCGCGCGGACGATCGTCGGGACCCCGCGGTAGGTACTGACCCATCCGGTGACAGTGCCGAGCTCAACGACGGTACGCGAGAAAGCTCCCGGGACGCCGAATCGAATGGCTTCGGTCAGCGCGCCGTAGAAGCCCTGTCTATCGAGGTCGGCAAGTCGACGCTCGATGTCGGTTTCCGGGCTCTCTTCCTCCACGTCGGCCGGCTTTCTTTCAAGAGCGGCCTTCCTTGGAAAGACTAGATCGTTCAGCCGAAAGCCTCTGGGGGGCGCGGACCCTCCTTGGAGTCGCGAACCAACGGACTCGACTAGTGAATGATTCTCAGTTAGTGCCACTCCTGCCCTAGCCACAACCGGGCCCCAGGCCTGCGCCTTCCCGCAATCGCACACTTTCTCGTAGTCGCATCCAGATTCAAACCATTCGCAGGCAGGCAGACCCGATGGGCTGCCTGTCGCCAACGCCTCTTCCAGTAGATCGCGACGCCGATGCATTTCGCCCTTTATGGCCCTCGGCTCACTATACACCACGTCGTAGGCCCTAAGCGTCGCGGGTTGAACGCGACCGGGCCGCTTGTAGATGATCAGGCGACCGGTCGCGCTCGCCGTCATCGTGCAATACATACCCAGCTGGTCGATGTAGCCAGGTCTGTCCGCCACGATGTCATCGGGGATGAACGTCGTGGTCTTTAGTTCTGTGGGGACGTCTTCGTAGATATCAATCTTGCCGACGATACCGTCCATCTCGACGAACTGTTCTCGGAATTCAACGGTTGAGACAGCTTTGCCAAACAACTCGTGAAAGCCCGTTCCGGAGAGCATGGCTTGTATGCGTTCGGGAGGCGGTTGAATCTCAGGCCGGGTTCGACGGAAGAACGCTTGTCGGGTGTTCAACAAATCGGTGACTGAAATCCTCCGTCTGCCACGCTGCTTACCTATCGCACCAGCGAGTTCATCCTTCACGGTGCGGTTGGCGTCGATAGCAATGACGAACTGCTTTCCAAAGCCCATAGGCCACGATCTTTGACGAGCCCCGACTGGCACGCGGGCCATCAGGCTCAAGGTGAGGATCGATGGAAAGGGGAAGAAAATGGCCTCGATTCGCTCCACCGGCCACGGGTACAAAGCGAAAGGGCCTTCGTGGCACGCAAGCGAATACCCTACTCAATCAACTCCACCTAGTTGACCGGTAAGCGCCGAGCGCAGCGAGCGGCGGCGCCAAACACGCCGTTCACGACAAGGCCCCCGCCGTTGGGCGGGGGCCGAGTCGGGACGGCGGGATTTGACGCGTCCGGCGCGAAGCGCCGGTGACCGGCGGAGCCGGTCAAGCGGAGCGAGGCCGCGCAGCGGCCGCAGCTCAACCCGCGACCCCCTGAACCCCATGCGACCCGTTAGGGGGGCAAGTTACGACACCAAGTAGCAATCACGCGAGGTTCTGGGCATCGGTGTCGTATCTCGGCAGAGCGAATACGGCGGGAAGTAGCGCGAAACTCACAGCCGAACTCACAACACCCTGCCTGGCGCGTTTGTCAGGCGCTACGGTGATCGGCCCTCGGCATGCCCGGCGACGACAAGTACCCCGACGGGGGCCCGTAGACGATTGGCGGCGTACACGTGCAGCAGCTGCTGGTGGGCAGTGCCATGGGAGCGGTGTGAGATGGGAGCCGATGCGTAATGCGCCTCGGGTCGGTTATGAACCCGCCGCAGCTGTGGCAGTGAATGTCCACCATGTTCTGGCCCTTTTAGGTGATCCGCTCGCCAGGTACGTGCCGCTCCTGCGCGTCCTCGTGATGCCGGCGCACGGCCGTGTCCGCCTCCACCTGGGAGTGCCACCACGCGGTGACGATCCCGCACTCCAGCGCCCGATGAGGTACCGTGATGAAACAATCGGCCGCGGCGACGTGCGTGAGCAAGCCTTCCATAGTATGCGTGCGCTCCGTTAGCATGTAGCCTCTCTTGCCGAGAGCGAGGGCGACGAATCACGCCGCCCTCCTCCTCGTCCTCGTTGGTCAGGCCTGCAACAACGCCTTCTCAGGCGTGACTTCCACCTTGATCAGGTGGGGCTTGGCCGTCTCCGCCTTCGGCAGCGTGATGGTCAGCACGCCCAGGTTGTAGGTCGCCTTGATCTTGTTGGAGTCGATCGAGGCGGACAGCGTGAACGTCCGTTCGAAGGCGCCATAGGTCCGCTCATAGCGATGGACCTTTTCGGCCTTCTCCTCCGCCACCTGCTCCTTCGTGCCCTTGATCGTCAGCAGGCTGCCCTCCACCGAGATCTTCACGTCCTCTGGTCTCACCCCGGGTACCTCCGCCACCAGGCGGATCACATCGGACTCTTCGAAGATGTCCACGAGCGGCAGCCAGGCGGTCAGCGTGGCCTCAGGCACGGGCCACTCGAACGTGCGCTGCGGCTCGGTGTTGTAGAGCCGGCCCATCCTGTGGTTCAGCTGATGGAGCAGATCGAGCATCGGGTCCCGCTGTGTAAGATTGAACATTTTGTGCCTCGCCTGTGGTGAGTCGATTGAAGTAAGAGGGCGACCTGAGCCGCCCCCTCGTCGCCGCCCCGGCCTTAGTCCTGAGCGGCGATCTTGCCTTACCTCTGAGCGGCGATCTTGTGGAACGTCGAGTTGGCTACCTCAAAGCCCTGAACCGCGGGCGTTCCCTCAACCACCGTCGCCAGGTCTTTGAGCACCTGGGGATACGTGTCGCGGGTATAGGCGTCCGCGCTCTCTTTCCGATCCCACAAGCTGATGGCAACGGCATCCGTGCCGTTGGGATTGAGGAAGGTGAGCTCGTCTGCGAAGCCGGTCTGTTTCCGAAGACGGGGCAGGATGTCCTTCTCGATCGTCCGGGTAAAGTCATTCCCGGCATTGGCCTTCAGGTGCAGGGAAACCTCTCGTGCGTACATATCCAATCTCCTAGGCGGTGATGGGAATGGTCTAGTTAACCACTGACAGTTCACTAGATAGCAACGTATCTCGATGTACTATACTTGTCAAGTACATGGCGAATCTTGTCAGACACGTAAGTGACAGTTAACTTCCCTTGCCAAGCAGCAGGTCGCACCAAGGAGGAATCCCGTGGATGTCTCGCTTGTCATTAGGCGACGGCTGGAGGAGTTCGGGCTCGAGCAGCAGGATCTCGCCCACGCCGCCCAGGTGACGGAGTCCTACATCTCTCAGTTACTCACGGGGAAGCGCGCGCCCCCCGCGCCAAACCGCACCGACATCTACGACAAGATGGACAAGTTCTTGAAGCTGCCGAGTGGGGGGCTCGCGAAGCTGGCCGACCACCAGCGCAAGGAGCAGCTGAAGAGAGAACTGGGGGACGAGCCCGCGCCGTTGCTTGGGGAAGTCCGCGCGTTGATCCTCCGCAAGTGCAACCCCACCACCGAACGACACGTGCGCGCGGTGTTCGAGAAGCAGCCCTTCGGCGAGCTCGAGCGCCTGGTCACCCAGAAGCTGCTGGATGTGGTCAAGGGACTGGCCCACGTGCTCGAGTTCCTCGATACGGACATCTTCCATGTGTCCAGCGAGAACTGTGTCTCGTTCCTGGATCCGCTGATCGAAGCCTGGGACATCGACCTCGCGACGTTCGCTCTGGAAATCGTCTTGAACGACCGACTGGTCACTGGGAACGTGAAGAAATTCGAGTTTATCGAACTGGAATCTGAGCAGCACTTCATCGAAGAGCCGGGGTTCAAGGGATTCCTGCAGGACCGGTCCCTGAGCGGCACGGCGACCCCGGAGGAAGTTGAGTTTCTCAAGCAGCTCAAGTTCCACGGCAAGCGGCCGACGCCGCTCTACTATTACCGGGAGCTGCAGAGCTTCAGAGACCCGCTCCATTTTCGCAGCTCGTAGAGCGCAACGAGTGAAGGCGGGAGACGACCATCGAGCCCAACGGTTTTCAGAGTCGACTCCGCGTCCCACCCGAAGAAGAAGCCCCACACTGGAACTCGATGTGAGGCTTGATCTTCACTCAGTCGGGACGGCGGGATTTGAGCGGAAAGTCGCGAGCCGCAGGCGAGCGGCTCCGCCAATTAGCTCGCCGTCACGACAAGGCCCCCGCCGTTGGGCGGGGGCCGAGTCGGGACGGCGGGATTCGAACCCGCGACCCCCTGAACCCCATTCAGGTGCGCTACCAGACTGCGCTACGTCCCGCTAGTTCAAAACCTAGGGAAGCAAGTTCCCAGACGCCAAGTGGTTCCAAGTACAAGCCGCAAGAGACGCTCCGTGCGGATGGCTCAAGCTATGCCCAACTCTCCACATCCCCGTTGCAAGACCACATCCGAGCTGTCGTCGGTTCCCAGACGCCAAGTGGCTACAAGCCGACAGACTTTAGACTGCATCGCTGCCGGTCCACCCACGCGGAGCCTGCCCCGAGCCGCCGCCCCGAGCGAAGCGAGGGGGCAGCGAGGGGTCCCGTGACAGTTAAAAACCTGGGAAGCAAGTTCCCAGACGCCAAGTGGTCTCAAGTACAAGCCGCAAGAGACGCCACCTGCCAATGCCTCGAATTCCCCAACCCTACACCCCGCCCCGTTGCAAGCCAACATCCCGGCTGTTGCCGGTTCCCAGACGCCAAGTGGTCTCCAGCCTGCAGAGGCGAGCGGAATCTACCCGCGCACTCCCAAAGACTCAACGTCCCTGGCCAAGCCTCCGCACCGCTTCCATGTTCTCGCCATGGGCATCGCGTGGTATCCGGCGGAACGCTACCTCGCCCGCAGTAGGCTGCGCCAGTTCGCGGAGAGGCACGGACACCCGGACTTCGCCTCGCTCTACCGCTGGTCGGTCGAGGACCTGGACGGCTTCTGGAGAGCGGTGGACCAGGATCTCGCCCTGATCTGGCGGTCGCCCTACGACCGCGTCCTCGACTCCTCCCGCGGCATCCCCTGGACGACGTGGTGGGTGAACGGCCGCATGAACTACGTGGACTCGGCCTTGCAACACGATCCGTCCCGCGTCGCGCTCGTCTTCGAGGGCGAGGAGGGGGTGACGCAGCGACTCACCTACGGCGAGCTGCGACGAGCGGTGGGCCGCTGCGCCGCGGGGCTCCGCGACCTCGGCGTGCAGGCTGGCGACCGCGTGGGCATCTTTCTTCCGCTCACGCCCGAATGCGCGGTGGCGACCCTCGCCCTGTCCGCGATCGGCGCGATTTACACCCCCATCTTCTCGGGCTACGCCAGCGAGGCCATCGCGGGTCGGCTGCGCGACTGCGAAGCGAGCGTGCTCATCACCGCCGATGGCTTCCGCCGGCGCGGGCAGGTGGTCCCCATGAAGGAGACGGCCGACGCGGCCGTCGATGCGGCCCCGAGCGTCCGCCTGGTGATCGTGACCCGGCGGTTGGGGCGCGCGGTGCGCCTCCGCCCGCGCGACGTGTGGTGGGAGGACGTGATGGCGCGCGGCACGGACGCATCGTTCGCCGACACGGCGGCCGAAGACCCCTTCATGATCATCTACACCTCCGGCACGACCGGACGGCCGAAAGGCGCCGTCCACGTGCACGGGGGCTTCCCCGTAAAGGCGGCGCAGGACCTGGCGCACTGCTTCGACCTGCAGGCCGGCGACCTCCTGTGGTGGTTCACCGATCTCGGCTGGATGATGGGCCCCTGGCTCATCGCCGGCGGGCTCATCCTCGGCGCGACCATCCTGCTCTACGACGGCGCGCCCGACTTTCCGGACGCGAGCCGGGTGTGGTCGATCGTGGAGCGACACCGGGTGACCCACCTCGGTATTTCGCCGACCGCCATCCGCGGCCTGATGCGTAGCGGTGAGGAGCCGGTGCGGAAACACGATCGCTCGTCGCTGTTCGTCCTCGGCTCCACCGGCGAGCCCTGGAATCCCGAGCCGTGGTGGTGGTACTTCCGCGCCGCCGGCGGGGAGCACGTGCCGCTCGTGAACTACTCGGGCGGCACCGAATGCTCCGGTGGCATCCTCGGGTGCACGACGTGGACACCCCTCAAGCCCACGGCGTTCGCGTGCCCGGTGCCCGGCATCGCCGCCGACGTCGTGGACCCGCAGGGCCGCTCCGTGCGGGGGGGGGGCGTCGGTGAGCTGGTCATTCGGAAGCCCTGGCCGGGAATGACGCGGGGGTTCTGGCGCGATCCGCAGAAGTACCTGGCCACCTACTGGAGCCGCTTCCCGGACACCTGGGTGCACGGCGACTGGGCCCGCATCGACGCTGCCGGCTTCTGGTACATCGAGGGGCGCAGCGACGACACGCTCAAGGTGGCGGGCAAGCGCGTGGGGCCGGCGGAAGTCGAGTCGGCGGCGACGGGGCACGCCGCGGTGCTCGAAGCCGCGGCGATTGGCGTCCCCCACGAGCTGAAAGGGGAAGCGATCATTGTGTTCGTCGTGCTCCGCCCCGGCCACGACCCGACCACGGATCTCCCTGATCAGATCGCTGACACCATCGCGGGGAGCCTCGGACGGCCGCTGCGGCCCGACGCCGTGCGGTTCGTGAGCGAGCTGCCGAAGACCCGCAATGCCAAGATCCTGCGGCGCGTGATCCGCGGCGCATACCTCGGGCACGCCGACCTCGGTGATCTCTCGGCGCTCGAGAACCCCGCGGCCGTGGCCGAGATCCGAGAGCTCGCCTCGACGAAAGCGAACGCCCCACGGCAGAGCTTGCCGAAGGGCTGAACGTCAGCGACCGCCCGCGCACTCGGGCACCTTGCACGGTTACACGCGAGACGCACGGCTAGCCCTCGAGGCGCCCGCCGTGGCGCGGCCCTAACTCCCCGGCACGCCCCGTGCAAAGTCCCCACGGCATGTTCGCCTCTCGCAAATCCGTGCGCGTCGCCGTGGCCGTCGGCGCCATCGCTGTCTCGACCGCGTTGGCGTCGCAGCTTGGCGCCCAGGGCGGCCCACAAGCCCGTCGCCCG
>WNFZ01003596.1_pt1 | contig 17102 bp, 13 predicted proteins | sample 5400081 | NCBI WGS metagenome assembly WNFZ01 (sample SAMN13153365, study PRJNA577476) | soil metagenome | isolation source: 80 cm soil or saprolite under grassland replicate 1 | place: USA:California | collected 2016-06-15 | reverse complement strand
ACGCGGCAAGCGGAAGGGCGGAGGCCGCCAGCCGGGAAGGCCGCTGACCAGTAAGGGAACGTCGTGGAGCTGATGGGACTCGAACCCACGACCCCCTGCTTGCAAAGCAGGTGCTCTTCCAACTGAGCTACAGCCCCGCAGCACAGGGCCTCTGACCTGCGAAGATAGCACCTCGGGCGATGATGGAGGGCGAGCACGACGCTCCTTCACCACCTGATCCGGACTCAGCACCTGCTTTTCATGTCCGGATCGTCCGAAGGGGAGAGGCCCCATGGCGCCACACAGAGTAGACGACTTGGCACGCTCCTTCGAGCGCCACCTCCGCGCGGGGAACAAGTCGCCACGCACGATCGAGACCTATCTGGAGGCGGTCGGCCAGTTCGCCGCGCACCTGACCAGCAACGGCAATCGCGGCCTCGTCGAGGCCCAGGGCGAGGACGTCGAGGCGTTCATCGTCGAGCTGCTCCGCAAGCACAAGCCCGCGACCGCCAGCAACCGCTACCGCGGCCTTTTCGCCTTCTACAAGTGGCTCGAGAGCGAGGAGGAGACTCCCCACCCGATGCGGAAGCTCTCCCCGCCTTCGGTGCCGGAGCAACCGGTGCCGGTCCTCGACGAGGGGCAACTCCGCCGCCTCCTGGCCGTCTGCGGCGGCAAGGACTTCAGGTCCCGGCGCGACACCGCGCTGATCTTGCTGCTGGTCGACGCCGGCCCGCGCCGTTCCGAGCTCGCCGGCATGCGGGTCGACAGCGTCGACTTCGAGTACGACGTGGTCCGCGTCCTGGGCAAGGGAGGCCGGGAGCGCTCGCTGCCGTTCGGTCGGAAGACCGCGCTGGCGCTCGACCGCTACCTCCGTGTCCGCGCGGGCCACCGCTGCGCTCACCTGGATGCGCTCTGGCTCGGCCAGCGCGGCGTGCTCACGACCTACGGCATCCGCGAGATGCTGGAGCGCCGTGGCCACCAAGCCGGCATCCCCGATCTTCACGCCCACCGGTTCCGCCACACCTTCGCCCACGAGTGGCTCCGCATGGGCGGCAACGAGACGGACCTGATGCGGATCGCCGGCTGGCGCTCCCCCGCCATGCTGCGCCGCTACGGCGCCTCGGCCGCCGACGCCCGCGCCCGCGAGGCGCATCGCCGGATGAGCCCCGGGGATCGTCTGTAGCGGCGGCTCACGGAGGAAGGCCGGCGGCCATGGAGGCTGCCGGCCTTCTCGTTCGTCATGCGGGCCCGGCTACGAGGCCAGGAGCGGGTGGGGGTCGTCGAGAGCGCCGGTTGCGACGAAGTCGCTGAGCTGGGCGAGGAAGGGCGTGGCGGCCGGGAGGTGGGCGATGTGGTGCAGGCGACGCATCCAGCCGAGGCGGTTGCCGCCCATCAGGCGGCTCGGCGGCAACAGGACCAGCGTTCCAGGCGGCAGGGTCGAAAGCGTGGCGTCGTCGGAGGGAGGGGCGGAGCCGGGGCCGAGGGTGGCGCCGTCGGGTTGGACCAGGAACTGAAGTCGTCCAGGGCCGGCGTTGATGAGTGGGCCGCGCTCGACCTGGTAGGCGTTGAGTAGGCGCACGATGTGCTCCAGCTTGGCGAAGTGGCGCAGCTCGATCACGCCGAGCCGCTCGGTGTCAGTGACGGTGGCCACGTTGGCGGCGGGGTGCGCCAGCCACCAGCGCGCGAGCTGGCTGAGGTCCTGGGTGGCGTCAGCGATGGTGAGGGCGTCGATCGGGTGGCGTGCGGGGTCGGGGCAGTCGAGGTTGGTGCAGGAGCAGAACTGCGGGAACTCCACCGGCGTGGGCCAGTGGCAGGCCAGCACAGCAGCGCCGCGAGTGGCGTAGGCGAGGGCGGCGCGGCCGAGGGGCTGGGTGTTGCCTGGTGCCTCGATGGTGAGCATCGGGCCTCCCTTACGTTGGTCGGACGGGATCTGCGGTCATGCGGCCGGCGACTGGTCCCGGGAAGAGGCGAGCGAGGTGGAGCGGCGGCCGAGGTCGGGGTGGGCCGTGGTGAGCTGCTCGAGGGCGGGGCGGACGCGCAAGATGCCGAGCCACTCGGCGAGGTCGGCGAACAGCTCGTCACTCACGCTCTGGTCGGTGACGGCCTCGACTCGGGTGATCGCCCGTCGGAGGCGCGCTTCGAGCAGGCAGAAGTCGTCGAGGTCGTGTTCGAGGCGAGCGGCGAGGCCCACGATGCGGCCAGTGATCCGTGCGGAGTGGTGGGCGAGATCGGGGTCGAACGTAGCGACGTGTCCGCCGAGCCGGGCGACTGCGTGAGTGGCCTCGGTGGAATGGCGGCGCGCCGGATCGCGATTGACCGCGAGGCGGGCGACGACTGCCAAGGCCGACCAGAGCGGACTGCTTGCCGCTCGCCGGAGCGTGACGGTGGGCATCTTGGGTTCCTCCTTTGTGGTGCCGTAGTTCCGCTGCCGACGCGGAGCCGTTGGGTGGACGCCCGGAGCCCGACGCGGCGGTCTCCGCGGGTATCGGGCTCCGGGCGTCACACCCGCTCGGGACCGGTTGGCACGCTCCCCGCTGGGGGTCGGGGACGGTCCCGAGCGCCTGCGGCGCCGGCGACTCCGTATGAAGTCGTGACGGCGCCGGATCTCGGCGGCTCCTTCTGTGCGCTTACTGACGTTCTGGCTCTCTTGGCTGGGCCGACCGGCGTGTTACCGTGCGGGTGGCAAGTCCGGCTTCGTGATCGAACAACCGCGGAGATGCCCGTGGAAGAGGGCACGGCATGACCGCTGATGACTGGAGTCATGCAGGTCACGCGGGTAGGGCACCATGAATGGCATGTCCCGGCCCCACGCGCAGGACAGCCCGCCGCCGCTGCGGGCCGCGTTCGGCCGCGAGCTTGCCCACTGGCGAGAGCACTGCGGCAAGACGCAGGCCGGTCTCGCGCGTCGCTTGGTCGAGGAGCATTGGCTCGAGGAGTGCAGCCAGAGCTACATCGCCCACGTTGAGGCCGGTCGCAAGCCGCCACCCAGCGGCATGGCCGAGGGCGCCGACGCGGTCTTGGAGACGGGCGGCGCGCTCGCGCGGCTGTGGCCGTGGGTCGATCAGGACGAGCAGGCCCGCCGGCAGCAGCGCTCCGCACCAGTAGAGCGGGATCCACGGCGGCGGCTTGTTCCCGACCCGGTGGCCCGAGCGCTCGACCTGCTCGGCCCGCGGCTACAAGGTGAGGCGTCGGAAGCCGGCCAGGATCTTGGCTATTTCCCGCCGTTTCCAGTGATCTTCAGCGATGGGAGGGTCGAGCAGATGCGTCTACCCCGACGGATGTTCCTCACGATCGGCGGCACCAGCCTCGCCGGCGCCATGACCGTTCCATTCTCGCTGACCGCCGACGACCTCGACCGGCTCGACCTGGCGATCGAGACGCCCGAGCGAGTCGACATGCCGATGGTCGGCTACTTTCGCACCATCCTTGCCGACCACCGCCGCGCCGACGACTTCCTCGGCTCCCAGCACCTCCGCTTCCCAGTCCTGGTCCAGCTCGCAATGGTCGAGCGGTTCATCAAGGCCGCCACCGGCGACGTCAAGCGGGAGCTTCAACGGGTTGGCGCCGAGTACGCCCAGCTCGCATGGTGGCTGGCCCTGGACGCCCGCGACCTCGCGTCCGCGCGGCGGCATTGGGACCGCGCCCGTGGTCTGGCGCTGGACGTCGGCGACCACGGTCTCATCGGCTACTTGTATGCACTGAAGGTCAGCGAGGTCCGGCACACCACCTACGACAGGCACATCGCTGGGTCCAGCGTCACGGAAGCGCGGGAAGCGGCCGAGGCAGCCCAGCGACCCGTCTACATGACGACGCCTGCCGTTGGTGCGTACGCTGCCGCTCGCGGAGCCTTCGCGGCGTCGCTTACTGGAGACGTCAAGGGCTGCCGGACCCAACTCGATCAGGCGAAATCGCTACTTTCCGCAAGCGATCGAGAACAAGAGCCGGCGTGGATCTATTGGGTTGGCGAGGCCGATATCACGTTCCTCGCTGGCTTCTGCCTCGACCGCCTCGACCAGCCGCACCTCGCCTTGGCCGAGTTCGACCGAGCGCTCGAATTGCTGCCAGACACGTGGGCTCGCGACCGGGGAGAGGTTCTTGCCGGCAAGGCCACTGCACATGCCGCCGCCGACGAGCCGGAGACGGGCGCGCCAGTGGCCGCCGAGGCGCTCGACCTGATCCAACAGACCGGCTCCGCGAAGAACCTGGGCCACCTACGGATCGCTGACCAGCGCCTCGCGCGCTGGTCGAACCTCCCCGCCGTCCGGGAATTTCATGACCGCTATGTGGCGGCAGGGGGGCGCTCGGCGTAACCGGAAGTTCGGCGGCTCAGCGCCGTCTTGGGAGCATCCTGCGCCAGCGCTGTAGCCTCCTGCTCAGCCTCTCGTGGCGGTAGCGGTGTCCGTCGCAGCGCAACGCGGCGTCGTCCTGGCCGACGATCAGCTCACTGGCAGCCTCGACGCCGGGCTCACGCAGGGCTGACCGACTCGCCTGTGAGCGGCCGGAGCGGCCCTTGGCGATCTCGTAGACCCCCGGAGGCACTGGCCTCTGTGGTCTCCTCCTGCTCGCCTCCGATGCCTGCGCTCCCGTTCACACCCCGTTGAGCCCCCGTCGAGCGGTGCAAGGCGGGCGGTGAGCCAGCCGTAAGTGAGCCCTGCTCATCATCGACGGTCCGGTCTCGTACCAGCTTCGCTCCAGTCAGGAACGAACCGCCAACGAGACGCCGTCCTGGTCTCGGCGGTGCTTGTCCCCCGCGCGAGGCCCAGTCGACCCGAGGGGGGACATGCTCAAGCGCAAGCGGGACCCGATGAGCCCGGCCGAGCGGAGCCTCCGCGCCCGGATCGCCGCGCACGCGATGCACGCGCGCAACGACCCGGCGGAGATCACCGCCAATGCTCGGGCCACGTTCCTGGCGAAGTTCGAGCAGGAGGCCGACCCGGACGGGGTCTTGCCGCTCGAGGAGCGACGGCGCCGCGCCGAGCACCTGCGGAGCGCTTACTTCGCCCGGCTGGCGCTCGCATCAGCCAAAGCCCGCCGGACCCGAAAGCCGCCTGAGCAGGCAGGCGACGGGACAACCGGTCGGCCCACGTAGCCAGCGACCCGGGCGCGTCTTGCCGCACGCCCGGGCCTGTCCATCACATCATAAGGGAGTTACCCCGAAATGCCCGACCAGCGTAGCGACCCCGGCACGCCCACGAACAGCCATCGGCCGAGCCCGCCTCATCGCCACCACCAAGCGCCGACCGAGACGCCCACCACCCAGCTCGTCCAAGCCCCACAGGAGAACGCCGATCGCGGACCGCCCGCGCTACCGGAGCGTCGACTCATCGCCGCGCCGGACCAGGCCCGCAACATGGTCGCGCTGGAACTGCTGCCAGACGACGCCACGCCCATCCGCGGCCAAGAGCCACCGACGGGAGCCGACCGGAACCGCCTCCCATCCGCCCCAGTCCTCGACGCCGTCCGCCGCCTGGCGCGCCTCCGACACGAATCGCTGCGGGGCCTCCTCGGCGCCGAGCTGTTCATCGCCTACTGCAATGCCCACGCCACCGGCACCATCAACCTGATCACGTTGGAGCGTCTCTGCGACGAGATCCTCGGCTGGCACCCGCGCATGCTCTACGCGGACGCCTACGATGAGCGGCTCTTCCGACCGCCCGACCTACCCTGACAGCACGACCAGAGGGCCCTGTGGCCCTGACAGGCTCTCTCGTGGCCGCTGACACCGTGGTCGACCCGGCGGCCGGGTCGACTGGAGCGGTCCTGACGACCGCACTCCGTAGCCAGGATCTCCTTGGCCCGGTCATCCGGCGTAGGAGCGACCGTTCCCACGCGAGCTGCCGGACATAGCAGTCGGATTGCTGGAGCCCTTGATCCTCTTCAAGATGCTTTGGATATTATGGCGACTCCCTTACCCTAAGGAGGTACTTGCCCCCGATGACCGAAGTTCACAAGGGAGTCGCCGCAATCGACTTGGACTTTGGTCCCGCTGGGCATCTGTACGCGACGCATCCGCTGCACGCCTTCGCCGCTCGTTGCCCGCCCCCGTTGGTGGACTGGGCGATCTCACGTCACAGCAGACCAGATGATGTAGTACTGGATCCCATGGTCGGCAGCGGTACGACGTTGGTGGAAGCCGCCTTGTTGGGTCGCCGAGCCTGGGGCGTGGATATCGACCCACTGGCCCGACTCATCGCCAAGGCGAAGGCGACGCCGGTCCCGCTCGACCGCTGGGATGAGGCGACCGAGGAGATCTCGGCACGCCTGGCAGAGGAGGTCCAGGGGGATGAGTGGCGACCGGATCTCCTCGACCTCGAGAAGTGGTTTCTTCCCCCGGTGATCGAGGATCTCGGGCGGTTGCGCACTCTCATCCTGCAGGGCGACTGGGAGCCAGATGTGCGCGATCTGCTGTGGGTTGCGTTCTCCGCTCTGATCGTTGCGCGTACCTCGGTTGCCAATACCCGCGACCTTGTCCACTCGCGGCACCACTACAGGCGATGGGGGGAGGCACCGGACGTAGCCGGGCGGTTTCTGACCAATCTGCGCCGCTTCCATCGACTCATGGCCGACTATCTCCAGCGCCTGGAGCGTGCCGGTAACGGCACACCGGAGGTGCGCCTGCTCGGCGAGGACGCGCGTTGCCCTCCCGTGGAGGATGAGGCTGTCGATTTGGTCTTCACGTCGCCACCGTATTGCTCTGCGCTCGATTACACCCGGGCGCACATGTTCGCGGTGGCATGGATGCCTGAGGTGCTTGGGACTAGCATCGCCGGATACCGAGAGCTGGGTCGCCACTATGTAGGAACCGATCGGGCGCCGCTTGCTGAGGTATCGCCGCTGCGCCCGCGGCTGCCCCGACTCGGCCATGAGCCAGTCGACGCACTGGTGTGGGAATTGGGCGCTACAGACCTCAAGCGCGCCTGGATCGTGCACCGCTACTTTCGTGAAATGGCCGGCATCCTCAAGGAGGCCGGCCGGGTGGTTCGCCCAGGAGGCCGTGTGGTCCTCGTGATCTGCCCGTCGAATATCCGCAAGGTCGAGATCCCTACGCACCGTCTGCTCGCAACCCTCGCAGAAGCGGTCGCGCCGCTTGAGACCGTCGAGGTTCTGGAGCGGACCATCAACGAGCGACGTCGGCTTATGCCGTATGTGGAGGGCACCTTCGGGCCACGGATGCGCCAGGAGTACGTGGTGGTGCTCGCACGGCCGTCGAGGAGCGCCAATGAGCAGCAACCTGGTTGATGACGAGCTGCTCGCTCTCCACCAACGGCTCCTCGATGGGGACCGCGCTGTCTCGTCGGAGCTTGTCCCGTTACTTCTGTCCCATCTGCAGCAACGGCTCGCCTATCTGCGGGCGTCGGTGGACGACCCTGACGAGGTGACCTCGCAGACCGGCTTGGCTGTCACGCACTACCTCAACGACCCAGAGCGATTCGACCCGTCACGCGGCAGTCTGGTCGCCTATCTTGCAATGGTGGTCCGCGGTGATGTGTTGAACGAGTTGGATGCTCGCCGTCGGCGGCGCACTCACGAGGTGCCCTCAGATCAGCTTGTCGAACTCGACCCACCGGATCGGAACACCATGGTGGAGGAGGAGGCGCTGGATGCCGTCGACCGGATCGACGTCGCGCCGGAGACGGCGGCTGCAGCGCTCCAAGCGCTCAGCGACGTTGGCGAGGTCGACCGGAAGGTGCTGGAGATGATGGTCAGTGGGGTCCGGGCGACCAGCGCGTACGCGGCGGTCCTCGGGATCTCACATCTCTCGGACGACCTGCAGCGCAAGTTCGTGAAGCGACGCAAGGACCGACTGCAAAAGCGACTGGAGCGGCTCCGTGACCGCCTCACCTGACGGGGCGCTCGAGCTGGTCGTCCGCGGTCTGCGTGGCGACCCGGAGTTCCTTGCCGCCTGGTTCGCCGCCGCCCCTGACCAGGGGATGGCCGCGCAGGCGCGGCTCACCCTGGAACCCGAGCGATGGCTTCGCCTGCTGCTCTGCCGGGCGCCGCGAGTCGACCGGTTCGCTGACGATGTCTCCGCTGTGGCGAACACCCTCGATCTCGTGCCAACTGCGCTGGCAGCGGCGATCCGCGAGACCACCGCGCTCACCGCGCTGGCGGTCTGGGCACGTGCCGCTGGAGGCGAGGAGGACGCCGGCGCATGGGAGGGCCTGCTGGCGGCGGCACACGACCGGACCACTGAGCAGCTGGGCACCGAATCGGTCGCTGCGGGTTGGCTTCGGCACCGCGCCGACCGGTTCTGGTCGGTAACTCCCCACGACACCCGCCAGCAACTCGATCTGGACACAGCGATCATCTGGGGGGCGCCGCTTACGGTCATCGCGCTGCCGGAACTGAGCCCGGCGCGGGCGCGAGCATGGTTGTCGCAGCGCGGAGTACGTATCGCGACCTCGGGCCCTGACCGCAACCTACGTGGGCTGCTGCTGGCCGCGCGTGGGAGTGGGGTGGTCCTCCTAGACGCCGAACTGCCACCCGCAGCCCGCCGCTTTACCCTCGCGCACGAGCTTGGCCACTTCCTTCTCGACTACCTCGACCAGCGCCAGCGAGTTGTGGATGAGATCCCCGACCTTCTCGACGCCGTCGACGGTACTCGCCCGCCAACGGCACAGGAGCGGACGCGGGCTATCCTGGCCAGGGTGCCCATTGGCCTGCACACCCACCTGCTCGACCGCGACCTTCAAGGTGAAGCCACCGAGGATGTAGAGCAAGCCGAGGACGCCGCATCCCACTTCGCACTTGAACTGCTCGCACCGTGGGACCTCACCCTACAGGCGGCCGAGCCGCTCGCCGACCGGCGGCGCCCGTTCGACGAAGTCCTTGCCGTCGTGACCGAAAGACTCACCGACCGGTTCCTGCTACCGACTCGCGAGGCGGAGACTCGCGCGCGCGACGCCCTTGATGCACTTGGCGTTTCCCGCGGGTTCTTCGGCCGCTGAGCACCGCTGCTGGTGTCGAACTCCTGTCGTTCGGTCGGTACCAGGGATAGAGAGCACCGCCGCAACCAGCCCAGGGAGAAAATGGGCAATGACCACCTTCGACCCATCGGTGTCCGATGAGGACGACTCCGGCCAGGGACGCTTCGACGGCATCGACGCCAAGCAGTTCGAACGTGAGTTCGGGGAGCCGCTGGGCGAAGTCCTCGACCTGAAGACTTGGTCCTCCGGGCCGGACTTCCCAGCGCTGTACGAGCGGCTCGACCGCGAGGTCGAAGAGGCCGCGCAGCAGGAGGACCGGACTGCCCAGGCGATCCGCGAGCAGGTCCTCCCGGAGCTTCGGGACCGCAGCCGGCGTAACGCGCCACCGCTGGCCGGCCACCACGCGCTTTCGGCGGAGGTGCTGGAGAAGGTCCACCACACCACCTTGTTCACTGGAGAGGTCGAGGCCTGCGATGGGACCGTGCTGGTCCATGACTCGGCCGCGCTCACCATCATCCAGCTCGGGGTGTGCCTAATCTCCTACAGCGGCGAGGAGGGCACCTGGTCGCACCGGCTGTTCCGCCGGGACCTGCGCGGCACCAGCAGTGATCCGATCGAGGAGGCGCGTCAGCTGTTGGAGCTGCGCGACCACCGGGCCGCCGTCGGCCAGGCGAGCGGGCAGGACCGGCTGTCCGAGCTGGGCCGGCGGGGGCTGATGACCTACGCAGAGCGCGCTGTGCTTGCCCGCGCGGCAACCGCCCCTTGGCGGCTGGGCCATGGCAGCCCCGCCCCCTACGAGCTGCTCACCGGCGCTGGTGCCGTCAGGGTGCTGGAGCGAGGGCTCGACGAGGTCGAGCACCTGCTCCTGGAGCACCGGCGTTTCGCGTTCGTGCCCTCGGCGCCACGCCAGCGGGCGCTGCTCACCATCGGGCTGGCGCTGCGACCGCTGGAGTTCGCCATCGTCCACACCCTCCGTACGTACGTCGAGGACATGGTCGTGCGAGGGAACCTGCGAGGGAAGCAGTTGCAGCGGGCGACGGACTTCGTGCGCAACGCGGGCGAACAGGTCGCGGTTGGTGTGTATCGGGCCGCGCGTGCCGCGCCCCCGTACGTCTTCTACGCCCCGGCCGACCCCGAGCTGTGCACGCAGGCGGCGGCGATCGTCCTGGCCGACGCGACGCTCCAGTCGCACCGCGGCTTCCCGCTCCTACTCGACATGGCCGACCAGCTCTGCCACGCAGGGTTTGGCCGCCCAGACTTCATGGGCGCGGTCGGTGCTGCCTACGCCGCCCGTGACCGCCCGTTCACTTACCTCAGCGAGCGCGAGACGCGCCCCTGACCCGCGTATCCACACCCAAGGAGACCAAGGTGGACTCACCCGTTCCACTTGTTGAGCCCGATCACTCTGAGGGCTGGGACGGCCGGGAGCAGCCCATTCCCATGGACCGGTACCTGGAGCCGCTGCTCGACAAGCCCGAGCTGGACGTCGGTGCCCCACCTGGGACCGTTGGGCGGACGATGTTCGACTCTAGCGGCGCCGAGGACGGCTCGGTCACGGTGCTGCTGCCCAAGGAGGAGATCAACAAGGTCCCCACCCAGGCGCTCCTTCGCATCCACTCCCAGCAGGACAAGCGAACCTACCTCGGCATCGTGGTCGCCGGACCGTTCGCGGAGCCGGATGGCCTGCGCGCCGACGCCAACGTCATCGTCACCACCACCGTGCGTGGCGGGATCTTCATGCCCCGCTACCACGGCCGCGTACAGGTCGAGCTTCTCGGCGAGGAACTGGACGGCCGCCTGTTCCCACCCCGGTTCCGGCCGCTGCCCAACAGCCCGGTCACCGTCCTCAGCGGCGAGGAGAAGCACCAGGCCCTGCAGTGCGAGGGCAGCCTGCGGCTCGGCCCAGCCCTCGGCGACGAGGAGCTGCTGGTCGGGATCCCGGCCGAGCGCAAATCGGTGCTGCCGCGCCACACCGCCGTGCTGGGCACGACCGGCGGGGGCAAATCGACCACGGTCGGGCGACTACTCGCTGAAGCGCAGCGGGCCAACATGGCCGTCGTATTGCTGGACACCGAGGGCGAGTACGTCCATGTCGACGAGCCGACCGACGATGAGAGCATGCGCATGGTGCTCGCGCGGCGCGGGATCGAGCCGGAAGGTATCCCCAACACGCGCCTGTACCACCTGGTCGGAACCGAGACCGCCAATCCGCAGCATCCGCGGCCAACCACGTTTGGCCTGAGCTTTGAGGCGATCGCTCCGGGTGTGGTCGCGGAGATCGTCGGCATGTCCGACGCGCAGCAGGAGCGTTTCTTCCGCACGATCGACGTGGGCAAGCAGGTCCTGCGCGAGCTCAAGATCTTTCCCCGCGAGCACAACCAACAGGACGAGCGGCGGGTGTTGGACCTCAACGAGTTTGAGGAGGGCTACCCGGAGCTCACGCTGTCACGGATCCTCGACCTCGCCACGGCCATGCGCCTCCAAAGCGAGCATGGCGACCTCGATGCGCACGGGTTCTACGAGCCGAGGTTCAACGACGACGAGGGCCGCAACGTCATCAAGCGCCTCGTCGCCAAGGAGAAGCCCTCACACCCGATGAGCTGGCAAGCGCTCTTGGGCCGGCTGTGGCGCCTGCACCGGTTCAAGATCTTCGACCAGCCAAAGCACCCAGCCCTCGACAAGGACGCGATGCGGCAGCTTCTCACCCGCGGCGGCGTCTCCATCGTCGACCTGTCGGGCACCGACTCCGCCACCGAGCTGAACAACATCGTCATCGCCGATCTGCTCCGCCGCATCCAGGTTGCCCAAGACGACGCCTACAAGTGGTGGGAGGAGCACGAGCACGAGGGCGAGTTTCGCCGGGTGCTGATTGTGATCGAGGAGGCCCACGAGTTTCTGTCCAAGGACCGCATCGTCAAGCTGGACAACCTCTATCAGCAGGTCGCCCGGATTGCCCGCCGGGGTCGCAAGCGCTGGCTCGGGCTGGTGTTCGTCACCCAGCTCCCACAACACCTGCCCCGGGAGGTGCTCGGCCTGGTCAACAACTTCGTGCTGCACAAGATCAACGACGACACCGTCATCCGCACCTTGAAGGACGTGATCCCTGGCATCGACGTCGGCCTGTGGCGCCGCCTCCCAGCGCTCGCGCCGGGGCAGGCGATCGTCTCCTTCACCCATATGACCCGGCCGCTGCTGATCGCGGTGGATCCATCGGGCTGTCGGCTCCGCATGGTGGACTGACGCCCTGTCGTTCCGGTTTCTCCCAAGATGGTCATTTGCTCTAAAGTGCGTCTGCAATCTGCTCGCCAGCAGGGGGGATGAACAGCCCATGCCAGATCGGGTCATCGAGAATCCGATCCTCAACTCGCCGTATCAAGAGCCGAACCGTCACTTCGTCTTTGACGACGACGGCATCACCAACGAGATCGCCGAGGGCCGCCGCCGCAGCGCCTACTTCATCCCGATTCCCAGGCCCCGCAAGCAGGGCGCCCGGCAGCTTGAACTCGCGACGGAGTGGACGCTGGACCGGATCAGAGAAAACCACGAGATCAATGAGATCCGGGGCAAGGTGCAGCTTTGGCGCCGTCGTGGCTACCCCGATGTGACACCCACCACTCGTGCCCTGCTGGACTTCTGGAACGCCCCTGAGCGCGACAACCCGATCCTGTTCTGCCAACGGGAGGCCGCCGAGACTGCCATCTACCTGACGGAGGCGGCACCCAAGTCCGGAGACGCCTGGATCCGCAACGAACTCGAGGCCGCCAACGCCGAGCACAACAACGCCCTCCCCCGAATCGCGCTCAAAATGGCCACCGGCGCGGGCAAGACCGTGGTCATGGCAATGCTCATCGCCTGGCACACCTTGAACAAGGTCACCAGCTCGCAGGACGCTCGCTTCGCCAAACACTTCCTCGTCGTCACGCCAGGCATCACCATCCGTGATCGGCTGCGGGTCCTGCTTCCCGAGCATCCTGACAACTACTACCGGCTGCGCGACCTCGTGCCGGCCGACCTGTACGGCTCGCTCCACCAGGCGAGGATCGTCATCACCAACTTTCATTCCTTCCAGTTGCGCGAGACCAAAGAGGGCCGAGGAATCGCCAGACTGACCAAGCAGCTTCTCGCCGGCGCCGCCGACGCGCCAAGCCCATTCCAGGAGACGCCCGATCAGATGGTCGCCCGCGTCTGTCGAGAGTTCGGCGCCGGCAGGCGGGAGATCATCGTTCTGAACGACGAGGCTCACCACTGCTATCGCGGCAAAGGAAATGGCTACAAGAGCTCCGACACCGAAGAGGCCCTCAAGGGCGAGGACAAGGCTGAGGCCAAGGCGCGGAACGCCGAGGCGCGAGTGTGGTTCACCGGGCTGCAGCACGTCCGGCGGAAGCTTGGCATCAAGACCATCTACGATCTCTCGGCCACACCGTTCTTCCTTGCGGGGTCCGGGTATCCCGAGGGCACGCTGTTTCCTTGGGTGGTCAGCGACTTCTCGCTCATCGACGCGATTGAGTCCGGCATCGTGAAGATTCCGCGCGTGCCGGTCAGCGACGACAGGGTCGCTTCCACCGTGACCTACCTGGAGCTGTGGGGAGAGATTCGCGACCAGCTCCCCAGGAAGGGTCGGAGGGACGTCCCGCTCAAGGGGCCTCCCATGCTCCCAACCAAGCTCGAGGGGGCCTTGTGGAGTCTCTATGGCAACTACGAGCGCGCATTCCAGCGCTGGGAACAGGCTGGTGTGGCGGAGTCCGGCGACACGCCACCGGTGTTCATCGTTGTCTGCAACAACACCAACGTCTCCAAGCTCGTCTTCGACTTCATTGCCGGCTGGCGTAGGGAGGAGGCGCCCGACGGTCTGCCGATCCTCGTCGGCGGCGCGCTCCCTCTGTTCTCCAATGTGGAGGACGGCCACTGGACGGCCAGGCCCAAGACCGTCCTTGTCGACTCGCAACAGCTCGAGTCGGGCGAGGCGATGTCGGCGGAGTTCAAGAAGATCGCCGCGCAGGAGATCGAGGAGTTCAAGGCCGAATACCGCGAGCGCTTCCCAGGCCGCGACGTGGACGCGCTAACCGACGAGGACCTGCTCCGCGAGGTGATGAACACCATTGGCAGGAAGGACAGGCTCGGCGAGCGCGTCCGGTGCGTGGTCAGCGTCTCCATGCTCACGGAGGGCTGGGACGCCAACACCGTCACCCACATCCTCGGCGTGCGGGCGTTCGGCACCCAGCTTCTCTGCGAGCAGGTGGTGGGCCGCGGCCTGAGGCGCCGCTCCTACGCCCCCAACGACCGGGGTTTCTTCGAGCCGGAGTATGCCGAGATCTACGGCGTGCCCTTCTCATTCATCCCGGCGAGCGGCTCGACGCCCAACCCAAAGCCGCACAGCCCACCCACGCACGTGTATGCGGACCCTGCCCGAGTCGGGTGCCGCGATTCGTCCCGTTTATCCGATGACCCCACATCGTGGTCCGGCACCACGCGACTGCGTTGGTCCAGGCCGGGAGCCAGATTCAAGCGACAGGCATGGTCGGACATATGGTGCAGACCGCGACTTTGCCGGGGCCCTGCCGGGTGGAGTTGCCCGACGAGCCGTTGCACGCAGACTTCGGCGCGGACTCCCGGCTGGTCCTTGCCAAAACGGACCTACCGTCCAAGACCGAGGTCGCGGGCGTGGTCGGGACGACCGAGATCCACACCCTCGGCGACCTGCGCACCAAACGCGAGCAGGAGATCGCGTTCCAGCTCGCCCGGCTCGTACTCGACCGACGCCTGCGCGACGGGCTCCAGAACCCGCGACCCTGGCTGTTCCCGCAGCTTGTCGACATCGCCAAGGCCTGGCTGCGCGAGTGTGTCGTCTACCACGACGACACCTTCCCCGGCCTGCTGCTCATCACCGAGACCGCGCACCGGGCCGCGGAGAAGATCTGGCACGGGTTCTTCTACCAGCAGGACAACCGCGAAGGCCACACACTGCCGATCCTGCGACCCTACGACCCGGTCGGGACCACCGCCGACGTGGACTTCGACACTACCAAGCGCACGGTTCGCACCGACGAGGAACGCTGCCACGTCACGCACGTCGTCTGCGACAGCGGCTGGGAGGACAGCGTTGCGCAGGTCCTCGAGGAGTTGTCGGAGGTCGCGGCGTACGTGAAGAACGACCACCTTGGATTCGCCATCCCGTACACGTACCAAGGTCAGACCAAGCAGTACTACCCCGACTTCCTCGTACGGCTCCGGGACCCCGGGGATGGCTTGACGCGCACGCTCGTCGTCGAAGTGTCCGGCTACAAGCCAGCGGGCCCGACTGAGGAGAAGGCCGCCACGGCCCGGAACCTCTGGGTACCGGCGGTGAACAACCACGGCGGCTTCGGTCGTTGGCATTACTTAGAGATCACCGACCCAACCGTCGCCAAGGCCGATCTGCGGGCGGCGTTCAAGGTCCTGTATGCCGACACGCCGTTGGAGCGGCTCCTCGTCGCCGCATCCACCGGCCAGCTTCTAGTTGGCGACACACAAGGGAGTGACGACGTGGGAAGGAAGGAAGCGGACGGTCATGGCGCAACGTAGGAAGCCGGTCGCAGCGGCGGGCCCGACGCCGGTCGAGGCGGTCACCCACGACGACAAGCGCCTCAACATCCCGACCGCCGACGCGTATGAATTCGTCGACGAGGACGCGGCCAAGGTGGAGACGCTGCGGTATCCGCGCGACCCCTCGCTCGACCCCCAGCTCGTCTGGAAGGGCAAGGACGAGCAGGACGCCACCGACCTCGTCGTCGACGCCCCGCCCATCTTCATCCAGGAGAAGATCGACCCCCGGGTGCTTATCGAGAACCTGCGCGATACCGCCGCCCAAGCGGGGGAGCGCGAGCTCGAGTTGACGCTCTTCGACTCCTTCGATGGCCTCGAGGGCTGGCAGAGCGTCGAATTCTACCGGCACCCCGCCAACTGGTCCAACCGCATGATCCTCGGCGACTCCCTGCATGTCATGGCATCGCTCGCAGACAAGGAAGACCTCCGGGGCCAAGTCCAGATGGTATATGTGGATCCGCCTTATGGCATTAAATTCGGTTCGAACTGGCAAGTGTCGACTCGCAACCGCAATGTAATAGACGGTAAACTCGACGATGCCACACGCGAGGTTGAACAAATCAAGGCCTTCCGTGATACGTGGGAATTAGGCATCCACTCCTATCTTGCCTATCTTCGAGATCGACTTATTTTGGCCCGCGACCTTCTAACTGAATCCGGATCTATCTTCGTTCAGATCGGCGACGAGAATGCACACCTTGTTAAGAGCCTGCTCGACGAAGTCTTCGGTAACGATAATTACTGCGCTCAGGTTGTCTTCCGCAAGACAACGGGCAAGGGAAGCGCCTTACTCGACAACACCTATGACATCCTACTATGGTATGCGCAAAATCGAGATCGAGTGAAGTATCGGTCGATCTACCAGCCTCGCACTATTCAGGATGACTCGAACCTACGGTTCGTTGAATTGCTGGATGGCACACGACGTCCAATGACGCGAGAAGAAGCGGAAGGCCTCCAGTTGCTCCCATCGGGTGCGCGAGCGTTTCGGCCCAATCCATTGACGAATCAGCGACCCGCGCAGGGCTCAGATATACGAGAATTTATGTACGACGGTCACAAATTCACCCCCGGACATGGCACTTTCAGAACGGATGCAAGAGGATTGTCGGCGCTTGCATCTGCGCGACGGCTCCTCGCTATTGGCAATACACTTACCTTCATCCGCTATTTGGATGATTTTCCATTCAAGCCTCGCAATGATATTTGGGACGATACAAGACAAAGTGGGTTTGGGGAAACCAAGGTCTTTGTAGTTCAGACAACGCCTCGAGCCATTGAACGCTGCCTGCTGATGACCACGGATCCAGGTGACCTTGTGCTCGACCCGACCTGCGGCTCGGGCACCACTGCGTATGTCGCCGAGCAATGGGGTCGCCGTTGGATCACGATCGACACCTCGCGGGTCGCGATCGCGCTTGCTCGGCAGCGGGTCATGGGGGCGAAGCTGCCCTATTACCTGCTCGCCGACTCTCCGGAGGGGAGGGCCAAGGAGCAGGAGCTGAGCAGCCAGCCGCAGCCGACTACGCCGACCAATAACGACGTACGCAAGGGCTTCGTCTACGAGCGCGTGCCACACGTAACCTTGAAGTCGATCGCCAACAACCCGGACAT
>WNFZ01005146.1_pt1 | contig 17105 bp, 14 predicted proteins | sample 5400081 | NCBI WGS metagenome assembly WNFZ01 (sample SAMN13153365, study PRJNA577476) | soil metagenome | isolation source: 80 cm soil or saprolite under grassland replicate 1 | place: USA:California | collected 2016-06-15 | reverse complement strand
TTGGTCCCCTCCGCATTGACTATGGGATCGGTCAACCCACCTGTGACTGTGCCACAATTGGACGGCGGTGTGCCAGCGAGTGGGGTCAGCGTCCAACAGGTGATGAGACCTCGCGAAAAGAAAAAGGCACCAATTGTTACAGCAATGGCAATACCCCAAAAGATAATTTGCCCAATCGATAGTGAAAAACGTCCAAGTTTGATGTTCTTTAGAGAGTTGATTTTGTTCATAGAGGTTTAATATATACCATATCCAAACCGAGTCGTTCCAAGCCTTCCTGCGCCCAGTGTTGCAGCAGGGCTGAATCCTCCTGCATAACTTGCATCATGATGGGAATCGCGCGGTGATCTTTAATTTCAGCCAAAGCGCGTAGCGCATGGATGCGTTGGGATTGCGCACCGTTCCCTTCGACACTTCCTTCGGTCGCAGGGCGACGCTTTACCGCGTCGATCAAGGATGGAACGGCAGCATTTCCAATTTTGATGAGCGCATTAACGGCCAGGCTGCTCGTCATCGAATCTTTATCGCTCAGTGCGCGGACCAGAGGCTCGGTCGCCTCTTCGTCTGCTTTGACCGCCAGCCCAAGCGCTGCACACTGGCGTACTTCTGGGGCGGCATCGTTTAGAAACGGGACCAGCAATTCGGTCCGAGAATGAGGCGTAGATGCCAAAGCTCGCAATGCCCACCAGCGAACATCAATATCTGAAGACTTTGTTAAATCCAGGAGTGCCGGAATTGCGGCGTCATCCATTTCGATCAGTTGAGGAATCGCAGCTTCTGCGCGCGTTTCATCCCCACTGACCAGATCATCCAGCAGCTGTTCGAGCGTGCTCACGTTACTTGGCAGGTGGCGGGACTGGCAATTCGTTTTCGGACGTGCCAACCCACTTATCCCCTTCTTCGATCAACATGACAGGTATGTCGTCCACGACAGGATACTTTCGTCCGCAGTCCTGGCAGATAAACCAGGCATTTTTATGATATTTGAGTTCGCCGCCGGTTGTGCGCACACAATTGGGACAGCGCAGAATTTCTATGAGAGTTTCACTAACCATTTATTCTCCGTTTCCTAAGTAGAAAATTTTACCATGTCTACGTACTCTCGCGCTGAGCGGAGCGACGAGTGCTCTTCGAGAAGTACAGTCGAAGAGTGACGTTAACAAAGAATTTGCGCTTCGACTACATACGTCCGCTTCATTCAGCGCGATGACTTTATGCCGCAGGGGTACGACAGAGATTCTTGTCGTTTGCCAGTTTTTTAGGGTCTCTTGAATCAGGACCATACTGACAGACCGCCTGCCAGGGTTGATAGTGTGTAATGAATTGATCCTGGAACAAAACAGCTCCATTGCGCGACACTGTGCGCGTGACCGTTACATCAGCGCCATTCGCCGCCCAATCGACCTGCTTCATCTCATTCTTTCGCAAGTCGGGATTTTCTTCAAACACTGGAGAAGGTGCAGGAACAACGTTTGTGACACCAGAAGTGTCCCAGGTAACAGAGCGCCCATCGGATGTGGAATAGAACTTCCACGTCAAGGAGCCGCTGCCAATATAGGTTTCCATCAGAATCCAGTATGGCGAGTCGTTTGTAAACTTGAAATCGACAAGCGGGAAATAAACCGTCGCATCCAAACCGGCGAGTCGCGGATCCACGCCGCCACCGGAAGTCTCTTCATAATACGAAACGCGATAAGCATGCGGTGTACGCTCCACAACCGGGAACCCGGCATTGAACACTGTGCGGAATAACGTGGTGCTGACCTGGCAGACACCTCCGCCTACGCCTTTGATCGTTCGTCCGCCATAGATGATCAGGGCTTCGGCGAATCCGTTATCAAGACTCACGTCGCCCATGTGTTCGCCCATTGAAAACGTTTCACCGGGCGCCACCAAAATACCATGAAATTGCGAGGCCGCGGCAGTGATATTTTGAATCCGTTCAGCACTCGAACCAAAGAAGTAAGAGGTCTCTGAGGCGATCAGTTCTGTAAGGCCAAGATCTTGAGCCGTCGCTGTTGATGAAACTCGCGGTTGCGTTTCATTGATCACCAGAGGAACGCTGTGCTCGCCACGGAATAATGCATCGTTGATGGCTTTGATGCTGGCTTCAATATCCATCGTGCGCCCGATTTTTGATTCTGAAATCAAATCCAATTGACGTGTGTCGTCATTAAATGTGAATTTCGCATCGGAGGGCTTTCGGTCGAGTTGATTCTTCACAGGCACAAGCAGATCACGCAAGCCAGTTTGATTCAACGCAACCTGCACACCGTTCTCGGTTCGTTGCACACCCAACAACTGCGAAAGCACTTGCTGATTATAGACATAAGGAGCCGGGTCGTCTGGCGCCGCGTTAGAGATTGTCAGCGTAAGTGGCTGGCTCAACACTTGTCGCGCCATATCTGCCTGGGCGCTGACGTCCATGATCTGCGGCTGGATTTCCTGTACGACAAGCGGCACTTCTCCGTCTGCAAAGGTTTGCAGTTGTCCGCCGAGGTAAATCAACGTCGCATCTATTTTCAACTCACGACCCACCTGTCCCGGCTGTGCAACAATATCCGTTCCGTTGAGAACAAGAGTACCTTCTGACTTGGGTTGATCGACTTGCGAGGCGATTTGACTCAAGTAGTTATATGCCACACGCTGATCAAAAACAATCACCGGAGCGATTTTCACACCCATGCCCGCCGCGCGTACCTGCCCCGATAAGGCGCTGAACGGATTACCGCTTCTTCCCAAATGGTAAGCGGTAATTGCACTCGAGGACGGATCGAAGACCATGCCTAATTGTGCCGGGCTTGCGATCCAGGCTTGTTGACCAGTTCGAAAGAGGATCTTTCCATTGATCGGATACGACAACGTCTGGCTCAATTTCACAGCCGCATCGGAAGGCTTCATTCCCGAGAGATCCACACCTGCCACAGAAACGCCGGGAAAGATTCGACCGGCATATAAAAGTTGATATCCTACCACCCAGGCGAGGATGATCGCGAAAAATAAAATCACGCCGCTCATCAAGGCCGCGACAATTTGTGGAAGTACAGGAATTCTTCGATAGGGATAAGAGATTGTTGCCATAGTTTTTCTGATGCAAGATCATTCACAACGAAATTTAGTTCGTAAGATTATACCCTGTGGAAAATAGCAGACTTTAGCTCAGAATGAGCATGTCATGTGCTTTTTCAGATTGGGAGAACCCAATAGTACTGGGATAAGACGAAATTTTGGTTTTACTTGTTCCAGTTAAATAAGAATGTCGTTGCGAGCCACGGAGTGGCGAAGCAGTCTCCGCTTAAGCGATGTAAACTTATCGATAGGATTTCACTGTTTAAACGGAGATTGCTTCGTCGGGCTAACGCCCTTCTCGCAACGACATTTGTTTTATTGCGCGCCAAAGGCTGGAAGTTCCGTTGTTCCGGCACTCGATTTGATAATGTAATACGGCAACCAGGCAACGCCAAATAATGTGATGAACACGTCCGATTTCTTCGGCGCGACAGTGATTTCACTTGTATTCCCGACCACCTCGCCCCATTTGGCGTTGAGCTCCGCGACTGTCTCTTCACGACGTTTTTGCAGATCGGCTATCTGTTGCTTGTATTGTGTGATCGCCTCAATCGATTCATTCACTTCTGCCTTCGCCTTACTGGTAAGGCGATTCTTTGAAAACTGAGAAGTAATACTTCTCTTGCGACCAATCCCTAAGGCGCCCGCACCAATCTCGAGCAAATTACTATTCTCTTCTCGTTTTCGACCGGCAAGCTCGTTTTGATCTCTTTCCAGCTCACGTTCTTCGCGATCAAGTTTATCTTCAAGTGCCTTGATCTGACGATCCATCACTGCGGTCTTCTTCTCAATCTCAGCATCGCGCGCCTCGCGAGCGGCATCCGCACAGGCTTTCATAAATTCCGCCTGGCTGACATCGGGACCTGCGTAAACCTTCAATACTTGATTCGCACGCGTTTTGACCGCTGAAGTTCGATACACCCAGTCGGTAAAATCTTTTTGCAGGGCGGTCATCAACTTGGTATCGTTCAATGGTGTATCAATCGTGCCGAAGCGAGCCGAAGGAACAGAAGTCGTATCCGTATCATCAAGAGATGGACCGTTGTAAAGATAATCCTCCCAGCGGATGGTGCCGCGCTTTTCAGGTGCATTCACCAACGCGGTGCGAACGATCTCACTATCCACGCCAAGCTTGCGGTCCAGGATTCGAACGCGTGCAGATGCCAATAAAGATGGACGATAGATCACTCCTTGCATTGCCACTTCAGGAGGCATAGTCTGCCGCGCCGCAGAGAAGGCTTCTGGTAGGCTGTAATTTTGTGGCAGATAATATTCTTTGATCCATGCTGGGATCGGAGGCTTGGTGATACTTCCATCGATAGTCACTTTGGGTGGCGTCGCGCGCGGGATGGGAGCGGTCGCCATAACGGTCGGCGAATCGAGGTCCGCGATGGAACCGCTGAGTACGGTCGCCGCAAGAGGTTTGCTCGGCTGGGTCGCGCTCAGATCCGTTGCAGCTGGATCGAGTTGTTTCACTCCGACTAATTGATTCAAGGCAGGGATTTGAGCGCGCGTCAAAGGTCCCGCAAGAAAATTCATCGCCCAACGAGATTGGAAGAGCTTAGGCTCTGATGCATGAATGTTGTGCAGAACAAAAACGCGCTTGCCCAGGGATGAGATCAATTTATCGAACACACCTCGTTGCAGACCACCCGAGGCACTTTCCAGTCCATCTAGCAAACGATTTTTATCCTGCTCGGTTTGAAGCTTACCAATGAGCCACGTGCCCGCGTTGGAAAGGGCTTTGTAATCCACATCCACCGGATTTTGTGTGGCAAGCAATAATCCTAAACCAAATGCGCGCGCCGTTTTCAACATACGCAACAACGGCTGCTTCGAGGGTGGATTGCGCTGCGGAGGCAGGTAACCAAAAATTTCATCCATGTACAAAAGAGCGCGCAAGGAGGATGCACCGCTTTGGGTTCGCATCCAGGATTCCACTGCCGAGAACAAAAGCGTGACGAAGAACATGCGCTCCGCATCGGATAAATGTGCAAGATAAAAAATGCTGTGACGCGGATGCCCATCATCGGTGAATAATAACTTTTGAACATCCAGCGATTGACCTTCGCGCCATGTCTCAAACGCAGGGGCGGCGAGTATGTTGTTCAAAACCATCGCCAGCTCCATGCGATCTTTGGCAGGGAAGAACGTATCCACGGGGAACGCACCGAGTTTCGCAAATGGAGGCGTTTGCGTCTGCAAAATCAATTCGGTGAGTTCAACATCTTTGCCCTGACTCCAAGCATTCTCGAAAATATTCGCCAGCAAAATATGTTCGCGCGAACGGAGCGGATCAATGTCTTCATAGCCAACTAATCCCAGGAGCGCAGTGACCGTGCTCGAAATTTTCTCGCGCAACGATTCACGGTTCTCTTTCCATGCCAAAGCCGGCGCGGTGAGCGAAGATAAAACACTGACCGGGATTCCCGCATCAGAACCAGGTGTAAAGATTGCAAACTGCGCGGCATTCTTGAGGGCAAGCACACGTTCTGGAGGGATCCCCCACTCCTGTAAACCATTTTTCCAGGAGGTGGATGCATCCATCGCTAGTTGATCGAGAGTCTTGCCGGCACGTCTGGCCATTTCGGGATCAATCCATGGCTGGAAATCCTGCGGCACAAGATCAGGGAAGTGCAGCAATAAATTTGTGAGGTCGCCTTTGGGATCAATAATAATGGCCGGGATTCCGGCGAGCGCCGCTTCTTCCAACAATGTGATACATAAGCCCGTTTTGCCAGAACCGGTCATACCGGTGACGACCGCGTGTGTGGTCAGATCGGCGGGATCATAATAGACGGGTTCGCTTGTAACAGTCTTTGTGTTGGGATCGTAGGCGCGTCCGAGATAAAAACGTGAGTCGGTCATAAATTCTCTCCAAGGCCCTCACCCCGCCCTTTGTGTCCCTCTCCCATTCTGGGAAAGGGGCTGGCGGTGAGAGCGAATTAGAACGAACGTGCTAGAGGCTAAATGTACTCGATTTTAAGTCTTCTTACAAGGAAGATGGTTTTGAGTTGTGGCAAATTTTTATTTCCAGGCCTTGCTCTCCCCAGCATCCCTCATCAGGGTGCTTCGCGAATGCCAAACATTCGACAGTCCTTGTAAGGTGAGTGAGAATACTTTTTTACAAGTTAGGAATTATCATTGGTAAGCGTGCAAATCATGATTTCTGGACGAAGGAGTTAATCAAACTATGGACCTTATTGTTATCCCCAAGAATCGACTCGTGCTTATTGCTGGTTTCGTTTGGTGTGCTGCTGGCACAATGGTAAGTGGAATTGGATTGCCTTTGCTTTGGAAGCTCGGGGTTACTCAACTTGTTCTCTACCCCTTAGCCGGGCTGGTTTTTTTGATCTTTTACTTCCTGATCTTCTCAAGATTAGTGGTCAAACACACCGAGCGGATTCGTGCGAGATCCGAACAGAAATTGCCTTTTTGGAATTTCTTTGACACCTCTTCCTATGTTGTTATGGTAGTCATGATGGCGGGTGGCAGATGGCTCCGCCTTGCTCATATTGTCCCGAACTGGACGATTGCGTTTTTCTATAGCGGCATTGGTATCGCTCTGGTTGCCTGTGGGCTGCGCTTTTTAAGTGTCTTTTCCCGAAAGGATGTGATGACGGTAGAAGAGGACCAAACCATCTCAACCGAAGCGCTGGATTGATGCCAACCTTTATTTCATAGTGGTAAACCTGGATGAAGAAATATTTTTCATTCGTGACTGGGTTTCTGGCAATAGGCATAGAGCTCTTTGTATTTCTAGCACTCATGGAATTGCCGCCATTCCGCAAAGGCGACAGTGACATCATCTGGGGCCTGCCTTTCTTCTGCATCATTGTTTTAGGGCTTGCGATTCCGGGACTCCTCACAGCGCTTGCGTTGAACAAGAGGCCGCAAGCCAGCAGCCGCTTCATTATTCTTGGATTGATTCTGAATGGTCTGAGTTTGGCGATTCCATTTCTTTTGCTACTGTTTGGATTCATTCGAGCTTTCTTATAGCGGCTTCGAGACCTTTAAACAATACTGCGGAGGCTATAGCCTCCGCAGTTATTTTTAGTCACCGCCAGCAGAACTCCCACTATCATCTCCGCCCGAGCCGCCACCATCGTCTCCGTGGGTATCGCCGCCGCTGGAGTTGCTTCCACTATCGTTACTACCAGAATCATTGTTGTGATTATTCGATCCAGATGTGCTTTCACCACCGGAATCACCGCTGCTAAAATCGATTTTGGTCACGATGAAGAGCCCATTCGCATCGTAATAACCTTCCACTTTGACCGCGGCGCCCACCTTTGGTGTACCTTTGATTTCCTCGGCCGTGCTCACATTCATGATCTGTCCATTGACGACCACGATGTTGCCATTGATGGATTGGACAACACCACTCACCGACTGAATCGTGCGTTCAGAAGTAGACGGTGATCTTGACTCCGATTCTGGAGCTTGCGTCATATTGACATTCGGCGATTCGCCATTGGAGGTATCCTCACCGGACTGATTCGATGGTGCGGAGTTTTCATGCTCAATCCCTGAAGAGTCATCATCGCTTACTTGCGGCAACGGCACGCCACTGGAAAGTAATTCGATCTTTTCCGCTTGGACGGCTCCATCTTTTTGTGTAGTCCCAATCACATGGACGGCATTGCCAATTGCAATCGTTTGATTCGAGAGATCCGTCTGAGCAGAGACCGCAACCGGAATTCCGGCGATCAGCCACAGCTCCCCATTTTGACGCGTGACCACTCCCGAGAAATCCACTTGTGCAGAACGTCCCTTTACAAAGAGTTCGTTTAGCTCATTCAAGCGTTCATTCTCATGTTCAACCTCCAGCGCATTGCGAGATTGCATATTGAACGTGATTGTGACAAGGACATCCTCCCATGTGCGCTTCACAGGATATAGTTGATCGCCAGGCAAAGTTGTCGAGGCGGCGCGCACAAGGCTCGTGCTACTCATAAGGAGGGCGACAATGACAACGAGCGTCACCAACGCTCTTCGCAACGGAACGGACCAGAGCCGCCGCGCTGGCACGGATTGCACTTTTGCTTCCCGTAGTTCAGCGGCATGTTGTAAGACCCTGGCGCGATTCCGATGAATGACTTCTGAGGAAGGATCTGGCACATGGACTCGGATAGCTTTCATCGCCGTTTCCAGCACAGGACGCAATTCCGCAGACTGTTCAGGATAACGCAAGAGCACAGAATCGAGGCTTGCGCCTTTTTCAATGTCTTGTAAACAAATTTCCAAAATCTCGTAAATCTCACTCATAAATAACCTCCCCAATAAATCGCTGCAGAGAGGCAAGGGCACGAAACTGGAGGGCTTTAACGGCGTTGGCGTTCTTATTTAAAATTACCGCCGTCTCCTCCAGGGAGTATCCATCTCCAAATCGCAGGGCAAGTACATGCTGTTGCTCCGCCGTCAGTTGTGCAAGCGCCATCTGTATGGCACGGTTTTGTTCGCGTATATCCACCTCAGAATGGACGCTGGCGCTTCCATCAGACATCGCTTCCGATAACGACTCCACCGGTCGGCGGTAATGCCGGCGGTGATAATCATTGACAGCGTTAGAAGCCGTGGCAAACAACCAGCCGCGCAAGTTGGTCTGCGGTCCTTTCTTCTTTTGGGATGCTTCCATCAGACGCACAAACACGTCACTGGCAATATCTTCCGCGATCGTTTCATCGCTGATGCGATATCGTACATAGCGATATAGCTCGGGGAAATATCGATCATAGATGGCTCCAATGGACTGGTAATCAAACTTTTGCAATCCATCGAGCGCTCGTTGTTCATTAAAATCCGTCATGAGAATTGCGCCCCCCGGCGTGGGTGTGGTAATTATTTCTCTAGAATTCACATTAAGTATATCATTCCAGGAATCAATAGCTAAAAACTGTTGTACAAGCCACCCCGGGCTAAAGCGGAAAAGTCCCAATTCGTTCATAGATTTGACTACTGTCTATCAACAGCATCCTTGCTCCCAAAATAAATTCAGGGTTCATAACTGGATAGTCGCTAAGCATGGAGAAAAGTTACGGATTCCCTCAAAACGTGGGGGCGGACTGTTAACACGCTCGACGACGAACTCAGGCGCTGACGCATTGCTTGGATGTGTCTTGATTAACCTTGCATGGGTCGCCCCTACCGTAACGTGGGGATTAAAACAAAACCTCCTGCGATGAGGCAGGAGGCAAGAGCCAAGAAGATTCTATTCTTTAGGTAGATGGATTGTCCAACCGGACGCCATGTCCGCGCACGGTAGAAATATATTGATGTGTAGGGTCGAGCGCGGCAAGGCGATCTCGCAAGCGACGGATCAACGCGTCGAGAGCCTGGTCGGAGACTCCGGCAGATTGCTCGTCTCCCCACACGGCTGCTACCAAATCGGGGCGGGTGACGACCTGGCCTTGGCTTTCGTAAAGCAACCAGAGCATCTTGAATTGTTGCGCCGAAAGCGGTGGCACCAGTTGCTGCTGATTCACCCAGACACGGCGTGATTTCTGATCCATCATCAGGCGTCCAACGTGACCTGCACCTTCCAGAAGCGGCATGGTAGCATCAGATGTTAGGAAAAGGAATTGTTGTGCCAGCGCCACGGATACCAGATCGCCATCCTGTAAAACAACCGGACCCGCGAGTGGCATGCCGTTATGATGAGTTCCGTTTTTGCTTCCCAGGTCTTCCAGAATAACCCCTTCAGGTGTTGGCGTAAGGCGCGCGTGATAGCGTGAAATCTGACGGTCTGCCACCACCACATCGCACGAAGTTTCACGTCCCAGTACAAGGGTTTGGTTAATAGGCCAACGCTGACCTTTGAGCGGTCCCTCCTGAGCTACCAGCAATGGATATTCTTCCAGCGATTTATTCATGAAAGTCTCATGCGAGTGATTATGATACAGCCTTAATGGGAGTATATTATAATTATATACGATTTGCTAAACAAATCGTAAAGATGTGTTTCAGTGCAGAACAACGCCGAATGAATCCTGTTCTGAAACGTGCATAGTAAAAGGAGAAGATTGCTCCCGCCTCTCAAAAGTGGGGAGGTATTGCGAGGTCGTTATAAGATCCGCGAACGCATTGGCCAGGGCGGTATGGGATCCATTTATCTTGCCGAAGATGCTCGCCTCAAGGGCCGCCAGTGTGCGTTGAAGGAAGTCGAGTACGATCGCGCTCTCCCAGAAAATATCAGAGAAGAAGCCCGCGACCAATTCCTGCGCGAGGCAACTGTGCTCGCGCGTCTCGATCATCCCAATCTTCCCAAAGTTTCAGATTTCTTTTCCAACGGTCCTCGCGATTATCTCGTGATGGATTATGTGCCCGGCAAGGATTTGCGGACGCTGATGATCGAAGCACGTCGTGACAAAACCTTCCTGCCGGAAAAAGATGTGCTCTCCTGGGCAGATCAACTTGCAAGCGCGCTTGCATTTCTCCATGCACAGGAACCGCCCATTGTCCACCGCGATATCAAACCCAGCAATCTAAAGCTCATGCCCAATGGGTTGATCAAACTTGTAGATTTTGGTTTGGTGAAAATTTTGGCGCCTGAGGAAGTTACGATCACCATCATCCAGGGACAGGGGACTGCCCTATACACGCCTCTCGAACAATATGGCGGTAGTGACGTGCATACAGATGTCCGCTCCGACATTTATTCGTTTGGCGCAACGCTTTATCATCTGCTCACCCACGAGCCTCCTGCGGATGCGCGCAAGCGTTTCCTGCAACCGGATAGTTTGCTTCCCCCGCGACAGATCAATCCTGAAATTTCACCTCGCGTGGAACGAGCCATCTTATGGGCGATGTCCTTGCACCCCGATGAAAGACCAAAGGATGTAGATGAATTCCGCCAGGCACTGCTGGGATATCGCGAATCGCCAACCCTTCCTGTCGCCATACGACATATCCGTTCTCTCCCTGTGACCGACTATCTCACTCATCCCCCCGAAGCCACGCTTGCATGGAGCGCAGCGGTTCTGTTATTGATTAGTTTGCTCGCGACGCTGGTTCGCTAAATTATTCCACCACATCCAAGCCCCCGCGCAGAGCATTCCCAATACTTCTCCTCCGAAGATAAGTATCAAGACACCGAGTGCTCCAGCTCCGTCTGCGATCCATTGTGACGCACCAGGCATATCAAGCGCAAGATAGTTATATCCCAACAATCCACCCAGGAAAATACATAATGCCCAACGTAAGCCCCAACGCGGCGTGATGATACGGCTGACCGCCCAATAGACGAGTCCCGCACTGCCGAAGAGCGCCAATAATGCGATCAACCACACACCGATCCGTGGATGCCCATCCTGCGAGATAAGATCATTTTGAGGTACGACAACAGCGGTAGCGGTTGGCGTCGCGGGCTGCAGCGTTACACTGACCGTTGGCACGACCACCGTCACTACGGCGCCTTCATTGGAGGCATCAAGTTGCAGCACAAAGGAATTGAGCGCTGGGTCACTGACAACATTGATCTGCGCCGCGCCCGGCTTATCAATGGAAAACGATGCCCGCGCAACGCCAGCTACTGTTGTTGTGTCAACTTGTTTGAGGATTTCAGTGTTTTGCTCATCCCGAGTCGACATGGTGAAATGAACTGGCGTTCGATCTGGAACGAGATGTCCATTATGATCCACGATTGGTCCAGCTTGAACGGCGATCGTGTCTCCAATACGATACCGCGGAATTTTCGTTGGCGCTATTGTTTCCGTTGCCAATGTGGCTGCTGTTGTGGGAGTCAGAGAATTGGAAGTCCCCCCTTGGTCTAACGCGAGGGGGATGACCTGCGCCGGGTCTGGAGAAGTGGCTGTAATGAGATCATAGCCCACGGCAGGAATGGAAACGGGGGAGGCGCCTTGTAAGGAAGCAGGCTGAAAAAGCAGCCGCGCCGCCATATCGATTCCAAATAATAGGGCGCCGTAAACGCAAATAGAATGATTTGTCGGTTGCGAATGAGGTTTGGGCGTTCGGAGAAGAAACGACGTAATAGATCGATCTGCCCATGGTTGACGTCAGTCAAAGATATCACGACCCAATTGGCGCGTTCCAGCGAAGGTTCAATATTTTCTTTTGTTTCTCCATTCAACATCAACTCAAGTTCGCTCAATGGGAAAGAGTTCAAATGACTCGCAAAGACTTGCGCGCTTCCGCCGGCACCGTAGAGCCGCTCTACAGTATCCTGAAGCGAGAACGCCGAAAATGCATCTTGCGACTGACAGCCATGACACTGCTGGTAACTGGAGGTATCGGTCAGGAACACAATGCGATCATTTGAATTTGGCGGCGAGGGAAGCAGCGCACTCAAATCCTGTGGAGCGGGGCTGACCAGGGTAGCCGCGTTGCGTGCGACATCAAACATAGCCTGCTGCGATGTGCCAATCGTGTCCAAGGCAAGAGTCGGGGTCAGCACATTGGAGAGGGTAAAGTTATCGTACATGCGCAGCTTCTGCGCCAGGATTCTTGTCGCAGCCGCGTTCACACGTTGCGCAAAAGCAGGGTCACTCCTGTATTCTTGTGTGAAAAAATCAAGGACTCGCAGGGTGGCTGTGTACGTGTCTTCCGTTTGATCCTCCGAAGCGATATTGCCCAAATAGAGCAGATCATTCCCAGCAACGAATGCATCTCGGGCAACAACACGAGGCAAAAAGTTTTCACCTGTTTGTGTATAGAAATCCCGGACAGCCTGGCTGCCCAAAGCATCGCTAACGATCAATCCGCCGTTGGCATTCCAGGTTGTAAATTCTGGCAGAGCAATGATTGTTGACAACGCAGAAGCATCTAAGCTGACAGGACGCGTGGTGGCGCGGATGTTCCCTTGAAATCCCTGATAACGAATATGCGAGACAAGCAAGCCATCGGCAATATTTGCAGGGTCTGTAGCGTTGGTCGCAGCAACGAACGGGGCCAATTCAATCTGTTTCAATTGCTCGAGCGATTTGCGAACAGTTGCCACTTCCTGTTCCGGGGAACGATCCGAACTGCCGCGTCCCGGGAAATGCTTGGCAACCACCAACATGCGCGAGTTGCTTCCAGCATGCACGCCAGCAATATAAGCCTTGCCCATCTCGCCCACCCAAAATGGATCACCGCCAAACGAACGCGTACCCAGATCAATTTGCGTCGACGGATTTGGCGATTCCACAACATCCAGGGAAGGTCCAAGAAGTAAATTGAAACCCAATGAGCTCAATTCACTTCCGAGGATAGACCCGATCTGTTGCGCCATTTCCGTCTTCCATGTGGCGCCAATTGCCATCTCATTTGGCAGAGGTGTCATGCCGTTCAGAATTTGATCATAGGGCGCGCCATCGCCCTCCTGTGAGATCCCAATGAAAAGCGGTACATAGGTTTTGTTTCCGGAGGAATCATTCGATTCAGCAGAAGGGGTGGATATATTCTCTTGTCCTGCAATGCTCTGCAAAGAAGCGCTCAATTGATGGGCTGCTGTGATCGTATCGGGGGCACCAACGAAGTTATCGTTATCTGTGGAAAACACCACCCCACCCACATGATGGTTCGCAATCAAATCATAAATTTGAGAGTCGGAAGCTGTGTTCGTCCCCTGAAATGTGACCAGAAATAACTGTCCCACCCGTTCTTCCGGCGACATCGCAGCCAGCACTTCCTGAACTTTGGAATTCTGAAATTGCCCATCGGCACGCGCATAGGGCAAAGATCCAAGAAGAGAAATGATGATTGCCAGCAGCGTCAACCAACGGAATAGGGAAAGACCGACTCTTTTCCAAGCCGCAGACGAATTGCCGTTAAATAAACCGATCCTCAGCCTCATTTATTACATTCCGTTCTCACCCGCAGCGCAAGTTGGGGATCGTCGGTAAAAATGCCATCCACACCCCAGCCAAACAAGCGACGCATATCTTCTTCTTTGTTCACCGTCCATACATGGATGCGCCGATGAAGGCGATGAACGCGCGCTACTTCCTGCTGAGTCATATCCGTAAGATAAGGATGTAATGCCTGGTATTTTCCAAACACAAAGCCAAACGAACGAGCCCAGGCGCCCAATAGTCCATTCAAAGCCAGCAGACCGCGCGGAACATCGGGCAAATAACTGCGCGCCTTGGTTAGATTTGAGGAAAAAAAGGAAGAGAAGATGATACGCTTTTGCATGTGGTGTTTCTTGACGAGCATGCACACGGCTTCTACCAGGTGATCGCGCGGCGTTTTATAGTTCATTAGCTCGACATTGATAAAAGTTCGTTTGCCAACTACTTCGAAAACTTCCTCAAGCGTCGGGATTTTTTCGCCATGGAAATTTTCTGCAAAGAAACTGCCTGCGTCCAATTTTTTCAATTCAGCAAGAGACAGATCCTTGACTTTCCCTTTTCCATTGGTGGTGCGGTCAACCGTCGGATCATGATGAACGATAACATGTCCATCGGCGGATAATTTGACATCCAATTCAATGGCGTCCGCTCCCTGGGCTAGTGCCAATTCAAAGGAAGCGATCGTATTTTCAGGTGCATGCGCGCTGGCGCCGCGGTGGGCAAAGACAATGGGACGAGGCAGAGATTCAAGCATCATAAATGAATATACGGATTACGCGTTTCAATTTGGAATGCGTAATCCGTATCGTATTATAAATCACGAACTTAAATATCAACGAAGTAAGCGAGGGCAGCCCGATCCAGCATGTCACGCGACATCGTAGGTGGAACTGATAAATAGCTGGAGATATCCAAAATCTGGTCACACAAATCGCGCGGATGGGAGGCGCGTAATTTGCGATTGCGTTTGATATACCACTCCTGCAACAAGTACGCCAAACCCTGGTCACTGTACTCTACTCTTTTATCGGCGGCGACACGTTTAAAAATTTCGCGATACTCTTCATAAGAAGGATCGCCAATTTCGATCTTGTGCCGCAAGCGGCGCAGGAAGGCTTCATCTACGAGGTCTTTTGGCGGAAGATTCGTGGAGAACACGATCAACACATCAAACGGGACCTCGATCTTGCGTCCGTTGTGGAGCGTGAGGAAGTCTACACGGTTTTCGAGAGGGACAATCCAACGGTTGAGTAAGTCACGTGGGCGCACTTGCTGGCGTCCGAAGTCATCGATCAACAGTATTCCGCCGTTCGCTTTGACCTGGAAAGGCGCCTCATAAAACTTATGGATTTCATCATAAACCAGGTCGAGTCCTTCAAGGGTCAACTCACCACCCACCACAATGAATGGGCGACGTATCTTGACCCAGCGCGGATCGCGTCGTTGGCTGGTGCGTAAGTTGCCAGTTCCACCATTTCCTCCGGCCGACTCTGCATCTGGCGCAAGTTTATGACTTACCTGGTCATAGACTTTAATTACCTGACCATCGAGATATAAGGCATGCGGAATATACATTGCTTGAGTCAGGACCAAATTACCGAATGCGCGTGCGACACTGGTCTTGCCATTGCCTGGAGGTCCATACATAAAAATGGATGTACCGGAGTTGAGCGCGGGTCCTAACCGCTGGAATGTTTTCTCAGAAAGGACCAACTGCGAAAGAATCTGACGCATCGTGCGTGAGGTTACCGTCATACGTCCTGTTTTTTGACGGCGCATGGCTTCGTTGTAGACCTCAAATGGGACCGGAGCCGGACCGGCATATTGGCTGCGTTCCAATGCCTCACGTGCACGCGTAATGCCTGCTCCGGTAATCCCATAGGTATAGGCGCCCTCCCCCAAACCGCCCTGGGATGATTTAACTTCGATCGACTTTTCGCGCTTGAGAGCTTCGAGAATAAGATCGGTTATGCCTGCAAATGGGAGAGCGATCAATTCCGCAATTTTGAAACCACTTATATATCCTTGTGAGTAAAGGATTTTCAAAGCCAAATCTTGAAGCCATAACGGAGAAAGGCCCGTATCTTCCACGGTGTTAATAGGTGGTGGTGAGAATGATGCAATCGGACTTGTAGTGGGTCGAGCAAGCGGGTTGGACATGACACCTTCCAGAAAGGGATGCTTTATGAATTCTTTTTAAGTGCAAACAAATTATACTGCCTCCGACTGTAATCTCTGCTTCAATAAGATTGCATCTCCGTAAAGGTGTTTGAGCTTTTTGCCACAATCTCGTATATAATTTGGCTCTATGGACCTATCAGTTATCATCCCTGTTTACAACGAAGCCAAGAACATCAATGAAATCCTGAAGCGGGTACAAGCTCAAAATCTAGCCAATGAAATTGTTGTTGTAGACGATGGGTCCACCGATGGAACCCGTGACATGCTCAAGGAATTGAACGGGAAAAATAAGGTGCGCGTAATACTTCATGAGCGCAACCAGGGCAAAGGTGCCGCGGTAGTCACCGGCTTTAAAGCCGCCAAAGGCGACATTTTGCTGATCCAGGATGCAGATCTGGAATACGACCCGCGCGACTTTCCTCAAATTCTCAAACCCATTGAGGAAGGTATTGCGGATGTAGTTTATGGCTCGCGCTTCCTGGGCGGCGCAAGGCGTGTTGCAATGTTTTGGCACATGATCGCCAATATACTTCTGACGACCATGACCAACATCCTTTACGATACCATCCTAACCGATATGGAAACCGGTTATAAGGTCTTCCGTCGCAGCGTGATTGAAGGAATGACCATCCATGCCAGGCGTTTTGACTTTGAACCGGAATTCACTGCCAAGATCCTCAAACGCCGCCATCGCATCTTCGAAGTGCCGATCACATTCAACCCGCGCGATTATTCCGAGGGAAAGAAAATCAAACTAAGAGACGCGTTCTCCGCCGTCTGGACTCTACTAAAATATCGATTTGTCGATTGACCCTGGAAGGAAGCCCGTAGAGCCTCCTTTTTGTTTCTTCACTGTAACATTGTATTTAAAGATATAGTCGCCGGCTTCGTAATCACTGATTCCATCGTTGATCCGTTGATCAAAGGTCGCTACTGCTTTAAGCTTGTACTCCCCATCCGTCCATTCTGAAGTCAGAACGCCCAAATCAGCACAGGACATATTATCCGCTGTCTTGTAAGATAGGTTTTGGATGACATTCTTTCCTAACTCATCGCCGTTGAAGT
>WNFZ01004056.1_pt1 | contig 17106 bp, 13 predicted proteins | sample 5400081 | NCBI WGS metagenome assembly WNFZ01 (sample SAMN13153365, study PRJNA577476) | soil metagenome | isolation source: 80 cm soil or saprolite under grassland replicate 1 | place: USA:California | collected 2016-06-15 | reverse complement strand
TACGGGAGAGATAGTCTGGCAGCAGCTTCAGCGCGATCTTGCGTCCGAGCTTCGTGTCCAGCGCGAGGTACACATCGCCCATGCCGCCTGAGCCGAGCAAAGATAATACCTGGTAGTGCGCTATCGTCTGCCCGGCCAATGACGCGCCGGCTCCGCGCTGCCTGGCGGCGACTGCCATCGCCGGCTCCTCGATGAAGCGGCTCGCCTGATCATGCGACGCAAGCAGCTCCTCGACCTCTCGCCGCAACTCTTCGTCGCCGTTGCAGGCTTCGGCGACAAACGCTTCGCGGTCTGGCGCGGCGCGCAGTAGCACGGCCTCGAAGATGTCACTGATTTGTTGCCAGCGTTCTGGAGTCATTGGGGTGGTCAGTTGTAGACATCGGGCCTTTGGTCTTTGGCTTTTGGCCTTTGATCTTGTACCTGAGAGTCAATTTCTGTTGAACCGCGCACGACCAGAAGACATCAAAAACCAAAGTCCTAAGACCAAAGGCCAGTTTGAACAGAAGTTACCACGGCCTACTTATGTCCTTACCCATTAATCGTCTGATACAACCACGCCTTGGCAGTAATCCAATCTCGCTCAACTGTCGTCGGCGAGACCTTCAGTATCTCAGCTGTTTCTTCGATGTTCAGGCCGCCAAAAAACCTCAGCTCAACGACCTGGCTGCGCCGCGGATCCATCTCAGCCAAGCTCGCGAGCGCCTCGTCGAGTGCCACCAGATCGGGCGTGCGCTCATCGCTCAGTGATTCGGCATCGGCCAGAGAGACTTGCAACGCGCCGCCGCCGCGCTTCTGATACTGACGCCGGCGTGCATAGTCTACCAATATACGACGCATCAACTGCGCCGCAATTGCCAAAAAGTGCGCGCGGTTCTGCCAGCGCACGTTCTTCTGATCAACGAGCCGCAGATAGGCCTCATTGATCAGCGCGGTGGTCTGCAAGGTATGGCCATGCCGTTCGCCTCTCATGTAGCTGCGCGCGAGACGGCGCAACTCTCCGTGTACGAGCGGCACCAGTTGGTCGAGCGCAGACTCGTCGCCGTCGCTCCACGCGACGAGCAGTTGGGTGACACTCTTCGGCGTAACATTGCTCATTTCACCATCCATACTGCCGGATTTAGTTTTGCCGTCCCGCGGGCTCTCGCGCCCACACACATCTGGCGAAAAAAACTCAAGCGCAGGCGTGGAGAGTTTTCACCTCGGTTCTCGCGTAAATAAGTGAGGGCGCAAATTAGGCGCATGACGTTTCGACGGCGCACCCGTCTCGGCCACTACCGCGGCGAGACACGTAAGTTTGGGGGATTCGGCGTGCGGCTCATTGTAGTACCGGGCGGCGGCGAGAGACAACACCGTGCCCTCGGCAAGTTGGCACAGAAAAAGTTCAGACCAAAGGAGCATTCAAAACTGAGGAGAACATTTATGAAACGGATTACCCATGTAGTGCTGATGTTCGCTCTGGCGGCGGTGGGTTCGTCCTCCGCTCTCGGTCAAAAGGCGCTCGCTAAAGGTGGGAAGACTATGACGAGCGGCCCGCAGGCCACCGCGGTCGCGGAAGAAATACTGCAGTTGGAGCGCATGTACGATCAAGCCTTCATCCGGCCCACCGCAGAGGAGATGGAGCGCCTGCACACCGACGACTTCATGATGACGGCGCGCGGAAAGGTTACAACCAGGGCCGAGCTTCTGGCGCGGCTCAATGACCCCAACCATCGACGCGACGTGATTGAGTCGCTGACCACGGACGACCTGAAAGTACGGATCTACGGCGACACGGCCGTAACCACTGGGCGTTGGAAAAGAGTGAGTAAGGACGCCGAGGGGAAGGACACGAGCGCCGCAGGCTTTTTCACACACGTCTGGGTCAAGCGAAACAAAACGTGGCTGGTTGCCGTGGCGCACTACTCGCCGGTTGCCGCCCCAGCGAAGCCGCAGTAACCAGACGCGCGGGCCGGGCAGCAACGACGCTAATTCTTCCTTGCAACTCGGCTGGCTGAATGATCGAACTGAATCGGAAAGCTTCGCTGTCGTGATGGTGGCTCGCAATCCGGCCGGTTATGCAACGCGAGTGGGAAAGACGGCTGGGTTCCGCAGGGCTTGACCCTCAACTTCGATAGTGCGCTAGGCGCTGCGACGTCTTCACCCAGCCGCATCGGCACTGGGGTCGTCGAGATTTGCTAGTCAGGACTGATAAAGGAGTCGAGAAATGTCTGCGATAACTAGAATTCCTCACCATGAAATCACGCGCGCTTCCCGGCCCGTGTGGCGCACGCTATTCGCCGCCGCGCTCATTCTCGCTTGCCTTGTTATGGTCCGGGCGCAGAAGCAGGCCGGCGAATTCGCCGTGAATGGCGCGGGCCTTAAAGTTGACGAGGCGAAACTCTCCGGTGAGTGCCCCGTGACAGTGAAGTTCACCGGCTACATCACGACTAACGGACCGGGCACTGTGAAATACACTTTCAATATGGACGCGATAGCGAGAGCGTTCCCAACAATCAGAAGTGCCGTCGCACACCTCCTGTCAGACCCCTCGCTTACACCTTACGATTTTCACCCAATGCTGGGCGTGGCTTTCGGCCTTGATAGAACCGTCACACTCGATGAGCGCGTCTTAAACACACAGGATCGGCCCTTAGGAATGGTGCGGCTTGTTTCTTCACCCGAACGCCTCAGCTTCCAGCCACAGGTGTTGGTATTAACGTATGAAGGCGCACGCAACGCCATCGCCAGAGATAACGGCTTCGGCCCTGGAGTGGTCCAAGTGCGATACGACGATCAGCGCGAACTCGAAGGCAGCTATTCGCTGTATCTCAAGGTCGAACGCGTGCGCTGACGCCCACTCGCCATCAACTCGCACCGCTGAGAAATGTTTACGCCGGCAGGCGGCCGCAAGGAAGAAAGTTATGTTTCACACGCGACGGAAAAGTTCACAGGCGATGTTTGATTTGAGCAAGTTATTAACCTGGGTGGCGTTGCCGCTGTTGTGCGCCGCCATGGCCGCCGGCCAGACGGGTTCTGTAAAAGAGAAAGAGAGCGGAAAACAATCGGCAGTCGTGAAGGACGACGACGTCGGACGTTTCCGCGTGACGCTAACCGGCTTCACGGTCAATCACCAGACCGACGACAACATTCTCGAAACGGACGGCAAGGGTGACGAAGTTTTCATTCTCGCCGAAGTAGCACAGTATGATCGTTATACTCAAGACTTTCCCAACACGGTCTCAACTGGCGGCATCCGCCTGGGCTACACCGACAGCCTGCACGGCGGCGGCAATGTGACGCTGCGCCGAAGTCTGGTCAGCGTCTTGATGGGCGACATCAACAATCAGAACAACCCGACGCGAATTCAGGCCGGTTATGCAAGCGCACTCGGCGGTCTGCGCACAGGTGACCGCTTCCCCACAAACGAGCCCTGGATGCTGGTCAGCGAGCCGACCGCTGACCGGCCGCCGATGCTCTTATGGGAAGGGGAGCTGCATCGGGGCCGTGACCTCGTCATCATTGTGCCCACCATCTGGGAATGGGATGGCGGCAACCAGCCCATGCGGACCCAATTCACACAAGAAATTAATACTTACTTTTCCTACACCACCCGCTCAAACCAAAACCGTGGCTTTGTATGGAGCGAGCTGACGGGTGTGGACGCCTTCGGCGCGGGCGACCGGCCCATCGGTATGTTGGCACGCAGCCCCTGGGCGCCAGAAGCCCTGTCACTCAACTTCGACACGGCGCAGCGCGCGGCCATTAGCTCGCTCGCCAACATAGGCACGGGCGTCTTCGAGCTGCATTACCTCGCGAGGGGCGAAGATTACTCGCTCTACGTGAAGATTGAGCATCTCTGAATTCGTTGATTGGACCAGGAGAATCGGTAGCGGGACTGATCGCACTGTGGACATGGGAATTCCGTCGACGCGGAGCTTATTGAGCAGCTGTCTGAAAGGATCTCGGATTGAAACCAGATCGTTAGGGTTGAAGCCGTTTCTGGCATCGAAATCTGTTCGCTCCAAAGATTGGCGTGTGACCTTTTGGACTGGATGCGGTAGTCGGCCCTCGTCTGCTATCACTATCTCTTCGAATGGAACTTTGATGTGCTAATGACTCAACGCGAACGACTGAGATTGATTGCTTGTTCGCTGCCAGCCGCTCTGACGCGGCCCATTAGTTCTGCGAAGCGCGGGTCGGAGCGCAGGCTGTCGAAGATTGGATTGAGCTTGAAGTCAAACGCGAAGCGATTCCGTTCCTCTACGGCTTTTGCGAGCCAGCCGAAGAGTTTTTCTTTGTCGCCCAAGCGTACATAGGCCATCACGTATTCCGACGCTGGAACGTACTCGCCACGACCAGCTTTTTCATTCAATCGTTCGAGTTTCTTCTGCGCTAACGCGCGAACTGCCGTGTCGAAGCCTGACGCAGCATACGTGTGTTCAAGGAGCGATGCCTGTTCGCCTTCACCGTTCAAAGTGAGGGCTTTGGTCCATGCAGCAATGGCTTCCCTGTGCATCCCCTGCTGCTCGTAAACGTCACCGAAGAATTGATGCGCCTGCGCGAAATTCTGGTCCAGCTCAAGCGTCTTGCGGGACTGGTCCATCGCGCGGTCGTACTGACGTATGAAGAAGAGGATTCTTGCCCAGTTCAGATTGAAGCTGCGCGACAGCGGCTCAAGCTCGACGGCGCGTTGAATTTCCCTCAGGGCTTCGTCGTTGCGTCCAACCCAATATAAACATAGGGCGTAGTGGTTGCGTATTTCCGCGTAGTTCGGATCCAACTCGATCCCGCGACGAAAGTAGCGCTCGGCGGCGGGCCAATCGCGGTAATAATACATTTTGACTGCAGCCATCGGGTTATAAGATTCGGCCAGCGTCTCGTCTAACGCTAAGGCTTTGTTGGCCGCTGCCTCGGCCTTCGGCCAATTTTCGCCTGGCGGCAAGAGACCGATGGCCGCTGCCAAACCGTAGTAATCTGCCAGGCCGGAGTAAGCCAGCGCGTAAGAAGGGTCCAGCTCAATCGCCTGTTGAAAAAAATCGCGGCTCTTTTCATAACCCGGCGCCGGGCCCTTGTGCCAGTAATATAGTCCCTTTAAGTAAGCCTGATAGGCTTCAGCACTCTGCGTGTAGTCCTTCGCCAACTTCTGCTCGTCGGCGCCTGACAACCGCATTCGCAACTTCTGTGATACGTCACGCACGATCTCGTTCTGCAATGAAACGAGGTCGGTCAGCTTGCGATTGTACTGCGCGCCCCAAAGCTGATTACCGTTGCGCCCATCAACCAGCGATACATACAACGCGAGATCATCGCCGCGTTGCACCACGCGCCCGTTCAAGATCGCCTGCACAGATAACTCCGAAGCGATAGTTTGCTGTTCCACCTGTTTACCTTTATAGCGAAAGACGGAACTGCGCGCTTTGACCGACAGATGGGGAAGTTGTGACAAACTGTTGATGATCGATTCGGTTATTCCGTCGGACAAATACTCCACATCACTATTGCCGCCTTCGTTGACAAACGGTAAGACAGCGATGGATTCGATTGGCCTTGCGTTTGACGAAGGACGAAGGAGAAACCAATACCCAAGGGCAACCGCCGCGAGAATCAAAACGGATAACATCACAACGAAGCCGCGTTTGTGATTTTTGATTTCACCAATCGCGTATTCCACGTCCGAAGTCGGATGGAAAACAACAATTTGCGTGGGGTCCTCCGTTTGCGAGTTAGTCTGTTTATTCACCGCCACCGTTCGTTCAACCCCGGTTTGAATCGCAATCTGTTTTTTCAAGTGCTTGAGGTCAACGAGCAAATCCTTGGCGGTTTGATAACGTTCTTCGCAGTTTTTCTCCAACGCTTTGGCGACGATTCTTTCGAGTTCCGCCGGAATTTCCCGATTGAAATTGCCCGGCGGCGCAGGTTCGGTTTTCAAAATCGAAGCAATCACGTCGCTCGACGAATCGCCCACAAACGGCGTTCTGCCCGCCAGCATTTCATACAGCGCCACGCCGAAACTGAAAATATCGGTGCGCTCATCAATCTTTCCGCCCTTCGCCTGTTCGGGCGACATGTAACTGATCGTTCCGAGAATCACGCCTCGTGCCGTTTGATTTTGCTTGACCGTTGTTTCTTCAAACCCGATTGGCTTGTGTTCGACAAGTTTTGCCAAACCGAAATCCAGAATTTTTACATAACCGTCGGGACGCACGATGATATTTTCCGGTTTGATGTCACGGTGAGCGATGTGCGCCGCGTGCGCGGCGGTTAAAGCGTCGGCGATTTGAATCGAAACATCTAGAGCTTCCGACAACTTCAACGGCGCTTGCTTAAGAAGCTCGCGCAAAGTTTTGCCTGCGACAAACTCACTGACGATGTAATGCACATCGTCGCATTCGGCAATTTCATGAATGACCAAAATGTTGGGATGATTTAGGGCGGAAGCGGCTTTCGCTTCCTGCGTAAAACGCTCAAGATTCGATCCGTGACGGGCGAATTTTTCATTGAGAATTTTGATGGCAACTTGTCGGTCGAGTTTTTTATCGCGTGCGAGATAAACTTTGCCACTACCGCCCGAGCCGAGTTGCTCAATAATTTCGTAATGCCCAAAACATCTGCCTTGTTCAAGTTTTTCGGTAGGCTCGATGATGAGGCTGGCGACTTCGCGGACGGCGGGCTCTTCCATAAAACTTTCCGCGTTGGCAAACGACGCGAGCAGATTTTCGACTTCGCGGCGCAAACGTTCGTCCGTGCCGCACGATGTATCGAGAAATTGCTTGCGTTTCTGCGGCTCGAGTTCGACGACGGCATCAAACAAGCCTTTAACTTTTTCCCATCGCTCGGAATTCATTTTGTAATTTCCTGGTGCAACCAGGCCTTCGCGATCCGCCAATCGCTTTTCACCGTCGCCGGCGAGACGCGAAGAACTGCGGCGGTTTCTTCGATACTCAAACCGCTGAAATACCTGAGTTCGACAATCCGCGCCTGTCGCTCAGCAAATCCGGCAAGGCGAGTCAACGCTTCATCCAGCGCGACTAGATCAATGCTTCTGCCTCCTGACACCGCTAGCACAGCCGTTTCCAACGGTATATTCTCGCCGCCTCCGCCGCGTTTCTTACGCTGCCTTTCACGCGCGTAATCAACCAGAATCCGGCGCATCGCCTGGGCGGCGATGCCGAAGAAATGAGCGCGGTTTTGCCAGTTGACTTCGCGCTGGTCAATCAATTTTAGATAGGCTTCGTGAACCAGAGCCGTAGTCTGCAAAGTGTGGTTGGGTCGTTCGCGGCGCAGGTAACGTGCGGCCTGCCGGTGCAGCTCCGCATAAACGAGCGGCAGTAGAGAGTCCAAAGCTTCTTGTTTGCCGGCGCTCCATTCCCGCAACATCCGCGTTATCTCTCGTGATTCCTGGGACGATGGTTCCATAACTTCACACGCGATGGATTGAAGGTTATGCGCGCTCGATTTGTCCGGAAAATAATCTAGCCTATTTTTTCCTGCCTGTCGCGTTAGTAAGTAAAGGCAAAAACGAAACGCGAAAAACGAAGATTGATTTTTCGCGCTTAAGCATTCCCACAAAGCTTAACTTTGTCGGTACACCTATTACACACCGTTGGTAGCCATCCAGCGGGAAAGAGGGGAAAACCATGAGCAAGAAATTATCAAACACCATCGGCGCCTCAGTATTGGCGATTTTGCTGTTGGCACCGTGCGCGCCAGTTGAGCTGTCTGCGCAAGACAAAAGTGGCAAGGCAAGCAGCGCGCAAAATGCTTCGTCATCTGCACCCGATAAGACCCTCGAAGGCGTGTGGCGCACAGAAATAACGCCAAGAGATTGTCAAACCGGCGCACCGTCAGCAGGTACAGCTCCGGGTTTATTGACCTTTCATCAGGGCGGCACGAGTTCTGAAACTGCCTTTTCTCCGCTCGGTCCGGCTTCACGCAGCCCAGGTCATGGGATTTGGCGTCGCATAGACAGTAGTCGTTACGCCGGCTCAATTGTGTTTTTGGGGTTTAATTCCGACAGGACCTTCGCCGGAAGGCGAGTGATTACCCAAAACATACAACTTGATAGAAGCGGCGATCTATTCTACGACACTGCCACTCTCCAAATTTACGACCTCAACAACAACGTCATCGCAACCACTTGTGCCACCGCTGTCGGGACTCGGTTTGAATGAACAAACAACGCGGGTTCGGTGCACGAAACCGAGGTCTTCAAACTTAACACGTCGAACACCCATTGTTTTTTTGCGTGATTGCCTTCGCGACGAGGCAGTTGTTCTCACAAGTTGATTTAAGTTGCAACGCGGCGAGCTCGATATCCCCCGACTGAACATCCCGATCAGCTCATCGGTTAGAACGGTGATAGGAGTACTTTTATGGCCTCCTTGCTCTCACAAAGCTTGAAGGCTTCTTGCCAACGTTCCAGCGGCAGCTTGTGGCTAATGAGTTCCCTTAGGCTGACCGATTTTTGTGCCAGAACCTTGAGGAGGCGATCCCAGGTCGCAGCTGTGTAACCTACTGACCCCACGACTCGCAGCTGTTTATAGAAAATTTGATCAAAGTCGAGCGTGACCTCTCGACCAAAAATCCCGACCTGTGTGTACTGGCCGAGAGGCCTCAGCATTCGCAAGCAGTTGGCGGCCGAAGCGGCCGCGCCGGCGCACTCAAACGCAACATCGACGCCGGTGCCTCCTGTCTCTTCCGCGACCACAGCTGACAAGTCTCGCTCGCTCACATCAACGACGGCAGCGGCGCCGAACGATCGGGCTTTCTCAAGTCGCAGAGTGTCCTCGTGCGTACCGGCGACAATAGTCTTGATGCCTTCGGCGAGAAGGATTTTCAGACAGAGTAGACCAATGGGTCCAGGCCCTGATATCAAAGTTATGTCGCCGAGCCTCACATTTGTTTGCTCTAACACTGCCTGAACAGCGGCAGCGAATGGCTCGCAAAGAGCGGCCTCCGCTAACGAGAGGCCTGGAGGGATCTCATATGCCTGATCGCCGCGAACGACGACGTATTGAGTGAAGGCCCCATTGACGCCGTGGCCCATTCCCCGCCTCTCGGAACAAAACATGAAGGAACCCATCCGGCAGTATGAACAGCGGCCACATGTGACGGCCGTGGCCGGTAATACCGTCACCTTATCATCGGGCTTCAGGTGGAGGACCTTCCTGCCAACTTCCACCACTCTTCCTGAAAACTCATGACCAAGAATCACTGGCGGATAATTCCTGAAAGTATCTTGGTACACGTGAAGGTCTGTGCCGCACACACCGCAATAAGTCACCTCGATTTTGACTTGATCGTCTCCACAGCAGGGCTCTTGCACCTCCCGCAGCTCGACATTCCCAAAACCGCGCTCATATTTGACGAGAGCTTTCACGTGAATTCTCCTGGTCTATTGGATCGAATCCGGAATGCGGAAATCGCTGGTATCGCTGGACTGCGCTCAGTAAATCATTTTCCGGTATTCACCTGCAATCAAGATGATTTTCGCGTGGTGATGCAGTTTGATAAAAGAGAGGTCGGAGGCCAGTACAGAACCGAGCGCGGTAGCGCCGGATCCTATACTCAAGTTCGGATAATGATAATTCGAGGGATTCACCGAGTATTTAAAGTTGACTTTAGCATCCGGCGCTACCGCGCTCGGTTCTGTAAGGCAACGCCATGTCAGCCAAGTCCAAACTGACCCACCCGATTGCTGTTTGAGCCTAATAAAGAAGTTGCTGGACAAACCGTAGGCAGTACAGTTTAATCGCAGCCCATAGCAACTCTTATTCTACCGCCGGGGTAAATCTGGTTATGTTCATTGCGGTCAAGTCGAGAAGATCGATCTCGGTCATCGCCATGGTTATCGCGATGAGTTTCGCTCTTAATCTCTGCGGCAGCCAGAAGGCTCTGGCCCAGGAGCCAATCGATAGCGTCAATCCAATGATCGGCACCACTGGTCCGACCGAAAATGATTATGGCGGGATGATCCCGGGAGTCACTACACCTTTCGGCATGACGCACTGGACTGTCATGACTCGTGAAAACAAAATCAGTGTCTGCCCATACAACTATAAGGACACGACAATACAGGGATTTTTGGGAACCCACCAACCAGCGATCTGGATGGGCGACTATGGCCAGTTTAGTTTGATGCCGATAAGCGGTGAGCTCAAGATCGCAGCGAGGTTGCCGTTTCGCCATGCAGACGAGATTTCCACGCCTTACTACTACGCCGTCAAGATGGACGACGCGGGCAAACTGCTCAAGGCGGAGTTAACCGCAACGACTCGCGCCGGGTTCTTAAGATTTACATTTCCGGCTTCGGCTGCGTCTCACATCGTTGTTACTGCCAGTCGTTCCGAGCAGTTCAGAGGCTCCATCCAAATCGACCCGCAGGCTCGGGAGATTACTGGCTACAACCCAGATCGGCAGTCTTCTGAGTTAGGCCCACCGCTGCCCAATTTCAAAGGCTATTTTGTAATTCAATTCAATAAGGCGTTTACGGCGTTTGGCACGTGGGAGAACAACAATATTCATCGTGCCAGCAAGCAAGAAAGTGGTCATCGAATGGGCGGATACGCGAGCTTTGCCACAACTCAAGGTGAAGAAATCAAGGTCAGAATAGGGACATCTTTCATCAGTATTGACCAGGCCAGAGATAACCTGAGAAGGGAGATTCCAGATTGGGATTTCGACCACGTGAAAACGGAAGGCCGGCGTATTTGGAGTGAGGCTCTCGATCGGATCCGGATTCAAGGGGGCTCGAAAGCGGAGCGGGTGAACTTCTACACCGCGATGTACCACGCGCTGTTATTTCCGCGCATGTTCTCGGAGTATGGACGCTACTACAGCGCTTTCGACGACCACCTACACAACGGCGTCTCTTACAATGACTATTCCCTCTGGGACACATTCAGGGCTGAGCACCCTCTGCTCTTGTTGGTCCAACCCGAGAGAGTTCCCAACATGATTACTTCTCTCCTGCAAATGTACGATGAAGGCGGCTGGATGCCGAAGTGGCCCAATCCCACCTACACGAACATTATGATCGGCACACATGCCGACAGCGTTATTGCGGATGCTTATGTGAAAGGGTTCAGAGGATTCGATCTCAAGAAAGCCTACGCGGCGATGTACAAAAATGCCATGACGCCACCGGACGGAGACACCCATAACCGATGGCTTGACCGGGCGCCGTGGACCGCATTTGAAGCCAGAGGGGGCTTAACCTGGTACAAGTCTCTAGGTTATGTTCCGCAGGACAAAACGGATGAGTCGGTTTCTCGTACACTTGAATTTGCATACGACGACTTCTGCGTCGCACAAATCGCGAAAGCAGTAGGTAAAAACGATGACTACGAGATGTTGATAAACAGAAGTCGGAATTATAGGAACCTCTACGACGCGGCGAAGGGCTTCATGCGTCCGAAAAAGGCTGACGGAACCTGGGACGAGGAGAGCTGGTCTACAAAGGAAGAGAGAATGCCCGGATTCACTGAAGGTGGCCCCTGGACATATCTGTTCTGCGAAATGCAGGACATTCCAGGGATGATCTCACTGATGGGGGGTAAGGAAAAATTCGCAGCCAGGCTCGATGAGAACTTCGCCGGCGGTCATTACCGGCACGGCAATGAACCGGGCCATCATTACACCTATTTGTATAACTATGTCGGTCAGCCCTGGAAGACTCAGGAACGAGTTAGAGAGGCGTTGATTGCAAATTATCACAACGGACCGGATGGGCTAAGCGGTAATGACGACTGCGGACAAATGTCTGCCTGGTATATTTTCAGCGCGTTGGGCTTCTATCCAGTGACTCCAGGCAGCACAGTTTACGCGCTGACCAGTCCTCTCTTCCAAAAGGCCACCATCATGTTGAAGGGTGGGCCATACAGGAAGGGATCGTTTACAGTCATCGCCAGAAATCAATCGCCGAGGAACAAATATATCCAGTCTGCCACGCTAAACGGAAAGCCTTTAAATTCTCCGTTCATCAACCACACTGACATCGCGAATGGTTCCACCCTGGTGTTTGTCATGGGCGCGCAACCGAATAAGAAATGGGGACAAGGAAGAACGCCGCGAGTTTAGTCGTCAGATCGTTGAGCATCCTAAGCAGATAATCCCACGTGACTAGTATCTTTCCTAAACTCGCACTCAATAGCTGTCAGTTTATGAAACGGACATTGTTCTGGGCTTGATTACGGAGAATTCGTTTGTGCAGTTTCCATTCAACGTTCCGATCGAAAGAGAATTTGATGCTGCGGGTTTTGGCGTCAATGCTGTAGATCATCTTATTGTCGTGCCCGACTATCCGGCCAATGATTCGAAAACACACTTGATCAAACACTCGCGGGGGGCCGGAGGCCAAACGGCATCAGCGATTGTGGCGTTGCAACGCCTGGGTATGCGAACCGCTTATGCTGGTCGTTTTGGCTCGGACGCCGAAGGCGCCTTTGGTTTGCAATCACTCCGGGATGAAGGAGTTGACGTCGCATTCGCGGAAGTCATCGAAGGCTCACGCACTCAAGTCGGTTATATCATCATCGAAGCGAAAAGAGGCGAGCGCACGGTTATCTGGGATCGCGACGAACTCCTTGCTTACGCGGCGGAAGATGCGCCATTGGATTTCGCCGGAAAAGCGCGCGTGATTCATCTCGACTCGCACGATCCACCGGCCTGCGCTCGCATGGCAATAGCAGCGCGGGCGGCGGGTACTATTGTTTCCGCCGACATCGACAATGTTTACGAAGGACTGCCGGAACTTCTACCGTTAATCGATGTGCTCATTTCGTCCAAAGAGTTTCCGCGCGTCTTGACCGGAATAGAGGAGCCACACGCCGCACTCCTTGAAATCAAATCGCGCTATGGTTGTGCGCTGGTTGGATTGACAAAGGGTGGGCGCGGCGCGACCGTGCTGTGTGAAGGAGAATTTCTTGAAACGCCTGCTTTTCAGGTGCCCGGCGGCTGCGTCGATACGACTGGAGCAGGCGACGCGTTTCATGCAGGCTTTCTTTACGGCTTATTGCAAGGCGAAGATATTGAGACCACTCTCAAGGTGGGCTGCGCGGTCGCGGCGCTGGGGTGTAGAGCTTTAGGCGCACGCACTGGCTTGCCGACTCGCGAAGAGCTGGATGCCTTCTTGAGTAATAAACTGCTCGAAGATAGCTTTCATCTGTAGCTACGCGGAGCAAACTCATTAGCACCGTGGCTTTAGAGAATGTGTAAAACCTTCAAATACCACCCACAGAAGCGGTTCGTCTCGCACTTATTGTGCGGCGGTCCATGAGGTCAGTACCACCATGCGGTAGCGGGTGGGTTTCGCTGCGCAACTAACACCGTCACATGAGCAGATGCGAACCGGACCCACCCGCTACCGCGAGGTGGTACTGACTTCATGGGACCGCTACACGCGGAAACAAATCAGGATTGTCAGTAAACAAGGCGTCCACACCCAGCTTCTGCATAACCAGGGTCTTGTCAACCAGAGCTTTCGCTGGACCAATGCCGGTCGCAAACTGTTTCGCCTCCACCAGTCCTGCCTCGGTCAGCCAACGGGCGCGTGCTTCATCGCTGACCAGCAAGACCAACGGCAGTGCCGTCTTAAGCGTAGTGAAGAGTTTTTTCAAGCTTTCGGGACTGAACGATTGAATAACTACCGGCGTGTTACGCGCGGCGCTCCCCGAAATCAGTCGATTTTTCTTGAGCAGATCAATCACCAGACGTTCCATATTAAAGCCACGTGCGCCGTAAACTTCCGGAGCTTTCGTTTCGGGGTAGAGTCCGGCTTTGCCTCGCACAAGATCAATAGCTTCCTGAAACGTCGGGACTCGCGTGCCCTTGAATTTCACGTCGAACCATGAACCGGCGTCGAGTTGCTTAATCTCCCGCAAAGTGAAATCGGAGACGTACCAGTGCCTCATCACTGCACCGCTAATGGGTTCTTCTCGAAAGCGCGTTGGGAAAATGTCTTTGACGTTCGTGGTGCGTTCGAGCGTGAGATCATGTAAGCAGACCAGTATGCCGTCGCGACTGATTTGTAAATCCTGCTCAACGAAATCTGCGCCTTGCTTCAGCGCAAGTTGATAAGATTCAAAAGTGTGTTCAGGCGCATAGGCGGATGCGCCGCGATGTGCGACCAGAATCTTCCTTGAAACGGCTGGAGCCTTTGCTTCCCCTCCGCGCTGCGCGTACGACAGGTTTTTGGCAACTATGAATCCTATGCTTGAACCGAAGAGCTCTAGAAAACTTCTGCGCTCGAGTGTCATAGGGGGTTTAGTCTCCTTCATGCGCGCCTGTTAGGTTGCACAAAAAGTTGTGCGGCGACGAAATCCAAGTCAGCCCGCGGAGCGGTTGACAGCATAAAGCCTGCGGTGGAGCGTAGCGGAACCCCAGGAACCGCGGATTGAAAGACCACAGCGGAGCGGGCGACAGCCTACGATCTTTCAAACGCTTTCGCCCGCTCCGCGGGCTGGCATTATCTTTGGACCACTAACCTGGGGTTCCGCTACGCTCCACCGCAGGCTTTATGCTGTCACCCGCTCCGCGGGCTACACGCGCCAGGCTATTTGTTTTCAACATCAATCCAATTCAGCGTACGCGCGATCGCTTTTTGCCAGCCGCCGTGACCTGCTTCCCGCTGGTCTGCGCTCCAACGTGGTTCCCATTGCTTATCCGCCTGCCAGTTGCTGCGCGTCTCTTCGGCATTGCGCCAAAAACCAACAGCTAACCCGGCTGCATAGGCTGCTCCAAGCGCCGTAGTCTCAGCCACTACCGGACGCACCACGGGCACGCCCAGGATGTCGGCTTGCAATTGCATCAACGTATCGTTGACCGTTGCGCCGCCATCCACTTTCAAGACTTCCAATCGAACTCCTGAATCTTTCACCATAGCATCGAGCACGTCGCGCGTTTGATAGCAGATGGCTTCGAGCGTCGCCCGAGCGAGATGCCCTTTGTCGTTGAAGTGCGAGAGCCCAACGATGCAGCCGCGCGCGTCGGCACGCCAGTATGGAGCGTAGAGTCCTGAAAACGCCGGCACGAAATAGACACCACCGTTATCGGGAACGGAGTTGGCGAGAGGTTCGATGTCGCCTGCTTGTCTGATGATACCGAGTTGATCGCGCAGCCATTGGATGGCGGAACCCGTCACCGCGACCGAACCTTCAAGCGCATAGACGGGACGCGCGCTGCCGACCTGGTAACACACTGTTGTAAGCAGTCCGGCGTGCGAAGGCACGATGTTGGTGCCGGTATTAAGCAGCATGAAGTTGCCCGTGCCATAAGTATTCTTAGCTTCGCCGGGCTCGAAGCAGACTTGTCCCACGGTCGCGGCTTGCTGGTCGCCCAAGTCTGCACACAAAGGGACTTCACCCTTGAATGGGCCACTCTGCTGTGTCATGCCGTAAAAAGTTGAATCCGAAGAAGGGCGAATAGCTGGCAGCATTCGGCGCGGAATATTAAAGAGACCGAGCAGTTCTTCGTCCCAATCAAGCGTAGCCAGATTGAAGAGCATGGTCCGGCTGGCGTTGGTCACGTCGGTGATGTGCTGCCCGCCGTTTTTTCCGCCAGTTAGATTCCAGATCAGCCAGGTGTCAATGTTGCCGAAGATTGCGTCACCACGTTTGGCAGCCTCACGAGCTCCGTCGACGTTATCGAGAATCCATTGGATCTTGCCTCCGGAAAAATAGGTTGCCGGCGGCAGTCCGGCTTTGCGGCGAATGGTTTCGCCTGCGCCGTCTGTTTCAAGTTGGCGCATGATGCGATCGGTGCGCGTGTCCTGCCAGACGATGGCATTGTAGATTGGTTCGCCTGTTCTGGGATTCCAAACGACTGTAGTTTCACGCTGATTAGTAATACCGACGGAGGCAAGGTCTTGCGCCGTGAGGTTGGCTTGGGAAAGCGCGCCTTCAATGGCTTCGCAGGTACGCTGGTAAATCTCCACGGCGTCGTGTTCTACCCAACCAGCTTGCGGCAATATCTGCCTGTGCTCTAGTTGGTGACGCGCGACTACGAGTCCCGCATGATCAAAAACCATGAAGCGCGTACTCGTGGTGCCCTGATCAATTGCGCCGACGAATCGACTCATGCCTGGCATTCCTCCGTATCAGAATCCGATGATGACAAACAGACCCGCACCCATGACGCCGCCGATGAGAGGAGCTATGACGGGAATCCACGCATATCCCCAGTCGCTTTTTCCCTTGCCGGCAATCGGCAGCAAAGCGTGAGCGAGACGCGGACCCAAATCGCGTGCCGGATTAATCGCATACCCGGTGGGGCCGCCGAGTGATAGACCGATACCCCAAACGAGAAAGCCAACCAGAATCGGCTGGATCCCCTGGCTGAAGACCAGCGAAAGATCAATGCCAGTGGGCGTTGACAATTTCTGCGCGTTAGCGGCAATTGCCAGAATACCGAAGAGCAGAATGGCGCTGCCGATTACTTCCGCGATGAAGTTTGAGACAGGACGCCGAATCGCAGGCGCGGTACAAAACACGGCGAGCTTGAGATCCTTGTCCTCGGTTTCCGCAAAATGCGGCAGGTACAGCACCCAGACGACGACCGCGCCAAAAAACGCCCCGACGATTTGCGCGATTATGTAGCCGGGTACTTTGGCCCAGGGAAATGAACCGACGGCGGCTAGAGACACTGTAACCGCCGGATTGAGGTGCGCGCCGCTGATGCGTCCGACGCAGAAGATGGCGATGATGACTGCCAATCCCCATGCCGTCGTTATTACCATCCAACCACCGTGCTGCCCTTTGGATTTGCTTAGCAACACATTCGCGACAACGCCATCTCCGAGAATCAAGAGAATCATCGTGCCGATGGCTTCTGCCAGGTAGATGTTCATTAAGTGAACTTTCTGTGAACGCAGGTTAGCTTCGAAGTCCCACGCGCTCACGTAGGAGGTTCTGACAATTGATACTCGAAGACCCGACGTTTAGTAGCGCGCGGGTTTCAGCCTGAAAGGCTGCCAGATAGTAGCCGGTGGTCGGAGCGTAGCGTAGACCACCGGAAGCCTCCGAAGAGTTCGTTCGCACCCCGGCGGGGTGCCAGGATTTCTGAGACCCTTTCAGGGTCCGGAGTCAATACATTTGCCGTCCGGTGGTCTACGCCAAGCTACGACCACCGGCT
>WNFZ01009190.1_pt1 | contig 17118 bp, 13 predicted proteins | sample 5400081 | NCBI WGS metagenome assembly WNFZ01 (sample SAMN13153365, study PRJNA577476) | soil metagenome | isolation source: 80 cm soil or saprolite under grassland replicate 1 | place: USA:California | collected 2016-06-15 | reverse complement strand
CGGGATGCCGGTCAACGATGTAACCATAGACATCCGTTTCATGGTAGGGTGTGTCGCCGATGCCATCGTGATTGCGGTCGCTCCCCGTGTAGTCGCTCCAATAATTGCCACGGCCTTTTTCGGAAAAGGCATTGGGACCGTTTCGGCCTTGCCCGGTTTCAAACGGGGGCTGCCACACCTGATCCGTGTTTCGAACGAACGCGTTTCCGACAAACACGTTTTGTTCCGAGCAATTGCTCAAATAAACGCCGATGTCGTTTGTGGCGATCGTATTTCCCTCAAAACGATTTTGCGCCGCCTGCTGCACGAAAAATCCCCGGTTCTGGCCGGCGACGATGTTGTTGACGATCCGCGAATTGTCGAGTTGCTTGAAGACCATCCCGTGCCGGCGATTGGCCAGAACAACGTTTCCTTCCACCAGAGATTGCCGGCTGAACATCAACGTGGCGCCGACCGTGTTGTGTGTCAGGGAATTCATCAGCAGCCGGTTTTGATGGGAATACATGTAGTGGATGCCAAACCGGGTGTTCCGGATGCGATTGCCGGAAATCAAATTGTCATCTGCGTACGAGAAATACATCCCATCCCTCTTATCGTAGATGACATTGTTCAGAATGCGATTATGCCGCGTGTTCCAAAGATGGATGCCGTTGCCGCGGGAAGCTGAGGCCGGATCTTTGCCGCCAAAGATTTCGTTCCGTTCGATCACACAGTCGCCCACGCCGCGAAGGTAGATGCCGAATCCGTCATTTTCGATATGGCAGTCTCGAACGATTGCGCCCCGTCCGGCAATCATGACGCCTGAATCGAACGTCGCGAGGTCATGGCCGGAATTGCCTATCGCCAGCCCGCGCACTTCACTGTCCGGCGCAACAATCGTCAGTGGCGTGCCGAAGCCGTCGGCGTCGATGATCGGAGCATTCGTTCCCAGCAATCGGATCGATTTGTTGATTACGACACGTTCGTGGAAAGCGCGCGGGCCCTGAATCAGAACGGTGTCTCCCTCCCCGGCCCGCGATATTGCCCGGGAAATGGAATCGGTCACCGGCACGGTCGCGGCGAGGGCCATGACTGAAGACGACAAAAGAGTTGCCAGGGTGAGTTTCACAGTTGCGCCAATGAGGATTCGGGATTGCCTCCCAATGCGGTAAGCAAAGTGAACACGACAGAGTTGATAAAGCGGGTGCGGTCAAAAGCAATCAGCACGGCGACGGCGATCATTACAGTCGCGCTGCTCCATTGGAGGCCCCTTGTGAGCCAGGGACGATGCACGAACTGCCAACTCCAGTTGCCAACGGCCACCGCGATTGCCGCCATCGGAATCGCCAGCGCCAGCGAGTAAGTGCCGAGTATCAACGCGCCCCAATACCAGGTGGATGTGCCAACGAAAATCAGGAGCGGATAAAGAATCGCTCCACCCATGCACGTGAGACAACTCACGGACAGGCCCAACCCGGCGCAGAAGGAATTCATCGGGGTGATATTGCCCGGTTGGCGCAGGCTCAGACCGGGCGCGCGTATGACGGCGGCGCGCTTTGGCGAAACCAATCGCGCCAGCCGGACAAAACATCGCCCTCCGCGTTTGAGCACGCCGACAGACTTCAGTGCGAAAAAGACCAAAAATGCCGCGCCCAGCCAATTCGCGTAACGCGCCCACGCCCCAAAACCTGCACCGTGGTTCATGGGTCCGCCTTTTTCGGGAGGAACGGCGGCAATCGCCGCATTCATTTCATTCGGTGGAGTTCCGCAAAAGACTTCCGTCAGGGTCGCGCCGGATTGGAGCTTCGCCTGCATGCCCAGCAATTGTTGGCCCATCCACGCCACCGTCGCCCCGCTCGCCATGTAAAGAATGGTGAACCCGGCCACGAACGCGGCGAGGTTTCGCAGGATGCGTCCGCGCACTTCGAGCGGCATGCGCGCGCCCCGTTCTGCGATGGCGGCGGAACTGACGACGCCGGCAATGATGCCTGTGTAATAGGTGGTGAGCTCGATGGCACAAGGACTCAGAATGACCATCAATGCGCCAATGACGCTGAGGACCAGCATCAGTGTGCTGGCCATGGTGCGCGCAGGCGTCGGTTCTACCACCGGCAATTTCCATTCGAAGACGCGCTCTGCCGTTATTCCAACGCCGGCGACCACCAACTTGAACCGGCCGCGTTTCGCCCCGAAAATGGGCTGGCCGGAATTGTCCACGAGCGGGAACACCAGCAGGTACATGTTGTGATGCTCACTCAAAACCACCGGTGTGCCCAGAGAGGGAAAGCGGTCGCCGTTGCTGTCTTCGACCAGGACTTTGCCGCGCAGATCCAGATCGGCGATGGTGCCCACGTGGGTGTTGATCCCGATGAGAAACGGTTGGGCGCGACCCTGCCATTGCTGAAGATACGGTTCAAGTTTGACGCGCTTGATGAACTCCGGCGTGGCATACGTGGCATCCAAAAACACATCCGACAACGACACGCGTGAAGCGTCGCTCTGACGGGCCGTGGCCGGACTGCCGGACTGCAACTTGGGAACGATGTAAATGCCGGTCACAAAGACGGCCAATAACAGCAGAACGCCGGAAATGAAGAGGATGCGAGTGGCTTTCATGATGCGCGTGAAGCTGCCGGAGTGAGGCGGACAACCTCTTGCGCCGCCGACGCTTTCAAACGGCCGGTTCTCGCTTGCCGTTGTCGGCTCAACCAGGCTGCGCCGAGCTGCAATGTCAGCGCACCGCCAACCAGCCAGGCACCAAGACCAAGTCGGGAGCTTACCGTGAATTGGGCAATCTTGTTCGTCCCCAGGAATGGCGGCGTGAAATCCTTTACCCCGGCCAACACCGTTTTCTGATCCCGTTTGTGCCCGATGTCGTGCATCTGGAACATTGCCTGAACCGCTGCCAGCGCCAGAGCTGCGGCCAGCGCACAACTCACTAACAGTAAAGCGCGGCGGCGGACCGGAACCCGCAAGAGGCCGGCGGCGAAGCCAAACACAGCGCCTCCAATCAACAATCCCGGCAGCCATTTGAACTGAGGGAGTGTCGGAGGCACATGAACACCGATGTACTGGTCCAGCACGGACAATTCTCTCAAGTCACCTCGGAGCGAATTCGGATGAACCGCTACCTGGAGCGCCTCCCGGTCACGATACTGCGGCGCTTCGAGCCGCATCTGCCAGAGCGGCAGCTTAAGACTGACCAGCAACATGGCGGAAGCGAGTATGGCCAATAGGATTGGCATGGCTCGATTCAAGCCGCGGTCGGCGGATCCTGTCGCTGCGACTTTATTCATAGACATTGCCCTTTCGTTGACCGGCGCTGTGGAGCTTTTCATCCCTGGCAAGCGGGCCAGGGTATTCGTTCAGCTCCGCCCCTTTCGGTTTCACGAGGAGACGCCCGCGCATTTCCAGATGAAGCGCCGAACAGAACCAGGTGCAGTAGTACCAATACGTGCCGGGCTTGCCGGCGACGAACGTGGTTTCCGCCGTCTGGCCCGGATCAACCGCCAGATTGATCCCCATTCGGGAGACGGCCAGCCCGTGGGTCATGTCGCGAACGGTCTCCACGTTGGTCAAATGCACTTTGATCTCGTCGCCTTCATGCGCCTCGAATTGTTCGGGCACAAACTTTGACCGGATGCAGGTCATATAAACGTCCACTTTGTTTCCACCGCGCACGACCTTTTCCTCGCCGAGCTTCACGGCGGCGGGCTGCTGTTCGTACGTTTGCACCACGTAGTTCTCCAAAACCTTCCGATGAATCATCACCGCGTCGTGCGGCTCCGGCAGCGAGGGGAACGCAGCCACAACACGCATCTTCTCGCCGGAAATGTCCACGAGTTCCTGCGACTCGGGCATGCCCGGACCGACGGGGAGAAACATTCCTTTGCTCAGTTTGTTCAATGAAATCAACCAATCGCCGCTCGGATAACTGGTATCCGCACCCGCAGCCTTGGTGTGGCCGACATTGTAATGAACATCGACGCGGTCCACGATGTAATCGGTCTCTCCCTTGATTGCCTTCTCGATGTTCCATTTTACGATTTGCGAATCCACGAAGAGGGATGTGTAGGCATTGCCGCGCCCGTCAAAAGTCGTGTGGAGCGGGCCAAGGCCGACCTCCGGTTCGGCGATTGTTTTGAGGGTCTTCGCGTCAATGATCGTGACGGTCGGTGAGAGTTTGCCGCTGGCGAGCACATACCTGCCGTCGGGAGTAACGTTGCACCCGTGGGGATTCTTTGGGACGGGAATCAAAGTCATTACACCGGGAACTTTTTCGGAATCAATTACCGGCACGCCATTGATTTTCGTGAATTGACCGTCGGCCAGCGCCTTCTCGGCCAGGGGAACGTCTATCGCGCCCACGGCATCGCGGTCGCGCTCAATCATTCCTTCGGACGTAACCGCGTTCTCCGTGTTATACATCGTGACAAAAACGTAGCGGCCGTCCTTGCCGGAGCTGGCGATGTCCGCGTTGCCGACGAAGCTGATCTGGAACTTTGTCTCCAGGGTCTGTGCGTCGAGAAAAGCGACCAGCGAACGATATTTGTCGGCGTCCGTGGAATTGCCGGCGGCGTCGGTCTCCAGTTCACCGTTTACAAACACGTAGTTGCAGGTCGGCAGGTACGCCGCCAGGCCGTGCGCGCCCTGAATGTTCGGCACCAGCTTGATCTCCGCGACTCCGAACGTGCGCAGATCGATTTTGGCAACGCGGTCGTTGGCTTTGTCATTGATCCAGAGCCAATGGCCGTCGTAGCGACCCTCCGTCTGGCTCAGCACCGGATGATGTGTGTCACCCCAAAGCGGACCGGTTGCCGCAAGCCGTTTGTAGGACTCCGACCCGGGGTTGTTGGCATAGCCAAGGCCGGCCCGCGGTTCGAAGATCGGAATTTCCTTGATGAGCCGGCACGACGGAATGCCATAGACAAATACGCTGCCGCTTTGACCGCCGCTCAGAATCGCGTAGTAGTCGTCCAGCTTGCCCGGCGGGACGTACACCTGTTGAGCGGCGGAGGCGGATTGCGCCGCTGCCTTTTGTTGTTTGGCGGTGGAATCAGAGTTGCAGCCGGTGAAGGCGATGGGGGTAAGACACGCCAAAGCGAGTATGAGTGCGCTATTCCCCCTCACCCCGGCCCCCCCTCCGAGGGGGAGAGGGTGCCCGAAGGGCGGGAGAGGGTGTTCATGGGCGGGGAGAATCGTTCCCAGCGCCGGGAAACACCGACACGCTCGAGAGATCGCGCGGGTGCCATGTTACATCTCCCTCTCCCTTGGGGAGTGGGTTGGGGTGAGGGGACATCGGGTTTCCGGTTGTCCGACGATTGTGCCTTCGAGAGGAATGTAGATTTCATATCACTAAAAGTGTTTTGCAGTTATTGAAGCGAAGCGGTCTTCTTCGGGGCGTCATCTTCGACGATGAACGTGCCGTTCATCAGCGGGTGCAGTTTCTCGGTCGAGCACTGCGTCGCGCAGTAGTAGGTGAACTTTCCGGCGCGATCGGCCCGGAACTTTACCGTTTTGGGTGCGCCGACCATGACGCCGTTGATGAAAGCAACCTCGTCATAACTGCTGATGGCGAACCCATGCCCGACGCCAAGGCCGTTGTCGGTTGGCTCGAATGTAATCTCAACGACCTGGCCTTTCTTGACGCGAATGATCGCAGGATCATACTTCCAGGCGCGTTCGGTCAGCTTGATGCGCACCTCCGGTTCGCCGAGTTGCTCGCGCACCAGAAAGTTTTGTGATGCCCGCGCGATTGGACCCGGCGCGGCGGGTCTGGCGAATGTCTCGACGTAGTAGGCAAGCTTCCACGCGTCCGTTTCGGTGACCGTGCCGTTGAAGCCAACCATCGGGGTGCCGTTGAAGCCGGTCAGTATTGTGCGCACAATTTCTTTGGTGGCGTAACCCGACTTGAACGCTCCCGGTCTTCCAAAGTCGCGCGGCCTGATCCTGCAGTCGCTGTCATCGAGCAGACTGATCGCAGAAGGACCGTCACCGCGGCCGGTTTCGCCGTGGCAATTGACGCAGGCGAGCTTCGTGAAGAGCGCCTTGCCTTCCGCGAGGGTGATGTCGTTACGCGCCGGCGGGGCAATGAAACCTGACACCGTCCTGCGATCCTCGTTGGTATCGGCAAAACGCGATGAAAACGTCTTGATATATTCGACCACCGCCCAGCGGTCATTGTCGTTGAGCATCACCTTCCACGGGGGCATGGGGGTGCCTGGCATGCCCAGTGAGACAGCGCGGAACAAATCGACATCCGTTGGCAGGTTACCGGGCGCGGTCGAACGCAACCGGAAATTGGCCTGGACGAAATTGCGCGGTTTCGGCAGCAGGAAACCGGCGGCGTCGCCCCTCCCATCTCCATTCACGCCGTGGCAGGCGAGACAATTTTGCAAGTAAACATCTTTACCGTGGTGGATGAACTCAGCGGTCACTTCCGGCTTCGGAGGCGCTGGCAGATCGGAGAAGGTCAGGCTGGCGTTCGCGGGTGTTGAAACAGCCGTTGCCTGTTTCACCTGCTTTGCGGGGTCTTGCTGGTTCGCTGCCGGTTTGCAGCCCGCAGCGAGGAAGACCAAACCGGCTGCAATTGGAATTGATCGAACAATTATTGTAAAATTTGTTCATCGTCACCTCCGTTGGAGCAGGCAGGCACCGCTCTTTTCACGCGATTGCCCCAGGGGAGAAAGAAATTCTGGAATGCTTGACGCACGTCAAAACCTGAAACGCCTCGAGGGTTAACCTGAACGCATGTTTGTTCGTGTATAACATGGCGCGTACGTTGCGGCGTGTTCCGAAGTGGAATATCACGGCCACGGCGGTCAGCGCCGCGTTGTTCTGGATTTCACTTACCGTAACGGCAGGTATTTTCATCGCTGCCGGCAAATGCAGTTACGAAGCCACCGAAGGACTGGCGACGGAGGAAGGAGTGCGGAGGTTGGTGAGCGGATTGCGCTCCGTCGCGGGATTCATGTCGCATTTCGACGCCATTAGCGCCATGCACGCGCACGCCCATCTGGGAGGCGTTGGCTGCTTCACAATGCTCATTGTCGGCGTGTCCTACAAGCTCATCCCCATGTTCACGCTCAGCGAAATGCAGAGCCGGCGGCGGGCGGCACTGAGTGTCGCATTGCTGAACGTCGGTCTCGCGGGTTCGTTTGCAGGCATTCTGTTGCGCAGCCCCTGGAAACTGGCCTTCGCCTTTGTCGTGATCGCGGCCCTCGCAATTTATGGTTGGGAACTCATTGCCATCCTGCAGGCACGGAAGCGCCGCACATTGGATTGGGGCATCAAATACTTCCTGACGGCCGTTACGCTGTTGTTGCCTTTGTCGGCGCTGGCAGTCGTGTTGTCCTGGCCGGGCATGCCGTTGAACCCGTTCACCGGCCGGCTTGAAAACCTCTATGGGTTTCCTGGGCTGATCGGTGTTGTGTCATTCGCCATCATTGGAATGCTTTACAAGATCCTTCGCCGCTACGCCCAGTGCTTGCGACGTGTGGCGGCCCACATTCACGGAGTGAAAATGGACGCTTCCCGATACGACTACCGCACTGGCGGTCTGCTGGCGTGGCGAAAACAGGTGGACGTGATTCGACTTTCAGCGATTTCTCCTGCTGCTGTTGCTGACTGGAACTGAGGGAACACACCCGCAGGCGGCGTGAAAAAGTTGACGTTCGGAAAGAAGCCAGCACAATGACTCGACGCGGTTGATTGTGCTGGGCCTGTAGCTCAATGGTTAGAGCATGGCACTCATAATGCCGGGGTTCTCGGTTCAAGTCCGAGCAGGCCCACCAGTTTTGCGTTGAAGACGTCATCCTGATGCACCGAAAAGCCGCTATGCCGAAAGGAATTGTTTTGTCGTGCGAATCGTGCGGGGACCCGCCTTGACTGGACGGACCTCGGCCTTGTTATCTGCTCCCACGACCACGACTTGGTGCGTGCCTTGAAGGTCGGTGACGGCGCGTTGCGGAACGAGTAGCGAGCCTTGTCGTATCTCCGAGCGCATCCTGACGCGCACGAACTGCCCACGGCGCAAAATATTTCCCGGATTCGGAAATAGCGCGACAATTCGCTGCGATCCGGTGCGCAGGTCCACTTCAGTATCGACGGCGAAGAGCCGGCCCTTGTGCGGAAAGAACGAGCCGTCCGCCATAATCAATTCGTATTCGAGCTGGCGTTCGTGCTCAGAGCGCGCTTCTGGATTATTTGCCCACCGACGCGTGTAAGCGACGTAACGCTGATCGCTCACCGTGAAGTAAGCCTTGATGGGATCGACCGTGGAGATGGTCGTGAGCGCCCCCGTGCTAGGGCGTGCTAGGGCCAACCAAGTCACCGATTTCCGCCTTCGCCAGGCCGGCAATGCCGTCAATCGGCGATTTGATGGAGGTGTCATCGACGCTCAGAAAAATCCTCGTGCTTGTCGCACGCCAGCGTTCGGCATATTCTCGTCGCGTTCGGAAAAAACAAAACGACCAGAAAACTTTTTACAAAAAACAATTCGCGTAGCTTCGGCTGCTGTCCTTCTCGAAACGGGCAAACTTCGACTTACAAGGCAGCGCTGGAAGACACGCCCACTCGGGCGTGTCCGAAAGCGTTCTTGTAAGGGCACGCCCGTGCCTGAGAAGGGACGTGATTAGGTCACGCCCCTTCTGTTTCCGGTACGAGCACCCTTCCAAGAGCAAGCCAACGACAGAGCTGATTCGCGCGCGAGCGAACACGGCTTTTGTCTGCATGGCGAAAATTGAAGACCTCATCGCACAAATTCCCGACGAGCGACTCCGCAAGGGGATCGCTGCGGAAGTCAAGGCGCTGAAGAAGACGAAGAAGTTTGGGCTCGTCTTCGAGGAACATCTGCCGGAAACGGTGCGGCTGCCGCGATTGCCGGTGAAGTCCGGCGAAGTTGTCGCGTTGAAACGTGAGGCTGGCAACCAGCTCTGGCGGATCAAGAGCATCCACAAGCACACAGCGATTTGCGACCGTCCCGTGGAGGGTTATCCGTCACCCACCGAAACCAACAGGGAGTTTCAGGTTTCCGACTTGGTGGTCGTCCGCAGCTTTGGCGATCCGATTTACCCTGCACTCGTGCCAGTGGAGCGCGTTGAACGCGGCGGGCCGGAAAAACCGTGGCACATGCTCATCAGCGCGGACAACTTCCACGCTCTCCAACTTTTGCTCTACTGCTACGAAGGCAAGGTGGATGTGATTTACATTGACCCGCCCTACAACAGCGGCGCTCGCGACTGGAAATACAACAACGACTACGTGGACAAGAAGGATGCGTTTCGCCACTCCAAATGGCTTTCGATGATGAAGAAGCGCCTCGTGCTTGCGAAAAGGCTGCTGAAGCCGGATGGCGTGCTGATTGTGACGATTGACGAAAACGAAGTTTTTCATCTTGGCGTGCTGCTTGAACAGACTTTCGACAACTACCTGCGCCACACCGTTACCGTCGTCATCAATCCGAAGGGAACAGGCAAACTCAATTTCGCCCGCACGGAGGAGCACGCGATCTTCTGCGTGCCAAACACGCGAACGCCGATCATCAATGGAAATCACTTGGCCGACTTGGCGACGGCGCAAGAAGAGGAAGATGTCGAAGAGGATGAAGGCGCTGTTGCGGATGGCGAGGATGATCAAATACCGCTCTTGGAAGAACCCGCCCCCGAGGAATGGTATCGCCCATTTCCTCCCGAGGACGCCGATCTATGGGAATTGCGCCATGCTCGACGCCGCGGTAATGAATCCAGCTACCGGCATCAGCGGCAGAACCAGTTTTATCCGATTTACATCAACGAGATAGAAAAAGACGTAGTTGAAATCGGCGACTCAATTCCGCTGGAAAAGAAACCAGATTTTTCTCGGAAGGGTCAACTCACGCCTGTTTGGCCGATAGACAAGGAGGGCAACCACCGCTGCTGGCGATTCATTCCGTCAACGATGCGGCGCTTGCTGGATGAGAAGCGAGTGGTTTTGGGGATGCAGAATCCCAAGACGAAAACTTGGACGCTGAACATTTGGGAACTGAAGACCAAAAACAAGAAGGTCAAAACCGTCTGGTGGAATTCTCGCCATGATGCTGGCACACACGGGACGACCTTGCTGCATCAATTGCTGGGAAGACGAGACGCGTTCCCTTTTCCGAAATCACTGTATGCCGTTCGAGATGCGCTGCTGGCCGTGGTCGCTCAAAGGCCGAATGCGCTCATCGTGGATTTTTTTGCCGGGTCGGGGACAACCGCGCACGCCGTTGCGCTGATTAACGCGCAAATCGGCGGAACAAGACGTGCGATTATGGTGAGCAACAACGAGCCCGGCGAGAAGAAGGCGAAGAAATTGGCGGCAGCAGGAATGTTCGTCGGCGACGCCGCATACGAAGCCGAGGGGATTTGCGAAAGCGTGGCCTGGCCGCGATGCAAGCATGCGTTCAACGGAAAGCGAGACGATGGCACGATTCTCAAGGGAAAATATCTTGGCCCGGACAAAGACGGCAACGAACTAAATCTTTCGGATGGCTTCCGAGAAAACTTGGAATACTTCCGCCTGGACTTTCTCGACCCCGACGAAGTTGCGCGTGGCGATGCGTTCCAAGCGATTTTGCCAATCCTCTGGATCATGGCCGGCTGCCATGGCAAACGCGAGGATTCCAAGGGGTCACAGCCTTGGTTCATCCCAAAACACTCACCGTTCGCCGTGCTGATCAAAGAAAAGGAATTCCGATCGTTTCGCGAGCAATTGGCGGATCGAAAGGACATCGAGTGGGTGTTCATCGTGACCGACTCGGAAGAAAACTTTGGACTCATGCGCCGAGCGTTGGGCCGCAAGCTCCAGTGCGTGCAACTTTACAAGAGCTACCTTGAAAATTTCCGGCTCAATACGTCGGAAGCGCTGGGAGAAGGAGACGCGAAGTGAAACTTGAATTGAAACCGTTTCAGGACACGGCGTCCCGCGACATCATCTTTGAACTGGGCGAAGCGCGCACCTCCTCCGCCAAAGGAAAACTGCAAGCCGTGATCTTGGCTGCGCCGACTGGCTCTGGGAAGACGATCACCTTGGCGCAAGTCATTGACTTAACGCTCGGCGGCGGCGACGGGATTCCAGCGCGGCCGGAAACAGTCTTTCTCTGGTTGTCGGATTCACCTGAGCTGAACGTCCAGAGCAAGAACAAGCTTCTGAGTGCGTGTGATCATCTGCCGTTCCACAAGATGGTGACGATTGACAGCGAGAGTTTCGACGATGACTACCTGCAACCTGGCTACGTCTATTTCATCAACACGCAGTTGCTCGGAAAAGACAAGCTGCTCACGAAAGAACCGGGCGACCGGCGGAACTTCACCTTCTGGCAGACCGTGGCCAACACAATTGCCCGTCGGTCGCAGGATTTTGTGCTCATCATTGACGAGGCGCATCGCGGTGCAAATGCCACCGACCGCAACCGAACAACCATCATGCAGAAGTTCATTCTCGGCGCGGAGGCGGACGGATTGCCGCCTGTGCCGCTCGTGTTGGGAATGAGTGCCACGCCACAGCGTTTCACCGCGTTGCTCGGAAACACGAACCGCACCCAAAGGCCGATCAACATTTCGCCGGAGGATGTGCGGTCCAGCGGGCTGCTCAAGGACTGGATTATTGTTCGCAATCCGAAAACCACGGTCACCGGCGACATGACGCTCTTGGAAAACGCGGCAAAGACGTGGAAACATTTCACGAAGCTTTGGGAAGACTACTGCGTGCGAGAAAAGGAAAAGGAGATCGTGCGGCCAATCCTGGTCGTGCAAGTCGAGGACGGCACGCAGAGCAACATCACCCGAACTCCGCTCAATGATGTGGTGCGAGTGATTGAACGGCATAGCGGACCGCTTGGGTTGAATGAAATCGTCCACTGCTTTCAGGACTCAAACGAACTCTCGGCGGCGGGTCGAATCATCCGGAAGCTGGAGGCATCGCGAATCCAAGACAGCCCGGACGTGAAAGTTGTCCTGTTCAAAACTGCGCTGACCACCGGCTGGGATTGTCCGCGTGCCGAAGTGATGATGAGTTTTCGTCGCGCGCAAGACCCGACGAGCATTGCGCAACTGGTCGGGCGCACAATACGCACGCCGCTCGCGCGACGCATCGGCACGGACGAGGTGTTGGATACGGTCGAGTTGTTCCTGCCGCACTACGATTCGGACGCTCTCGAAGAAGTATTGAAGCGATTGCGCAATCCCGAAGCCGAAGAAGGCGTGGCGACCCGGGTCGAGACAGCAGCCGAAGCATACGCGCGCAATCCATCGATGGGCAGAGTCTTCGCACACCTGAAGACGCTGCCGACGTATTCGGTAAGTCGCGTTCCGAGAATGAGCGACGTGAAGCGCGCCCTGCGGCTGGCTGGACTACTCGTTCACGAGGGCGTGAATCCAGAAGCAGACGACCATGTGCGCGAAGTGTTCATCAAGCAGCTCAAACAACTGCGCGATGCGTGTGCGGCGAAGGATGCCGAGTGGGGAAACGTCGTGCGAGAAGGCGGCGAAATCGAAGTGGACATCACGCAGGTCGCCATCGGCCAGATGAACGTTACGGGCACGAAATCCACGCGACTCGCTTTGTCCGAGGAAAACATTGACCAGCTTTTCGACGCTGCGGGCCGAATGCTTGCGGCAGGCGAAGGCCTGCACCGGACTTACTGGAAGAAGTATCACGACAAAGAGAAGCCGAATCAGGCCAAGCTTGAGCTGTTCGCCGTGATGCGTCGGCCGGAGACACTGGCGATTTTGGAAAAGCTTGCGAAGCAAGAATTCGATTCGTGGTGGAAGAAGCATGAGGCAGCTATTAAGCAGCTTCCGGCCTCAATAAAGACTCGCTTCCAAACCCTTGTTCAAGCCAGCGGTAAAGCGGCGGTGCAGGAGTGGGAATTGCCGGAGCAAATCGTGGAAAAGAAGGAAGGTGAGGCTTGGCCGAAACACCTTTTCTGCAATGAAGATGGCGATTTCCAGGCGAGACTGAACGGGTGGGAAACTGAACTGATGAAGTCAGAACTCAAAAAAGGCGAAGTCGTCGGGTGGCTGCGCAACTTGCCTCGGCGCGACTGGGCGCTGTGCATCCCCTACGAACTGGCTGGCGTGAAGCCGTTCTATCCCGATTTCGTGATTGTGCGGAGAAGCGGGAAAGACTTCATCGCCGATGTTCTCGAACCGCACGACGACAGCCGAACCGACACGTGGGCGAAGGCGAAAGGTCTCGCGACATTCGCGGACGAACATGGGCTTGAATTTGGTCGGCTCGTCATAGCGCGAAAGAAGGACAAGGCGTGGCAGTTCGCCGACATGAACAACAAGGCGACGCGGGAGAAAGCTCGGAGGATGCAGTCGAGCGCGGACCTTGAAAGCATTTTCGCCTGAGCAACGCTTGTTACATTGGAATCTTTTCCTCGACTCCTCATCCCCGGCCCTCTCCCCGTTCGAGCCGGAGACGGAGAATCGTTCGCGTGGTTGGCGTGGTTCGCGGTTTCCTTTGCGCCTCTCGCGCCTCCCCGCGGCTTGCACGCGATTTCGCAAAAGCGTATTCTTTGGCCATGAGCACGATCTCAATCAGTGAACTGAAGAAGAAGCCCGCGAAGCAATGGCTCAAATCGGCGGGCAAGGATGATTTGGTCATCACTTCCAAAGGCAAGCCGGCAGCACTTTCCATGTCCGACATTGATGCGGAAATCGCCGCCAGCCGTCGCGCGCGTCGCCGGAAATGAAAATTGTGCTCGACACCAACATCGTCGTGTCGGGCTTGCTCCAATCTAAAGGAAATCCCGCCCAAGTTCTCACGCTGGCGTTGGCTGGGGCGGTTCAGGTTTGCCATGACGAACGCATTCTCGCTGAGTACGCGGAAGTCCTTGCCCGTCCGCGTTTCAAGTTTGACCCAAAGCGCGTCCGCGAAGTGCTGAACAAGATCGAGGCGGACGGCTTGGCCGTTGATGCCAGCGGAGAATCCAACTTGGATTTGCCTGACGCGGATGATGAGCCGTTTCTGGCCGTCGCGCTGGCGGCCTCGGCGGATTTCCTTGTGACCGGAAATTTATCCGATTACCCGCCCGACAAGCGTCGAGGTTGCGCGGTTGTTTCTCCCGCAGCGTTCATGGAACATTGGCGGAAGTTGCAGCACGAGGATTGAGAGAGTTCAATCAGTGTTACTGAATTCGCCGAAAATTTTTGCGCGAGTTGAATTTGAATCAGCGTTCATCAGCGTCAATCAGCGGTTAAAATTTTTGCGTTCCATGCGTTCTCTTGCGGCAATTCAGTTCGTATGGTTCGGGTGTTTCGCGGTTCACCTCATCCGACCTGCGGCCACCTTCTCCCCATCCGATGCGGAGAAGGGAATCAGCGTCCAACGAGTTTTTGCAAGTGCTCGGGATAGCGCGCTCCTTGAACGGTGACCTTCGACGCGGCGGTTTCCAGTTCGCGCAGGTCTTCGGCCGAGAGTTGAACCGACGCTGCTCCGACGTTCTCTTGCAAGCGATGCAGCTTCGTTGTGCCGGGAATGGGAACGATCCAGGGCTTCTGCGCCAGCAGCCATGCCAGTGCGACCTGAGCGGGTGTTACTTTCTTCTGCGCCGCGAACTTGCCAATCACATCAACCAAAGCTTGATTGGCTTTCCGGTTTTCTTCAGTGAAACGCGGAACATTGTTGCGGAAATCATCGCTGCTGAATTTCGTGTTCTGGTTGATCGCGCCCGTGAGGAAGCCCTTGCCCAGCGGGCTGAACGGAACGAATCCAATCCCGAGTTCTTCCAACGTCGGCAAAATTTCCGCTTCCGGCTCGCGCCACCACAGGGAGTATTCGCTCTGTAGCGCGGTGACCGGTTGGACGGCGTTGGCGCGCCGGATGGTTTTTGCGCCGGCTTCCGAAAGGCCGAAGTGCTTCACCTTGCCGGCCTGGATCAGCTCCTTCACCGCCCCGGCCACATCCTCGATCGGCACGTCCGGATCGACGCGGTGCTGATAGAACAGGTCGATGACATCAGTTCTCAGCCGCTTGAGCGAAGCCTCCGCCACTTCCTTGATGTGGGCGGGCCGGCTGTCCAAGCCATCGATGCGTTCCCCTTTCGGCCCGATCTTTTCGTGGCGATCTTCACTCGCCCGCGGAAGGGTGCGAGGGCCTCGCCCACGAGTTCCTCGTTCTTGAACGGGCCGTAGATTTCCGCGGTGTCGAAGAAGGTGACGCCGCTTTCGACCGCCGAGTGAATCACCGCGATCATCGCCTGCTTTTCGCCCGCCGGGCCGTAGCCAGAGCTCATGCCCATGCAGCCGAGCCCGAGGGCCGAGACTTCGAGATTACTCTTACCAAGTCTGCGCTTTTGCATCATTGAATTCCTTTCTTTGTTAAATTTCACGCTGGTCACTCAGACTTGAGCGAAGCCAAATCAATCGAGAAGCGATACTTCACGTCTGACCTGACCATCCGCTCATAGGCTTCGTTGATCTTTTGGATCGGAATGATCTCCACGTCGGAGGTGATGTTGTGCTGGCCGCAGAAGTCGAGCATCTCCTGCGTCTCGGGGATGCCGCCAATCGGCGAACCGGAGAGGCTGCGTCGCCCGACGATGAGCCCAACCCACCTCGCGCAAACGGGAAACAAATTGCGCCGCGGGAACAAACGCATATCCCGAGCTCACGCCCGGCATCGCTTGCCGGTCCGTCTTTAGGCTCTTGCGAATGAGCTTGCCTCGCACTCGGAATCTTGCGAAATACATTCTCGATGGAACGTAGCGTACTAGATTTGCGTACTGCGTCGTCTGCCAGGTGTTGTCGGAATCGGCAGCCTGTGGCTGCGCTCGGCTCTCTTTCACCCGAGCAGTATCAGATTGTCAACCAGCTATGTTTATTTTCACTGTAAGTAATTGCAGTGCAGTAGTAGGAGAGGTGGCTGAGTGGCCGAAAGCGGCGGTTTGCTAAACCGTTGTACGGGTTAAACCGTACCGGGGGTTCGAATCCCCCCCTCTCCGCCAGTTCTCCCTTCTCCACGGAAAAAAGTGCCCACACCCCGAACTAACCCGGCTTTTCCGCGCTGGCCGCGACCAGCGCGCGCGCCAGGGTCTCCAACTGCGCCACGCTGTGTTCGCTGGAAACGGCAAAGCGAAAGTAGCCGCTGGCGGCTCCGCCCGGGTAACGAATGAAGCCGGGGTAAATTCCTTGCGCCAGCAATTGCCTGGTCAACCGCTCCGCGTCGCCCGACCGCCGCGGCGTAACGGAAATAATCGGACTGGGCGTGTCGGCAACAAAAAATCCTCTTTGACGCAACTTGCTTTTGACAAACTGAACGTTCCGGCCCAGACGCCGACGCATCGATTTGTCCGCTTTCACGATTCGCACCGCTCGCAGGGCCGCATTGACCAGCGGCAACGGCGACGGTGTGTTGCCGCCGTACAAACGGCTCCGCCGCCGAATGCGCTCGCAAAGCGAACGTGGGCCGAGCACCGCGCCACCATAAACACCGAACGCTTTGCTCAGCGAGATCGTCTGAATGATGCGATTCGACCGCGCTCCCAATTGTTCGGCCGTTCCCTTGCCTGTTTTCCCCAGGACACCCGCGCCGTGGGCGTCATCCAGCAGAATGCCCGCGTCGCGCGGCAAAAGCCGAAGGTAGGCTGCAACCGGCGCCAACTCGCCGTCGTGCGAAAACATCCCGTCGGTCAACAGCACCGGGCGCGACCGCCGACCGATTTTTTGAACGATCCGCGCGACCGCCTCCGCGTCACGATAAGGAAACCGGAGGATCGGACAGTCGAAAAATGTCGCGGCGTCGATCAGGCTCGCGTGCGCCCGTTCATCCAGCAAGACGTGGGAAAAGTTTCCGGCCAGCGTTTGCGCCACGACAAGATTGGTCGCGTATCCGTTCGACAGCAGGACCGCGTCCGGCACCGCAAAGAAATCGGCCAGTCGTTCCTCCAGCTTTTCGTACAGGACGTGATTGCCGGTCGTATTGCGGGAAGCGGCAACGTTGAGGCCGTGCGCCTTCAGGCCGGCGCCCAGCGCGGCAACAACCGCCGGATGGCTCGACAGCCGAAAATAATCGCAGCCGCCGAAGTAGGAAAGTTTCCGGCCGCGATAACGGACAAATGTGCGGTCCATTTGTTGGAGGGGGGCAGCCAGCGGATTCATCGGTTGCCCCCAA
>WNFZ01004288.1_pt1 | contig 17137 bp, 13 predicted proteins | sample 5400081 | NCBI WGS metagenome assembly WNFZ01 (sample SAMN13153365, study PRJNA577476) | soil metagenome | isolation source: 80 cm soil or saprolite under grassland replicate 1 | place: USA:California | collected 2016-06-15 | reverse complement strand
GACCATCGACCGCATGCATTTGCCGATCTCCTTTGCCGCAAAAACGAGCAAAAAATACTGCTCTCCGTTTCCTCCTCGAGGTCCTAGCTAGGCTGACTTCACATACGCGTCTCTTCCTTTTGTTCGACAATTCGTACTACCTCAATGCGATTGGTCTGCCAGGCGATGTGCTTTTTGTGATGGTCGGCTCGAGTAGAAAATATGGTGACACACAAAACAGGATCACGATCACCTACCAACTTGGCGAGAGCAGCTTCCAATTGATCGCCGTCAGCAACACACGTTTTGCTCAGCCATTCGCCGTTTCGGCGAATTTCGTAACAGACCATCGGAGAGGCCATTGTCTTCCTCGTTCGGGCATTGTTTAGCACGGTGACCGCCACTGAATCGCCTGCGCGCCTCCTGGAATAACAATGGGGTTCGCTTCGGTCACCGCATCTTATATGACTCGAAACCTGGAAACCCTTCCTACTTCCCCTCGCGTCCCTTCATGATCTCTTTGATTAGATTAAACATCGGCGTCATGTTGGCGTATTTGGGATCGGACACGTCGAAGTATCTTTTTCCCGCGATAATCCGGTTACCCTGCGGGAGCATATCTTTAGGGATATCGATGCGCCGCGAGTTCGGCGGATCTTCGCCGTAGAGGTCGGTGTATTTTTGCAACGCGATCTGTCCGCGGCGCGACAGAAACCAATTGATAAACACTCTCGCGGCATTTGGATTGGGCCCGCCTTTGATCAAGCTCATCGAGCCGCCGCCGGTGGTCAGCTGAGCTCCTTCTTTCCACTGGAGGTCATCGAATTCGTCGACCGGCAGTCCCTGGCTCTTTGCCTTCGCGGTCTCGCGGCAGCCGATACAAAGCGCATATCGTCCTTGCGCTAACCAGTCGGTAATTTGCCGCCTGTCCCGGCCCAAAATTGGCTGCATGTCGCCGAACAGCCGTTTAATAAATTCCGGCCCGAGATCGGGATGATAATACATAAACTGAAGTCCGCCACCGAGCCCGGTGCTCGTCGGTTCCTGAGAAACGTATTTGCCTTTCCACTTGGGCGCGACCAAATCCCAATAGGATTTGAACTCCTTCGGGTTCACCAGATTGATGTTGTAATAGAATCCAGACGACGAAGGATTGGCGATGTACACGAAGATATGTCGTTGCTCGGGATCGGTGTAACGGTGCTGCCCCTCGTACCATTTGCTCTCGTCGAGCACCTCGGGAAGAATCAGCGCCGATTTGATCGAATCGAGCGCCTTGCCTTCGTAAAGCACTTCGTAATTCGTGTTGGCGCCGCCGCTGAACAAATCGGCGACGACGTTGCCGGCGCGAATCTCCGTAATAATTCTCGTGCCCAAAGAATTTCCAGTGCCATTGACCGTGACCAGTTTGATCTCGGGAAACTCTTTGCGGAATTCGTTGAGCAGCGGTTCGGTACCGTAGCGGCCGACGTAAAAATTTAGCTTTCCTTCTTTTTTCGCCGCGGCAAGCGTCTTTTCCCAAGTTACTTGCCAGGAGGCCTTTGTGTCGGCGGCGAATGATGAGCGGGTCAACGTCAACACCATGCCGCAGCATAACAAAATGACCTTACCGAGCGTTTTCATTTGCCTTCACGTCCTTTCATAAATTCCTTGGCGAGCTGATAGATCGGCGTCATGTCGGCGTACTTCGGATCGGTAAAATCGAAATAACGTCGGCCCTCGACGAGCCGGCTGCTCGGCGGCAGCATATCCTTCGGGATATCGATGCGCCGCGAGTTGGGCGGTTCTTGGTCATAGAGATCATCGTATTTCTGCAGCGCGATCTGGCCTCTGCGCGAGAGAAACCAGTTGATGAAAACCTTGGCGGAGTTGGGGTGCGGACCGCCAAGCACAGCGCGAATTTTCCTTGCGCCAGCCAATCGGTCATTTGGCGCCGATCGCGGCTATAAACCGGTTGCATATCGATAAAGAGTTTTCTCAAAAATTCCGGCCCAAGCTCGGGGTGGTAAAAGAAAAATTGCAGGGACGGTCCGATGCCCGTGCTGGTCGGCTCTTGAGAAACATATTTGCCTTTCCATTTGGGATTGACGAGATCCCAGTAGGACTTGAAGTCTTTCGGGTTAACCAGATTGGTATTGAAGTAGATGCTCGTTGAAGTCGGATTGGCGAGGTAGATAAACACATGTTGCTGCTCGGGGTCGTTGTAGCAGTGCTTGCCGCCGTACCACTTGGACTCATCAAGAATTTCGGGGAGGATCAACGCCGACTTGAGCGAACCGAGAGCCTTTCCTTTGTAAAGGATCTCGAAATTCGTTACCGCTCCACCGCTGTAGAGATCGGCCAGCACGTTCCCCGCGCGCGCTTCGGCGACAATGCGCGTACCCAACGAATTGCCGGTGCCGTTGGTGCTGAATATTTTGATCTCGGGAAACTCTTTTCGGAATTCGTTCAGCAGCGGCTCGCTGCCGTAGCGACCGACGTAAAAATTTAACCGTCCTTCTTTCTTTGCCGCCGCAATCGTATTCTCCCATGTCATTTGCCAGGAAGGCTTTGCGTCGGCGGTGTGAGCGGTTCCAGAGGGAATCAGAAATCCAAGCAACGACACCGAAACAGCCAATGCTAGATTCCGTCCGCTTCGATACATGAATGTTTTCTTTTTAAGACGCTATCTTCCAGTCCGAAGGATTATTCATCACCAAACCGGCTTTGTTCAAGCGTCCTTACGTTTGTAGGGGCGGGTTTCAAACCCGCCCCTACCCGACATTCGCTACTTCTTCCCTGCCAAGATCTCATCCAGCAGCTTCATCGCCGGATTGAGATCTTTGGTTTCTGCATCGTCGGTGTCGAAGTAGCTCATCTTGTCGCGGCGCTGCTCGTCGGCCGGAATATGATCCTTGGGAACATCCACTCTGCGCGAATTTCGCGGATCGCCCTGCAACGATATCACCTTTTGAAAAAGCGTCTGGCCTTCGCGTGACAGCAACCAGTTGATGAAGACCTTGGCCGCGTTGGGATGAGGCGCGCGATTCATCAGCGCCAGCGAGCCGAATGCCGACGACAAATTAACCCCTTCCTTGAAGTGGTAGGGACTGAACTCATCCACCGGCAAGCCCTGGTTCTTCGCCTTGTAAATAGTTCCGCCTTGAATCGGTATGGCCAAGGTAAATTTGCCGACGGACAACCAGTCGACGGCTTGACGCAAGTCCGCGGTTAGCGTGACGTCCATCTCGCCAAACAAGCGGCGTAGATATTTTGGGCCCAGATCGGAATGGTAATAAAGAAACTGCCAGGGAATCCCGGCGCCGCGCACTTTGCGAATATCGGTGGAAAGAATCTTGCCCTTTAGCTTGGGATTGAGAAAATCCCAATAGGTCTTGAACTCCCGCGGATCGAGCAATTGGGTGTTATAAGCCGCCCCCGCACCGGCAGACACGTTACCCTCGTAGACAAAAATATATTGGCCGTCCTTATCGGCGTATTTCTGTTTGCCTTCCCACCATTTCGTGGCGTCCAAAATCTCGGGCAGGATCAACGCTGACTTGATCGGGTCGAGCATCTTTCCCTGATAGAGAACCTGAAACAGCGAATTTCCACCGCCGTTGTAAACGTCGACAAGATATTTGCCGGCGCGCCGCTCCGCCGAAATGCGCTGGGTGAGGTCCGTGCCTGCGCCGGTAATGTGAGTTACTTTGATCTTGGGGTATGTCTTTTGAAACACCCCCGAATCGATAATAGCTCCGTAACCGCCGATAGAGACCGTGACCTGTCCTTCCTGCTCAGCGGCACGTACCGTTTGATCCCATTGTGCCTGCCATGACTGCTTCGCTTCGCCGGCGTAAGTGGAAGGAATACACAAATTCAAAAAGATCGTTGCCAACCAAAATATACGCATTTTCCGCATAAAATTAGACGAGCGAACTTGTCAGTTTCTCACGTCCTGTAGCAGCCAATCCGTTGGAAACTCCCGCCCTAGACCCTTTTCCCTGATCAAACGATACGTCGCCCCGCCGACCGACGCAAATTGGATGCCCTGAATGTGATTTCCGCCGACGCCCAGAATCTCTTCTGCATCGACTCGACCGGGAGCTTTGCCATCAAATAAATTCTTAAACTTTAACAGCTTTTGCCTATCGAACGTGCCCTCGCGCTGGATTTCGGGGATGCGCGCCAAATCTTCCGGTTGTCCGGCGACGTAAGCACGATGTGTCCCCGAGATCTTTTGTGCGGCCGATACCGGTGCATCTCCTTGCTGTCCAAGCGCATCGTTATTTGGCGCGAAGGTGTAGAATGTGCGGATGCGTTCTACGGATGATTTGTCCAACTCGACGCTCCCCTTCACGGTACAGACAAACGCTCCCACCTCGATGGCTCGTCCGGGAATGACCGGCACCACCGAATCGGTGCAAGCCGATACAATTTGCGCCCCCTTTACGGCTTCCTCCGCAGAAGCGACAGGAATGACTTCGATTCCCATACGTTGGCCGAGATGCTCCGCATAGGCCTCGCGGTTTTTCTTCGTCGGACTGAACACTTGAATGCGCGTAATCTTGCGAACTGCAGCGAACGCGAGGGCATGGGTCCAGGCCATACTTCCGGACCCGATCATTCCCACCGTGTCCGCATCTTCGCGCGCGAGGTACTTCGCGGCAATTCCGGCGGTGGCACCGACACGAAGATGCTGCAGGTAACCGTCATTTATGACCGCGAGCGGTTCGCCGTTCTCCGTGCTGAAAAGTAGAATCAGGCCGCAAAATAATCCGGGTCTCTGACAATACTTTTCTTGCGTCCGAACGCCGTTCTCGCCCTCGCTCCAATAGGCGATGTCAGATTTGATTCTTGTGGCAAAGACACCGTAGCGGCGACTTGTTCCTTCCATCGAACCCCACTGATAGTAACCCTGCGAAGTGGCGGACGGCGCCCAGACATCGATCCTGGGCCGGCAGGTCGCGTCTCCGCGGTAATATTCCTTGATGCCTTCTTCGATAGCGTCCAGGCAGATTTTTATGTCGAGAACCTGCGCGACGTCTTGATTACTAATTAGGAGGGCCATTGACGTATCGTCTTATTGCCGAACAGCCTGTTCGAAGCGCACGATGACGAACAAGCCCGGCAAGAGGTTTTCCTAATTCTTCGGTTGCATCGCCCAGTAAATTTTCTCCGCCGCCAACGGCAGCTCGAACAATCGCACCCCGCAAGCATCGGCGATGGCATTGGCTATCGCCGCCGCCGTCGGCACGTTGGGATTCTCGGCGATAGCTTTACCGCCGAACGGCGTCGGGCCGGTGGGGCTCTCGACTAATACAGTTTTCAACGGCGGCACGTCGGCGATGCACGGCAACTTGGACTCACCTAAAGTTAATGTCGCGATCTTGCCGTCAACCATTGGATTTTCTTCCATTAACGCAAAGCCAAAGCCAGTTACAACGCCACCTTCGATCTGCCCGGTCAGGGTGAGATGATTGAGCACCGTGCCAGTATCATGGGCTGTGGTCAAATTCAAAACCCTGACACCGCCGGTAGTCGGATCGACTTCCACCTCGGCCACTTGCGCGGCGAAGCCGGTGACCTTCGGCATGTCCTTGGGGACATAATTGGTCAGGTGAAAGACCGGGCCGCCGTTTTCTTTGACGGTCAACTCGATCATCTTTTGCGTCGTCGTCGACTTTTTGTTGGGCCCTGAGAGCTTGCCGCCCTGCTGCTGAATCTCGTCCGGCTGACAGCCTAACTCCCGCGCCGCCAAATTGATCAACTTCTCGCGCACCTCATCGGCCGATTTCTTGACCGCGTGACCGGAAGTATTCGTCTGTTTGCTGCCGCCCGTGCCGGGATCGAAAGGCAAGCTATCGGTGTCTTTGAATGCGACGCCGACTTTCTCCGGCGGCAGCCCGAGCGTTTCACAGACCATCTGCTGACTGATGGTATAGTAACCGGGACCGACATCGGGCACGCCGGTGAGGATGTTGACCTTGCCATCGGCCTCAAGCGTCAATGCCGAGCTCGCTTTCCCTTCCGGCGTGCCGCGATCATAGAGCGCCATACCCCAGCCGCGGTTTTTCTTCGCTCCGCCCTTCTTCCAGCCGGAAGTTTTGACGACCCGTTCCAGCACTTCACCCATGAGAATATCGCTCCACTTTTCACCCATGGGATTGGCATCGCCGTCGTGCAGAATATTTCTGCGGCGCAATTCGAGAGCGTCGATGCCCATCTCCTTGGCGATGATGTCGACTTGGGATTCGAACGCGAAAGCGACTTGCGGGCTCCCCGGCGTCCTCGTCTGCGTGCACGGCACCTGATTGGTGTAGGCGCAAAAGGTTTCCACGTGGATCGCCGGGCAGCGATACATGCTCGCCAGGCGCCGGCCGCCGAGCACAGTGACTTGCGGATTTGCCTTTTGCGAGCCATAGGCGCCACCGCTGAAATGAATTGTCCCCTTGATGGCGGTAAAATTGCCGTTCTGATCGACGCCAGTACGCAGCGAAAGGACGGCTGGATGTCTGTGTCCGCCGGCAAGAAGTTCATCGGTATAATCGAATACCAATTTCACCGGCCGCTTTGTCGCCTTGGATAAATAATAGGCGACCGGCACATCGATCAGCGATGCCTTGGCGCCGAAATCGCCGCCGACATGCACGATGTAAATCTTGATTTTTTCCTTCGGCACGCCGAAGTCTTCGGCCATCTGGTCGCGCAAACCCCAGGGCCCTTTGTTTGACGGCCACACTTCGACGCTCCCGTCGTCGTGGACGTGCACAGTGCAAGCACAAGGCTCGATATAGCCGTGATGCGAAAGTGGCGTGCGAAACGTGTGCTCGAAGATCCGCGCGGCCTTTTGGAATCCGGCTTCGATATCGCCGTTCTTCCACACCACGTGAGACTGAAGATTGTGGCCGGATATTCCTTCCGGCAACTTGGGCGCGTTCTTATACTTGTTTCGATCTTCGTGAATCAGCGGCGAGGTCGGCTTCAATGCTTCGACCGGATCGTCGACGAAGGGCAGTTCCTCATATTCGACATCGATCAAGCCGATCGCCTCGTCGGCAATCGCTTCGTTATCCGCCGCGACAGCCGCGACCGCATCGCCGCACGTGCGCACTTTGTCATAGGCCAGCACCGGCTGGTCTTTCACGCGTGTACCAACGAAAATATCCTTAACGTCGGCACCGGTGAGCACGGCATGAACACCAGGCAATGCTTTAGCTTTCGATGTGTCGATGTTGACAATGCGCGCGTGCGGCACCGAAGCGCGCAGCACCTTAGCCCACAATAGATCTTCGAACGGCAAGTCCGCCGCGTATTTAGTTTGACCGGTAACTTTCCCTTCGCCCTCGATCCGGGGCAACGCCTTTCCTATGGTGCGAAATGCCAAGGTTCACCTCCCATTTGTATTTTCGATTTTGGACTTTCGATTGCCGGAACAGCATCGGAAACACCGTGACTCGCGCAAAGACGCAAAGGCGCCAAGGTTCGGAAAAGTAGTTAACTAAATCTCTCTTTGCGAGCTTGGCGTCTTGGCGCGATAAACTTTCTTGAATTGGCTCTGTTTAACATTTCAAAAGAAATAATCCAAAATTACTTGATCACTTTATTCGCCCGCTCGAGCACGCGGCCTGGAATTGTCAGTCCGATCTGTTTCGCCGCCTTCAAATTGATGACGAATTCAAACTTCGTTGCCTGCTGCACCGGCAAATCAGCCGGTTTGGCACCTTTCAAGATCTTGTCCACGTAAACAGCTGCGCGCCGATAGAGGTCAGCGTAGTCTGCCCCGTAGGACATCAGGCCACCCTCATCGACAAACTCCTTCTGGAAGTAAATAGCCGGTAACCGGTTTTTACCGGCAAGCTCGACGATCGGCTTTTTCTGGGCGAAAATAGGGCGAGTGGCGAGGGTCATAATCGCGTTGACTTGTTTCTGCTTCGCGGTTTGAAAGGCGCTCTCTAAACCGTTGGGATCGAGTTGAGTCTCGATCTCCTCTAATTTTAGCTTCAGTGCCACAGCCGCAGCCCTGAGCTCTTTCACTTGGATGTCTAGTGCTATGCTGTCTCCCGGAGGAACCAGAAGTCCAACTCGGGCGAGCTTGGGGACGGCGTCCTTGAGTACCTCTAGCCTTTTGGTATTTAGCTCCACTGATAAACCCGACAACCCTGTGACATTGCCTCCCGGCCGCGCCAGACTGGCAACCAAACCGAAACCCACGGGGTCCCCAACGTTCATCACGATGGGGATGGTAGTCGTCGCTTTCTTCGCCGCCAACGCCGAGGGTCCTGCTGTGGCCACGATCAGATCAACCTTAAGACGAACCAGGTCCGCCGCAAGCTCAGGCAGGCGCTCAAACTTTTGCTCGGCAAACCGGTACTCGATGGTGAGATCTTTCCCCTCGATCCAGCCAAGTTTGCTCAGCTCTTGCCGGAACGCCTCCAAGAGGACAGCGCTACCAGAAGCAGTGCTTTCATCTAAGAAACCTATGCGGGGGACTTTCCCTGTCTGTTGCGCCTCGACCACAGCCCCACACATAGCGAATGCGACACCGATGGCGATCAGCCCAAGCCATTTTCGATTTTCGATTTTGGATTTTAGATTGCCGGAATTAAAACCGGGAAAACGAAGGAAAGATTTTTCCCTCATGGATTTTTCCCCACCTTGGGCTTCGATGCGCGGCAACGACTGTCGGCGGTGCGATTGGCTAAGATTCATCTCCTACAATGACGCCTTGAAGCTGAAACCGTTTTCCTGGTGAAAAATTTCCGAACGCAATCTGCGTATGGTTCGCTCGCCCCTGCGGGAGAGGGCCAGGGTGAGGGATTTTAAATGCGCACCCTCACCTCAATCCTCTCCCGTCAAGGGAGAGGATGTAGAAATCCCAGCCAACAACGCTACCCACTGCCACAAATATAGATTGCTTCTTTCACGCCAGCCCGTACAGCCGGACGCAATTATCCCAGAGAATTTTCTTGCGACTCTCTTGCGATACGCCATCCATCTCTAGAAACTCTTCGACGGCATGGGGAAAGTCGGAGTCGCCATGCGGATAATCGGTCGAGAACACGATATTGTCGTTGCCGATGAGGTCGATGATCATCGGCAGCTCCTTTTCATGCTCCGTGGAGATCCAGCACTGGCGCTTGAAATATTCGCTCGGCTTTAGCTTGCCGGCCGTTGGGAATCGGCCTTTTTCCATCGCGTTGTCCATGCGGTGCAGCAGGAATGAAACCCAGCCGCAGTAGCATTCAAGAAAAGCCAATTTCAGCTTCGGATGCCGCTCGCACACTCCGCCGCCGATAGTGTCGGTCATGGCGACCATGTTTTCCAAGGAATGTGAGACGACGTGGCGGAGCAGCAGATTATCACCGAAGCGATCGCCGATCTGTGCCACTTCGCCGGCCGCCGCAGCGGAGTGAAAACCCAGGGGGACACCTAGCTCTTCTAGAGCAGACCAGAGCGCGTCGAAATAGCGCGCGTGCCAAGGCATGTTGCGCAGCGGTTCGGGTCGAGCGAAGACCCCGACGAAGCCTAACTTGCCTACGGCCCGTTGCGCTTCCTTGACCGCCTCGACGGGATCGTGGAGCGGTAACATCGCGACGCCTTTGAGACGTTTTCGATCGGTCTGGCAAAAATCGTAAAGCCAATTGTTGTAGGCGCGCGCGATCGCCGCAGCGAGCTTGGGATCCATCTCCTCGCGCATCATGATACCCAAGCCGATCGAGGGATAGAGCGCCGCGACATCCAATCCTTCCCGATCCATCGCTTGAAGCTGCGTGGACGCATCGAAGCCACGCGAGCGATAGTCAGCAATTTCACCGTCGATGCGGGTCGCATCGAAGATGCCGCCGCGATAGGTCGGCTTGTAGCCCTGAAGAACCTTCCCGTCGATCAGTACCATCGCCGAGCTGCGAGCGGTGGAGCTTAAAATTTTTGGCGCGCGGTCGCGCCATTCCGGTTCCATATACTTATCCCAGAGATCCGCCGGCTCGCGCAGATGCATGTCCGAATCCATAATCTTGAAGTTGGATTTCATGAGGAAATTTCCTGATTTTTTGGTGTTGGCTGACGAGTATCACGATCCCCTATCGTGATGTCAACTACGCGGTAGACTAAGAGGCTATCAACGACGCTTGATTATCGTAGGGGCAGGTTTCAAACCTGCCCCTACCATTGTGGGCGAACCAGGCGGGAATTAAATAAGTCTCGGCTGTAAGCTGAGAGATTTCAATCATCGTCGGCTCGAAGCCGACAAGAAAATTTCCTCTCCACCACGTATTCGTGGGGGAGAGGACTAGGGCGAGGGGGCATCCCGGCCAAACCCTCACCCCTGCCCTCTCCCGCAAGCGGGCGAGGGTGATCTTGCTTGTCTCCTTTGGAGACATCACAAAACATGCTTCGCCTGAAGGCGAGGGATTTCAGCGATCGCCAAGTGGGACATTAAATGCTCATTCGAAAGACGACGAGCCGGTCGTGGTCGATATGTGCGTCGCTACATCAGCTCGCGCACCAACGATTTCGCGGTCTCGGGCGATATCCCGAGCGGGCGGCGCGCGAGCGGCCCGCCTTCGTCAAGAATTGGTTCTAGTTGATCCAGCGAGGGAAGATCTTCTCGCTTCCAGAAAAGCCCGATGGGAATCTCATCCCCCCACTCGTAACTCTTCTGTATAGCCGCCGCGAAGTTGGTCGGATCATGCCGCATGTCTTCTAACTTTTTGGTCCGGTGTTTGAAAAACTCGTGGGTGTTGTCGAGATTGAATGTCACGCACGGACTGAAGGCATCGATGAGCGCAAACCCCTTGTGTTGAATGCCGCCTTTGATGAGATCGACGAGATGTTTTACCTGTCCGGTATATCCCCGCGCCACATAAGTCGCCCCCGCAGCAATGGCGAGCGAAACGGGAAAGATAGGATTCTCCACGCTGCCGATAGGCGTGCTCTTGGTTTTCATCCCTTTAGTGCTGGTCGGAGAAATCTGCCCGGTTGTAAGTCCATAAATTTGATTGTTCATCACAATGTAGGTCAGATCGACGTTGCGCCGCATGGAGTGAACAAAGTGATTGCCGCCGATACCGTAGCCGTCGCCGTCGCCCCCGGTAACGATGATCTTGAGATCGTGATTGGCAAGCTGGGCGCCGGTCGCCACTGCCAAAGCGCGTCCATGCAGCGTGTGCATACCGTAGGTACTAACGTAGCCAGGCAGGTTGGAAGAACAGCCGATGCCGCTGATGGTCATCACCTGATGAGGGTGCAGATTCAACTCCACTAGCGCCTGTTTCAATGCTGTAAGCACACCGAAGTCGCCGCAGCCCGGACACCAGTCAGGATCTGCCTTGCCTTTAAAATCCTTGACGGTTACCCGCGGGCCTTCAGGCGGCTGTTGGCCCGTCTTCGAGATTCTCGCCTCTATATCGACTGGATCTACACTCATAGCTCACTCCTTAAACCATGATTTCATGGACCGGGACATATTTTTCAGTCGTGCCAGCTAAAATCGCTTTCACGCCGTCCACAATATGATGCGGCATGAACGGCTCGCCATCATATTTCCGAATATGGCCGTGGGCGACGATGCCGGTTTCGGACCGCAAATAACGCGCGAACTGGCCGCTGTAGTTATTTTCGACAATGATGATTTTTCTGCTCTTTGAGACTATCGCCGTGATTACCTCGCAATGGAGAGGAACCATCCACTTAATCTGGAGGTTATTCGCGGCAACGCCTTCTTCGTTTGCTAACTTCTGGATGGCTTCGCGAATGACCCCTTCCGTTGAGCCCCAACCCACCAAGGTCACCTGCGCGTCTTGCGCTCCGAACAGCCTAGGCGCCTCCAGGAGCGGCAGAATCGCCTCCATCTTGCGCATGCGCTTTTCATGCATGGCTTGGCGCTTGTGTGGGTTGGTGAATTCATCGCTGATCAGTACGCCATCCTCGTCATGTTCATCGGTCGCCACCACATGCGTGTATCCCGCCGTCCCTGGCAGCGCCCTAGGAGAGATACCGGTATCCGTGAGCTGATAACGATTATAGCCGCCATTGACGGGCGGGACGCTACCGTTGAGGCCGATGACTTCACCTCTGTCGATGGGAACGTTGAAGTCTAATTCCGCCGGGTCCACACTGGAACGACCCTCGGAAAGCAAGAGATCTGAAATGACGATGCCCGGACACTGAAATTTATCCACCAGGTTAAAAAGCTCGGGCACAGTCTTGAAACAGTCCGGGATATTCGTCGGCGTAACAATGATACGCGGGTAGTCTCCCTGCCCTGCTCCCATCACTTGCCAGAGATCACCTTGCTCGGTTTTGGTCGGCACGCCTGTCGCGGGACCTGCGCGCTGAACGTTGATGCAGACGACGGGTATCTCCATCATAGCCGCCGATCCCAGTGCCTCACTCATCAGCGCAAAGCCACCCCCCGAAGTAGCGCACATCGCCCGGCATCCTGCATGGGCAGCGCCGATGGCTACGTTGATAACTCCGATCTCGTCTTCAATCTGACGCACCATGATGCCCAGCTGGCGCCCATGTCGGGCCATCCAGTGAAGCACACCGGATGCAGGGCTCATGGGATAGGCACAGTAAAAACGCACGCCCGCCGCCGCTCCTCCCATCGCCAGGGCCTGGTTGCCTTCGAAGAACGCCAGTTTTTTTCCCGTGTCGGGAAGCGAGAATGCGAACGGCTTGAAATGCGTGCCAGCGTAGTCGTAACCGGCGCGGGCCACTCCGACGTTTTCGGCAATGACGGTCTCCCCTTTTCTTTTGAACTGTAGAGTGAGGATGTCTTCGAGGATCTTGAACTCGACGCCGATCAGGCGCAGCACCGCCGCCAAAGCAATGGTGTTTTGAACCAGATCTCCTCTGATGTTCGGCGCCAACTCCTTCACCGAAAACGGACAAAGCTGGACGCCGGCTTCAACTTCGCCCGGTTTGATCTTATCGCCGTTGTAAAGGACAAGAGAACCAGATTTCATCAAGCGAAGATGGCGATTCATCGTGTCCTGATTGAGGGGAATCAAAATGTCGAGCTTGTCACCGAAACTGAGAACCGGGGCATCGCTGGTGCGAAGCGTGAGGAAAATATGACCGCCGCGAATGATCGACTGGTACGCATTATAGGCGTTCAAATGCAGCCCCCGGCGCACGAAGATGCGCGCCAGGATATCGCCGGGTGTCGCGATGCCTTGACCCGCTGCGCCGCCGATTGCAACCGAGAGATCGACTTTTGCCATTACCAACCCCCTTTGGCTCTAATTCATTTCGCTAAACCAAAATTACCCGCCGGGACCTTTTCGAGGATCTGATTCATTTCGGCCGCGGAAAAGGCCCGCAAAGTTTGCGTGCGAATGTTTCCGAGCGAGCCCATGCTCGCGGCGAAGGCCATGATCGCATCGTCGTCCTGGGCCTCCGCGGTAAGGACCGCGTCAAACGCGCCCATGGTCCAGTAAATGTCTTTGATTTTGACGCCGAGATTCGCAGCCGCGTTGATCAGCGCCTTGGCTCTTTCCGTGGTCTGGCGGATCTGACGGACGCCTTGATCGGTAAAGTTTATGAGCGCGATGTAAGTTGCCATAAGCCTTCTTTTCGCCCCGCAAAATAAAAAAGCCAGTGCCTCTTGCGTTCAGAAACAAGAGCGACTGGCTGGCTGGGATCCTTGCCCTCTTGCGAACCACAGTGTGTTCTTCGCTTTGAAGCCTAGACCGCGATGTCTTTTCCGAGATGAGGGAGTACCGTTGTCTTATCTGAGCAGAAGCTACCAACCTCCGTAATAGCTGTCAAGTTGATTCTAACCAGTGCCGCGGATTGGCGAGCAAAAGGTTGTTTCCGCCCATTTTTTGGACTACGCATAAGATCGAAATTATGAGTGTGCCGACAAAACAGCAAGCGGATTTGAGGAGTCATTATGTTTGATTTTCTTTTTCCCAATCATCCTTTCGGCGGACATACATTGCGCTTAATCGCCCAGGCGCAGCAAGGAGGCGCCGATGTGTTCGATATCGCGCGCGCGATGAAAGGCGTCGAAGCCGGTGACAAAGACGCATGGGAGCGCGCCTGGTTGGCCCTGGCGGAAAAGACTGAAGCGCGCGCAAAAGCGGCGCTCGCCGGCGGCCGCCAGCGGACCGCACGAGAATATTTCTTTCACGCCAATAGCTATTATCGAATGTCCGATGTGCTACTGACGATCGCCGAAGAGCCCAAGCGCGCCGAACGTTTTCGCAAAGCCCAAGAAACGTTTCGCGACGCGGCGAAGCTCAACAATCCAAAAATCGAAGTGGTCACGATTCGCTGCGGCAACGAGGAATACGACGGTTACTTCTGCCATCCGGTAACTCCTAAACCGGGCACATGGCCAGCCGTGCTGTTTCTTGGCGGAGCCGACGCCTACGCTGAGGAAATTTATTTCGGCGGCAAACAGATGTTAGAGCGTGGCTGGGCGATGTTACTGGTGGACACACCCGGCAGAGGCTCATCGATCTATCTTAAAGGAATTAAAACAAGACCGGACTACGAAGTCCCAGGAAAAGCATGTATCGATTATCTCGTTTCACGGCCCGAGGTCGATCCGGATCGGGTCGCGTTGCTCGGCATCAGCATGGCCGGCTACTACGCGCCGCGCATGGCGGCATTCGACAACCGTCTCAAAGCGTTGGTCGCTTGGAGCGGTTGTTATAGTGTGCTCGACGACCTTTATGATTTTTGCGAGCACTTGCAGCCGACTTGCCAACGTCTTTTGGGCAGCGTGAGCCATGACGAGGCGAGAAAGCTGCTCAAAGACTTCACCATGGCCGGGATCGCCAACAACATCACTTGCCCGACGCTAATCACTCACGGTTCCGATGATCGCTTGATGCGCGTGGATGGAGCAAAAAAGCTATTCGCCGAAATCGCCGCGAAGGACAAAACGCTAAAAATTTATGACGATCCAAACGACGGCGGCCGAATCCACTGCAGCCACGACTATTGGGCACACAACGTGCCGTACATGCTCGATTGGTTGGAGGAGAGGCTGTGAGAAATTGGAAGACTGGAATAACTGGAATAATGGAATGTTGGAATGATGGGAAATTACGTTACTCGCACGACCACAACGTACACTATTCGCGTGATTCCTATCCGGTCTCTTCCCCCTTCGATGGGGGAAGATTAAGATGGGGGTGCCGGTCAAAAATCAACATCACCCCTTCCTTTATCCTTCCCCGTCAAGGGGAAGGAAATTGAGTCGACAACTGAGAAGGAGTTTTGTGCAATGCCAACTGACGGCCCAATAACCCATTGGGACAAAGAAGTCGACGTCGTCGTGGTCGGGTACGGCGCGGCCGGTGGCATATCCGCGATTACCGCGCATGATGCCGGCGCAAAAGTGTTACTGATCGAGAAAATGCCGCATGCCGCACCCCGGGGGAATTTCGATTCTCTCCGGCGGCGGCGTCGCATTCGCTCACAATGCCGAAGGCGCCTTTCAGTATTTGCAACGAACCTGCAACGGCACTACCCCTGACAACATTTTGCGCAAAATGGCCGAAGAGATGGTCGGCATGATCGACTGGTTAGTCGACCTCGCCAAGGTCAGCGGTACAGAGCCGGCCAAGACCGAAACCCGCGGCCACGGCACCTATCCGTTTCCCGGCACCAATGACATCGACTCGATAAAACTGAAAGATTTTCAGGCCTACTCGGAGTTTCCCTGGGCCAAAGGACTACGCGGCGGGGCGCGGCTATTTAAAGTCGTTTACGACAACGTCAACGCGCGAGAGATCGAAGTCATGCTGTCGACACCGGCGAAGGAATTGATTACGAGCGCCGAGGGCGAAGTCATTGGGCTAATCGCCGAGCATCACGGCAAAGCCATCTGCATTAAGGCCCGGCGCGGGGTAATCCTCGCCTGTGGTGGATACGAAAACGACGATGCCATGAAGCTGCAATATTTCGAAGCGCAGCCGGTCTATCCCTTTATCTCGGCAACACTGGCGACGGTGCAAAGATGGCGCAGAAAGTTGGCGCCGGCCTCTGGCATATGTGGCACTTTCACGGCGGCTACGGATTCAAATTTCCCGAGCTGCCCTTTGCCATCCGCCATGTTTGGGCCGGGCCGCGCAACGAGAATAGAAGAATGATCTGGATTGCCGTCGACAAATTCGGCAAGCGCTTCATGGACGAATATCCGCCGGCGCCGCAAGACACCGGCACGCGGGCATTGGAATTTTACGATGCCGATATCCAGGATTACCCGCGCATTCCTTGCTATCTGATCTTCGACGAGGAAGGTCGAAAGCTCGGGCCGATCGGAATTCCGATCGTCAACGACGAGCGATTTGACGCCAGTTGGAGCGAGGACAACTTCGCAGAAGTCAACAAAGGCTCGATCACGAAGGGAAACAGCCTGGAAGACATCGCCGCCCAGATCGATGTCAATCCGAAGGTGCTAAAGGCCACGGTCGATCGCTGGAATGAGCTCTGCCAAAAGAGCCAGGACGACGATTACAAACGCCCGCCGAAAACGATGATGCCGATTGCCAATCCGCCCTTCTACGTCATGGAAGCTTGGCCGATCGTCAATAACACCCAAGGCGGTCCGGAGCACGACGTCGAGCAACGCGTGCTCGACCCGATGAAGAAGCCGATCCCCCGACTTTACGTCGCCGGCGAGATCAGCTCGATCTACGGTCATTTATATTTGGAGGCCGGCAACATTACGGAATGCTTCGTCGCCGGCAAGATCGCCGGGCAGAACGCCGCTCGCGAAGCGGCGTGGAGCTGAGTGACGATGAACTCCCCGCGGCAAGCTGCAGGTGTCAGAACTCAGCGATAACAATTGTCCCTAGAGCGTCACCCCCGAATGTTTTTATCGGGGGTCCAGGTTTGGTCTCACCTGGATTCCCGCTTAAAGCATGTGGGAATGACGGACTTCGGAAAGAAGAACACTTAATGCAGCAAGCTGCGCGAAATTAGACACGCAGCGACTAGAATTTTTTGTACGGCAGGAATTTGCCGTTGAGCGTCACGACCACGCGATCTCCCTTAGGATCTTCTTTACGCTTAATTTCCATGTCGAAGTCGATAGCGCTCATAATGCCGTCGCCGAATTCCTCATGGATCAGCGCTTTGATCGTTGGCCCGTAGACCTGAATCAGTTCATAGAATCGGTAAATCGTTGGGTCCACCGGTACGCCTTCAAAAGTTC
>WNFZ01003312.1_pt1 | contig 17137 bp, 16 predicted proteins | sample 5400081 | NCBI WGS metagenome assembly WNFZ01 (sample SAMN13153365, study PRJNA577476) | soil metagenome | isolation source: 80 cm soil or saprolite under grassland replicate 1 | place: USA:California | collected 2016-06-15 | reverse complement strand
GAACCCGGGGGACCCGGTCGCGGCGCATCGCCGTCTGGTGGCCGTGCCGCAGGCCGTGCGGTGTCAGGCCCGGAATGAGCGCCGCCCACGAGCATTCGGACAGCTGCTCGGCCTTCGCCCGGTGCATGCCCCTCATCGGAACCGGGATGCCGGGGAACGGGTCGCGTGAGCAGTGCACCCGCCAGCGCTCGGTGTGGTAGCCGCGGCGGTGTTTCTCCGCCGGGTAGACGCCATCGGCGGCGGGCCGGAAGATCCGGGTGGCGTACTTCGACCGCCGGGCGTGACCGGCCTCGGCCCCCAGGAACAGGAACGTCTCGCGCGACCCGCACGCGCTCGTGCCATCATCGCGGCGCGGGCATCGGCACCGGCGGGCACCAGCCCTGATCCGGTGCAGGAGAGCGAAAAGCCAGCAACGAGGCCGCCGCTACCTCACTGACCTGTTCCCCGGCCTGATGGTCGTGTCGGTCGGCCTCGGCGCGGTGTTCGTGGCCGTCACCACGGCCGCGAACGCCGGCGTGGACCCCGGCCGGGCCGGCCTGGCCGCGGCGCTGCTCAACGCCTCCCAGCAGGTCGGCGGCGCGCTCGGGCTCGCGATCTTCTCCGCGATCGCGACCGCCCGCACCAGCCACCTGCTGGCCGCCCGCGCCCCCCTGCCCGACGCGCTCACCTCGGGCTTCCACCGGGCGCTGCTAGCGGCCAGCATCTTCGTGGTCGCCACCGCGGTGATCGCGCTGCGCACCAGCAACACGCGCGGCGAAGCGCCCCAGCCCGCAGCCGAGCCGCTGCCTGAGCTTGTCGGGTCGGCCCGGCGATGACCGCGAGACATGCGGTCAGCGGGCGGCCCGCCGGAACGCATGCCAATGCGGCGATCCCGCTCCGCCAGCCATGACCATCCCGTCAACAGATGACAAGGAGTCCCAATGACCAACAACGACACCGCCGCCGGCGTCCTCTCCAGGGCCAGGTCGACTTCACGTTCATGGCACGACCCCGGGAAGATCGTCGCGGACCTGCCGGTCGCGCTGCCCCGCTGCCCATTCCACCCAGCGGCGGACTCATCTGCGTGCCGAGAGGACGTAACGTCACCACCGCCGCCGATACCAACAAGGTGTGAGCGAAACAGTGCGGCGACAGACCACCGCCAGCCGGGTTCCGGGTGAGTTCGGTGCGGCCGCCCACAAGTCGGCACGGACGCCAGCGGTCCCTGATCGGGCACGGAGGATCTGCGCCGAAGGCACGGCCTTTAGCGTCGGCAACACGATCGGGGTGCGTCATGTGCCAGCATCAACCTGCCTGTCCGCCCGCGGACGCATCGGATCGCGGGGCGGCCCACGTCGTGGCGTCTCATCCCGAACAGGGATGGAGCCTGCTCTGCAACGGCGTCGTGGTGTTTGAGGACACCGGCGCGCTGCTTCCCGATGGCCGGAGCATCCCGCCGCACCAGCCGGCCCACCTGAAGGTGACCGCTCGTATGCCCCGTATGCCCCGTCTGCGCCGGCCGCCGCGGCCGGTGACAGCCTGCGCTGCAGGAACGGTGAGCTGACATGCGCCCGATCTTCATCCGCAAGCCCAGCGAGGAGACGGAGGTCCGCACCTCCAGGCCGGGCAGCGGGCGGAAGGACCTGCGATGAGGCAGATCCATATCAGCAGGCGCCAGCGCCCAGCGCGCTGGTGGCCGGAGCCGCTGCCACCGGACGCACGCGACCCCGACATCGCTCGCGCCAAGCAGCTGGCCCGCCGTGCCCGCCGACCCCAACGTCCACCGCGGCACACGCAAGCGACGGTCTGACCAAATCACCCGGTCACCGCCCGAAGGCTGCTGCGGACGGCTCTGGTCAGCGGGTGGTCGTCGCCCGCATCCTTGTGCAGTCGGCGAGGGTGTCCTCATACAGCGGACGGCCCGGCTCAGGTTCCCCAGCCACCGTGGCCACACGAGTGAGATCCCGAACTCACCCGAAAGCCAGCACCGCGTCTTGCAGCCCTTAGACGCCGCGTTTTCTATGGCCGCGCTGAGATCCGCCGTGGACAAAAGCGGCCTGCCTTGTGCTGGCGGCTTGCTCTCGCTGCTTGGCGATGTGCGAAAGTGTTTGCTGCTTCGTCTGCTTGTCAGTGATCGAGCGGACGATTCGCTCGGCCCGGTCTGGGTCGGTGGAGGCCAGCCTCTCTGCGACCCTGGCGAGCGCCTGCGTCTTGGCTGGCTCACCGCTGACCGAGTAGGCGAACCGCTCGGCCCGGTCCGGATCCGAGGCGACCAGCGCCTCCGCGATGCTGGACAGTAGCTGTGTCTGGGCCGGCTCACCGGCGACCGAGCGGCCGATCCGCTCGGCCCGGTCCGGTCCGGGTCAGCGAGGACCAGCGTTTTCACGACGCGCCAGAGTGCTCCTCGTTTGATCCAGTCGTCGGTGATGGGCTGGGCCCGAGCGCGAAGCGCTGCCCTGGGCCATCGCCCGGCAGCCGGCTATGGGGCATCGGCGGCTGGGTGGCGCTGCTTGACGACCAGGACACCGCCCGGGCCCACGCCCGAGCAACGTTCCCCGCCATCCGGCGCGCCCTGCAGCTGGCCGCCGACATCGGCGCCTGGCAGGCCGCGCTGTCTTGACAGCGCGCCGAATGCCCAGATCTGGACGGCCCGCGTCTTGATCGGCATCGAGCCGGCGTCCGCCCAGAATGGCGGTTATACGTGCGTGGGCGGCGCGGTGGCCGGAGCGCACCTGGGCGGCCGGGGGGCCCGGCGCAGGCGGCCATTACCAGGAGGGCGCGAGCCGATGGGAACGCGCCCTGATGCGCAGGTCCCCTCTTTCAACCGCTACCGGCGCCTCTCCGGTACCAGCACCTGCTGGAGGGCGTCGAAGTCCTCGACGCATTTGCCGGTGCCGAGCACGACCGACTCCAGCGGATTGTCGGCCAGATGGATCGGTATCCCTGTCTCTTCGCGCAGCCGCTCATCGAGGCCGCGCAGCAGCGCCCCACCGCCGGTGAGTGCGATACCGCGGTCCATGATGTCGCCGGCAAGCTCGGGCGGGCACTTGTCGAGCGTGGTCTTGACGATGTCCACGATGGTGCTGACCGGTTCCTGGATCGCCTGCCGGACCTCCTCGGCACAAATCACGATGGTCTTCGGCAAGCCGCTGACCAGGTCGCGGCCGCGGATCTCGGCGTGCGGTTCATCTGGCGACGAGTAGGCCGACCCGACCGCCATCTTGATCTCCTCGGCGGTCCGTTCGCCCAGCATGAGCGAGTACTCCTTCTTGGCGAAGGCGATGATCGCCTGGTCCATTTCGTCGCCGCCGACCCGGATGGACTGGGAGGTCACGATGCCGCCGAGCGAGATCACCGCCACCTCGGTGGTCCCGCCGCCCACGTCCACGACCATGTTGCCGGTCGGCTCGTACACCGGCAGCCCGGCGCCGATCGCGGCCGCCATCGGCTCTTCGATGATGTAAACGCGGCGGGCACCCGCCTGGTGCCCGGCTTCCTTCACCGCGCTTTGCTCGACGCCAGTGATCCCGCTGGGCACGGCCACCACCAGCCGCGGCTTGGCAAGGTGCCGGCGGTGGACCTTCTGGATGAAGTAGCGCAGCATCCGCTCGGTCACGTCGAAGTCGGCGATGACACCGTCCTTCAGCGGCCGGACCGCCACAATGTTCCCCGGCGTGCGGCCGATCATCTTTTTCGCTTGGACTCCGACCGCAACGATCTTTCCGGTATCCGTATTGAGTGCCACCACCGACGGTTCATTCAGCGCGATCCCCCGCCCGCGTACGTACACCAGGGTGTTCGCGGTGCCGAGGTCGACCGCCATGTCACGGCCGAGGAACGCCAGCATGTTGCCCATGAGAACCGAGCCTTCTAACGAAACTATCTGCTGATGACGTTGAATACGGATACCCGGGGTGCGGCCGCGGCGGCACCATGTCATTCATCGACCGGCGCGGAAAAGGGCGAACGAGCTCCCGAAGAAGATCTTGATTTGCCGCTCGCCTGGCTCAGGTGAGCCGGAGCCAGGCACGACGTTGTACGTGACTCCAACGCATAGTCACCGCGGATCGTGCCCGGCGTCGCCAGGCGAGCCCGGGCCCGGGTGCGACGCCAGGGGCGTGGATCGGTGCCGGCCAGGTCCAGGAACGTCCTCCGTCCGCGGTGCCGAACACCTGCGTTACGGCTGGCCGGGCACCGGCCGTCGACCGCTCACATGCCTGGTGCTCAGGTCCCTGGTGCCGGGAGTGTGTGGTCGTGCAGCGTCTGCTGGATTCGCCGGGCGTCGGGGGCTCCGATGCGCTGGTAAATGGCGAGCGCCTCGTGCAAGCATCCGCTTGCCTGGGCGAGACTACCGTCGTGGAGGTAGCTGAGGCCGATGTCTCCAGGGCGGTCGCTTCGTCCAGGGGCATGCCAGCCTGCCGGGAGATGGCTAGCGCCGCGGCGTGGTAGTCGCGGGCCTCGACGGTGCGCCCGGTGCGGGTTTCCAGCTCGCCCAGGTAGTTCAGGGTCTCGGTCTTATCGAACCGCAGGCCTCGGTCGCGGCGGAGCGTGAGTGCCTCATGCAGGCAGGCTGCGGCGGAGGCGAAGTCGCCGGCCCGCATGTGAATCCTGCCGATGTACTGGATGGCGGTGGCCTCGAACGACCGTTCGCCGAGGTCCCGGAACATGGCGAGAGCCTGCTGGTAGCATCTGGCCGCGGCGAGGTCGTCGCCGTTGCTGTCGTGCAGGCCGCCTAGGTTAGCCAGCGCTGTGGCTTCGCCGAGCCGGTAGCGGGCGGCCCGGGACAGGTCCAGTGCTTGCGTCAGGCTCGCGGCTGACGCCGGGTAGTCGCCGGCGAGCCGCTGGCTGTTGCCGAGCACGGCAAGGGTGAAGGCTTCTGCCTGCTTGTCGCCAGCGTCGCGGGCCAGGGCAAGTGCCCGCTGGTGGCTTGCGGCGGCGGCGGGGTAATCGGCCGTCAGTTGCGCTACCCAGCCCAGGTTGTTGAGGGCGAAGGCCTGGCCGGCGCGATCACCGCAGCGTCGTAGAGCTCCACTGCCTCGGCCAGGCTGCGAGCCGCCATGCGGAAGTCCCCGCTCAGCCAGCTCAGCATGCCCAGGTTGCGCAGCGCCAGGGCCTGGCCGGCGCGGTCCCCGGCGCGCCGCGCGGCGGACAGGCCGGTCCGGAGCAGGGCAGCCGACGGCCCGATGTCACCGGCGTTACGGAGGAAGTCACCCATCGCGGCCGGGATCTGAATCGCGTGCCACGTCAGCCCCCGCGCGGTCGCGTGCTCCGCGGCGGCGTGCAGGTTCGCGCGCTCGGCCTGCATCCACTCCGTGGCCCCTCCGAGCGTGGACAGCTCTGCGTGAACTCGGGTGGATGACCCAGCGGTGGCGGCTCCGGCCGGACGGGCGTCCACGATGGGATCTGGCGCGCAGCGGCCAGGGCGGTGTGCGCGTAGTAGTCGAGCAAGCGCCCGGCGGCGGCCGCCGACGCCTCCGGCTCCTGGTCCGCGAGCGCGCGGGCGTGCTCCCGGAGCAGGTCGTGCAGCACGTAGCGGCCGGGCGCGTTCTCGGTGATCAGGTGATGGTCGTGCAAAACGCGAGGTGCCGCCGGGCAGCGGCCAGGCTGGTCGCGTCCAGGGCCGCGGCAGCATAGGCATCACAATCAGGTCCGGGGAGCACTCCGAGCCTGCGGAACAGACGCCCCGCGTCCGCGCCGACGTCCTGGTACGACAGATCGAAGGCAGCCGCCACCGACAGGTTCTCGGCATGCATCATGGCCAGCCGGTCCCGGGATGCGGCCAGGTCAGCGGCCAGCCCAGGAAGCGAGCGCGCTGGATGGTGACGTAGCTGCCGGCCGAGCATGCCGATCGCCAACGGCAGGTAGCCGCAGGTCCTGGTGATCAGCGCGGCCGCGTCGGCCCCGGAGACCACGTCCGGCCGTCCGGCCAGCCGCGCCAGCAGGTCTGACGCCTCGTCCGGGAAAAAGTACTGCCCGTCAGGGAAATCCGGTGCCAGCCGGTGCGCTGCGTGCACGGCGAACGCCGTCTTGCCGGCCCCGGCCATTCCGTCGATCGCGCAGATGCCCGGCCCGCGGCCGTCCGCGGCCGCCGGGCTTGCCAGCGCGAGCAGGACCTTGAGCTCGGCCTCGCGGCCGGTGTAACAGGCGATGTCACGCGGCAGCGCACGGGCAACCGTCACCGCGGGCGCCCCGTCCGGCACGCCATTTCGGGCTGCGAGCACCTGCGCCGCCGGCACGCGTCCCCGGGCGGCGGCTACGAACAACTCGCCCTGCGGCCCGGCCAGGCCCAGCGCTGCGGCCAGCCGCTCGGCCGTCAGCCTCCGGGCAGTGCGGTTGATACCTCGTTCCAGGTCGCTGACCGACCGCGGGGACAGCCTCGCCGCCGCCGCGAGTTCCTCCTGCGTCAGCCTGGCCTCAGCGCGCAGTTGCCGCAACAGGCCGCTGAAACTCAAGTGCGGCGGTTCACCTGCTGATGCCATTGCCCCTCCGAACGCCCGGCGCCCGAGGTGACCACGGGACGCGCGGGCGTCGGCACCAAGATTATGCAGGCCCGGCGGGCCAGGCCATTACTTCCTGTGGGCGCTCCTGTGAGTCGCTACGTGTGGTCATCCGCCCGACAGCAGTCCAGGCTGGAACCAGGCCGATGAATCCGCGTGAAGGGAGCAACGCGATGCCGGAACCAACAGAGGTGGTGGACCGGCAGGTCGCTGCCTTCCAGGCGCGTGATATCGACGCATTCTTGACTTTCTACGCCAAGGACGCCCGGATCAGGCAGTTCGACGGCAGCGTGATAGCTGAGGGCACGGAAGGGCTGAGCGCGATGTACGGGCCAGCGTTCCGGGACAGCCCGCAGCTCAGCGTGCGGATCCTGAACCGGATCGCGTTCGGCGACTACGTAGTCGACGAGGAAGCAGGAACCGGCCTCAACGCACCCGGGTGGCCGTCCGAGATGCATTCCGTCGTGGTCTACCAGGTCCGCGATGGGCTCATCCAGGACGTCGTCTTCCTGATGTGACACCACCGCCGGGGCGGATCCTGCCGATCTGCTTCTACGCATGCAGCGCCGGGTGACAGCCGAAGGCACCAATCGGCGATCAGGCTGCTCGCCCTCGCGCAGGGGCAGGCCGGCCTCGGCAAGAGAGAGCCCGTCGACCTGGCCGAAGTGACCCGCTCGTGAATTGGTAGCGAGGATCTCGATGCCCAACAATGGGGGTCGCGCCCGGTGGCCTGCAAATTTGACGCCCGGCGACGCCGGAAGCTATCTGACGGTCGGACCGTAGACCGTCACCACGACCCTGCTCGTAGATCCGCCCAGCGAGTAGCAGACGAGATACCGCAGCCACAACTGGTGTTCACGGCCTGTTCCACGGCTGAGGTACCGCGCGTGTGAACGCAGATACCTCAGTGCGGGGGAATCAGCAGTGTCAGCGCGCTGGTGATGAGAGGACGTTGCGCGGTGGAGTCCCATAGCACGGCGGTCAGCACCGCCAGGTCTGTGTCGGCCACCTCGGGCCGGCCGTCCAGGTAGGCGCTGGCCTGCAGCAGCCGCACGGCCTGCTTCCACCGCCGGTCGGAGCACACCAGCTCCTGCCGCCGCAGCGCAGCCCGCAGCGTGCACACCGCGTCGATAATCCCGCCGGGCACGCCGATCCCGGGCACGGCCGTCACGGCCTGGCGCAGCTCCGCCAGGCCGACGGTGGTGCGCGAGGGTGCCACGGGCGGGGTGACCGCCGATCGCACGAGCGCGGCGGAGAGACCAGCAACCCCTACAACACAACCCGGGCAGCAACCAAGGGCCCCGATGTGGTGGCCAACCTCTCCGCGACTTTCTCGAACAACGGCTCAATCACTGGCAACGCCAACCCGGCCGATCTGGCAGCGCCGGAGCGCGCGCCTGGGGTCACCACATATAGCGGGCCGTACCCGGTCACCTTCCCGCTCGTCCGGGCACACGGGATCACGACCAGCGCCATGCTGGAAGGCCGCGACCCCGCGCCCGCGAAGCTCGACCAGCTCTCGCTCACCGCCGGCAGCTGGATTCGGCCTGGCGGGGTGGTCGTCGAGCGCAGCTTCGCCGACGCGCTCGGCGCGCGCGTCGGGGACGCCCTCACCCTCAACGGCCGTTCCTACCAGGTCACGGGGATCGCCGTCGATGCGGCCGTACCGCCCTACCCCCACGTCTGCGGCGTCGGGTGCGACCTGACCTACCGCACGTCCATATCGCACGAGCAGATCTCGCAGTACGAGCCGGGCCTCATCTGGCTGTCTCGCTCCGACGCGATGAGCCTCGCCACCCCTGACGTGGGGATCTCCTACTTGTTGAACCTCAAGCTGGCCGACCCCGCCCAGGCTCCGGCGTTCGCCGCCTCTTACACCCACACCCCGCCGTCAGGCCCAGCCCTGGTGGTCAACTCCTGGCAGAACATCTCCGCCACGCCATCCGGGCCAGCACGCTGCCCGGTGACTTGCACGCCCACCTGGCCGGCCCGGTGGCCGCCCAGGCCGACGCCAGCCAGGACGGCCAGCGAGCGATCAACCTGGGCCAGGATCTGTCGATCTTGTTCATCGTGGCCCTGCTGCTTGTCGTCTTCCGCTCACTGCTGGCACCGCTGCTGACCCTCGCCCCCGCCGTGCTCGTCACCCAGCTCGCCGGGCCGGTCATCGCCCAGGCCAGCAAAGCCGGCCTTCAGGTGACGGGGCTCACCCAGATCATGCTGCTCATCCTGACACTGGGCGCCGGCACCGACTACGGCCTGTTCCTGGTCTTCCGTGTCAGGGAAGAACTCCGGACCGGCCGATCTCCCCACGACGCGGTCGCGTACGCTCTGTCCCGGGGTCGGGGAGTCGATCACCTTCTCGGCGGCTACCGTCATCGCCTCGCTGCTCACCCTGCTGCTGGCCGTCTTCGGCCTGTACTCCAGCCTCGGCGCCCCGCTGGCCATCGCGATCGGGCTCATGCTGCTGGCCGGCCTCACCCTGACACCGGCCCTGCTGGCCATCTTCGGCCGGGCCGCGTTCTGGCCCTCGAACACGACCCAGCCCGCGCCGCGCCTCGGCTGGTGGGGACGCACCGCCGGCCGCATCGTCACCCACCCGACCGCAACACTCGCCCTCGGCCTGGTCTTGTTCGGCGCGCTGGCCACGGCCGTCCTCGGCTACATGCCGGCCGGTTCCGGCAGCACCCCGGCCGCCCCCCGCGGCTCGGACTCCGCCGCCGGCAACGCGCTGCTCGCCGCCCACTTCCCGGCCGCCAGCAGCAACCCGACCCTCGTGCTGCTGCGCTTCCCCACACCAGTCTGGAGCGACTCGGCACCGGTTGCCCGCGCTGAGCAGGGGCTCGCCGCGATCCCCGAGTTCAACGACCTGACCGGCCCGCTCGACGTCAACGGCGTCACCCTCACGCCGGCCCGGCTGGAGGCGCTGCACGCTACGTTCGGCGACCCCCGCGAACTGCCCGCCCTTCCGCCGCCCGGCAGCGGCCTCCCGGCGGCCATATGGACCCTGTACCGCGCCGAGAGCCAGCTCATCGGCGCCGACGGGCGGACCGTGCTGTTCGACGCCGGGCTCGCGGCTGGCGACCCGGACTCGAACGCCGCGCTCCACCAGGTGCCGGCCATCCGCGCCGCCGTAGCCGCCGTGGCCCGGGCCACCGGCGCCCGTGCCTACGGCGGCGCCGGTGATGCGCCATCCGGGTACGACGTGGGCCAAGCCTCCGACACCGACCTGCTGCACATCGTCCCGGTCGCGATCATCGCCATCCTGCTGGCGCTCGTCCTGCGCAGCCTCATCGCCCCGCTCTACCTCATCGCCTCCGTCGCGGTCAGCTACGTGGCCGCGTTCGGCCTGTCCGTGCTGCTGTTCCAGGACGTGACCGGTACCGGCGGCCTCTACTACCGAAGTCTCCACGGTTTCAGGGGAACCCCGGCAGGAAGCCCTGGCTACCGGCGCCGATCCTCTTCACCTTGCCCTGGTCTTCAACATCGACCACACCAACGCGATGGCCCACGCCAATGCCGCCCGCAATCTCCTGAGCGTCCCGGTGGAAGGCGCGGACGTTGCCGTCCTCTGACGCGACGTGCATGGCGCCGACGACCAGCGGCAGGAAGGGAAAATACAGCGTTCCCGGCGCTACCGGCTTCGGCGGTAACGCTCGCGGCTCTTTCGCCCAAGAACTGGTGGAGGCGAACGATGGGGGGAGCCAGGACGCTGCCCGCTGGGCCGCGATCCGCGACCTCACCTGGAAGACCTCGACCTGCCCAGTCGCCGCATTACCATCGCCGGCAGCCCAGCGCGTCCGCGATCTCAGCATCCGAGAGCCCGCGGAGTAGCGCAGCAGGAACGTGCTGCGCAGCCGTGGCGGCAGCGCCTCGATGAGCGCCCGCACGTCCACGTCCTGCGCCGGGTGGCAGGCGTGATCGTGGGCCGTCGTGGTCAGCGTCTTGATCGCTTTGCGCTCGCGGACCGGCTTCCGCCAGTGGGCGGCCGGTCCAGCGCGTGCTTGCCGGTCCGCTTCCGCAGGCCAGGGCCCATCAGGTGTTCAACGGGAGTGCCTGAATCCGATGTCTTCTCGGGGGTCTGTGAGACAACTGAGAGAGATTCCGGCCGGCCGCCGCGAACACGGCGGGGGGCTTGGGCTAACAACAGGGTGAGGGAGCCGCCCTCATGAAGGATGTGAGTGGTGATTGTGACCGGTGAACCCACGGGCCGACCCGCGACCGATGCTGCGGTGATTGAGCAGTCGTGGGCTGAGCCGGAGCGGTTCGAGGCGATCTTCCGGCGCTACTTCGGCCGGATCCACCAGTATCTGGCGGCGCGGGTCGGCGCAAGGATCGCCGACGATCTGGCGGCCGAGGTGTTCACCATCGCCTTTGCCCAGCGCCAGCGTTATGATCTGGCCCGCGAGTGTGCCCGGCCGTGGCTGTACGGGATCGCCACCAACCTGGCCGGCACGTACCGCCGCCAGGAGCAGCGCCGCTACCGCGCGCTAGCGCGGGCCGGCACCCAAGCTGTGGCACCCAGTCATGAGGACCTGGCCACTGAGCGGGTCAGCGCCGCAGCTGCCGGGCCAGCCCTGGCCGCCGCGCTGGCCGGGCTGGGCAGCGGCGACCGGGACGTGCTGCTCCTCGTGGCGGTGGCTGGCCTTGACAACCAGGAGGTCGCGCAGTCGCTTGGCATTCCCTACGGCACCGTGCGTTCACGGTTGAGCCGGGCGCGGGCGCGGCTGCGAGAGTCGCTCGGCGGCACCAACCCGGCAGACAGTTACGGCTCGGCGGATCGCATCAGCCCGGCCGGGGGACGGAAGGAGCAACCCCATGGATGAGCTGAGCGCGGTCCAGCATCTGCTGGCCGAGCCACCGCCTGGGCCAGAGGTCGTCGAGGCGGCACGGCTGAGGCTTGAGCGTGCCGCCCTGGGCCGCACGCCCCTGCGCACCCGCGCCGCTGGCAGGGGCTGGCATGCGCCCGGCCTGGTTCGCCGGGCAGCTGGCCCGCGCCGCTGGCCGGGGTGGCTGGCCCCGGTGGCCGCCGCGGCAGCAGTGGCGGGCGTGATAATCGGGTCGCTGGCCACCTCCGGCCTGATTCTGCGCCCCGCCAGGAGCGGCCCGGTGAACTCCTCAGGCGTGTTCGCCAAGGTTCCCCGGTACTTCGTCGCCATTCCCGAGGTGTCAGGCCGCGCGGTGGTCGGCGCGACCGCCACCGGAGCCGTGCTGGGGACCATCGCGCCGCCCAAGCCGTACACGGTGTTCTCGTGGGTGGCAGCCGCCGGTGACGGCCGGACGTTCGTTCTGGGCGCCTCACCCAGGCTGCACCGGGGGGATCCGATTGATAAGCCGAGGCCGGTCAAATTGTTCCGGCTGGTCCTGGGCCGCTCGGGCCATCCGGGCCGCCTGGTGCCCCTGCCCATATCCCCGGAAACGGGCATCTCGGGCGTGGCGGTGTCGCCCGATGGCAGCAAGCTCGCCGTGTCATTCCTCCCCGCCCACGGGCAGATTGGGTCCAGGATTCAGGTTTTCTCGCTCGCGACCGGGACCCCGCGGGAGTGGGTGTGGCCTGGCCGAGGCACGCTCGGCTCGATCGCCATGCTTGTGGCCAGCGGCGGATTGCAGTGGGAGGCGGACAACCGGACGCTGATGTTCGAGGTGACCACCCGCACCAGAAACGGGAACGAGCCCAAGCAGCTCTACCTGCTGGACACCGCCGCCCCGAGTGGCAGCCTGCCGGCATCCAGCACGCGGATCCCCGTCCCGAGCACCGACCTCGGAGCGCTACACAACAACGCCAAGCACCGCATCACCGGGATGCCGCTCATCACCGGCGACGGCACCAAGCTCGTCGCCCCGTTCTACCATCAGGCTGCCCCGCCCAAAGTGTTTGGTTTCACGATCACCGAGTTCTCGGTGCGCACCGGAAAGCCCATACGGGTCCTATACCAGCGGCGGACCGACACCGAGGCAGGCTCCACAGCCGTGTGGTGGGTGAACACCCACGGCACCGCGATGATCGCCGTCCGGGGACCAGTGTTCGGCGTCCAGACCCCGACCACATTCACCCCACTGCCCCCCAGCACCCAGCGCCTGTTCACCCGTCAAACCCCCATACCCGGGTCGCTCTTCCGGCTGCCCGCCTGGTAAGGCCCGAACCGCCCGGCCCGCAGTCCCAACTGCCCGAAAGGGGCCGCGGGCCCGCGGCTGCGGCGTGGATGGCTGGCAGGCCAACTCCCCTGAGCCCGCCAATCGCGCTTCACGCCCAAGCCGGGCGCCACACCGCGAACTCACGGTGATCGAGGCGGTCAGCTCCCAAACAACCACGAGTTCCCGATGAGGGACCTTCAGTTTCGATGAACTCACGGCGGACGCGGTGGTAACCCGCTGTATTAAAAAATAACCTCTGAGTTCCCTTCGGCCCGGGCCTTGCGGGCGTCAACGTCGTTCCTCGCGCTGCGCGCTGCGGGCGCTGCACGTTGACCCTGCCGCGGCATCCGCGTTCACTGGCAGCTACCAGGAAGCGGCAGCAGAACGCCAAGCCCTGCCCGGCTGGGCACCGATGAGCGCGGTGAAGCGTCTAACGCGGATTTCCGCGCAGGATGTTCGGCGCAATCTTGCCGCGTGATCGCTGTGGCAGCCGGCTGGTGGTCAGCGTCCTGACCTGCTAGAACGCTACGGCCTGCTGATCATGGTTAGCGTCGGCGGTAGCGCGATCCGGGTGCCGGATGGCGCGAAGCCGATTTGTTATCTGCCTTGAGTGCTGCTGCATGATGCCCGGTCTGCCGGATGCGGAACGGGACGGATGGTGACAGGCGGGCAGAGAGCGGCATGATGCGGGCGGGCTGCTCACGCTCATCAGCCGCACAGTTAATGTGCGATAATTCTCATATGACAGCCAGATCGGGGCAACATGAGGGGGAGCCGGGGTGGTTCACGTCACCGCAGCAGGTGAACCAGCGGCGGTATGAGGCGCTGCGCGCCTATTTCGTGGGCGGGCTGTCGTACGCGCAGGCGGGCGCGCGGTTCGGCTACACCCGGTGGGCGATGATCAACCTGGTCCGCGAGCACCGGGCCGGGAATCTGGAGCTGTTCGCCCCGCCCCGCAGGCCGGGCCCGGCCCCCGGCACGGCCCCGGCCCGGGACCGCGTCCGGGGGCGGGTGATCGCGCTGCGCCGGCAGGGCATGTCCTCCTACGAGATTTCCGCCCGGCTGTCGGCGGAGGGCACCCCGCTGAACCGCACCTCGGTCGCGGAGATCCTGACCGAGGAGGGTTTCGGCCGGCTGCTGCGCGGCCCCGCGCCCGAGGCCAGCATCTCCCCGGCCACGCCCGGCCGGGACACCAACCTGCCGGCCGCCACCGTGATCGACTTCGGCACCTGGCCAGAACAGCTGGACACCACCCGGGCCGGGCTGCTGCTGGCCATCCCCGACCTGGTGTCCCTGGACCTGCCCGCCCTGGCTGCCGCGGCCGGGTACCCCGGCACCCGGGTCATCCCCGCCGTCAGCTGGCTGCTGTCCTTGCTGGCGCTGAAGCTGACCCGCACCCGGCGGGTCTCCCACGTCGATGACCTGCTCGCCGACCCCGCCGCCGCCTTGTTCGCCGGGCTGGCGGTCCTGCCGAAGAAGACCGCGCTGACCGATTACTCCTACCGGCTGTCGCACGACCACCAGCAACGGTTCCTGGCCGCACTGGACAAGCAGATGATCGCCGGCGGGCTGGCCGCCGCGGAGGAGGCGGTCTTCGACCTGGACTTCCACGCCATCATGCACTGGGGCCGCGACCCGGTCCTGGAAAAGCACTACGTGCCCACGCGGTCCCAGCGCGCCCGCTCGGTGCTGACGTTCTTCGCCCAGGACACCGGAACCCGCAACCTGGTCTACGCCAGCGCCGACATCTCCAAGGCCACCCAGGCCCGCGAGGTGATCGCCTTCTGCGACCACTGGAAACAGGTGTCCGGCGCCGACCCGAAGATGCTGATCATGGACCAGAAGGTCACCACCCAGGACGTCCTCGGCGAGCTGAACGAGCGCGGCGTCAAGTTCGCCACCTTGCGCATGCGCTCAGCATCCCTGATGCGGCACATCACCAGCCTGGCCCCGGCGGACTACGCGACGATCACCCTGGACCGGCCCGGCCCGCACAACAAGCCCAAGGTCCACGAGGACCCCGCAGTGAAGCTGACCAGCTACCCCGGCACCGTCCGGCAGCTGATCGTCACCGGCCTGGGCCGTGACGCCCCCACCGTCATCATCACCAACGACGACCAGATCACCACCCGCGCGCTCATCGGCCAGTACGCCCGCCGGATGACCATCGAGCAGCGGCTCGCCGAGATCATCCGTGCGTTCTGCGCCGACGCCCTGTCTTCCACCGTCAACCTCAACGTCGACCTCGACGAACCCCCGGCCGGATCATCACCGCCCCTGACACGATCACCGTCCGGCTCGAACGCCGCGCCTTCTCACCCGTCCTCCGCAAAGCAGACCTCCCCGCCGCCACCCCCATCCCCTGGTGGGGCGGACGCACCATCCGCTACGAAATCACCTGAACGTTGCCCCGAACCTCCTGTGCGGAAATCGGCGCTAACTACCAAAGAGAAGAAGCCCGGGCCTGCCTCGCGGCCTGGCGCCGCCGCCGGAAGGGAGGATGCCGCCATGGGGCAGCCAGGCGACCTGGGCCAGCGGGCACCGTGGCGCTTAGGTGGGCTATGCACAGTCCGGCCTGGGTTCGCCCCGCGGTGAGGGTCGCCGCCGCGTCGGCAGTCCTCGCAGCGCTGGTTTCGTGCGGTCATACCCGGTCTCCCGCAACCTCGTTTTCGAGCCGGGGAACGCCGCACAGAAATGTGGCTGATGCACTGTATAGCTGGGTTTCGGTCAACGGACTGAACGGCGTCGCTGCGGTGTCCGCGCATAGCGTCTGGGCGGTGGGTTCGGCAGCAACCGGCAAACCGCTCATCGAGCACTGGGATGGCCGGGACTGGAGGCAGGTGCCAAGCGCCAGCCCGCGCGGCGCTACGGAGAGTCTGCTTAACTCGGTCGCTGCCACCGGGTCATCAAATGCGTGGGCGGTCGGGTACTACAACACCGGCAAAACGATCAAGACCCTGATCGAGCGGTGGAATGGCCGCGGCTGGGCGCAAGTGGCCAGCCCGAACCCGGGCGGCGTGCATGGCAGTTTCCTGCTGGGCGTCGCCGCCGCGGGGTTATCGAGTGCCTGGGCGGTCGGCTATTTCAGCACCGGCAAAACGATCAAGACTCTGATCGAGCGGTGGAATGGCCGCGCCTGGGTGCAAGTGACCAGTCCCAGCCCGGGTGGCTCGGACGCCCGCCTGAATGGCGTCGCGGCTGCTGGCAAGTCCAGCGCCTGGGCGGTTGGCTCCTACTTCGGCCCTCCGTTCAGGCCGCTGATCGAGCGGTGGAATGGCCGCGCGTGGAAGATTGTGACCAGCCCGAACCCCGGAGGCCGTGACGGCGGCGCCTTGAACGCGGTGACCACTGTAGGCGAGTCCGGGGCCTGGGCGGCGGGGAACGTGGGCACCAGAACGGTCGACGAGGCCCTGATCGAGCGGTGGAATGGCCGGGCCTGGAAGCAGGTGACTAGCCCCAGGCCGGTCGACTCGCGCGGCAGCAACTTGACGGCCATCGCCGCCCGCTCGCCTGCAAACGCCTGGGCAGTCGGCTACTACTTCGCCGACACCCACGTCGAGCCGGCGGTCTTGACGCTGATCGAGCGGTGGAATGGCCGGGCCTGGAAGCAAGAGCCCAGCCCAAACCCGGGCGGGTCGACCGACCACCTACCCGATCAGAGCCTCCTGCAGGCAGTGTGCACGGTCTCGTCGTCGCAGGCCTGGGCGGCAGGTTCCTACAGCTCCGGCGACCCGCGCGGAAAGATCTTGATCGAACGCCGGACCGGCGGGGCCTGGTCGTAGGTGCCCGCAGGGCGCTAGGAAACCATTCGCACACCACTGGCACGTCAACCATCAGCTGGACCTAGCACACCAAACCGTGGACACTCAGGTTGCCCAGCCCCCGCGAGCAACTTCACGGCCGAGGCGCACCGTCCCGGCTTCGGGCGAACCCGAGGGTTCTTCCGGCACACAAGGGATGAGCATCCTTCAGTTCGCGTCCCAGTCCCAGATCCTTCAGTTCCACTGAACTCTTGGGATTCCAGGGGTGCCGTTGACAGCCGGTAAAAGACGTGTCACCAGCCCCAAATGAGCGTGGCCATGCTTGGGCCGGGGTCTTGAGCAGATCCGCGCAGGACGCGGTAAGCGCCAGACCGGATGCGCTGTCGTAGTGATGCGCCACCAGCGCGGGGCGATCTCCAGTTCCTGGGCAATGAACGTCGTAGCGGCGTCCTCATCGCTGTGGTCCGCCTTCTTGCCACCCGCTGCTCACGAGGCGCTCTCCCGGATGCCTGCCCTGGGGGAGAGCGCCTGCGAGCATTTCGGAACGCTAGCGCCGTCTGACGCCCGCTAGGCGTCCCGGACGGGCTGGTAGGTGAGGTAGGCGATGCCGCCCTCGAGGGTCTGGGTGTCGAGGAGGCGCATGGGTTTCTTGTCGCTGGTATGGCCGAACAGGCGCTCGCCGGCCCCGAGAGCGACCGGGAAGATCTTCAGCCGCAGCTCGTCGACCAGGTCGTGCTCGATCAGCGTGTGCACGAGCTGGAAGCTGCC
>WNFZ01002584.1_pt1 | contig 17146 bp, 16 predicted proteins | sample 5400081 | NCBI WGS metagenome assembly WNFZ01 (sample SAMN13153365, study PRJNA577476) | soil metagenome | isolation source: 80 cm soil or saprolite under grassland replicate 1 | place: USA:California | collected 2016-06-15 | reverse complement strand
CAGGCATTATTGCTTGCCGTGCAGCAATTGGATTTGCCAGTTGAAATGAAAGAACTGGTAGGTCACGCTTCCAGCGTGACGAAAGCAAATCCTGTTTGCTTTGAAGTTCCGTCAACATATGAGATTACGGTCAATGGGAAAAAATTAATCGGGTCGGCGCAGGCGCGCAAAAAGGAAGGAGTGCTCCAACATGGATCACTTCCACTCACAGGCGATCTGACGCGCATTTGTCAGGTGCTTGCCTTCGAGAATGAAGGTGCGCGTGAAGAGGCATCAAAACGGTTGCTCGCGCGCGCAGCGACCGTCGAATCCGCGTTGGGGCGGGAAGTGAGCTGGGAAACGGCAGCCGGGGCTTTCATCCACGCCTTTGAAGCGCAATTGGGGTTGAGTCTAAAGAAGGGAGAGTTGTCTGAATCCGAATCCAAAAGAACAGACGAATTGGTTAAAACGAAATACGATCATCCGTCCTGGACAGAACGCACGTAGGGTCGGCAGCTACCGACCCTTACATCATCCTTGATCGTGTGTAAAGATCGTGTTGGGAAAGCCGAGCGCGGCAAAAAACTTTAATAGATAGGCTTCGGCATTGGTCTGCGCTTGCTGAAGAATACCATCTTCGAGGGCAGCTTTGAGAATTTCATCTTCAGCCTTTTGCCGAACAAGAGTCTCAAGGTTGATATCAGGCTTAGTGAGTACGCCTGTCTGACGGTCATAAACGTAGGACTTCTCGTTATCGAGCGCAGCAATAAAAATTTCAGCGGGTGGCAGTTTTACTGTAAGGACACCATTCTCATAGCGCATATCTTCCGGCTTGAGTTTATCCATGTCGATGCCGGCAATTACGGTGCCATGTCCGACAAACAGGATCTTATCGCCGAACAGAGACTTGAACGTGCCGCCACCTGTTTCGCCGGTAATCACTTTTTCGATGCTGTATTGGATGGTTTCCAGTCGCGCCAGTGCACGCACTTCGTTAATATATGTTGCAGGGTCAGCGATAATGGTCGGTGTTGGGTGTAGCAAGTTCGAAACTTGTGTTTGCAATGACTGATTGGCTTGATTGACCTGATTGAAAGGTGATAAGACAGCTTGCTGTGTCTGTCGTACCGTTTGCACAATAAAATACGCGCCTGCCGCAATCACGACCAGTATTAATATAGAAAGCAGGGTGTTATTGTTTTTCATGCTCATATTATAATCTCTAGGAATCAGACGTGAACCGTACACGAACTTTGTTAACAATCCTCTTACTTACAAGCGCAATTTTTCTTGGAAATTGCAATTTTCCACGCGTAAATGTGGTTCAAATTACACGAACTCCAGAAGTAATCGTAGTCACACCAACGGATACGGCTCCGCCGCCTCTCGCGACGGCGGAACTTGGTCTCGCTGAAAATCCTTTGATTCTTGCCCTGCCTCCTTCCACCAACTCTGCAGATCAAATCGCAGCCGCTAATCTAATTGCGTCTCAATTCACCGAACGGACAGGATATACCGTTGTCACCATCGCTCCTGATTCCTCCACCGCACTGCTGGAAACCTTAGAAAAGGGGAACGCCCATATCGTCCTACTCGATCCGTTTACGTACACTCTTGCTTATCAAAAGGGATTGGTGAATGCCGCGTATGGATTAATGAAGGATGAAGAGTCAACCTACGGCGCACAATTCCTTGCGACGCGTAAAGGTGGTTTTCAATCTTTTTATGACTCTGCCCTTGATGAAAATACCGCCAATGCAAAAGTTGCCCTCGAACAATTCGCCGATAAAAAACCATGTTGGAGCGATGAGACATCCGCATCGGGTTATGTAATCCCATTAGGATTTCTTAAACAAAATTTGATCAACACACGATCACCTGCATTTGTAGAAGGACAGCCAACGGTTGTTCGTTCGCTGTATGCAAGTGGAATTTGCGACTTCGGCGCGACCTATATCGATGCGCGCAAATTCCCTTCCCTCGAAGATGAATTTCCCGATCTGATCGAGCAAGTGATCGTCGTGTGGCATACGCCTGACATTATTCCGTACGATATCATCGCGTTTTCAACGAACATGCCCGAAGGAATGCGCAAGCTTTTTTCCGATCAGATTGCTGCACTCATGCAAACAGACAACGGCAGAGCCGCGTTCAAAACTGCATATGGCATCGAAGAATTACAAGTGGTGAATGATGGTTTTTATCAGGATTTCCGCACGTATGTGGCCGCGTCGGGGATAGATCTAACTACGCTTGTCAAGTAAAAAGACCATGTGAAAACAGGTGGCAAGGCATAAGATAAGGTGCCATTTTTTTCTAATCAAACGTCACTTGTCTAATTGATGAATACATTGTATTATCCAAGTCGTTCGGGAAAAATTTCCCAATTTCAAATTTTCAAGAGGAGAAGAAAATGAAGAAGTCACTGCATCTGTTATTTGCTGTGATGGCGGTCCTTGTATTGGTAGTTTCTGCCTGTGCACCCGCTACTGCGGCACCTACTCAGCCACCAGCCACGCAAGCGCCAACCGAAGCACCGACTGCGACGGAAGCGCCAACCGCCACGGAAGCGCCGACTGCGACGGAACCACCTACGGTTGCTCCACCAACACCAACTCCCCCTCCACCCCCTGTTTGCGACAAATTACCTGATGCACCTGCTGCTCCCGCCGCTGGCGCACTCGGCGCTTCGGATAATCCAATCGTGATCACGTTCGTGCCCTCTGGAGACACTGGCAAGATCACAAAAGCTGGCACTGCTATCGCCGATTGCTTAAGCCAGATGACCGGTCTCACCTTCAAGATGGAAGTTGGCACAACCTTTGCCGCATCCATTGAAGCGATGGGCGCTGAGAAAGCTCAAGTTAGCTTCCTCAACACCTTCTCGGTTCTCCTTGCGGAACAGAAATATGGTGTGACCCCCGCGCTGGTCGCCATCCGCAAGTACGCAACCAATGACCTCGATCCTGACAAGGATTTGGGCGGCGAGTTGGAGCCTTTCTATAAAGGACAGTTCATCGCTGGTGTCGATACAGGCATCAAATCCTTTGCCGATCTAAAGGGAAAATCCTTTTGCTTCGTTGATCCAAACTCCACCTCGGGCTATATTGTCCCGCGCATTATTTTGAAAGCCAACGGCATTGACCCGGATGCGGATTTCTCAGCTACGCAAAACGCCGGTTCTCATCCGAACGTTGCTACCGCTGTTTATAAAGGTGACTGCGATGCAGGCGTAACCTTCATCAACGTTCTTACGGATGCATCTGCCAATCTCCAGGCGACCTATCCCGACATCACCGATAAGGTAACTGTCTTCGCAGTCACGGACCGCATCCCGAATGATGGCATGCAATTCATCAAGACTCTGGATCCAAACCTCCAGAAAGTCATTGTGGAAGGCATGATGGCTATGGCGAATGATCCGGGTGGCAAGGCTATTTTGAAGAGCCTGTATAACTACGACACTTTCCAGGAAGTTAAGCCTGATTTCTACAACGATTTTGCTGCTGTACTTAAGAAGGCTGGTGTCGATCCCGCTACTCTCGTCAAGTAATTTCTCTAAAAGCCTGGCAGGCGAAATAAGTCTGCCAGGCTTTTCTATTTTCCTGGAACTTTTTATATCACCATGTTAAAAGTTGAGAATCTCACAAAAGTTTACCCCAATGGAACGCAGGCATTGAAAAATGTCAGCTTTGAAGTGAAAGACGGTGAATTCCTGGCAGTCATTGGTTTAAGCGGATCAGGCAAATCCACATTACTACGCTGCATCAACCGTTTGATTGAGCCAAGCTCTGGAAAGGTCTATTGGAATGGCCAGGACGTCACTGCGGCGGCAGGCACTGAAATCCGTAAAGTTCGCCGTCAAATCGGTATGGTCTTTCAGCAATTCAATTTAGTGAAACGTTCTTCTGTACTTACGAACGTGCTCTCGGGCCGTCTGGGTTACGTGAATCCTTTTTCAAGTTCCTTGCATTTATTTTCCCCTGAGGATCAAAAGCGAGCCTTATCCAGTCTCGAACAAGTTGGTCTGGCTGACAAAGCTCATGTGCGCGCCGATTCACTATCCGGTGGACAGCAACAACGTGTGGGTATCGCGCGCGCGCTGATGCAGGAACCAAAGCTGATTTTGGCTGATGAGCCAGTGGCATCATTAGATCCGGTGCTGGCACATTCGATCCTCAAATATCTTGAACAATTAAATAAAGAACGTGGAATTACTGTACTTTGCAGCTTACATTTCCTTGATCTTGTGCATCGTTATGCCACCAGCGCGATTGCACTCAAAGATGGCGAGTTGGTATTTCAGGGATTGCCAAAGCAAATTGACGATGCTCAATTCAAAGCCATCTACGGACAGGAAGCCGAGCGCGTCTCGATCACCTGATTTCCAACAGCAAACGGGCATTACTACAGAGTGCCGCATAATTAGGTAAACTTTCAGCTTGAATTTTAGCCTACAAATCCATTCAAAAAGTTTCCTTACGCATGAAGAACATGCGTGAGACAAGCGGTAATGTAAGCACTGATATTACTTCATTCGTTTCCTTCACATCAATCATTTATGGCTACTTCCGAAAGCACCTTAAAGCATCCAATCAATTCCGTCTCCGTTCTATTTTCTTCTTTGATACTTCCTGGGTTGGGACAGTTCCTATTGAAGAAGAGATCGAACGGTTTGTTAATTTTCTTAACAGCGCTAATTTCGGCATTCCTGATCAATTGGTCATTCGTCCATCAAAATATTGGGAAATTAAATATCGGCAGTTTCATAACAAGTTGGTTATGGCTGCCTTTCATCTTTTTTTGGATTTGGAATATTCTCGATGCTCGAGCCTTGGCAGAACGAAAAAGGTTCAGCATGCTTCCTGCAATCATTTTTATAGGCATGATTCTTTACGTAATCGCTTGGAATGTCACCGGAATTAAACTCGGTCGGCTCATTGAGCGCTTCAATGATGCACGGATCGTGGCTACTAATCTGCTTAATCCCGATGTCGTTACCATATCGATCAATGGCGAAGACAAAATCTGTGCATGGAGTTGCATGTACAGCTATGTTGGTGATAAGTTGGCTGGGCGACCCACGGCGGGTGTAATTCGCGTCAGCGACAACCTGCTCGATATTATTGGGAGGGTTAAGCCCCAGCCTGTTCCCCAGTGGAAAGTCAATCTTGGTTTGGCGCCAGCGGGCAGTAGGCCGAATACATTCGTTGCCGGTTCCATGATCGAGACGATCGCCATGGGACTGATGGCAACGCTTTTCTCCACAGTTTTGGCAATTCCAGTCAGTTTCTTCGCTGCTCGCAATATTATGGAGCGCGTACGGGGTGGTACCGTTATCTATTACGTTACACGTGCTATCTTGAACATAGTACGCGCGATAGACACAATTGTATGGGGTTTGATCATCATTGTATGGGTAGGGCTGGGGAGCTTTGCGGGAGTCATCGCCTTAACAATCCATTCTGTCGCATCTTTAGGAAAATTATTTTCAGAAGAAATCGAACATATTGACCCCGGTCCTGTGGAGGCAGTTACAGCTACGGGCGCTAATTTACTCCAGAGCATTCGCTATGCAGTGATTCCGCAAGTGATACCCTCCTTCCTCGCTTATTCGCTCCTGCGCTGGGATATCAACATGCGCTCGGCGACGATTATCGGATTTGTAGCGGGCGGCGGCATTGGCTTCTTCGTGGTAGAAACCACACGCATGGGTGGCTATCAACAATATGCGACAGCTCTATGGGTAGTCGTCTTCGTGATTGTTTTAGTGGATTACATCAGCTCGAGGTGGCGTGAAGCCATCTTGAAGGATCAGCCTCAAAAGAGCGAAGTCAAGAAACCCATTCTTAATACTTTGCGTTTGGCATTGTATGTGATCCTGGGTGTGGCGGCTTTTGTTTATTGCTGGAATATCACCGAGATCAGCATTCGAAGCATGTTGAACCCAGGCAAAAACTTTGGTCAAATCATTCTAGACTTCATCAGTATCGATCTTTCTCCAAAAGTGTTTCAAACTGTTCTTCAGCAGATGCTCGTTACTATTTTTCAGGCAATGCTTGCTACAACTATAGGAGCAATCCTGGCGTTGCCATTTAGTTTCTTGGCTGCCAAGAATTTGACGGGTCGTAATCGTTTGTCTGCCTGGATTTACTATGCGACGAGAGGAATGTTCAACATGCTACGCTCGATCGAGGCGCTGCTCTATGTAGTTATCTTCGTTTTCTGGGTCGGCATTGGTCCGTTTGCCGGCATGTTGGCACTGGCAGTGACATCCTTTGCGTTGATCGGCAAATTATTCTCGGAGGCAATTGAGAACATCGAATCTGGTCCCATCGAGGCAGTCACAGCCACAGGCGCTAATCAACTGCAAATGATCATGTATGCGGTTCTTCCACAAATTGTCCCACCTTTTGTTTCGTATTTGATTTACCAGTGGGACATCAATATTCGTATGGCAACTATCATTGGCTTTGCAGGCGGTGGTGGAATTGGTTTGACACTTACCACGTTCTTTGGCTCCCTACAATATCACAAAGCGGGAACCGTTGTGGCGATTATTGTTATTGTAGTGGCATTGATGGATTTTCTAAGCGCTGAAGTACGCAGGAAGTTGATCTGATTAGAGAGTACTGCATAATTATCCAATTTGGAAGTAGTAAAACAAAAAGAGACGCCGCTGTAGCGGCGTCTCTTTTTGTTGGGCGATCACTCGGGCAGGGAACTGTTGATGGTACTGAAGGTATTACCGATCCTGGGTTCAAGCAAACACATCACTACGATCGCAACGAACACCAGAATAATTGCATACTCAACAAGACCCCAAACTGGTAAGAAAAGAAGCCCTGCCAAAAGACAGGACTTCTTTTTTGCTCATGAGAGCGGATTAGGGTAGGGAACTGTTGATGGTACTGAACGTATTGCCAATCTTGGGACCAAGCAAACGCATAACTGCAATCACGACGATAGCAACGAACACCAGGATGATTGCATACTCAACAAGACCCTGCCCTTTTTCAGAGGGAGCGAATAACATAAAATATTCCTTTCAAAAAATGTTTTTAGTCTGAGTACCTCCTCAGCACTTCATTCGATTTTTTATAAATATACTAAAATGACAATCTCCAAACTGGTAAGAAAAGAAGCCCTGTCAAAAGACAGGACTTCTTTTTTGCTCGTGAGAGCGGGTTACGGTAGGGAACTGTTGATGGTACTGAACGTATTGCCAATCTTGGGTCCAAGCAAACGCATGACTGCGATGACGACGATGGCGATAAGAGCGAGAATAATCGCGTACTCGACCAGACCCTGGCCTTTTTCTTTCGGTGCAAATAACATAGTATTATTCCTTTCGAAAAAAGTTTTTGCCTGAGGAACACCCTCAGAACTATGTACAGTATATACATTTCCTAAAAAATTTCAAGACCGAATTTGTACGATTCCACTAACAAGATTGTTAGCATAACGTAGTTTAAGCAATTTTTGCATCTGCCATGCTTAATTTGTCAAATTAAGTGAAAAGTTCTGTCCTGCGACAGAACTTTCTTTTTGCTCGTGAGAGCGGGTTACGGTAGGGAACTGTTGATGGTACTGAACGTATTGCCAATCTTGGGTCCAAGCAAACGCATAACTGCAATGACGACGATGGCGATAAGAGCGAGAATAATCGCGTACTCGACCAGACCTTGGCCTTTTTCTTTCGGTGCAAATAACATAGTATTATTCCTTTCTGAAATATTTTTAGTTCTGAGGACCGCCCTCAGTATTACTAACAGGACATTAATTGTGGTAAAAAGTTACACTTTCCACATTATGCCCAAAAATAACGTTTCCAGACGATTATGGCATTGATCTGTGGATTGAACGCCTACATCTACCGCTTGTCTCATTATAATAAGTAAACTTTTTGAATGGATTTGTAGGCTAAAATTCAAGCTGAAAGTTTACCTAATTCTGCGGCACTCTGTAGGCAAAGCCTTCATTTATCTTTCTAAAAGACTACCATATTTAGGGGATTTGAATTTGTCAGATTTCTTGTCCAGACAAAGAACTTGTGGATAAGTCGCGATTATCTGTGGATAAGTGCCTGTGGGTGTGGAGAAGTTGTCTGTTGGAGAAAATTTCTTCCAAGACCATACCCCCATATATAGACTGATGTTTGCGTGGCTTCCAAGATATGGATTGAGCTTAAATATGCCCATTTTTGTGGATAAGGCTGTGGATATGTTTTCCCGGAACTCTCCACAGGCAGACTTGGTTCCCTAAACGGAGAAAGGCACAAGATCCAGGCATGATGCGTTGTTCAGCAACCACATATAGGGGCAAGAGATGTTTATCCACACTATCCACAGGCTCTACTACTATTACGATTCCTTTACATTATATTATTGAACTTGAATTCAAACCTTATATCCTGTACAATAAATCCATAAAGATCACATTGACGTTGCAAGATGCTGAGAGGTTCGCATGGATGTAATCAAGGTTTCTGCCAATTCACGTACATCGGCCGTGGCTGGCGCAATAGCTGGTATCATGCGTGAACATAAGCATGCGGAAGTGCAGGCAATCGGAGCGGGCGCAGTTAACCAGGCTGTCAAGGCACTTGTCCTGGCGGTGGGATACTTGAATGCTGATGGGATTCAGATCGTTTGTGTCCCTGAGTTTGCCGATGTGACGATTGACGATAAGGTCCGAACTGCGATCAAACTGGTAATTGACCTTCGTCCGGAAAAATAGCGACTTTCAGATGTCGAGGGTGGTTTATAATTCTAACGGGACATCTTATCCTGTTTACTCTTTATTAGCATGAAAAAAGCAAAAGGACTCTGGCGCACTCTGTTGTTTTTCATCTTACTTGCCGCGCTCTGCGGAAGTTTTGCTTTGCCGACAGTAAATATGCCTGTCAACGCAGCACCTTCGACAAGCATTGTTATTAGTCAAATCTATGGTGGTGGTGGGAATAGCGGTGCAACATATAAGAATGATTTCATTGAACTTCATAATGTGGGGCCTAGCACTGTTTCGCTTACCGGTTGGTCAGTGCAATATGCAGGTGCGGGCATTTCAACTTGGAGTAATGCCAATAAGACCGATCTTAGCGGTTCTATTGCGCCGGGACAATATTATCTAATTCAAGAAGCACAAGGAACAGGTGGCACAACCGATTTGCCCATTCCTGATGTAATTGGCACAATTGCTATGAGCGCGACTTCAGGCAAAATTGCGCTCGTAAATACGACTACACTTTTGAGTGGAAGTGGATGTCCATTTGATGCCAGTGTTGTTGATTTTATTGGTTATGGTTCAGGTACTAATTGTTCTGAAAATACAGCGGCCCCGGCTCCCAGTAACACAAACGCAGATATTCGCAGTGGTAATGGGTGTACAGATACAGACAATAACAACGCGGATTTTACAGCAGCCACTCCTTCGCCGCGCAATTCTTCCAGTCCTGTGCTTTCATGTACAGGAGTAACCAATGTTACTTCGTCAATGGCGGATGGAATATATACAACTGGAGCCTCCATCAATATTACAGTGACATTCAGTGGAATAGTAGATGTTACTGGTTCACCCAGGCTATTACTTGAGACTGGAGCAACGGATGAATTTGCAACATATGCTTCGGGAAGCGGCACGAATTCATTAAGTTTTAATTATGGTGTTGTGGCGGGGGATTCATCGAGTGACTTGGATTATGTAGCAACAAATTCCTTAGATTTGAATGGCGGAACGATTACGGATGCCATAGGGACCGTTGTTCTAACATTGCCCAATCCAGGATCACCAGGATCACTGGCTGCAAACAATAATATCGTGATCGATAATGGTGTAGCCCCAAGCATTATTTCTTTTACGCGTCAATCTCCCAGTTCCGCTACGACAAATGCTGATACTCTTACATTTCGTGTCACCTTTAGCAAGGCTGTTACGGGTGTTGATAGTAATGATTTTGTCGCAACTGGCACGACTGGTACCCCAACCTCTGTGAATGCAGTAAGTAACAGTGTATATGACGTGACGATCTCGGGAGGAGATCTGCCCAATCTCAATGGAATTGTTGGACTAAATTTAAGTCCGACCCAGAATATCACGGATCTAGTATCAAAACCTTTGCCTCCAGGAGAACCACCTGTTGATGAGACTTATACCCTAGATAATACATCCTCTTTGACCCATTTAGTCATTAGTGAATTTCGTACTATGGGACCAGGTGGAGCGAACGATGAGTTCGTTGAAATTTATAACCCGACATCCAATTGGGTTGACATCAGCGGCTGGATAATTAGTGGTTCCAATAATGATGGAAGTAGCGTACAGACTCGAGCGACCATCCCTGCTTCAACTATTCTTCGCTCCGGTCAATATTATTTGGTTGCCAATAATGGTTACACTGGGACTGTGACTGCCAACCTCAAGTATGGCACATCCATTGCAGATGATGGTGGAATTGCACTGATTGGTCTTAGTGATCAAACCAGTGACGAAGTAGGTATGAGTCTAGGTCTGACGCCAGGTTCCGCGTATCAAGAGGGTAAAACACTATCGAAATTAACCGATGCCAGTCGAACTTATGAACGCAGAGATGGCGGTAATTCGGATAGCTGCAAAGATACAAACGATAATTTTACTGACTTTATAAACCAATCATCACCAAGTCCTCATAATTACTCAACGATACGTTTGTGTGGAGGAAGTTCTGTAAGTCTTATCTCTTCTACTACCCAGATTACCAGTGACAGCCCCGATCCATCCCTAGTAAACGCAAATGTGAGTGTTAGTGTTAAGGTAACGGGTAGTTCTCTGTCACCAAATGGTACCAAAGTGAACATCACAGGAGCGAATACAAATTGCCAAATTACGTTAAATTCATCTGGCACCGGTAGCTGCAATGTAAAATTTACATCTACTGGCTTAAAGACACTGACTGCAACCTATCTTGGTGACAATACACATATTAGCAGTAGCGATACTGAGTCGCACCAGGTTACCTCTTCAAGTACAACCTTTAAGACGCCCACACCCGCACCTCTTCCTCCTCCTCAATTGGTCGCCATCAATGAATTCGTACCGCGACCCGGTCATGACTGGAATCACGATGGCACTGTCAACGTAGGAGATGAATACATTGAAATTCTCAACCATGGGACAGTGGATGTGAATCTCAGCGGTTATAGTTTGGATGATGAAGTTAATATTGGCTCCAATCCATACCGCCTGCCATCCAAGGTTCTCAAACCGGGCGAACGTGTCGTCTTTTATGGAAGTGAGACGGGGCTGCTGCTGGGTGATGGCGGCGATGGAGTGCGCCTGTTGAAACCCAATGGACAATTAATGGATGCCTACAACTATACAATTGCACGCTATCCTGATGAATCCTATTGTCGTTTACCGGATAACGGCGGCGCCGATGATTGGAACCAGTACTGCTATCCCACTCCCGGGCTTCAAAACTCGTTAAGTGGGAACTTCGCACCTCCATCAAATGGGATCAGCGAAGAATCGTCTTGTCCGATTTCCGATACGCTTCCTGATCCTTTTGTCCAGGCGGAATGTGATCCGTTTGGGAATAACATTTGGCGCTCCGAATTCTGGGATCGAACGGGCTGGTACGATGGGAAGGATTTACCGAAAATTGATGGCAAATGGCCCGTGTTCGCAGATTAAACGAACAGGACGGCTCGATTAGGAGCCGTCCTGTTCGTTTAATCCTCAGATGCTCTTGCAACTTCCTCCGCTTCGAAGACAACTTCCTCCTTGCCGGTCAACTTATCCTCCACTTTTTGGATGATCAATCGCAGATGCCCGGGGTGTGAAACGAAATCCAGATCATCGGCGGGGACTGCCAAAATTGGGCAGAGCGTGAAGTTGTCGATCCACGTTTCGTAGAGATTGTTGAGTCCGTGCAGGTAGTCAGGAGAAATGGTCCGCTCATAGTCGCGGCCGCGGTTCGAGATGCGACTCATCAACGTGGGAATGTATGCCCGTAGATAGATGACCAGGTCCGGCGGTGGAAGGAATTGCATCGTCGTCTCATAGAGATCGCGATAGGTTTGGTAATCCCGCCTTTGGATGTGTCCCTGCAAATACAAGTTCTGCGCGAAGATCTCGGCGTCTTCATATACACTTCGATCCTGTACAACCGACGTGGGATGTTGCCACAATTTATAGTGTGCGCGCAGGCGATGCGTCAGAAAGAAAACCTGCGAATGAAACGACCATGCATCCATATCCTTGTAAAAATCGACAAGATATGGATTCTCGGCGACAGGTTCGTAGAATGGTTCCCAACCCATGCGCACGCACAGCATCTCGACAAGAGTGGATTTTCCGACACCGATGTTGCCAGCCACAGCGACGAATTTTTTCATGTCTCCTCCATAAAGAACAGAGCAGCCAATTTCTGGCTGCCCTGTGTATTCCTACTTTGGGATTTCTCCAGCCAGTTCCTTGTCTATCACTTGTTTGAAAACATCCAGCGGCTGTGCTCCCACCACTGCCAGTCCGTTGATAAAGAAGGTGGGCGTGGAACGCACCCCCAGATTGACTGCGAAATCACTATCTTTCTCGATCGCTGCCTTATATGTATGGTCTGTCAGGCACGCTTGAAACTTGTCCATGCTGAGGCTTAATTCCTGCGCATATTGAGTATACGTCTGGCTCCCCAGGCTATCACTGCCGAACAGTTTCTCGTGATACTGCCAATAAGAATCCTGCTCGCCGGCGCACATGGCGGCTTCCGCAGCAGCGAGCGCGTCCGGGTGAATGGACGTGAGTGGCAGGTTGCGATAGACCAGTTTGATCTTGCCGGGATAGGCAGCGAGCAATGGCTCATAGACTTCCTGATGCCAACGGCGGCAGAAAGGACACTCGTAATCGCTAAATTCCACAATTGTGATCGGCGCATCTTCAGGACCAACAGAATAAAATCCTTTGGATGGAACGTCATATCGAGTGAACTGTGCTTCCTGGGTAACGGGCGCTTCAGAAATCGGACCTGATGGCTGGGCTGCCGCTTGTGCATTTTGTGCCACGCCAGCGGAGTCAAACCCCCAAACTACGTAACCGAGCAACAAGCCGACCGCAAATGCAAGAACGGTGACCGCAGCGTAAAAATGACTGCGCTTAAACGTAAAAGTATCTGGCTCCTGCTGTTCGGTTTCGGCTTCGACCTCAACAGGTTCGTCGATCATTTCAGGTTCTTCAATGGGTTCGATGACAGGTTCTATTATTTTTTTCGTTCTTGTTGGCATGGCGGGCATTATAACATGTGGCGTCGTGTCCCCTGTCTGCTACTTTTGCAAGGGATGGGCGTATATTTACATGCGATATACCGCGCTGTGCGGAGCGCAGTCGATTCAAATTAGATTAAATTTGGAGGAAGAAATGACCACTCATGAAAGACATCATATCCCCTGGTATCTATGGCCCTTTGCAGCCATCTGGAAATTGCTGGCAGTCATCGTCGAAATGACGGGACGACTGGTAGCGCTGATCCTCGGCGTTGTTCTGATGATCGTTGGCGTACTTGTCAGTTTGACAATCGTCGGCGCAATCGTGGGCGTTCCGCTTGCGATTATCGGGTCGCTGCTGTTTATCAAAGGAATATTTTAACGAACGTACGAACGTAGGGAACGGCTGCCGTTCCCTACATGGTTTGCATCGTTTATGCTTCCGGCTGAATCTTGCGTCTGGATAACAGGAGCAGGATTCGGTCGCGTAAGGAGGCGAGCGCCCTGCGTACTTGCGGGATGCGTGTGATCAAAAAGAGGATAATGATCAAAGAGTAGATCAATGGGCGGATGATATCGCCGCGCAGTTGGAAGAAGTCACCTTTTTTGCCCCAGGCATAATGCAGTGCCGCGAGCGGCGCGATCAAATAAATGAACTGATGCAGACGTTTCCAATTTTTACCGAGTCGCTTCTTCCAAATATCGAAGGATGTAAATGCTAATGGGATCAGCATCAGGAAGGCGAGCATGCCGACAACGATATATGGTTTTTGAAAAATCGTTTGAACGATCAGACTCCATGCCAGCCCGTAATCAAGATCAATAAAAATGATCACGTGAATGGTCGCGTACATAAATGCATACAAGCCGAGCGCGCGGCGGCGCTTGATCAGCTCGCGCCAGCCAAAGAGATTATTCAATGGTGTACAAGCCAGTGACAGGACAAGCAGCGTGATCGCGTGCCGCCCTGTGCGTTGTTCCAGTGCCTGGATTGGGTTGGCAGTCAAATGATGATTGAAGGCGTCAATGAGCAGGCGTACAAGGGCAGACCATGCATAAATATGCATGGCAACTTGAAGAGGGGTGTAGCGTTGAAAAAATGATTTCATTTTTATTCCGTAGGGGCGAGGTTTTCTCGCCCATTTCTTAGGCGGGGTGACCCCGCCCCTACATATTAATAATTTACGTTCAAATCCATACCTTTGTAAAGATCAGCAACCTGCTCGGCATACCCGTTGAACATCAACGTTTGGCGGTGGCTTAATTCGCCGATGCGCCGCTCGGAGGTTTGTGACCAGCGCGGGTGAGGTAGATTTGGGTTGACGTTGGAATAGAAACCATATTGCGTTCGATTCACAGTTTTCCAAAATGTGCCGGGTTGTTTATCAACCAGTTCAATTTTGACAATTGCCTTGATGGATTTGAAGCCATACTTCCAGGGAACGACGAGTCGGATGGGTGCACCGTCTGGGTTAGGTAATGATTCGCCGTATAAGCCAGTTGCCAAAATTGTCAAATTATGCATCGCCTCATCGAGGCGCAAACCTTCTTTATAGGGCCAGGGATAGAGATGACTCCCTTCATGTGGGAATTGTTTCTTATCCAGGAGAGTTTCAAAGCGGACAAATTTCGCATCGGAAGTTGGTTGCACTTCTTTCAAGAGGCTGGCAAGCGGAAAACCCATCCATGGAATGACCATGCTCCAGGCTTCCACACAGCGCAAACGATAAATGCGTTCCTCCTGTGGAAATTTTTTGAGCAGGTCTTCAATCGCATATTTTTTTGGATGATTGACTAATCCATATACTTCCACAGTCCACGGGTGGCTCTTGAAATCCTTCGAAAGCCGATTCACTGCTTCTTTGTTCTCGCTAAATTCATAGAAATTGTTGTAATGTGTAATATCTTCGAAGGAATTGGCAGGATCACCGAACTCATCTTTTTTGACGGGAACAGCAGCCTCCGTTGCCTTCGGTGTGCACGCAGCCAATAGCGCAGACCCGGTCATCATGCCGGCGGCTTTGAGAAACTCGCGCCGTGAGAGATACAGTGAGTGTGGCGTGATCTCAGATGATTTCACAGGGACGGATTTATATTCATTCCTCATCGTTAGGCATTGAGTATATATTAATAGTTTGCAATTAGATCCATGCCTTTGTAAAGATCAGCCACTTGTTTCTCATACCCATTGAACATCAATGTGGGACGACGGTTTAACTCACCAATGCGCCGCTCGGATGCCTGCGACCAGCGCGGATGTGAACGATTCGGATTCACGTTGGAATAAAAACCATATTCATTTGAACCGACACTGTTCCATAGTGTCGCCGGTTGTTCTGCAACCAATTCTATCTTGACAATCGCCTTGATGGATTTGAAACCATATTTCCAGGGAACGACAACTCGGATGGGCGCACCGTTCTGATTGGGCATTGGCTGCCCGTATAAGCCAGTCGCCAGGATTGTCAGATCGTGCATAGCTTCATCCAGACGCAAGCCCTCCTGATAGGGCCAGGGATAAAACGGACTGCTTTGCCCGGGCATTTCTTTCGGGCGAAAGACTGTCTCAAAGCGCACATACTTTGCGTCCGAGGTTGGTTCCACTTCCTTCAACAGACTCGACAGCGTAAACCCGGTCCATGGAATGACCATGCTCCACGCCTCTACACAGCGCAAACGATAAATGCGTTCCTCCTGTGTGAATTTGCTGAGCAGGTCTTCGATGCCATATGTCTTTTTGTTCTTGACAAGCCCATATACTTCCACAGTCCATGGAGATGCTTTGAAATCCTGCGATAACGGTGCAACGCCCTCTTTGTCTGTGGTGAATTCGTAGTAGTTGTTGTAATTGGCAATATCTTCAAACGTATTGGTGGGGTCCCCAAACTCGTCTTTTTCTGTGGGATAAACTGTCGCAGCTTCTATTGGGAGAGTTGTTCCCGTTCCCTTGGGCGAGCACGCCGCTAACAGCGCGGACCCGCTTACAATGCCTGCGGCTTTTAGAAAATCGCGCCGTGAAAGATACTGCGAATATGGTGTGATCTCAGATGATTTAACTTGGGCGGATTTATACGTGCTATTCATAATTACCTCTTTTGTTGTAGGGGCGACCCGCCAAGGTCAATTCAGAAGTCTGATCAATCGTGACGGGTCGCCCTTACGTTTCATATCAATAAGTTTCTGCCAACAAAGCTTTGATGTTCTCTTCTGTTTCCTTATATCGTCCTTCACCGATATGCACATAGCGGATGTGACCCTGTTTGTCGATCAAATAGAGCGTGGGCCAATACTGATTCTTATAAGCGCGCCATGTATCACCGTTATTATCCTGAGCGACTGCATATTCGATACCATCTTCAGCAATTGCCTGCTTCAAATTTTGAAGATCTTTTTCATAAGAGAATTCAGGAAAATGATTGCCGATGATGACGAGTCCTTGGTCTTTATATTTGCTGTGCCATTCTTTCAACGCAGGCATAACGTGCTGACAATTAATGCAGCCAAACGTCCACATTTCGACGATGACAACTTTGCCGCGTAAATCAGCGAGGCGAAGTGGAGCATCCACATTCAGCCAGGTATCGTTTGTTAGTTCGGGAGCGAGTCCCAGGTCCGGAAGGGAAGCGGTTTTCAGCATGGGAGAGTCCATTTGTTGAACGCCATCCCGGGCGGATGAGCATCCAAAAAGAATAAGGGCGAAAAATCCAAGAATGATGCGTTTCATTGTCAGCCTCTTGATGCCCCCATTCTAAAGAAACTTCCTTACGAAAGGATTACGAGATGATGAAAAGACCCTAAGGGTTATAAAAGTTACCAACTTAAGAATGCACTGACGTGAAACCCTAAAGGTTTTCCTGGCTGTCAGTTGTTCTGATATGCCAAACCATGTCGCCAGATATAGCGAAACGCAATGGAAGAAACCTTTAGGGTCT
>WNFZ01004299.1_pt1 | contig 17162 bp, 14 predicted proteins | sample 5400081 | NCBI WGS metagenome assembly WNFZ01 (sample SAMN13153365, study PRJNA577476) | soil metagenome | isolation source: 80 cm soil or saprolite under grassland replicate 1 | place: USA:California | collected 2016-06-15 | reverse complement strand
AGATGACCTCCACGCTGTAGTGGGTGCCATGCGGCACGATCCGCACCTGCTGCACGGTGGTCTGCTGGGTTGGCACTTGGATGGGCAAACCAGAGGGCTGGACGATGCGCTGCCGCAGCAGCGGACGGCTGATCGCTTGCAGCGTATAGGTCAGCAGGTTACGGCCGTGCTTGTCGAGGTACTTGGGGACCCGCGGGCGTCCGAGAAAGCGCGACGGGTCAGCCTTCCACGCGGACAATGCCGCGAAGCAGCTGTCCCAGGCAGCACAGACCTGTTTGAGTACCCATTGAGCGACCTTGGCGGGCAAGGCGCGGTATGGCGCCGTTACCTGCATCTGCCGGGCTAATGCCGAATAGCGGATGCGTTCAGCACGAAGGATGTAGGCTTGGCGCACCAGGTAGTTGGTCGCGTTGTAGAGATTCTTCGAGGCGAATGCGGCAGCATCGATCGCGGCAAAACGCGGATCGTGTCGATCAATCCGATGTCGTTCGACCAGATGCATCAAGCGGCTCGCGGTAATTGTAGAACCAATGTTCTTGCGTGAAGTATATCAGAAGTGGCGAGTTTATGCAACAGAACGCGATAAAACACAACAAACACTATGATTTCAAGAAACGGTTCCAATACCCGACCCAGTGGAATTGCAGATTGCAGATTGTAGATTAGTTTTAACACATGACCAAGCGAAACCAGCGACGTGGTATACTTGCAATCGCACAATCGCACATATCTCTGCCATCTGCAGAAGAGCACTGAACGCTCATCAGAATCCAAGATCAACCCTGTGATACCACCGAGCGAACTCCGCGACATCCCTTTTTTCGCCGCGCTGGACGAGCCGACGCTGGCGGATATCGCGCGCAAGATTCAGCGCTGCGAATATCGCCCTGGCGAGCATATTATGTTTGAGGGCGAGCAACCGCCTGGGCTGTTCTTTGTTCGGCGCGGTCGCGTCCGCCTCTCGCGCACCGCCCCCGATGGGCGCGAACAGGTGCTGGCCATGGTTGGTGCCGGCGAGAACTTCAACGCAGTGCCGCTGTTCGACGATGCGCCGAACCCAACTGCCGCCCGCGCCATGAGCCCTGTGCATTGCCTCCTGCTCCCGCGCAACGACCTGCTGGCGCTGATTCGCAAACACCCCGACCTGGCGCTCGCGGCGCTGCGCGAACTCGCCGGCCAGTTGCGCGACCTGGTTGTGCTGGTCGAGGATCTTGCGTTTCGCTCGGTTCGCGAGCGCCTGGCACGCCAATTGCTGCACGAGGCCGACGAAGGCACGGCGGTACTTACCCATCAGGAACTGGCTGAGCGCACCGGCACCGTGCGTGAAATCGCCGGGCGAGCGCTCCGGCAGTTGGCCCAGGAAGGTCTCGTGCGGCTGGAGCGCGGCCGCGTGATTGTGCTCGATCGCGCCGGGCTGGCCCGGATTGTAGAGGGATAACTAGTCGGTAGCGAGCAGTCCACAGTTAAAGCGTACTGCTTGATACTGAAGGCCAGCTGCAGATCGAGATTGTTCCGAATGGAACAAAAGTAGCAGACACATTCCCGCGCTGGTGCTATGCTTACGGTGTTTTGAAGAAGACCAACGCGCCTTGTTTAGGAGCAGCTATGGCATATATTATTGTAGAGCCATGCATCGGCGTAAAAGATGCCTCATGCGTAGCGGTTTGCCCGGTGGATTGTATTTACGAGGGCGAGGACCAGTACTATATCAACCCCGACGAGTGTATCGACTGCGGCGCTTGCGAGCCGGAGTGCCCAGTCGAAGCGATTTTCACTGACGATTCGGTGCCGGAGGAGTGGCAGAGCTACATCGCGAAGAATCGGAATTTCTTCTAGGGTCACTTTTTCCGGAATGTACTCGCCTGATCGCTGCATATTCTTTCTAAGGAGGACCATATGGCTTACATTATCGTAGAGCCGTGTATCGGCACCAAGGACGCATCGTGCGTAGCGGTTTGCCCGGTGGATTGTATTTACGAGGGCGAGGACCAGTACTACATCAACCCCGACGAGTGTATCGACTGCGGCGCTTGCGAGCCGGAGTGCCCGGTTACCGCGATCTTCGCCGAGGACGCCGTGCCCGAGGATCAGCAAAGCTTCATCGCGAAGAACTACGCCTTCTTCGGCGCATAGTCGCCGCGCTCGCACTTCAGCTTGATCAGGGTGGCTGCATTGGCAGCCGCCCTGATTGTTTTAGCAATGTTTGACAAGCAGCGGCCCTACTGCGATAATCGCCCGCCGATGGATGAGCAACGATTAGGAAGCTATGGACGCTCTTGAGCACGGCGCTCAGGCGCTGCGCGCCGAGGTCCGGCGGCAATCGGCGGCGCTGCGCGACCGGCGACTGTGGGTAACGCTCGGCGTCTTCGCGGTGATCTTGGTGCTCGCCGCGCAGTTCCCATTGAGCTACGACATCTCAATCGGCCGGGAAGAAGGGTTTGGTGGCGATCGGCCGATGATCGCGGATTTCCACGAGCCCGAGTCATCCGAGCTGGCGCAAGACAAATTCCGCTGGACCACCGAGCGGTCGTCGATTCGGCTGCCCGGCTTTGGCCAGCGCGCGCTACAGGCTACGCTGCGGCTCCTGCCGGTCAGCCAGGAGATGGCAGAGCGCGGCCCAAAGACGATCGAGCTGTGGGCTAACGGCGCGCTGCTGGCACAGCTGCCGGTGCGCGCAACCACCGGCGGCGTCTATCGCTTTGTGCTTCCGCCGGCCGCTGGCGCGGGCGATCAGCTGATCGAGCTACGTAGCGCCACGTTCACGCCCGGCGGCGACGCGCGCGCCATCGGCACGCCGGTCGATCATCTGCGGGTCGAGAGCGGCGCAGGGCCGGCGCTGCCACCCTGGCGGCACGACCTGACATGGCTTGGTGCGGCGCTGTTGTTCTGGCTGGCACTGCGGCGGATCGACTTCACGCCGAGCTGGGTGCAGCGGTTCATGTTCGTGGCGTTGGCGCTGACGGGCCTGGCGGCGCTGCTCGATCCGCCGCGCTTCGCGTTCGGCAGCGGTATAGCGTTGATCATTGCGGCATTGGGCTGGCTGCTCGTGGTGCTGCTCGCCGCCGAGCCAATAGGGTTAGTGCTGGCCGGCGTGGCGCTGGCGCTGCCGGCGATCGTGCTGCGCATTGCCAGCGGTGGCGAGACGTTTGGGCTGGTCGGCGCGGTGCTGGCAGGTATCTCGGTCGCGCTGCTGCTGGCCGGCTGGCTGCGCCCGGCGATCACCAGCGCCTACGCGCGCATCGCGGCGCCTGTTCCGGCGGCGGCTCAGCGCTGGCTGTTGCTGATCGCGCTGGTTGTATTCGCCAGCCACTACGGCGGCAAAATCTACCCCGATTCGATGTGGGGCGATATTGGATTTCACTTCAACCGCTACGTCGAGGTTCTGCGCGGGATCGTGCTGCTGCTTTCGCGCAACCGCGGCGTCGATTTTCCATATCCACCGGCCTTCTACCTGCTGTTGGCGCCGCTTGGGCTCACTGGCCTCGACCCGCACATCTTGTTACAGCTTGTGGGCGCGCTGCTCGACGCCATAAGCCCATTCTTGGTCTATGCCATCGCGGCCAGCATTGCGCGCCGAGCGCCGATGCGGCTAACCCAATCAAACAGCGCACTCGACCCACCGGCGCAACTTGGGCTCATCGCCGCCGGTATCTACTCGCTCAGCGCCGCCACAATGATGACGACCTGGTGGAACTTCAGCACGCATATCTTTACCCAGTTCACAGCTCTGCTACTCATCACCGTGCTTGTGCTCTTATCGCACACCAGAACCAAGAACGGCCACGCACACGGTCAACCAAGAACCAATAGCGACGACGGCCTGGTTTTCGGTTCTCAGTTCTCGGCTCTCGGTATCCTCCTCGTGCTCCAGTCACTGGTCTACCTGGGCCACTTCGGCTTTTGGATGAATATGTCGTTGCTGGGGGGGCTAGGGCTGGCAACTGTGCTGATTGGCGCACTGCGCAGGCGCATCGATTGGGCAACGATCAGGCTGCTGCTGGGCGCGTTTGTGGCCGCCGAGCTCTTCGCCGTGCTGTTCTTCTACAGCGGATACACTGGCCTGTTTCTGGCTCAGGCCCAGGCCACCGCCAGCGGCGGGTTGACCGGCCTAGCCGGACGTCCCGCCGTCGATCGTGCGATCCTCTGGCGAACGCTCTGGGATGCAGGCTTTCGCATTCACTTCGGCTTCTTCCCAGTTCCGCTGGCGCTGTGCGGCTTGGCGCTGCTCTGGCACCGAAGAACCGAGAATGGGCACCTGCAGGGTCAACTAAGAACCAAGCACCAAGAACGGGCACCCGCAGGGTCAACCAAGAACCAACCGGACACGGTCCTCGGTTCTTGGTTCTCGGTTCTGTCAGTCCTGATGACTGGAACCTTCTTAATCGCGCTATTGTTCGCATCGCTGCCATTCATCTCCGGCTCGACGCTCTCGACGCGTTGGCTGATGTTCTCGGCGTGGGCGATTGCTATCGGCGCAGCGCTGGTCGCACAGGTTCTGTGGAGCTACGGCCGCGCTGGCCGCTGGCTGGTGCTGCTCATGGGCAGCTACATCTTCTGGATCACCGCGAGTATGTGGCTTCAAGCGTTGGCCTGGCGCGTGCGGCCGCCCGAACCGTTTTAATTGCAAATTACATATTGCAGATTGTAGATTTCGTCAACGCCGTAATCTACAATCTACAATCTGCAATTTACAATTTGCAATTTGCAATTGGCTTGCCGAATCGCGTGATACACTCGAATGCCGCTTTGGGTGACTGCGGCGGTGCTTTGCCCAGGGAAGGTGCTATCGCCGACCAACCAGAAGTTAGCCACGCCGGCCACGCGTGGCCCCAGGCTGAAGAAGCCTGAGTTGGCGAGCCGCTGCGGCAACCCGCCGACCATGCCCTGGTGCCGGCGAGTGTAGCGCCAGAATGAAAAGGGAGTGCCTACCTGTTGATAGCGAATATGCTGCCGAATACGTGGCAGCGCTAGCGCCACGGTGTCGAGCATGCGCTCGGCCATCGCAGCTTTCTCCTCGCGGTAGCGCGCCGGCGCTGCGCTGTGCCAGTTCCACCAGCGCTCGGCGGCTGTATGTGTCGAGACGGTCACGGCGCGTTGTCCGGCTGGAGCGCGCCTGCGGTCGTCGCGCGGGTGAATCGAGATAAACACGCTGTTTGATTCGCCCAACGGCCGATCGTAGTCGGCGATCACCTGATGATGCTCGGCCAGGCCGGCCGGGATGGCAGCCTCATCGACGCCCAGGTAGAGTGTGCAGGCGCCCCAGCCGCACGGCGACGCCTCAATCGCGCGCTCAAACCGGCGCGGCGCAGCCTCGCCCAGCAGCCGCGCCGCATCCCATAGCGTGATATTACCAACCACATGCCGGGCGGTCAGCCGCTCGCCCTTGTCTGTCTCGACGCCAATGGCGCGGCCGCAGCAGGTTAGGATGCGCTGGACCCAACGCCGGTAGCGCAACTCACCGCCGTGGTGCGCGAGCGCCGCCGCCAGTGTATGCGCCAGCGACCAGGCGCCGCCTTCAACATAGTGGGCACCGATCCGCGCGAAGTCGAGCGCAACCGCGCCATAAAGCCATGAACACTCATCGGCGGTCGCCTGCGCGCTGATCATCAGTTGTGCATCGATAAACGTGCGCAGCCGGCGATCGGCGATCCCCCGTGCGTCGAGCGCCCGCCCAACGGTGCGTATAAGCTGAGGGAGCAAGAACGCCAACTCTGGGCGAACACTTGGCAGCATGCCAACCAGATCGCCCGGGCGCTCGGGCGGCATCGGCGGCTGGCGCGCGGCAAAGCGCCAAGCAATAGCGGCAATCTGCTCCTGTTCGCGCCAGAACCGCTCGGCCTCCCAAGCCTGGGTGGGGAACGCGTCGCGCCGCTCGTCGAGCCAGCGCTCGTCGCCCCAGCGCGTCACCCGGCGATCGGGCAGCCAGACCTGCATGGCCGGTTCGAGCCGCCGCACCGGCCAGTTAAGCCCCAGCTTTTGACCAACCCAGTGGTGTGCTCCGCCTGGGCTAAACCCGGCGAACAGCGTCGCCCCGACATCGAAGATAAAGCGATCGCCATTCGGCCGCTTGCGTTCGAACGAGGAGGCGCAGCCGCCCGGCTCGATATGCCCCTCCAGCACCAGCACGCGGTACCCGTCGTGCGCTAGCAACGCCGCCGCCGTCAGCCCGCCGATGCCCGCGCCAACGACGATCACATCGTAATCGTAGGTATGTATCATAACGCATACAATCAGGACTTACGCAGTGAACGCGAACATTAGACTACCACGGATTAACAATCTCTCGTATCGAAGGTTTTTTGTTCTGTGAACGAAAAACCTTCGATACGAACAAGAAAAATCCGTGTTTTGCGCGTGACCGTGTAAGTGCTGATTGTACCGTACTTGGCGGGTAATTGGATGTGTCAAGCAGCCGCGGAAGCGTATGGCTGCGGCCGCAGCAGGGCGTAGATCATGCTGGTGACCATCCCATACACAATATGCTGGATAATGAAAGCAGGCGCATAGACTGCTAGTAACTGCGGGCGCAGCACCGGCACGACAACGAAGTAGGCCACCATCCAGGTCAGCAAGCCATACACCAGCCCGATCAGCATTGGCGTGCCAAAATCGGATGGCAGCCGCAAGATCCGCCGCGCCACGATTTCGAAGATGGCGCCGAGGAGCGCCGACACCAACAGGTGGATCAGCGTACCAACCAGCACCGGCACGGCGGCAAACCCGGGAGTGCTGCTGGCGTCGCCAAGCACAAGGCCGGCGATCGCCTTCGGCTGGAGCCAGATATCTTGATCGAGCGCGCGCGTCAGCAACGCCGCGATGATCGCCATAGCGACGCCGCCGCACAGGCCGGCGATCGCCCCGTTCAGCCCAACCACGTCGGGGAAAAGCGCTCGCTTCGGCCGCTGGTTCTTAGCCTGAGTAGTCACCGATGAGACGTTCATAGGCCGTCCTCTCTTTGTGATCTTGCGCCTACTTGTATATCCAACGACGGGCGATCATCTTGATCCAACCTGATTATGAATCGCAAAGCTGAGAGGAGCCGAAGGGAAAGGTGAGAGTAATATTAGTGAAGATTGTAACTTTTCATAGGGCAGTATGGGTGGATCTACGTTCTGAGGCTATCCTTAGCGGAAATCTACATCTAAAGACCGATCGGCATTCAGCCTAGAAAATGATGCCCGCGGCCCGGATCGTGATATAATGCACACAGATAAATAAATGATCGCGGCGGTCATTATAAGCGCCCTTAACTCAAACGTTTTCATAAGCGCATCTAGGCTCCACGCCGCCCCCCAATTCCTCCACGGCTGCCTTCGGGCAGCCGTTTCTGCGTTCAGCGGCCATGAAGAGCACAGCAGTAACAGAGGATAGAGAATAGTATCTACACCTGCGACAACCGCTATCTTCTATCCTCGATCCTCTATCTTCGGCAATCCATCTCTGTGATCCCTTCGACTGCGCTCAGGGCAGGCTCTGTGGCTAAAACTCATCCCTCGACGATCAGCACCTCGAGCGTGCGCGGGCCATGCACGCCCTCGACACGGCTCAGCTCGATATCGGAGGTAGCCGAGGGTCCAGCGATGAGCGTAATTGGGCGCCGCGCCGCGCGCACCGCATCGGCAAGCCGCGCAATTGCCTCGGGCATCAAGTCGACGATCTGGTCGGCCTGTACGACGCAAAGATGATAATCGGGCAGCAGTGTGATTGCGCGGCGGCCTTGGGCCGGCCCACCGTCGAGAATGATCGTGCCAGTCTGAGCCACGCCCAGCGCGCAACCGGTCAATACGCCGTCGCTGGTATCAAGCGCTGCATTGCTCAGCCCATCGTCGCTCACTATCTCGACCTCGGCAGGCGCCCAACCCGCCGGCAGATCGGTCGGGACCACAAGGCGGCGAACGCCGCGCAGCGCACAGGATTGTGCGATCGCGCCGGGCAGCTCGGCAGCGGTTACGCGGCGCACGGTCGCTTTATACTCGGACACACGCTCGGCGAAGCGTGCGACCAGATCCGGGCCATTCGGCGCGCCGGCATGGCGATAATCGCGCGCCACCGGCACCTCGGCCGGTTGTTCGGCCGCCGGCACATCGCGCAGGGCAGCGCGGATGCGGCGAAGAACCTCGTTGCGTGCAGTGCTCATATCCCTCCAAGAACAAAGAACAAAGAATAAAGAACAAAGGCAACCAACGTGAGTTGTTTTCTGTTCTTTGATCCGTGTTCTGACTTTGTTCCACCACCATACAAGAACCAGAACAAAGAACAAAGACAGAACTACCAATGTGACGGCTTGTTCTCTGTTCTCTGTTCTTTGTTTTCACTGCGTTCTCGCCACCACTCGCGGAAGGTCTGCGGCGCGACGGGGTAAAGGTCGCGCATCGCCGTCCAGCCGGATAGTGGGCCAGGCGCGAATGGGATTACGCCGCCGCGCACCAGCGGCCACTGCCCGAGCCGCGCCAGCCGCTGGGCTCGTTCGTAGAGCCGAGGGCTCTCGAACATGCGCTGCAATACCTGCATGCTGATATTCTCGGGGTCGAGTTGGCTGAACAAACCGCGCTGCTTTTTCTGTACCACCTTGCCGCGCATATGCACCAGCACCTCGGGGATATTGATCTTGACTGGGCAGACCTCGTAGCACGCGCCGCACAGCGTCGAAGCGTATGGCAGTGAGCCGGCCACTTCCACACCGACCAGCTGGGGAGTTAGTATCGCCCCGATCGGCCCAGGGTAGATCGAGTTATAGGCATGCCCACCCGTGCGCTCATAGACTGGGCAGATATTCAGGCAGGCGCTGCAGCGGATGCAGTTCAGCGTCTGGCGACCGATCCTGTCGGCCAGCACCCGCGTGCGGCGATTGTCGAGCAGCACCAGATGAAACTCCTGCGGGCCATCGCCGGGCGTCACGCCGGTCCAGAGCGAGGTGTACGGGTTCATACGCTCGCCGGTTGAAGAGCGTGGCAATAACTGAACAAATACCTCAAAGTCCTGCCAGGTTGGGATCACCTTCTCGATGCCCACGACCGAAATCAGCACCGGCGGCAGCGTCAGGCACATGCGCCCGTTGCCTTCAGATTCAAACACACATATGGTGCCGGTCTCGGCGATGGCGAAATTCGCGCCGCTGATCGCCACTTTTGCGCCGAGAAACTTGCGCCGCAGGTGCGTCCGCGCGACCGCCGCCAGCTCCTTTGGCTCGTCGGACAGCTCCTTGACGCCGAGGGTGCGCATAAACAGCTCGCGAATCTCCGAGCGATTCTTGTGGATGGCCGGCACCAGAATATGCGATGAGCTTTCATTGGCCAGTTGGATAATCAGTTCGGCCAGATCGGTCTCGGTCGCTTCGATGCCGGCAGCGTGCAGCGCATTATTCAGCCCGATCTCGTCAGTGGTGAGCGATTTGACTTTGACGACCTCGCGCGCGTCGTGGCGCTGCACCAGCTGCGTGACAATCTGATTGGCCTCGTTCGCGTCGCGCGCCCAGTGAACCTGCCCGCCGGCGCGTTGCACCGATGCCTCCAGTTCGATCAGGAAGTCGTCGAGGTGGCGCAGCGTGCGCTCCTTGATCGCGCGGCCAGCCTCGCGCAGCGCCTCCCAGTCCGGCAATTCGCCAACCACGGTCGCGCGCTTGGCGCGGATCGTCTGCGTGGCCTTGCCCATATTGCGGCGCAACTGCGTATTCGCCAGCGCAGTCTTGGCCGACTCCTGGAACGTAATTGTTGCGCTGGTCGGCAGTCCTTCCGGCTTCATCAACGGCCTCCGTCAGGAACTATAGGAACTGTAGGAACTGCGGGAAATCGTTCGCAATAAACAGTTCCTGTAGTTCCTATAGTTCCTTTGCTATCACGTTTCACGCTTCACGAAATCATGCTCTTCCGTGGCAGCGAGAATCTCAGCCAGGTGGACAGTGCGAACGCCGGCGCGCTGGCGATGTAGTGCCCCGCCGATCTGCATCAAACATGAGTTGTCGGCCGCAGAGCACACTTCGGCGCGCGTGTCGAGCACGCAGCGCAGCTTGTCGCCCAGCATTGCCATCGAGGTATCGGCATTTTTGATCGCGAATGTGCCGCCGAACCCGCAGCACTGCTCGGCGTTCGGCAACTCTACCAGGTCGATCCCGCGCACCTTGCGCAATAGCCGCAACGGCGCGTCGCCGACATGCAGCACCCGCAGCGAGTGGCAGGTTGGATGATAGGTGACGCGGTGCGGGTAGTAGGCCCCAACATCTTCCACGCCGAGCTTATGCACCAGGAACTCCGACAGCTCGAACACGCGCGGGATGAGCGCGGCGACATCCGTGGCCAGATAGCGGTCGCCGGCGACCTCGGCGACGCGCCGATAGAACTCGCGCACCATGCCAACGCACGACGCCGACGGCGCCACGATCGTGTCGGCGCGACCAAACACCTCGACAAAATGGCGCACCAGTGGGATAGTCTCGCGTTGGTAGCCGGTGTTGAAGTGCATCTGGCCACAGCAGGTCTGCGCCATTGGAAAATCGACCCTCTGGCCGAGCCGCTCGAGCAGCCGCACCATCGCGCGCCCGGTCTCGGGAAAGAGCGTGTCGTTGAAACAGGTGATGAAGAGTGAAATGCGCATAGTCATTCCTTGCACGCCTTACTTAGCCGTCCAGCCGCCGTCGATCACTAGGCACGAGCCAGTGACAAACGCAGCTTCATCGGACGCCAGGTAGAGCGCGGCCGCGGCAATCTCGTCGGGCCGGCCCATGCGGCCAATTGGCTGGCGGGCGTGCAACTGCTGGCGCACCTCGTCGGCGTTATCGGGGAAATTACGCGCCAGATAGCCCTCGACAAATGGCGTGTGGACCGTGCCGGGGCAGATCGCATTTACCCGCAGGCCGGTGGAGGCAAAGTCGATCGCGACCGAGCGGGTGATGCTAATCACTGCGCCTTTGCTGGCGCTGTAAGGGAAGCGCCGATCCACCGCAATCATCCCGGCGACCGAGGCGATGTTCACGATCGAGCCGCCGCGCGGCTGTTGCGCCAGCATCTGCGCGACGCCCGCCTTGGTGCATAGAAACACGCCGCGTGCGTTCACGCTCATCACCCGATCCCAGTCGTCGGAGCTGGTTTCTAGAATATTGCCGACATGGCTGATTCCGGCGTTGTTCACCAGAATGTCGAGCCTACTGAAACGCTGAGCCAACACCGCGAAGACCGCATGCACCTGGGCTTCCTCGGCGACGTCGAGCGGCTGGGCAGTGGCCGCGCCGCCCTGCGCGGCGATCTCGGTGGCCACCGTTTCGGCGGCCGTGGTATCGCGATCGGCCAGCACCACGTGCGCGCCCTGGCGCGCGAACAGCATTGCAATCTCACGACCGATTCCCGAGCCCGCGCCGGTGACCAGCGCGACTTTATTATCCAAGCGAAACATGACAGAAGCTCCTCAACGATCAGCAATTCGACATGACCGCTTAATGCACCGAAGACACTCACTATTGTATCAGATCCAAAGACGGTATCTCGCTGAACGCCGCATAGGTCATCCGGGCCGACGCGGTGATGTTGAATACAGATTGTGTCATAGGGAATGTATAACTAAAGCGTGCGCGCATATTCGAGTTGGCGCCACGCGTCCTGGGTGAATGGCAGCGCCAGTTGATAGGCCGGTAAGGCCAACACGCTCGCCATTTCGCCCGTAAGCTCGGTTTTGCTCAAACCCTGCGGCGCGATCGTGATGGCGGTCGCTATTGCTTCCGGCTGGCCACTGAAGCAGCCCTGTAGGCGTTGATACGCTTCCAATCCTCACGCTTGACACTGCTGATACTGATTGTATAATCATCCGCAGAGGCCCCATCCGATCCTGCCTCGCTTCTGTCACCCTGCTGTGTGTAGCTGTGCCTATCCGTCTACTCCTGCCTCCCCTGCATGAGTGGGCAGCCGTCCCATTGTCATAACTGGAATGGGTTGCGGTTGAAAGCGTTCGCCGACGAGGGCGAGGCCCGCGCCAGGCTTCGGGGGATGGGCATTGCCGCATGACACCCTTGCCGACCTTCGATGAAATCTTCGCTGTGTTGTCTGCCGCTGCCGTCGGAGATGCTGCGGCGCGAGTGGCCGTGCCCGATACCCCGCAGCTCGACGACTTGGCCACACGGTTTGCTATCGCACTCAACCTCCTACTCGCCAACCTTCAGTTCCGCGCTGCCGAGCTCGAAGCCGCACACAAGCTCGCCCAAATCGAACTCCAGCGCCTGGTGACAGAGCGGACCGAGCAACTCCGCCAGTCCGAAGAAAAATTCGCTAAAGCATTTCGCGCCAGCCCTGCGGCGATTTCGATTGCCACACTGCCGGACGGTCGCTGGATTGAGATCAATGAAGCTCTCGCAAAAATGACCGGCTATCGCACCGAGGAGTTGATTGGTCAGACCTCCAGCGAACTGGGGCTGGTTGACGCTGTCGCGCGGGCGAAGATCTTGGAGGCAATCCGCGAACACGGTTCTGTTCGCAATGTTGAAATCCAGATGCACACCAAATCGAAACAAATCGTCGAGGTGCTGGTATCTGTCGAGCAAATCGAGTTACATGGTCAGGCGTGTGTGTTGACCATTCAGTATGACATTACCGAGCTCAAGCACGCCGAGCGAGAGGTTCGGCGTCTGAACGCTGATTTGGAACAGCGCCAGGTTGCGCTCGAAGCAGCTAACAAGGAACTTGAAGCCTTCAGCTACTCGGTTGCCCACGACCTGCGCGCGCCGCTGCGGAGGATTGACGGGTTTAGCCAGATGTTCCTGGAGGACTACGCCGACAAGGTGAATGCAGAAGGCAGGCAGTACCTTGACCACGTTCGCGAGTCGGCGCACGAGATGGCCCGCCTTATCGATGACCTACTGATGCTTTCACGTGTGACGCGAAGCGAGCTCCGCCGCGAAGGCGTGGACTTGACTGCGCTGGCCAGGTCTGTGCTGGCAGGCCTTCAACAGAATGAGCCTGAGCGGAAGGTGGAGCTGATCATTTCTGATGGGCTGATCGCGAACGGGGATGCACGCCTTCTGGGAGTTGTACTCCAGAACCTGCTCGGCAACGCCTGGAAGTTCACCGGCAAGTGCCCGATGGCGCGCATTGAGGTCGGTGCCCGACAGGAAGAGGTCTCGCCACCGTATAGCGCATCATCCTGCGGCACGCTGGGCGAGTGTGGGCCGGGGGAGAGGTCGGTCGCGGGGCGACCTTCTCCTTCACACTCAATGAGCAGGCCCAATGATCATAGTGCGACGGCCAGCCCGCTACCCAACATGTCGAACGCGCAGGCCGAGTATTGTGAAATGCGGAACTCCTGCGGGTACGGTACAATAGGCACACTCGGTGCACACGCGGGACAATGAGAGTTAGCTCGCCTGACTGGTCGGATGGAGATGACAATGCTTCAGAGTCGTGTCGCGCGCGACGGCGAAGAGTTCGCGGTTCGCTCTAATGGGGGCGATTGGTTGATCGCTTGGCACTCTCCGATCGCGATTCCACAGGGTAAGGCCCATGGAGCCAATGGTTTCTGCGTGACCGCCGACGATGGCATCGTGCTGATCAGCGACGATGGTGGGCGATGGGGCTGGCCAGGGGGTCGTCCCGAGGGTGATGAGTCTTGGGAGCAGACTCTCCGCCGAGAGATCTTGGAGGAGACGTGTGCCATCGTGGGCGCGGCGCGGCTGCTCGGCTTCTGCCGTGCCGTGTGTCTGACGGGTCCGGAGGAAGGTCTCGTGCTGGTGCGCTCTGTGTGGCGGGCAGAAGTCGAGTTGATGCCGTGGGAACCCCGTTTCGAGATTGCACATCGTCGGGTCGTGGCGGCGACTGAGCTGCTGTCGCACCTGTGGATGGAAGAGGGATTCGAGCCGATCTACCATCGGGCGCTGGCTGAGGCAGGGTTAATGTAGAGATGCGCTGTTACCACATTCAGAGGAAGGGCAGGAAAATATCGAAAAACCAAAATAACCGCTCTCCATAGCGGGCGATCTTCGTGAAGTACCCACAGTATGATGGCCGACCGTCTCATAGCTTTGAGATATCTCAGCTAAAGCAGCCGCTTCAGCCCCTCCACTAGCCGGTTGACGTCATTCGGGCCGTTATAGCACTGAATCGACACGCGGACATAATGCCCGCGACCCCAGCCGACCATCGGCACCTCGATTTGGTACTCATCCCACAGCCGTTCCTTGAGCACTTTCAGGTCACACGGCGGCAGCGGAATCGTGCGCATCTGAACGAACGTGTCAGGTGCGCTAATCGGCGCGAGGCCGGTCAGTTCACTAATGCGCCGCTCGGCCTCAAGTAGAAGTTCGTGGCAGGCGGCGCGCACTTGTGGCCAGTTGCGCGCTGACATGAAGTCGAGCGCCGCCGGGACGCTGAGATACGCGGCCGGGTCGTGGGTGCCACGCCACTCAAAGTAGTCGATGAACGGCGAGGAGCCGGGCGTCTCGCTCTCCCAGCCCCAGCTGACGATCAGCGGCTGCAGCAGCGGTTGGCGCTCCGGCCGGGCATACAAGAAGCCGGCGCTCTTGGGCGCGTTCATCCATTTGTGACAATTGCCGGTATAGAAATCGGCGCCCAGCGCGTCGAGTGCCAAGTCGATCTGGCCGGGCGCGTGCGCCCCGTCGATCACCGTTAGGATGCCGACCTCACGCGCGCGCCGGCAGATCTCCTCGATCGGCAAGATCAGCGCGGTGGGTGAGGTGATGTGACTCATAAAGATCGCCCGCGTGCGCTCCGTCACGCCGGCCCAGAGCTGTTCGACAAACGAGTCGGCGTTTTCTAGTGGCAGCGCGATCGGCTGATTGATGTAGGTTGCGCCGCGCTGCCGGCACACGAACCGCCAGGCCCGATCGGCCGCGCCATACTCGTGGTTGGTCGCCAGCACCTGATCGCCCGGCTGCAGCTCAAGCGAGCGTGCGACGATATTGACGCCATAGGTTGCGTTTGGTACGTACACGAGATGGTCGGCGTGCGTGCCGAGGTAGGCGGCCAACCGCGCGCGGGCATCGGCCAGCAGTTCGTTGATGCGCCGGCCTAGAAATTCGACTGGTTGCTCTTCCAGCTTGCGCTGCCAGTTTTGGTAGGTGTTGAAAACCGGGCGGGGGCAGGCGCCGAAGCTGCCATGGTTCAGGAAGGTCATGCCGGGACGTAGCAAGAACTGATCGGCGTCGATTGGCAAGCGCGTGGCGGATGATATAGGCATACAGTGCAACTCCAGCTTGAAGACGGTACCACTCTATTGTACAATCGTTTTATGGCTCCGCCTCGCCGGTGCGCACAACGGGGCGCGACACCGGCGCGCGCCGCCCAATGGCGACCGCCGCAACCACTACCAGTGCGATTGCGATCGTCCCGGGCGTGACCTGCTCGTGCAGCAGCAGCGCCGCTGCGATCAACGTCAGGAAAGGCTGCAAGAGCTGAAGCTGGCTGATCCGCGCGACGCCGCCGAGCGCCAGCCCGCGATACCATGCGAAGAAGCCCAGAAACTGGCTCACGACCGCGACATACAGGAACCCCAGCCAGGCGGTGGGCGGGGCAGCGAGTCCATGCTGCCAGATCGCCAGCCCAACCGGAATGCTGAGCAGCGGCGCGGCAAGCACTAGCGCCCAGCTAATCACCTGCCAGCTCCCCAGCGTGCGTGCCAACTGGGCACCCTCGGCATAGCCGAACGCCCCGGCGACCACCGCACCGAGCAGCGCCAGATCGGCAGCATGCAAGCCCCCGGCGCCACTGTATAGCGCAAACCCGATCACGGCCGCGCTGCCGGCCAGGCCAGCCAGCCAGAACAGCCACGAGGGCCGCTCGCCGCCGCGGAACGTCGCGACACAGGCGGTCGCCAGCGGCAGCAGGCCGATCACAATCGCTCCGTGTGCCGACGGCACCTGGCGCAGCGCCCAAGCCGACAGAAATGGGAAGCCGAAGATGACGCCCGCCACCACGAAAGTCAGACGGCGCAATTCCGTGCGCGTAGGCCAGCGCTGGCGCGTGGCGCCCAGCAGCAGCGCAGCGAGCAATGCTGCTACCAGCGCGCGCCCAAGGCCCACCACGCTTGGGTCGAGATATGCTACCGCGACGCGCGTTGCCGGGAACGTCAAGCTAAAACTCAACACGCCCAGCAATCCGTACCAAAGCCCGGCGGCATCGGCATGCGAGCGCTGATGTCGCGGCTCTTGTCGCATTACTTTGTCCTCTCAAGTCACCAGTTTCATTCGGGCCGAAAAGTCATTATCGGTCATGCCAGTATGCGTGTCGAGTGACAAGTGTATGCATGTGAGGGCGACAATTCAGCGTAGGCAATCGGTTATAGGCTTGCTGATGCCCGATTGCCTATCGCCCGTGACCTATAACCCGGATTGGAGATGCACTAGAACGCCGGTCAAGTATGGCGGATTCGCTCACGCAAAGCCGCCGGGTGCCCACACCGGGTACCCTTTGGGTGAAAGAACAGAGAATGGCTTCTAAATGCCTTGTTCTCTGTTCTCTGTTCTTTGTTCTCGCAGCCTGCAACCTTTCGCACGCGGGGTCGTCAAATCGGCAGAACCGAACAACGAGCGAGCGCAACTGTGCGAGGCTCGATCTGGATAACATAAGGAAGTACTACGATGAATACGCAGTTTACCCGCAGCAAGAACGACAAGATGATCGCCGGCGTGTGTGGTGGCCTGGCGCGCTATTTCAATATCGACCCGGCGATCGTTCGGCTGCTGTTCGTCCTGGCGGTCGTGCTGGGCGGCGCGAGCCCGCTGATCTACCTGGTGCTGTGGATTGTGATGCCTGAAGAGCAGACCACCTACGCTGCGCCCGCGGCGCTGCCCGATCATCCCCGCCCGGTCGAGCAGTGGAAATTCGACCCGTACACCGGCGAGCCGGTTCGCAAATAGTACCGCATTTTCAGTCATCAGTACGCCGCTGGAGTGATACGCTCCGGCGGCGTTTTTGATAGGATCTTGTCGTATTTGGTTTTCTGAGGCGCTTCGAGCCTATGGGTAGCGCCCCGCGCAATCGTGGTCGGGTTCATGCTGTCGCCAGCTGGTTCGCCTTTGGTGGCCGTCCCTGCCGTTTCGCTGGCACCCAGGGTGGCGGTGGCACTTGATCGGCCAGCAATTCGTACTTGGTCCATCGATGCTCGCTCAAGCCGGCTGCCATTGCTGGCCTGCGCTGGTCCCATTTCAACGCTGCGCCGGTAGCAGCGCG
>WNFZ01002903.1_pt1 | contig 17169 bp, 19 predicted proteins | sample 5400081 | NCBI WGS metagenome assembly WNFZ01 (sample SAMN13153365, study PRJNA577476) | soil metagenome | isolation source: 80 cm soil or saprolite under grassland replicate 1 | place: USA:California | collected 2016-06-15 | reverse complement strand
ACGGACTCGAAGGGCAACACCTGCGTAGGATCGCTGGCGGGAAGCACGTCTTCAGCAGTGGTTGCGGAGTTGCTGGGAAGCGGAACATATGAGATCAAACCGGAGCAGCAGGTAGTGTTCCGTCAAGGGCGGCTTGATTCGGTAGAGGCACCGGTTGCCTCCTGCGGATGTCCGCCAGCATCGGAGCCGGTGCTCCGCGCGTCAGCTGAAGATGCGCAAGCGATTCCCGAAGACAAGGCCGGAGGAAAACTAACGCTGGGAAATTCGTCGAGCGGAGGGCCCACAGCGGCTCCTCCCAGCGCGTCGCCCCTACCCAGTTCCAGCCAAGACACGCCCTCGGCGGACTCGGCAAAGCCGCAGGTGGAGTCTCCTCTCGTCTTCAGTGGAGCGGAATTAGCCAAGGCCAGGCAGCGCAACTCGACTGCAGCGAGAATTCCGCCCGCACCAACAGCCGAAGCGGCACGGCTGCCACTTGCTATCCGACCGCAGGATCCCATTCCCGCCACCGTGGTACTTCCACCCGCACCTGACCCGAAGGTCAAGAAAGGCCTTTTTGGGAAGGTGAAAGGATTCTTCGGCGCTATCTTTCACTGAGCTTCGCCGGCACTGAGTTTCGCCGGAAAGGGCCTAGCCCCTCCGAATGCCGCGGGCCAGCGGCTTCACACGATCGCGCAAGTCTTCCGCGAAATCAGATCCGCGTTCCATAGCGTCTTCGGCGAAATCGCGCGCTGACTCCTTCCAGTCTTCGAAGGTGCCGCGGGCGCTGTCATAACCGCGGCGCAGGTCGCGACGCATCTGGCGGCCGGTCTTGGGCGCAAGTAACATTCCGACTACGGCGCCAGCGCCTAGTCCAATCAATAGGAAGGTGATGGCGGTCCCTACTCTGCTGCCTCTTTCCGATTCATATCTGCCTTCGCGCATGAGCACACCTCGCATGGGTATTGTAAGGCTTGGATTCGTGCATGGGTATTTAAGCTGTCTAGTGATTTCGGATTCACTGTCCCAATTATGGCACGGGTTCCCAAAACGCCGTAAGCCGTATAAAATATTGATTCCAAGCCAATAGCGGTTACAGCGGCTTTCAGTCTACCTGCTGATTCGCTCCGCTAGGCACGCCGCAAATCCTAGAAGGAGAGCATTTCCACACATGGCAATTCCAGCGACCCAGCTTCGTCCGGGGATGATCATTAAGCATAACAACGACCTGCACTCGGTCTTCAGCGTCGAGCACCGCACACCCGGCAACTTGCGAGCCTTCATTCAGGCCAAGCTGCGGAACCTGCGCACCGGCGCCATGTTTGAGCACCGCTTCCGCTCGCCCGATCCGATCGATAAGGTCAATGTGGATGAAGTTGAAATGGAATTTCTGTACAGCGACGGCGACAACTATTACTTCATGGACACCTCGAACTACGAGCAGACACATCTCACGCGCGACATCCTTGGCGACGCGGTGGAATACCTCACGCCGAACCTTCCGATCAGGGTCGAGTTCTTCGATGGGAAGGCGGTAGGAATCGAACTGCCACAAACGGTGGAACTCACAGTGATAGAAACGGAGCCGGGGTTGAAAAGCGCCACCGCGTCGAGCGTGACCAAGCCCGCAAAGACCGAGACCGGACTTGTGGTACAGGTGCCGCCGTTCATCAATGAAGGGGAAAAGATAAAGGTCGATACGGCGGAAGGCGTATATCTTTCGAGAGCATAGGGCGGCCCGGAACTTTGCATGCGTTGGCTTTGCGCCATCTTGCTTGCGTCGCTAAGTTCGCTCTTGGCATCGGCGCAAGGTGAAATCCGTGTACCGCATGGAAGGCCAGTTCTGCTCGACGGCACGGCTGAACCGGGCGAGTGGACTGACGCAAATGCAACCGCACTGTCTGGCGGAATACGCTTCTACGTGAAGCAGTCGGAACAGTATCTCTGGCTCGCGATCGAGCTTCCTGCGGGAAATGATGGGGCGATAGATCTCTACATCTCTCCTTCGCTGAGTGAGATTTACGATTTACACGCATCCGCGAAGTTGGGCGAACGAAAGCTCAGCAACGGCAAGTGGGCCGAGTGGGAATGGTGGAACAACCGGAGTTGGGTCGCGAACACGTCGAGGGTAGATTCGTTCGAGAAGGCGAGTTTCCTGCCTACTAACGTGCGAGAGTATCAGATTAGGATCGACAAGTTTGCTGAGCGCAAGTGGAAAGTGATGTTTGAGTTGCTGACACCGGCGAAGCCAGAGTGGAAGACGACGGCTTATCCTGAACATGCGAGCAACTCGAATACGAAGAACTGGTGGACTCTCAATCTGGAGGGACAGTGACCGAGAGAGCCCGAGAGACTTCTGAACGTGCCGTTGCCGCCCGTCGTTTTATCGTTCGCGGCCGCGTGCAGGGTGTAGGCTTTCGCTGGTATGTGGAACGCGAGGCGCACATGCTGCGAATTGCCGGTTGGGTACGCAACAACCACGACGGCAGCGTGGAAGTGCTGGCGATGGGCACACGGGACCAGCTGCTCGGATTACGTTCGCGTCTGCGGGAAGGCCCGCGGGCGGCACGCGTCGATGATGTGCAGGAACTTGAAGCAACGGCAATTCCCGGGCTGAACACATTTCGAATTGAAGGAGCGTGGTGATGACGGATACGGTGTCGCCAAAGGCGGGGACGAATTGCGAGCACCTGAAGAAGTTGATTCGAGAGGTTCCTGACTTCCCCAAAAAGGGCATCCTGTTTTACGACATCACTACTCTGCTGAAGGACAAGCTCGGGTTCGCGACGCTGATCGATGCTCTCTCGGAACACTACCTCGGCAAGAATATCGACTTGGTGCTGGGGATGGAGGCGCGCGGATTTATCTTCGGCCCGGCGGTCGCGTATCGCCTGAACGCAGGGTTCGTGCCTGTACGGAAGCCGGGAAAGCTCCCCGCCGCAACGCAGAAGTACGACTATTCTCTCGAGTACGGCACCAACACGCTTGAGATTCACAAAGACGCCATTCAAAAAGGACAGCGCGTCATCATTGTGGATGACCTGCTCGCCACTGGCGGCACGGCCGAAGCTACAGCAAAGCTGGCGGAATCGCTGGGAGCCGAAATTGCCGGATTGGGATTCGTGGTCGAGCTGGACTTCCTGAATCCACGGGCAAAGCTCAAAGGCTACGACATCTTCTCTTTGCTGCACTATGACAAGTAGGCCGTTACGAACTCCGGTGATTCCTTCCTTCCCGTGAGGTCGTCGCTTTAAAACCTTCTACTATCCATGCCTCGTCACCGCGAGAGACAGATAACCCTGTAAACTGTGGCCGAACAATGCGGCGCACCTCAGCCATCGTCGGCTCTTTGGTTTTTCTTGTCATCGCTCCAGGTTTTGTTGCAGGAGTGGTGCCGTGGTGGATTACAGGTTGGGTGTTGCGTCCGCCATTCCTGCGGTTCGCACTGTTTCGGTTTGTGGGTGTCGCCCTGATTGTCGCAGGTGCGCCGATAATCTTGGATTCATTCGCCCGCTTCACAATTCAGGGTCTGGGAACACCTGCGCCGGTATTGCCTACGAAGCACCTTGTTGTGACCGGCCTCTATCGTTATGTGCGCAACCCTATGTACGTTGGAGTAGCGGCTGTAATTCTTGGGCAGGGCCTGCTGTTCGGCAGTGTGCGTTTGCTGGCCTACGGGGCGGCGGTTTGGTTGGCATTTTTCCTATTCGTATTGCTGTACGAGGAGCCGAAATTGCGACACACCTTCGGCCAGGAATACGACATCTTCTGTCAGAATGTTGCTCGATGGATTCCCAGGACACATCCGTGGCATAAGTAGATTTTTCCGAATGCGTCTTGCGATTTGCGTTTCCGAGTGGCGCATCGACTCGGAAACGCAGGGCGGTGAAAACACGCGCCTAGTTCGTAGCCAGGCGCCGGCACATCTCTACTTCCCGGTGCAGCAGAGCGATGTTGAGCTCTTCAACGAGTTGCATCAACTTCTCCGGGTCTTGCTCCTGGCTGGCTGCTTCGGAAAGAGCACGCCAATCCTGGTCCTTGGCTTGCATCATCCACCTCCGCGTCAAACTTGTCTAAAGGAGTTGCATGCACTGTGCCAAAGCGGAGCAGGGGTTTGTTTTCAGTGACTTGCTGCGAGAGTAGCAGGAGTTGCCCACAAATTCAGGTAAGAATTTCCAGGTCAGAGCACCCGGTTATTTGCGGCCAAGGAAGCGAATGCGAGCGATGAATGCGCGGCGATCGAAATTGCTGAGGGTGAGGAACTGCTGAGAGTTGACGTTGTTGTTCACGGTGTATGCATTCTGGCGGTTCGTGAGATTGTCAAAACCACCGCGTATCGCCCAGTTCGCGCCCAGTGCACGGAATCGTTTCTCCAGGTGCAGGTTGAAGGTGAGATACATCGGAAAGTGATTCGCGCCCGGAGGCCTCACAATGTGCTGCTGATCGTTCACGGAGGCGAAGGGAAATCCGGAGCGCATCTCGAAGGAATAGCCTGTATCAAAGCCGTGCACCAGAGGGAACCAACCCCAGGAGATAAAACGGTTCGGTGCGTCCCATGGGAACGGACCCGCGACTTGCGGATTGAAGGCCCCGGCATCAATCGAGTAGTCAAGGACCTGATTCGACCGTGAACTCGATCGCACATAGGAGCCAGTAAGCGTGTAGCGCTTGCGGAAGGTTCGACGCAAGTCGATCTTGAATGCATAGTAAGGCTCTTCACGTGTGTTCAGCAGAGAGAAGACGTTCACGTTCGCCGCGGGCACCGTGTTGTAAACGAAATCGTGGATTCCCGTTCGACGCAGAAACTCCGTTTTCAAGAAGACATCTGCGGGAAGCTTCTGCTCGAGAGCAACGCTCCAGTTCACAAAACGCGGCGCAAGCAACCGGGCGCGGTCAGCGGTGAAACTGGTAAGCGTGGAGGCAGTCTGTATTCCCGATGAGTCGAAAAAATAGTCCTGCCGGGAGCCAGCCAGCGGCTCGGCAATCAGCGACAGGATGGTCGATCCATAGGTAACGCCAATCCCGGCCGAAAGTTTGGTGTTGCCGGAGTCATTCAACACATAGGCGCCCGCCAATCGCGGCGAGAACACCGGACGCCGAACAATCTCATCCCAGTCGAACCGCATGCCGGGTTCAATCAGAACACGCGTTGCTGGCGACCAGCGGTCCTGAATGTAAGCTGAGGCCTCAGTGTTGTAGATGGTTGAGGCCGGACTGTTGATGAAAACCGAATAGAGTGCGCACGGCGAAGGTGTTTGTAGGCAGGTTGTGCCTGGCGTCAGGATCTGACCTTCTCGCAACGACGAGAGCGGCGTTCTCTCAAATACTTGATCGTAGGAGAGGCGATCCGCATCGATTCCGGCCATCAAGTCGTGACGGCCATGCCAATTCTTCGCGGTGAAGTAGTTCACAAGACCCTGAGTTCGCCGGGCGATTGTGTGCGCGCGCAGGTAGTAATTGCCAGTCGATCCCTCTGGAGTGAGCGCATAGGGCGCGGAGCCATCCGGCTTTTGGCTCAGGCCATACTGGCTGAATCCGATGCCGAACTCCAGCAGCGATTCGGCAGAGATCGCGTGCTGCTCTTTCAGAGAGGCGAAGTATAAATTCTCGTCATCGATGGGTCGTGTGGTAGCGGGCGCAAGCGTGGAGATCCCCTGATGCTCGTCGTGTAACCGATTCACCAGGAAGCTTGCAGTGAAAATGTCCTGCGAAGTCACATTCGTCTGAATCTTTGCCAGGTTGCTGAATCGCCAGAGCGTATCTATGTTCTCGCCGGACGGTAATCCAACAATGACGACGTTGTCGTATTCGCCGTCAACTCCATTGAAAAACCATGCCTTCCCCTTTTTGATGGGCCCCGAAAATGTGACTCGCGGATTCACTTTGTCGAGCATCCACCCTACCCCCTTCTTGTGCTGGACTGAGGGGATGAAGTTTGTGGCAGCAAAGCGGAAGTGATCGTCGCCAATCCCGGTATTCAGGGCAAGAATACCGGCGGGGCCTTTGCCGTAGCGTGCGGGGATGCGACTGGTATCCGCATCCACACTCCGGATCGCGTCGGTGCTCACGCGTGCCAGCAATTGTCCATTTGCGGGCTGCGTCACATTGAAGTCGTCCAGGAGCGTCAGCGTCTGGTAGGTTTCGCCACCTGCGACATGCGGTTGAGCAGACTGGTCCAGCAGAACTCCAGGAATGTAGTTCAGGACGTAGCGATAGTCCCGCGTAGTCGGGTACGGAATGTTGATAATGTCGAGTCCGCTGAGTTGTTCATGGGACGATACCTTTTCCGGATCTATCGCGGGTGGCGACTCGACAACGTTCACCGTCTCGCGGACTTCCTGTTCATGTTGAAGGACAACGTCCACGTCGCCTCGTGCCTGAACCGCGGTCTGTAACACAAGATAGTAAGTTTCTTTCTCGACTCGGAGCTGCCACGGCCCCTCGCCAAGGTTGGCGAATTCGCATCGGCCTGCGATATCGCTATAGCAGCGCAGAGTACTCTGGGGGCCTTGTAGAGAGACGCGCGCAGCCGGAACCGCGACACCGTTTTCATCCGTTACGGCAATATTCAGTGCGGTCTGGGGGCTGGGCAGGCGAGGTGCAGAAACCTGAGCCGCCGCGGAAAATGCGAGCACTTGCAGCAGAGCAATACGGGCAACAGCGTTCTTCACCGGCGGACTCGAGAATGGATTTCGAGAGTGATTCGATACTGTAGGCACAATTGTGCTTGCATCCACATTAGACTGCGTTTGCTACATCGGGCGGTTGCCCTTTACTCTACTGGTGCAGTGGCATTGAGCTAAAGCCGCCCCAAACGTGACAATCCTATATGGCCCTCCTCCTGACTGGTTGCCATGATGGCTAAGCAGTCCGGCCCAACCCCGTCACGGCGCTATCCTCGTTTCCCGATGGATGTGCGCGTTTCCGCGAAAGTGTTCCGAACGGATGCGCCGATTGAACTGTGGGGACGCTCCATCGAGTTCGGCCAAGACGGCATTGGAGTTACGCTGACGGGCGAACTCGAGGCGGGCGAGGTTGCTACGCTCGAACTTACATTGCCTGCCAGCAGCATCCCGCTCAAGCTCCGCGCGCTGGTACGTTACCGCGATGGCCTGCGGCACGGATTCGAGTTTCTGGCACGAGATGAAATCCAACGGGAAGTGATCCGCCGCGCCTGCGAGGTACTTTCCGCCGGACGGTGACTTCGAACTCTGCTTTCTCGTTCCCTGCCTGCTCCGCGTAACTTTTTACATCGCGGATGAATCTCACAATCTAGAATAGTTCCTGCCGCGTACAGCTATTTGGAGACTGCCGTTATGTTGATCAAACAAGCAGATGACATTCGTTCCTCGGAAATCACGTCCAAGTCACTGTACTTGAACCGCCGGAAGTTCCTGGCAGCTATGGGCATAGCGGGGGCAACGGCTGCGAGTGGAGGTGCTTTGCTGGAGTTGGCAGGACCCTCTTTGCCTGCCTACGCGGGTGAGAAGATCGCGAATCTGCAAAATAGTCCCTTTTCAACGACGGAAAAGGTCACCCCGGAACAAACCGTCACTCATTACAACAACTACTACGAATTCTCGACCGAAAAAGAGGAACCGGCACAGCTGGCACAAAAATTCAGGACGCGCCCGTGGACCGTGACGATTGATGGTGACGTCACGAAGAAGCAAAAGTGGGATATCGACACGATTCTGAAGTTCGCTCCGCCGGAAGAACGCATTTATCGCCACCGCTGCGTGGAAGGATGGTCCATCGTCGTGCCTTGGGTGGGTTTTTCGCTGAGCGAAATAATCAAGCGCGCGCAACCCCTGGGAAAGGCCAAGTTTGTGGAATTTACCACAGCTAACGACGCCAGCCAGATGCCCGGACTGATGCGAAACGTTCTCGACTGGCCCTATGTCGAAGGACTGCGAATGGACGAGGCCATGCACCCGTTGGCGCTGCTTTGCTTCGGCATGTACGGTGAAAACTTGCCCAACCAGGATGGCGCGCCCATCCGTTTAGTTGTGCCATGGAAATACGGTTTCAAAAGCGCCAAGGCGATTGTGCGCATTCGCTTTACCAGCAATCAGCCGATGAACACCTGGAACCGGTCGGCACCGAGCGAGTACGGCTTCTATTCGAATGTAAACCCGAATGTGGATCATCCGCGGTGGAGCCAGAAAACCGAGCGACGGCTAGGCGAGTTCTCGAAACGCCCCACCCTGATGTTCAACGGATATGATCAAGTGACGAGCCTGTATTCAGGGATGGATTTGAAAAAGAACTATTAAGAACAGTTGCCAGTGTTCAGTTGTCAGTGGTTCGTCAGCGAGCAGTTCGCGGTAAGACCTGTGCGTCTAAACTGGTAACTGAGAACTGACAACTGGCAACCGTTTTAAGGAAACGCACGATGAAATTCTTAGTGCTGTGGCATTTCGACGTTGGGCGTCTGTCACCGGAGGTAATTCGCGCGATCACGCAGCAGCCGGAATACGGCACGCGACTGGAAAAAGAGGGCAAGCTGGAATGCCGCTATCACGTTGTCGGCAGCCATGGTGGCGCTTGGATTTACAAGGTCGAATCCAATGAGGAACTGGACCGGCTGCTGGCAGCCTCCCCGGTTTACAACTATGCGAGCTACCAGGTACTGCCACTCGCGGAAATGCAATATCCGGAAACTGTGGTGAGTAAAACATAGTTGTCAGTTGCCAGTTGTCAGTTGCCGGAGGATGAACCCCCTGGCTTGCGATTGAGAGCTTTCGAGTGGTGTGCCCTAACCGAAAACTGACCACTGACAACTGCCGACTGACAACTGTCTTTCTATGATTCGATACCTCAAAGTCGCTGTTTTTCTCGTTGCACTGGTTCCACTGGCGCTTCTGCTGTGGGGATTCTTCGGCAGAACGCCAACCGATATGACTACATGGGGGGCGGGTCTCGGCGCCAACCCCATCGAAAATATCACTCACACCACTGGTGACTGGACGCTGCGCTTCCTGCTCATCACTCTGGCCATAACGCCTTCGCGGAAGCTGCTGGGCATTCCTTCTCTGATCAAGTTCCGGCGCATGCTGGGGCTGTTCGCCTTTTTCTATGCCTGTTTGCATTTCCTGACCTACATCTGGCTGGACAAATTTTTCAATCTTCATGAAATGCTCGCTGACATTGCGAAACGCAAGTTCATCACTATCGGCTTGACTGGTCTGGTTTTGCTGGTGCCGCTCGCCATCACCTCGACGACAGGATGGATCAGGCGCTTGGGCGGCAAGCGCTGGCAGGCAATTCACCGGCTCATTTATTTCAGCGCGATCGCGGGGGTGATTCACTACTTGTGGCTGGTGAAAGCTGATATTCGCAAGCCGATGGAGTACGGAGCTATTTTGGCAGTGCTGCTCCTGTACCGCGTTGCGGTTTGGGGGGCAACGACCATAAAGAAGCGCCCTCGGCTCGCTCCGATGCCAGCCCGTCCAGCCGTCGAATAGTAACCAGTTACTTTCCGCTCTACCTTTACTTTCTTTTACGATCTCGCAACAACTTTCCTGAGGCACGAGGGTTAAAATTCGGAGTAGATCTCCGTTTCCGTAGGAGGCACCCGCCGTGCGTTCACGAAATCTTTCCTTAGGTGTTGTGTTGCTGCTGTTGCTGCTGTTGCTGCTGTTGCTGCTGGTGGCGCCTGGCTGCGGCGGGGGAGGCAACCGGATCATCGTGCCCACTACGGGAAACTTTTCCAATGCGAGCTTAAACGGATCGTACGCTTACGAAATCCACGGCATTTTCTTGAACGCGGCACAGAATTTTCAGCCTTACCGCCAGGTGGGGGTCTTCACGGCAGACGGGAAAGGAAACGTTACAGGGGGGATGGACGACACGAGCCTGAGTTCCGGCGGAACGGCCGTCACAGGTACTTACAGCATCGGCGCCGATGGTAGCGGGATCCTAACACTCAATACCTCGCTAGGTACCGTTGAATTGAACCTGGTGATGTTGAACTCTTCGAAACTAGACCTGATGGAGACCGATTTGGGAGTCGGCGCCGCCGGAATCGCGGAGTTGCAGGATTCAACCGCAATCAATTCCTCTCCCAGCGGCAACTTCGTGTTCAAGTTGCATCAGGAAGTAAGCGCAGAGAGTGCGGGGCCATCCTCCGAAGTCGGCGCCGTATCGATTTCCGGCGGTTCTGGTTCCGGCAGTATGGATCAGAATCTGACAGGAACCTTCAGTTCGCCAAACCTGACCTGGACCGTTAACGCACCTAGCAGCTTCGGGCGCGGCACTGGGAGTTTTGTCAACACTACTACAAACTTCACAACTGACTTTATTTACTACATTGTCAGCAGTTCCAAGGCGGTCTTGCTAGTCAGCAATCTGGGGGCTGTCGGCTCCGGAAGCGCCGAACTGCAGACCGGCAATGTGGCCGCAGGATTCCAGGGCAGCTACGCTTTTGGAAGTCGCGGCGACGACGCCAATTTCAACTTCGGAATCTACGGCGGAGTTCAAACCGTGGGAGCGTTCTCTGCAGCATCAGGCTCCATTAGTGGTACCGAGGACGTAAACGAGGAGGGTAGCGTTTCATCAAACGTCAGCACGTCCGCCTGTTTCACTTCCGGCGCCAATGGCCGGATCGCCGTAACCACCGTCAGCGGTAGCACCTGTACGAGTACTCTTGCGCAGGCGTTCTGGATGGTGAGCCCATCGAGAGCGTTTTTCTTGAACGTCAGCACCAATTCCGCCGAGGATGGTACGGCGGATCTGCAGACAACGTCGAGCTTCGCGAATTCGAGTTTCACCGGACAGTCCGGAATGGTGATGGACGGAATGGATGTTGTTAATGTTAGCCCAGAGACTCGCTCGCGAATCGCTGTCGTGCAGTTCAATGGCTCTGGCAAGCTGACCCTGAACGAGAGTGTGAACTCTACATTCCAGGGATCCAGCACGCAATCGCTTGCGGGAACCTACTCGGCCTCCACCAACGGCCGCATTACGGGTTCGCTGGCTAACAGTACTGGGGCTCTGAATCTAGTGATGTACGCCGTCTCACCATCCCAAGCCTATGTCCTGCAGACAGACTCAGGAGCGTTCACGTCTGGTACGCTCCAACTACAACAGTGACGGTAGCAATGCTAGGAATGCTTGAGATAAAACTCGGCAAGTTCGAAATCCGCAGGGTTTGTGATTTTGATGTTGCGCGGAGATCCCATCACCACCGCAACCGCATGGCCCGAGCGTTCAACCAGCGAAGCCTCATCGGTCCCAGTAAAGCCATCGGCTGAAGCTTCGTCAAAAGCCTTTTTAAGTACCTCGTAGCGGAAGCCCTGCGGAGTCTGCGCCAACACGACCTGCTGGCGCGGAATCGTCGCCTTAATGATAGCGCCTGCCGCAGTGCGTTCCACCTGCTTTACGGTATCCACCGCCGGTATGCCCGCAATGGCCGCGCCGTAATGTTTTGCGGCCTCAATCACGCTGTGGATGATCTCGCCGGTGACAAAGGGCCTGACCGCATCGTGGACGAGAACCACGTCATCCGCGGCTGCGGATATCTGCGCCAAAGCGTTCGCAACTGATCCCTGGCGGTGCTCACCCCCCGCAACGAGTACAGGGTTTCGCGCATGGATCTCAGGGAAATCCCGGCGCAGGCGCTCACGAAACGGTTCCATCTCCGAAGGGCGCAAAGCGATGTAAATTGTCGAAACATCATGACTGTTCGCGAACCTAGCCAGCGTTCGAACCAGGACAGGCACTCCGTCCAGTTCCGTGAACTGCTTGGTAGCTGCTGGTTTAGGGGATTTCTCGCGCGGCACTGATGCCATGCGCGTGCCCAGTCCAGCCGCCGGAATGATGACGAATGCCTTCATGCGGGCGATCAGTATATACGAGTACCGCTTCCCCGCGTATTAGCCTGTACAACCGCATGTCCCTGCTCCGCAACAAACTTTCAGCACTGGCAAGTGAATTCGCCGGAGGACCGTGTGGAGCATCGTCGTTCGTGGATTTCACTGGTGGGATTCTGCCTGGGTGCCACCGTGGTTGCGGCACTCGCGTTCGCGATTATTGTTGCGGGCGCATCCGCCGCATTGGCAAGCCATCGCAGCGAGACCCAGAGTAGCGGCGATGCGCGAGATGCTACTCCAGTGAGCGCCTCACCGCAGCAAGGTACCACGTTCACTGGTATGATCACTGACTCGCATTGTGGTGCCCGCCATATGCGGAACTCGCACCAGAACGCTGCGGAATGCGCTCGGGAGTGCTTTCGCAGAGGCGCAAGTTACGTTCTTGTTGACGGAGAACAGCGTTATACGTTGATTGGGGGAGAAGCGAGCCTCGGCAAGCTGGCAGGCGAGCGCGCCAATGTCATAGGGACACGTCAGGGCGACGCGATCCTGGTGGATTCCGCGGCGGCTCTTTTTTAGCTGCTACTCGACCGGATGCTCCACGGTCACAGCGGCCTTCTTAGGCTCCACAATTACAGGAGCCACCACAGCTGCGACCGGTGGCCGGGGCTCGCTCCTGGCCCCCGAACGTTCATCCCATTTTCCAAAAATCATCTTTCCTGCTGTGGTCTGCAGAACCGACGTGACGGACACGTCGATGGTCTTGCCGATCATCTTGCGCGCATTGTCCACCACCACCATGGTTCCATCGTCCAGATAGGCGACTCCCTGGTTGTATTCTTTGCCTTCCTTGAGGATGAAAACCCGCATGATTTCGCCAGGCAGCACAATCGGCTTGAGCGCGTTCGCAAGTTCGTTGATGTTGAGGACCTCAACACCCTGGAGCTGCGCAACTTTATTGAGATTGAAGTCGTTGGTGATGATTTTGCCTTCGTAGAGTTTTGCGAGTTCGATCAGCTTGAGATCGACCTCTCGGACGCTGGGAAAGTCATCTTCGACGATCTGCACGGTGAGAGAGGCAACTTTTTGCAGGCGTTGCAGAATATCCAGCCCGCGGCGTCCCCGGTTGCGTTTCAGCGGGTCGGCAGAGTCGGCCACCAACTGCAACTCACGTAACACAAACTGCGGCGTGACGACGGTGCCATCGAGAAAGCCGGTTTCGGCAATGTCGGCAATTCGGCCGTCTATGATGACGCTGGTATCCAGAATTTTGTAGCTCTTCTTCAGCTGCTTCTCGCCACCAAATATCCCGCCTAGCGCCGCCAGGTTCAGCAGATCGCCCTTGTTCGCACCCACAACCAAGCCGACGTAGGCCATCAGCAGCATCACCATGATTTGGAGAAAGCTGCGCAGTGGACCTTCGGCAAAGCTGTTGTGGATCACCAGCGCGAAGAGGTACGCGCCGACGATGCCGAGAATGCTTCCGATGGCGGCACCGATTAGCCGCTTGAGGCTGATCAGACGAAGCCGCCACTCGAAAAGAATAATCGCAGCGCCGAGCAGAACGCCTATAACAGCGTTGAACTTGTCACTGGGCCCGAAAGGATGAAGGCGAAAACAAGTAATAGAAACAAAAACTACAAAAAATAAACGAACCAGAACTAAATCCACAGCAGGACCTCCCAGGACAGCCAATGACTTACAGCCGTCCTCGCCGGCCATGAAAATCCCCATGCTGACAGCCAGCTTTTATTAGGAGCCTCGTATAAGTATGAAGGGCTCCGTCCCCTCGGCACTTCCTCGAGAGGGCATTTTCAATTACCCGAAGAGTATATACCCCTAGCGCAAGCCAGTTGCCGTGCGGGGTCTCAAACCCAAGGCATGTTTGCATTTAGAAGAAGCCGAAAACAGGGTAGCCCATTGCTAAACTGAATTCATGAAAGCAGTGGTAATAACCCGTCATGGTGGACCGGAGGTGCTCGAAGTCCAAGACGTCCCCGTCCCCAAGCCCGGAGACCTAGAAGAGTTGATCCGCGTTAAGAGCGGCGGCGTGAACTTCGCCGACACCATGAGCACGATGGGCAGTTATCCCGGCATGCCGCAGCCGCCAGTTGTGGCTGGCCGCGAATTCTGCGGAGCGCGGGTCACCAACGGCGAGCCGGTAATGGGCTATGCGCAATGGGGTGCCTTCGCCGAGATCGCGGCTGCGCGCTCTGCTCTGTTGTGGCCGCTTCCGGCGGGGTGGAGTCCCCAAGAAGGAGCCGCCTTTCCGGTGAATTTCTTTACCGCATGTCTGGCCTACTGGAAAGCAGGGTTGCTGGATTTTTCTCCGGTTCACAAAACCCAAGAAGGATCGGGTAAGCCGCGTGCGCTGATCCACGCCGTAGCCGGCGGAGTTGGAACTGCCGCGGTGCAGATCGGCAAGCTGCTCGGAGTGGAGATGTACGGAACGTCGTCATCCGATGAAAAGCTGGATCGAGTCAAAGCCCTCGGTCTTCATCATGCAATCAACTACAAGCGCCAGGACTATGAAGAAGCAGTTCGCGACCTAACGCACGACGAGGGTGTTGACGTCGTCTTCGAGATGCTAGGTGGCGAGCACACTGCGAAGAGCGTTCGCTGCCTGCGCGACTTTGGCCGCGTCATCGGGTACGGGACCGCAACCGGCCAACGTGCCCAAATGGATGCAGGCATTCTGTACGCAAAGGGAGCCAGCGTACACGGGCTCTGGCTCACCTATCTTTCTGGTAAACGTGACCTTATGCAGCAGGCATGGAATCAGCTCTCGGAGTGGATTGCTCAAGGGCAGCTCCGCCCTGTGATCGGCGACGTGTTGCCGATGGAGAGGGCCGCTGACGCTTATCGATTGCTGCTGGAAAGAAAGAACTTCGGCAAGGTTGTGCTGAACATATCCTGACGCATCCGGGCGCGAGGCTACGCTCCTCCCGCCGGTACAGCACCTTCAGTACCGTAGATTGACGCCCCCTCCCGAGAGAACATAGCCAGACCGGCGTTTCACTCCCCTGCTTCGGTGTCATCGGCTGATTTCGCGGCAACCGGACACACGCATACAACGCCTCGGTGGAGCGGTCATGAGCGTCGATCACCTTTCCTACGAAGAAGAGCCGGTTTGTGGCGCCTGGCAGAAATTTCTGCAGGCTGTGCTCATCCTGTTCCTGGCAATCACGGTGTTGCTGCTTTTGCATTATCTCTTGCCCTCGAAAACAGGAAAGCTACAGGACCAAGTACGGACGTTAAGCGCGCAAGTTCACGAACTGCAGCAGGAACAGGAGATGCCAGCGGTGGTCTTGAACCGCTACCGCAATTCCATCTGCTACATCTTTGGAATTTATGAAGTCGGCTTTCCCGGGCAGAAGCCGCTCCAGCGCACCCGTATTTCCGGAACTGGATTTCTGGTGGCCGATGGCTTGATTGCCACCAATCGTCATGTTGCAGAGCCCTGGTATGGAGATGCTGACTCGGACGCGCTGATCGATCGCGGCGCCTCAGCAACTCTCGAGAAATTTGTGGCGTACTTTCCCGGATCAGCCCAACCCGTTGACCTTAAACCTGCAGTGCTCTCCTCCGATGGCGACTTGGCGATCGTGAGAGCCACCCACGGCACATCGGGATTGCAGCCTCTGCCGTTAGCTGGTGACAAGCCAAATCCAGGAGAACTGGTGGCTGTCGTTGGATATCCCATGGGTGTTCTGGGAATGATGGCGAAAGCGCCGACGCCCGTATATGCGCGGCTCGCGTATCGTCACGATGACCAGGGCACGGCCGGAGAACTAGCTGCCCTCTCGCTAATTCGCCCTTCGGCGACCTGCGGGCACCTGGGAGATGTGGTTGGTGACAAACTCATCTACGACGCACCCACGGCGCATGGCGCCAGCGGTGGTCCCGTGTTCAACTCGCGCGGGGAAGTGATCGGCGTGAACGCCGCGTACATCGACGGATTCTTAGGCGGAACGCTGGGCGTTTCGTCGCAATCCTTGGTTCCTTTGATCAAGGAAGCCCAGCGGCCAAAATTCTAATCAGAACAATCGACCTCGAAGGTCACGAAGTATCACGAAGGAAAACCTCCGAAATTGATTATTGAACTCGCACGGGCGAGGGTGCCCGTGTCTCCACGTTCTAGGATTTTCCTTCGTGTCCCTTCGTGTCCTTCGTGGTGAACGCTTTTGTCGCTCTTAGATGCAATAGAACTTCCCTGCGGTCCAGTGAGCCTCGCTCACGGTGAACAAAGCCACCAGCCTCCAGCCGATTCACCAGTTCGACAGCGCTGTGATGCTGGATCTGCAGCCGCTCGGCCAGTTCCGCAATCTTGGGACGAACCTCCGGTGGCAAACCCTTGATGGCGAGAAGAAGCTGGTGCTGACGTGGTTCCAATCCCGCGTCGCGCGCTGCTCGTTCGCTAAACCGCAAAAACCTGCGAATCTGGTGCCGGAGTTCGGACAGAGACTCATAGTCCCGCTGCGTTAGGTTGTTCTCCATGGTCGGAGATTATATCGTGTCCAGACCATTTTTTATATCGTGTCACGATCTATTAAGAATGTCAGCAGGAACTAGGATCCGCCGCCCGCACATTCGCAAATTGACGCGTATCCGTTTAGAATCCGTGGTTCCCGATTTTGAGTAGTGGAGGCAGCTAACGTGATTGCACGTTACACACGACCGGCACTAGGCCGCATTTGGGCTGAAGAAAACCGGTTTCGGGCGTGGCTCAAGGTCGAAATCGCGGCCACGGAGACACTCGCCGAAGCGGGCATTGTCCCCAAGGACGCGGCGGAGACGATTCGCGCCAAGGCCAACTTCAAACTGGAACGCATTCACGAAGTCGAAGCCGAGGTGCGGCATGACGTGATTGCGTTTACCACAGCGGTTGCCGAGTTTGTCGGGCCGGAATCGCGCTGGTTCCACTATGGCCTGACCTCCAACGACGTCGTGGACACAGCGCAAGCCCTATTGGTCAAGGAAGCGTCCGACATTATTCGTGCTGATCTGCAGCGGCTCTCGGACGTCCTGAAACGCCGGGCATGGGAATTCAAAGACACGCCGATGATTGGCCGCACGCACGGCATTCACGCCGAGCCGATCACCTTCGGCCTGAAGCTGGCTAATTGGTATTCCGAGGTGCAGCGCGACACTGCTCGGTTCGAGGACGCAGCCGAAGGCATGCGAATTGGCAAATTCTCCGGTGCTGTCGGTACCTTTGCGCATCTGAGCCCGGAACTGGAAGAGAAGATGTGTGCGCGGCTGGGCCTGAAAGCAGCGGCAATTTCCTCGCAGGTCATCCAGCGTGACCGCCACGCTCACTACCTGGCTACCCTGGCTGTGATCGCGTGCACCCTGGACAAGATTGCCACTGAGATTCGAC
>WNFZ01005979.1_pt1 | contig 17171 bp, 14 predicted proteins | sample 5400081 | NCBI WGS metagenome assembly WNFZ01 (sample SAMN13153365, study PRJNA577476) | soil metagenome | isolation source: 80 cm soil or saprolite under grassland replicate 1 | place: USA:California | collected 2016-06-15 | reverse complement strand
CCAGATACTCGACGGGCGCCTCGGGCCATAATCCCTGGCGCATTCTCAGCCAATCCGATTTGTCTGCATGGGTTGCGCGTCGAATCGTAAAGCTCATAGTCCTCCATCAATCAAAGACCCTAAGGTCTCGAGTCCTTAGGGTCTGATTGTAATCTACTCGCCGCGTTTGGCGAGGTTATGATCTAGCATCAGCACAGCGGTGCCACGCTCCTCGATCAGCTCGAGGTTGGCAACGATTTCGGCTGCGTTCTTTTCCTCCTCCACCTGTTCATTGATGAACCACTGAAGCATGACCTGCGCAGGATAATCCTTCTCTGCAAGTGCCAGTTCATAGAGCGCATTGATGGAGGCTGTGACTTTGGCCTCATGCTCAGCCACTTCCCTAAACAGTTCAAGGTTTGAGTTCCAGGTAGTTCCAGGCGCGTCGATGGATTTCAAAATCACCTGCCCCCCACGTTCGAGAACGAAATCATAAAACTTCATGGCGTGCTCGCGCTCTTCCGCTTCCTGAATGCGCATCCAGTGGGCGAATCCCGCCAGGTTTTTGTTCTCGAAGTAAGCTGCCATCGAGAGATAGAGATAGGACGAGAACAATTCTTTGTTGATCTGTTCGTTCATTGCATCTTGCATTGCTTTTCCAATCATGTGAGCCTCCTTGTGGTTTGATTATATTCGTTTTGTGAAACGCAGGAAAAGATAAATGGCGCCTATCGGAGCCAGGATCCATACCAGAATAATGATCGTTGCTCCGATGACGCCCACGCGTCGATCTACGCCGCGAGTGGCTGCCGTGGCCCGAGCTTCTTCCAGCATCTCAGGCGGGACAATCGAACAGCTAGATTCCGCCCGGCGTGATGATCAAGTCATCGAGATAGCCAAGAATGGGAATGAAATCGGGGATCAGGTCAATGGGGCTGAAGGTATGTGCAACGACAAAGAAAATGAGTGCTTTTGCATACCAGGGCATGCGTGGGTCACGTGCGGCCAGGTAGATTGCATACGCTTCTGTTTTCAGTGCGCGAGCCTTTAGTTTTTCCAGCATGAGGATTTCGAACGCTCATTCACCAAAAACAAAAAGTTCGTTAAGCGATTCGTGATAAAGGTTGTGGCGAATGGCATCTGCAAAGATCGAAGCGACGGATAATATTTTTAGTTTCGGATGTCTTTTCTCAGGTGGGATGTAGACTGTATCGGTCGTGACGATCTGACTGATCTGGGGGATGGCTGCCAGCCTTTCCAGGCCGCCGCGCGTGAAGACTCCGTGTGTGCAGATGACCAGCATCTCTTCGATTCCTTCATCGATCAGCATATTGCTCAACTCATGGATCGAACCACCTGTGGCGATCTCATCATCATAGATCAGCGCGCATTTGTGACCACGCACCTGGTTCCCAACCAGGCCTCGAATGACGACTTCTGAATCTGAGATGCGTTCCTTGTTCCCCGCGGCAATCGGCAGCCCTAAAACGCGTGCAAAACGCGCCGCAGACTTGGCCTGCCCCATATCTGGCGAAACCAGAATTGTGTTATTCAAATCACGTGTTTCAAGATATTCCTTGAGAACCAGCCAGCTGCTCAACGGGTCTGTGGGCAGACTGAAAAATCCATGGACTTGAGGGGAGTGGAAGATCATGCTCATCACATGCGTGGCTCCGGCGGTTTTCAACAGATCTGCCACGAGGCGCGCTGTAATGGAAATGCGCGGTGCGTCTTTTTTATCGGAGCGTGCAAAGGAATAGTAGGGAATGATCGCATGGACTTCGGACGCCGCGGCGCTGCGCGCAATATCGAGCATCATAAACAATTCCATCAGGTGATCGTTCACAGGTTGTGAAAGCGATTGCACGATATAAACCCGGCGATAGCGTATTGCCGCTAATGCAGGATTCGAACTCCCACTAAAAAAACGGACCTGGTCTGGTGGAATTAAAGCCTTGATCATACTGCCTCGCTTGAAAATCGTTTTTGTAACACTACATCCTTTCCCTCAATTATACAAGGAATAGAATTGCCACCCCGGCGATCGCCAGTACCGTCCCAAGAACGGCCTGCCAGCCAATCTTTTCCTTGAACACAAAATAACTGATTGGCAAAATAATCACGGGCGGCAGCGCCATAAGCGTGCTGGCTTAGCCTGTTGAAATGTCCCTGATAAAATCGTGATACGCCCGGCCTAACATCTCCTTTAGCAAACGCTCACGTTTTTGAATTTCATCTTTCGAGAAGCGAATACGATAGTGCTGATTTCTTGTATCATATTCCAATACATCTAAACCCGCCGAACCCAACATGATTTCAATTGCTTGAAAGCGATTCGGAATTCACCACAGCTCTCGGACGGCTAAGGGACGCTCAGAAAAATGATCGCTTTCAAACCGGAACGGAGGAAGATGCTTTTGTTAACTCACTGATGGTTACTTTGCTTCCTCTGGAAACAAAGGATCGCCATTATAAGTTTGACGATCAGTAACGGAAATAAGTATATGGAAGTCTCGATCATAAAAAATCCTTAACATGCTTTCCATAAGGATGTTTCATTAGAATATCAAATTGTTGAATGGCATGTTTTACGCGCTCCGGAGAAACAATAATTTCCTCAATTTTGTATTGATTCTGCAAGTCAGTATAGTAATGCATTAGTATTTTATTGTCGAATAAAAGGAAATCCCTACCCGGATTTACAAATTGAGGATTCATTATTATGACCTCTATCCCCGCCTCCTCTTGCTTCTGCAAAATATGAATATACTTCTTTGCCTCCTCATCACTAATAAGGAATATGCGCGTTATTTTTATTTTCCGTCTTAAAGCCTCCAGGTTTCTCTCAAAGTAATTCTTACCAAAAGGCGAGATCCAATAATCCATATCGTTTTTATGCATTACTTTGATATGATCTTTGGCATTTTCATACTCAATGGAGCCAAGTTCTTGTACTGAAGTACCCTCAAAGCGCAATGAACCGGATGCAAGTTCACTTGTTTTAATGCGACATTCCTGAATGCTGGCCTCAGCTACTCTGGAAAATACATCATAATCATAACTTTTTATGATTTGGTAGCTATCCCCTATCTCTTTGAGCGAGTCCCTTACAACTTCGTCTGCAAATATCTGCGACATCTCCATTGCCTCAATTAGAGTTTTTTCTGTCTTGGCTTGCCTTACAACGAGGTCGAATCCTAAAGTAACTAGCGTGGACAACAGGCCAATTGTGAGACCAGAGAGGGTGTCATTCCTGCTTATCACCATTATGACACCAATGCTAATGGAGAATAGAATTCCGCCGATCAGAAGTGGGTCTGCTAATCGAAGTGCTTTGGAAAACATACTGCCTCCTATGGCTCTGCCGTAATATAAGCTGTGGAGGTTAAGGTGGAATGGATATTGCTTTCATTTTGCCAAGCATCTGTGATCTATATATAGTTGTCTTACCCACCACTAAGTCTTCGGCTCAGACAGAGAGCCAAGTAAGATGCTCCTATGGCTACACAGGATTTTCATCTTGAGTACTGCTAAGAAACGGAGCATTCTCAAGGATTTCTGCAACGCTTGGATCTGGATGAAAGATTCCTAGCGCGCCTGGCCCGGGGATTGGATTCTTGAATCTTCTAGGGTTTCTAATCATCCATGCAAACAGGCCTTCTCGGAATGGGCCGTCTGAAAGATGCAATTCTCTCCATTGCTCCCAGAGTTCTGGGGTAAAAACAATAGTCGATGCCAAATTGATTGTGCCAACATACCCGCCTCGAAACACATCCTGCAAGCCCAGATCAAGAGCTTTGTAACCGGCTGGCACTTTGCCGGTATGGAGATAGAGTATTCCCCGATACGTGGTATCCCAACTTCTTACTTCTATTGTTTTTTTACCGCGCAGAATCAGTTCGGCCCATGGCTGGCGAATGCTGATCGCGGGAATGGATTCAACATTGCTCATTTTCATTTCTTAACTTCGAATGTGGACATGAATTCGCCAGCAAAACGAGAGAAGAGGTCTCGCAATTCTGTCAGCTGGTAGGCACCACGTGGTCTAATCGCGTCCTGCGCCTGGCTACCAAGTGCCAAGTAGAAATCATGCAAAGATTTACCCTTGGCCATTTGTACATCGTATAGCATAGCATAGAACTCTCGGAAGTTCCGTCCATGAATTAAATGATTCCTCGCAGCATTACTCCGAAGATCGCGCCAGGTTTTTAGTGGATGAGCAGTTTGTCTCATAATGCAAGGTACACAGAACCCACAAGGTAATCCATTTTTTTTGGTGTGTTCATTGAGCTTAAATCCTGCGTTCAAATGCCAGCAGCTTTGTGCACGCTTGGCCAGATTGTCCGCCTGCTTTTTTCCAATCTTCTTGACCATTGCATTGAACGCTTCACGTTTCGTCATTAGCTCAAACGGGTTGCTGATTTGCCAATCAGCCGTAAGAACTTCGGAAAAGATAATCTCACACAATCTATGCACATGATAGTGAGCATGCTTGGTAGAGCGGTCAGATAAAGAAGGTGGAATGCCACTCGCGAGGATACCATTCTCGAATTGCTGTATCTTGCTTGCACCATAGCTCCGGGCAGTGACTGCAGCAAGAGATAGGAACATAAAGCTTCGATATAAATAGTTGGTATGACGGCCGCCGAAACTGCCTGCACAGGTCGACCATTGAACCGGAGCTATCATTCCAAGCCCCGATGCGAGACCTCTCTGTAGTTCCTTTTGTTTTGAATAGTAAGACACCAACCGATTGCTGTCGTCGTTGAGCCCGGTTGCAGCCCCACAAAGGCTGTCAAGCCCACCCGAAAACAGGGATACCTTTTCCAGTTCGCCGGCCCCCCGCGAAATCACCAAAGGCATCTCATATCTTTTTAATTTTGAGAAGTGAAATTCCCAATGGGTCCACCCCATGAAAAGAAGAAGCTCTTGGAGTGCTGCCATAGCCTTTGGCGACCAGACGCTCGGGACACGCAAACCAATTTCCGCAGTTATGTTCACAGTTCTGTTTACATGCTGCTTGCCAGGAAGATTTCGCTCAATAAGGAATACCGATGCCGCAACATCCAGAAGATCGGCAGCAACCGCATCCAGGTCTTGTGGGCCAAGGCTTTCTACTTTGAATCGGGGAAATTGTTTAGCAGAAACTTGCACAGAAGATTGACTTCTATTAGTTGAGCTCTCTACAGTGAAATTCAGGCGTGTCGTGGTCATTTTGTCACCTCCGTTTTGAACCATTCCCAGTTATCTGAAATGTACTCTATCAATCCACTGTAATCAACCTTGCCCTTCCCAGATGTAGTATGCTCCACATAACTGGATATCACACCGTTGGTTCGTTTCTCAACTGATTCTTTGATTGCAAATACTGCATTGGGTCTTTCTATCTCCTTAAGATATATGGTACTCGCAAGTTGCGAGAGAAAATGTCCTGATCGATGTTGCCAAAACTCCGCATTCTCGCTCATCGCTTTGACTATATCTTTGCCGTTACCCGTCGCCATTAGCTCCAATTTCTTGCCAATTGCCAATTGCAGGAAGCTGTCGAGGAGGACCCGTGTCGTATTTATGCAACGAGGATCAATGTCTGCTGTGCTGAATCGGTTCATGATGGCATCAATTAGTGCAAAGTAGAACCCGGTATCCGTCATGTTCAAACGATACCGTTGTCCGATTCTGTCAGCGTTGTCCGAGCCCTTAAGTAGCTCCGCCAAGGCAAAGATCTCTTTGTACACCTGCTGGATGTGTTTATTGGAGAATGATTCATAGGCGTAAGTTGGTGCACGCGAGAATAATTCCTTGAACTTGGCGCCCACTCGTTTGTCAGTTTCAGACTGGCTAGTTTGCTCGGGAATCATTCTGCCTCGGCGTGAGGTGTAGGTTTTGCCGCTGCTACTACCTCCTCCACCCCCGCCGCCAGGACCATAACCTTCGCTCCCACCGCTACGACCATAACCTCCACTCCCTCCTCCTCCCCCGAGTCCGCTCCCACTTCCGCTCGATCCTCCGCTTGTCGTTCCCATTCTAGATTTCCTTTCCCCAAGCACTTTCTGGATTTGCCAATCCTGTTTTGATGGAATGATTCATCGCGTCTACAAACTCTGAACCCAAATTGCAAACCAGCCAAGGTCACAATAATTCTGTCGAGATCCGATCCTCTGCGTAGATTAAGATTAGCTCTGAGCAGAGACAGATTCTCGAGAAGATGCACTTTTGCGTTCTTGCTGTCACCTGTTTTCATCAAAGCCTTTGCGGCCCGTATATTTGAATTAATGAGTGTCCTTGATGCCCAACTGTGGCTCTTGTATGCCCTCAAATGATCCGCCAACAGATCCCATGTTTCCGTAACTGTATCCCATTGGCGACCTTCTTGATTGAAATCAAGCCAGAATAAACGATTCTTGGCAATTGCAGCCGTTAGTCCATCCTGGCTTTCTTCCGCAGAATCGATACAATGCTTTAGTAAGTCCCGTTCTTCGTTTGTCTGTCCCTTTTGACTTGCCAATTTTGCTAGTTGATACAGGGTTTGGGCAATTAGGTGCGAAGAGAAACGAATCTGCCCCTCATGGGTCAATGCTGATTGGAAATGGGATTCTGCCTCGAGCCGTCGTTCCTCTACATCCTTCTCCTCGATTGATAATATACACTCTCCAAGGTTTCGATGTGCCACGGCAAGCAAATGCCGAAAATTTGTATAAATGTCCGGGGGGAAATCGGTTTCGATTGTGTCGATGACAGCTTCATACTCATAAGCCGCCGCACTATATTTCCTTTCCTGCCAATGAATCAGCAAGGCGCGGTCGTTGCGGCAGTCTAATGCAAAGGCCGCAGCCTTGTTTCTATACCAATCTTCCAAGGAATTATCCTTCTGCATGTTCTCACAAATTTCTATACTTTGTTCGAGGAGACTTCTTGCTTTGTCGAGATCACCTGCGTTTTTGGCGAACGAGGCCAAAAGCTCCAATCTGTAGACAGCATCCAACGGATCTTGGGGTTCGAATTCAAGCCACAGTCTTGCCTTATCTTGATCACCTAATTGCAGATACGTATTGGCGATATCAAGCCACGTCGAATACGGAAGGCCATCCCTAAGCGCCAAGTAATTGGACATAGTTCTTATGATCGCCACTTGATGTCTTTGTGTTCGATAGATGTGAATCAAATCGCGGAGTTCATTCGCCGCTTCGTCAAGGTCTCCAAGTGCCTGCAACAGCGGAATCCGCAAATCTAACAAATATGGTTTTTGTTGTGGCATCATTCTATCTGTCAGATTGAGACAATCGATGTATGCTTGATCTAAAGCATCGCCACTCAAATCTGTTAGGATCATTTCCCGCGCTTCAGCGTGTATTACATGTCCTCCAAACGAGCTAATAAACAGGTCAGCGTACTCGCCTAGCAAATTCTCTGCCTGTGCACCGAAATCAATTTTTTTGAGCGTATCTGTCCTAACTGGGATATTAATGACGGACAGAGCAGCAAGTAGCCTCGGATGGTCTTTCTTGGCATTCTCAATCAAAATTGTGTCTATTTTTTTTTCTGCCGAGACATAATCGATCTGAGCTTCTTTGAATCGCTTAGGAATTTCGGTCTCCGTAAGTACTACAAATGGCGCACTCCTGTTGAAAAGCGGCTCCCAAAACCATTCTTCGCTTGCGAGAGGAGGATCTATTATCGCGAGGAAAAGGTCAGAGAGAGAACATATTCGGCGCCAGCCAATCTCTGCATCCTCTTTTAGAATATCCATTCGGACGAAGAATTCCTCAGGAAGGCGTCCTTTTTCCAAACTCAAGACGTTTAGAAAACCCTCCGCCCATTGCTGGTAGACATGTTTAATGTATAGTCCTTTGCCTGGGTCGACAAGAAGGACCGGTCTATTGGAAATTGTTTGTATTGCCTTCAAGGTACGAAGAAACCAGAGTTTGTGAGAAGGAAAACTCGGATTTCCTCTGACTATGGTCGCATGGAAGGATGACCATTGTTGAGCACGAACACCCGAATCATTGTCTGGTGGTCCTGCGTCAAGACTTGCTCCTCTTTGCCCTTCTGCAATACTGATAGTGCCAAGTAATTGCATTTGGAGTCGGAATCGCTCAACCTGGTCCCAATCGAGATGAGCAACTGGCCGCCTTGCACTCCAAACTACGGGGACAGCCCAATCCATCGTCGGTTGCTCTATATCTGTATTCTGGAAAAGCCATGTACGTGCACGAGCAATAGACCATTCGAGAGGAATCCCTTGGCACAGTCCTCGGAACAGATTCCCAGCCATAGCAATAGCCGCAAAGTCGTGAACGGGACTCTGCATTCCAACCATTGCCGATACACCTTTTCCACGTAACGCCATAAATAAATCTGGAGGTCGTGTGTGAACTTTTGCAGTTCCCGTTACTGTGTCACATGCCCAAAAAACAACGAATTCGGGGCAATGTTCTGCTTTCGCGAACAAATCGGCAAATTCCTCTGATGTGACACTTTTGTCTTGTGAGAAGTGCAAATGTACTTTTCCATCAAAAGATCCATGCCCACTAAACCAGAGTAGGTTTGGTTTTACTTTTTTTAGTGCATCAATAATTGCTTCCGTATTAGCATTGATAATGATTGGCTCTTTAACAGCCTCTCGTATACTATATTCCAGACCATTCCACGCATCTAGAATATCCTTGATTTCCCTATCTAAGTTCAGGTTCGGGGCATCCGCTCGGATGATCAGTGTATGCAATGACTTTGTTAGGATGCTAGCGCAAGTTTCATCGGATGCACCAATAGAGCGGACAAGCGTAGTTTCAGACCGTGTTTCCTCAAAGCGAAGTAAGCCCAAGAGCAACTCCCAGGGGATATTCCATGGCCCATCTGTAAAGTCGATTTGAAACAACTGTCCGGAAACACTGGCTTTCTGTATCCACCAGTCACGAAAGTTTTGATGGTCTGGACTTGCGTCCAATGCCTCTCGAAATGCATTGAAGGAATGAGAGGTTAGTGTATTAATATCATCAGCAAGTTTGCCAGAATCGGCTCTATTGAATATGGATGGATCAATCCTGAAAACCGTCCCATTGCCGGAAGCAGTGTTGATATGGAGCTTGAACTCACTACCTACGTGTTCCCAAGCCAATCGGACAACAGCTTCTTTGATAGATGGCAAGGGTCTAAGATAGTCACTTGCTTCTGGCAGTTTTGGTCTCAGGAAGAAAGAAAGGAAACCCATGGTTCCACTTTCATTACCAAGGCCTGAAGAAATGATTGATAAGTTTCAGGAACTGGCTTCGTTCTCCGCCTCTTGTTGGTGGTTGTTTGCTGGGGGTTGTCGAGATGTTCACTTGGTTGTTTAGTCCCATGGATGTGCAGTAGATCAGACAGCCATTTAACAGAGCAATCAGGTAGTCAAGGGGTTGCCTAAAAGTTGACCAGCCGATTGCGAAACATAGAGCGAGAGAGACAATAAATGCAAAGAACTTCGCATCTCTATTGGTTAGAGACCGAAAGGTGTTGACAATTACTGTAACCGCAAAGGTGATTCCTCCAAATGTGGCAAGAGCTTGCAACGTGAAGAATTCGTTTGTATCCATTCGATCCTCTTAGTGTAATCCTATTTGGCTGATGTGCTTCATCTTGTGACCGATATGAGCGGATCGTGTGATAATCTAATATGTTAGCCCGCTTTTTGTTAAGCTTCATCATTTTTTACCCAGGGCAATTTTTCCTTAAGATCTATCGTATCACAATAGCGGATACTACGCATATGAAGTGTTTTTGCTCCAACTCCAGAGTCCCAACCGTCTTTCACCATCTCATATAACAACTTGCAGAGCCGAAAATGAAGTTTGCGAAAGCAAGCACCAAATTTATCATTTGCTGCTTCTTTTGGCTTAAGACCTTTATATTCAAGGGGAATAGGGTATCTTCCCCAGTATGGGATTGCGTCTTGGCAAACTTGAAGGATGTGTTTCTCATCTTTGGAAAGTATCAAACCATCAACTTTTTTAGCAAGCTCAAGTAGTTTATGACTCTGGAGCGTCTTATCTAAGCGACCACTTGAAATCAATGTTGCGTCACTAGCTATGCTAAGCCCTTTAAGAACATTTTCGAGAGCAAGACTTGCTAAAAGAATGTATGAACGCGAGTGAGCGGAGGATTTCTTTACGACAAATGAGCCATCTAATTGGGTATCGCCTTCTACCAGCATTCCATTATCACGATCTGCCCATAATACTTCAGCAGCCTCTTCAAGCTCCTCAGCATAACTTAACCAGGAGTCGGGCATCGCATCTCGAACGAATGACTGCCGATTATTAAGCTCTTCAATTTGAGCGTCAGTAGGCTTGTCAGGAAGTTTCATAAGAAAATACCTTTTGCGGGCCAACGATGAACTTAGTCGACAGCCTCAACATATCAGCCTATATCTGGCATTCTTCACTCTATTGCAGTTTGGGTTGACCATGTCACATTCGCGGCAAAAAAGTGGTGCCAACGACTCTAAATGAGCTAATGTTATCTCTGCTCACCATAATTATAGGATTTTTCTCGGCTAGGTCAAGCACATCAACCTGTCCCTGTTTGGCTCTCATGCAACGCGATCTCTCCGGGTCGCCTGGGGAAAAACAGATCACCTAGCGATAATTCCTCTAATTCAGGGGTTTAATGCTCGAAATCATACTTTTAAAGGATAGGTTCGCCCCAAAAAAGCCTTGCAGTCAGTTCAGTCGAGTTTTGGCAATGTTAATTTGATGAAGGCCAAATTATGGGGAAATGTCAACAGAAAAATGTATGGCTTTTTGTCTATGCCATGAGTGTGGCTAGCTCACCTGTTTTTGATTCTAAAAATTGTGCAAAAACTGTGTGATGACGGCGATATTTTCAGTTACTTTCCCCCAGTATTTGATAAAGGCTAAAATTGGGGCAAAATATCTACAGAAAAGTGGATGGCTTTTTGTCGCTGCCATGAGCATGGCTGGCTCACCTAGCTTTGGTAAAACATTATTTCGCGCACACTGAACAATATTTTGAATGAAAGAAAGGTTGAAAACTTTGATACTGCTACGATTGTCCTCTTTTTAGTTCCGTTTATTTTTATCCCCTGTTTTTAATGCTAAAAATTATGCAAAAGTTGTAGCTCTTTTTCAATGGGAAGGCCGACTGGTTGTGAAGGTGACCATGAAGATCAAGTAGACAATGAGAGATAAAAGCGCAATTGGTTTCGCTAGGTGGATACCACCCAAAACGTTGTAGCCTCCGATTAAGGCAGCTAAAGCTAACAACAGCCAGGTGAGTGCATGAAACCAACGGAGAATCACATATCGGATAACAGCCGAATGGGTTGCTCGATCACGCGGCCAAACAAATATCCAAACAATCGTGAGCAGCACGCATCCTGTCCATAATATGGGAAGCGGTATACCCAGCAATTTAGTGCTCATAGAAAGACTGCTTTCTGTGCAACTCAGTTAAGGTTCTAAGCTAATGTCACTTGCGAACTGATAGAAAATCTTCAACCATTCGTTCGGTTCGATCCCAAATTGTTCTCCATTATGCACAATGATTAGCTTGTTGTGTGGCGAGACGTAAATGTATTGTCCATGATCGCCTCGAGCCATAAAATCGTAATCATTCTCGCCGCGCCGCATTCCCCACCACATATACTTGTAGTAGCCATTCATGGCCCTGAAGAATTCGTTGTCGGGGTAATACGTCGCACGATCCACTGATTTACCCTCTTGGGTAGATTCGGCCACCCATGCCGCGGGAACCACTTGAACTCCATCCCAATTTCCGTTGTTGAGAAATAGTCTCCCAAATTTGGCAAAGTCAATTGCTCGAGCATTGATGCCACTTTCCATTTTTTCAAAGCCACCTTCGCTATCCAGACTCCACGAACCAGGGAACTCCATTCCAAGCGGCTTCCAGATTTTTTCTTCCAGATAAGTGGCTACTGGCGTGCCAGTGGCGCGTTCAAGGATCAAGCCTAGTAACAAAGGATGGTAGTTGTTGTAAAGGAATTGCTTACCGGGTAGACCCACAATGCGGGTGCCTTCGAGTGCCAAGCGACGCAGATCCGGGTAATAGTAGGTCTTGGCATCATCGCCATTGAGAAATGGAAATTCGGCGTACTTGATACCGGAAGACATCATCAGCAGGTCACGGATGGTTATCTTTCCAAAGGCCGGATCGCGTTTCAGTAGTTCTGGCATGTAGTTCGTGATGGGATCATTGACACTTTGGATATACCCTTCCTGAATGGCAATGCCAATCAACGCAGAGGTGAAGGATTTAGCCATTGAGAAGGAGGTGACGATTGAATCGCGCCTCGTGCCGTTGAAATATTTTTCATATAAGATGTGGTCATTCTGAATAACGATGAACGCTTGCGTGTGATTATTGGCTAGAAAAGTATCCAGGTTATCAATGGTAGGATTGGCCTCAAGAACTGCGCGGACCTTTGACTCATCGGGCGCTTCGGTGAAGTAAAAAGTAGATGAGCCAGTTTTCAGTGGGCGCTCAGGGAATTTCTGGTAATCAGAAACATCTGAGTTTTGCCAGAGCAAAACTCTTCGGACATATTCCGAGGGGTATGCCAGAAAGGCATAAATCAAAATCAGGAGGATCAATCCCGCAAGAGTGAGAAGTAGACGAAGAAGTATCCTGCTGAATTTTTTCATTTCAAGTCACTGTTGCCTAAACTACTGGTTTGCCAGGTGAACGTGCTTCAGGATCCACTCAACAAGTGTAGGTAAAGCATTCGGATCTGTTGGAGGAACATCGAGCAGGCCGTGGCCTGCGCTTGGGAACACAACAGTAGTAATATCCTTTCCCTCTGACTTGAGTTGGTTAAGGATGAGGAGATCGCAGTCTACAGGTTGGGATAAATCCTCCCCACCGTACAGCCAGAGACCGGGAACGGTGATTTGCTTCAAAAATAGTACTGGATCGAAGCCTGAAGGTCCAGCCTGCTTGAGACGTTGCGCGATCTCTTCTTTGGAAAGTCCACTCGCCTGACCACCCTCTTCGCCCGTCAGACGGCTGTACAGATTCTCCTCGCCCGTGGTAACGACCGGAGCGTCCACGAGCGCGATGAAGGCCACACGATCAAAGCGCGCGACAGAAAGAGGGACAATCCAGCCTGCCTGGCTTGCACCCAGCAAGCCAATCTGCTTGGAGTCGATGTCGGATCGCGAACGTAGAGCGTTCACAGCTCCCGCCACGTCGGCAGCTAACCAGTTGAAGTGATTAGAGTCTCCAGGACAACAAACACCCTGGGACTCGCCTACCCCACGCTTATCATACGAGAATACCGCCAGCCCGGACTCAATAAGCTTCTGAACCAGAGGCGCCTTGTATGTAAGGCGACCCGCCTGTCCACTACCATGCACCCAGACGAGAGCAGGATATGGGCCCGAGCCAGATGGGAGAGTGAGTGTGCCCGCGAGTGTGACGCCTTCACAGGTGAAGCGCACCGCCAACTCTTGATAGTCAGAAAGCACATGGGGATCGCCAAAAGTCGGCGAGGGATTATCGCAAGCAGCGATCTCAGAATCGGAAAAGGAGGGACCGCAAGCGCCAAGGAGAGTCACTAAGACAACCGTTGTGAGAAAGATGCGAACGACTCTGCCCCTCATGAGGATCACCTCCCAGATGTTTCAAGCCATCTTCGACCAGTCGAAGTACTGCTTGCACCACCCAATGAATGTTTAGCTAAGATCTTGAAGCTTAACCAGCGAAGTTAATACAGCAATTAGGACACATTTAGTATAGAACAAATCCGCTTTCGATTCAATCCCCTATGATCGCTTTATTTAGTTCGCCAATGCAATAAGGCTATGTATGATGCACTGATCAGTTTGTCTGTTGATTTTTGGGTCATAGGAACATCAACACTGATAAACCCAGGAACTAGCTAAGCTCCGTGCTTTAGTAACCGAAAGAATAACTGACAAAGTCTTTTAAATCCAACCTAATTTGGTCACCGCGATAGTCTTCTAACTTTACTTTACAGATTTTACAGGCCTAAGTTGGCTGTTAATTGCAGGGAAGTCGGAGCAAGCCGTTTTTCGCCGCGGCTGCATATGAAAAAAGCATGTCAACTAGAGGTATTTCCGAGCGCAAAACCAGCCTTGCCATAGTTCTATCGAGTTAAACCGTTGTCTACTTAGTGAAAGCTAAATTATAGGAAAATGTCAACCCGAAAATGTATGGCTTTTTGTGTATAGCATGAGTAAGCCAGCACCGCCAAACCAAACTTTGCCGTTAGTTCAACCGGGTGTCCAGAGCGACTACTTTATAAAGACTAAATTTTTGGGTGAAATTTCTATAGAAAAGTGTATGGCTTTTTGTTCATACTGTAGTGAGGGTCGGCTCCCAGGAGTCGATCAGATATTACTTGCACGCGCACTGCACAATATTCCGCCTGAGAGGAGCATTGAAGAATCTTTAGGTGCAATTCCGATCACCCTCCTTTTTGATTCCTTTTGTGTTTATCACCTCGTTTCAAATTGTCAGAGACTCTGACAGAAGCTTAGGGCTAGTCTAATATTTTCCGATTCCTGTCGCCCCAGTATTTGATGAACGCAAGATTGGGATTCGCTTGAGTGGTTGTGCTGGTCATAAACTCAGTTTAGCACGATGCGTCAATGATTCCATTGTGCTCTGACAAAAGAAATTCGTTTTAACAGGTTCTGTTGGATGGATGTTCAAGGCCGCGTCTGTGTCCGCAAACAGGGCGGCAATCTATCCTTCGATGCACCTGTTGCAAAATCCAGGAAAAGAAAACATACCGCTTTTATCCAATTGGGATTAACATAGCGGCAACTCTGCTATGCCGTTACCTGATTTCACGAAACTTCCGCCTGAACACCAGCGCCTCCTGCAACTGGCAAAAGAACAGCACAACCTGGATGTCGTCCCTTTGCAGGAACTCCAAGCCGGGCAAACGGGCGCTTTCCTCTACCTGGCAAGCGTCTCTCTTGGAGATACCCATCAGGTTCAACATTTCGTCGTCAAGTTCGATCGGGTCAATGAGAGAGCAACGTCCAGCGAGACCGAAAGACATCGCCTCGCTGTAAGCCATGCACCGGAAGGCTTTCGCATGCAAAACATGCCCATGCTGACTTATCAATTCGAGCAGGAGGGGGCGACTGCACTTTTTTATACCCTTGCAGGCCAATCCCTGCAACGTTTCCGCACACTTGCCTCCATCGAACGCCAAAGCAGGCTGGAGGTGCTTTTCGCCACGACGAACGACTATGTATTGAAGAAGTGGAACGCCGACTTAACGATTGAACGGGCACTTCATCCCCAAACGCTGCTGCAAAAATGGCTGGGCTATCGTCTCAAGCCGGGCGGTCAAATCGCATCCTTCCTCAAAGATAAATTTGCGATTGAGGCGGATACGGAAGGATTTCTCGTCCAGGGACAAATCTTTCCCAATCCGTTGAGTTATGGTTTAAATGCCCGGCGATGGAATGAGACTAGGCACATTGACACGCTCAACGGCTTTCAGCACGGCGATCTGAATATCGGCAACATCCTGGCAAAGTTTGCGGAAGATTCGGAAGCCGTGGAGGGATATTTCCTGATTGACTTCGCCTTATATAAAGCCGGGATGCCGCTCCTTTATGATCAGCGTTATCTGGAAATGTCGTATCTGATCCGCGAATTGGAGCGGGCGCCTTTCCCAAAATGGGTCTCGTTCATAGATCACTTTTCGAGGCGGGACATGCCCAACCCGAAGGAGGTACCCGTCGAACTGGCAGTAGCGTGCGCGGTGATCAACGCCGGCAGAAAGTCCTTTGAGCGATGGATGCATGAAACGTATCCGAGCCTTTCGGATGATCTCTGGGGGCAGTTTTGGCTGGCTGGTGTCGCAGCGGGATTGAATTTCTGTAATAAGACCACGCTTTCCACCGAGGCGAGACTCGCAGGCTTGATCTACAGCGCTGTTCACTTGAAGCGTTATTGCGCGCAGTTTGGCATTCCATTGCCTGTGGACGTGCGCCTGCTTTACGATACCGGCAAATGGGGTGAAATCGCTTCGATCCACAAGTCAGCCCCGGACTCGAACGTTCATCGTAATAACCTCCCTGTTCAACCGACCTCGTTCATCGGCCGCCAGGCGGAACTGACGGCAGTGAAAGACCTCCTAATACGAGGTGTGCGCCTTGTTACGTTGACCGGCCCCGGCGGCGTGGGGAAAACGAGCCTGGCTTTGCAAGTTGCCCACGATCTGACCGACACCCCTTCGACCGGCTCCGCGCAAGATTTTGCCAACGGCATCTTTTTCATTTCTCTTGCGCCCATCAGTGATCCCACCCTCATTATTCCAACGATCGCACAGATCCTTGGCGTTACCGAATCCCCCAACAGATTATTGCTGGACACGCTCAAGGATTTCCTGCGCAATAAACAAACGTTACTGTTGCTCGATAATTTCGAGCAGATTATTTCTGCTGCGCCTCTGTTAAGTGAGTTGCTGTCGGATTGCGCTGACCTGCGAATGCTGGTTACCAGTCGGGAATCTCTGCGTTTGCGCGGCGAACACGAGTTTCCCTTGTCGCCGCTTGCGTTGCCCGATCAGCCATCGCTTGAGATTTTGATGCAATATCCAAGTGTTGCGTTATTCGTTCAACGTGCCCAAGCCAGCTTGCCTGATTTCAAATTGACGGCAGACAACGCCTCGGCTGTGACTGAGATCTGCGCGCGCCTCGACGGTCTGCCTCTCGCCATTGAGCTTGCCGCGGCGCGCATCAAATTGCTTCCACCAAGCGCCATGCTCAAACGACTGCAAGGGTCGCCTCTGCAATTGCTCACCAGCGGCGCGCGTGATCTGCCTGTGCGTCAGCAGACACTCCGCAACACGGTTCAATGGAGTTATGACTTGCTGGATGCCGACGAGAAAAGGATGTTTCGTTGGCTGGCAGTATTCGTGGGTGGATGCATGTTGGAAGCGGCTCAATCCGTTGGGGGGACTCCAGCTTCGATAGATGTGCTCGAATCCCTCGTGAGCAAAAGCCTCCTGCACCAGACCGAATCCGAAGGTGCGCCGCGCCTGGCCATGCTGGAAACCATCCGCGAGTTTGGGCTGGAACAGTTGTCGAATGCGCATGAAGTTGACGCAGCCCGAGGCGCTCACACAAGTTACTATCTATCCTTCGCGGAAGAAGCTGAAGCAGGATTGACGGGCGCGGAACAAAAGAAGTGGC
>WNFZ01006586.1_pt1 | contig 17172 bp, 11 predicted proteins | sample 5400081 | NCBI WGS metagenome assembly WNFZ01 (sample SAMN13153365, study PRJNA577476) | soil metagenome | isolation source: 80 cm soil or saprolite under grassland replicate 1 | place: USA:California | collected 2016-06-15 | reverse complement strand
TGTTTACCTCGGCGGGCAGTTGTTGGCGATACAGTACGGGGGCGTCACGTGGGTACATCAGGAGCCTATGAGCAAAGGTCAGCGCCTGACTGACATCAACGGCAACATCACGACCACGATCGAGCTCGATCCCTGGGGCGGCGAAACAAATCGCAGCGTCAACGGCGCATTTCAGCCGCAGCGCTTCACGAGCTACGAGCGCGATATGAGCACCTGGGATGATGCGCAGGCGCGGCGCTACAACGGCTGGTGGACTCGCTTCTCCACACCCGATCCTTACGATGGCAGTTATGACTTTACCAATCCACAGTCCTTCAATCGTTATTCGTATGTGAACAATGATCCAGTGAACTTCGTCGATCCGAGCGGATTACTGGGGATCCTCGACTGCAAACTGGTGCGCTATGATGGCTATGAGCGATGGGAATGTAAACTCACGGAATTTCCTGACCCCGTCAAGCATGGAGAGCCGCATCCCGGGCCGGGGACGGGCGGCAAGGCTAGTCCGCAGAAACCCACCCTGAATAATCCCACGAGTTTTGGCACTACTGGCAAGACTTGCGCGATTGAAGCTGTTTTTGTTGGGGAAAACTTTCAGGGATTAGGTACAGCGAGCGGAAACCTGACTATGGGGCCAGGTATATACGATGATCCCGTAAATGGATCAAGTTATGGTCTTGGGTTTACCGTGACCACTAGCGTTTTCGGGGAAGGAGGTATCGGTCAAATCGGAGAGGACTCAAATTCCCAGAATCCGGGCGGAGCCTGGACAATTAACCAAAGGGCTTCCGTCGCCGGTGTAATAGATGGCAAGCGCGAGAGTGATATTCGTCCCCACGATATCAGTCTCGCAGACCCGAAGATTAGAATCGGAAGCTCTCAATACACTTACTGGGATCATCCGGGTGTTAGGACGGGCGATGTCAGGAACAGTTACTCTGGAAGGTTCGACTTCACTATTACAGCAACCAACGGCAGGGAGACGTGCGTGCTCAAGTTTCGCATGGAGATGTCTTACTTAAGGGGCCAGCCAGGGTCCGTCAAGTGGGGGAGGATTAGATGAGAATCGCTCTGATGCCTTTTGTTATTTTAGTCACGGTATGGTTGGGGACTAACGGCACAGACCTCAGTTCTGGAAGTGAAGCGTCAACGGTTCTGGGCGGGTCCAGAGTAACCTGCCTCAATGATCGTGAAGTCTCGAATGCGATTCGAGGACTTGCATCGGGCAATGAATCACAAGTTGATCGAGCACGTGCGATGCTCGTCAACAAGGCGAAATTATCGCCAACATGCAGAGGTGAGGTTGTTACGACCCTCATGAAGGCCATGGACAAGCCGAACCTCGACTTTAATCGCGACAAAAGCACTTATTATCTGTGGCTTTATGGTGCTAGTCTGCTTGGTAATTTAAGGGCAGCTGAAGCCCTTGATCTTCTAATATCGCACCTCAATCTAGCACACCACATTTACAGCTCTTCTATGAATCATCAGCCGGCATTGCTGGGAGTGCTAAGAATGGGTCCGATCGCAATACCGAAACTAGGTGAAGTCTTGCGGCACAATCCTGATCCTAAAATGCGATACTCTGCGGTTTATTGCCTTGCTACCATAGGTGGGGATTCAGCAGTAGAAGAGCTGAAGGCAGCTTTGGGTTCGGAATCTGATGAGTGCGGTAAGCGGCTCATCCGTGTGTCGCTCGACAGCTTTGACAACGAAGGACACATCAAGAATCGGATGCAGTGGTTCTCAGGCTTCAGCTGCAATAAATAGCGGTTTGTTTGGTTCGGGAGTTCCGCAGAACCCTGTACCGAATGTTGATGATCTTAAAAATAGAATTTCGAAGATAGTCAGCAATCCCGATTGCGCGAAGTTCATCAGCAATCTAATCAACGGAACGGCCACAGGCAAGAATCCCGCAGAGTTTACGGATGCCATGACGGGCTTTGGCAAGATCCAAAGCCAAAGTGGGTTCATCTATGGAGACACCATTAGGAAGGCATACGGATACGACGGAAGCACGATACACGGCAGGATTAGCGCTGGCACCGCACAAGTGGAACTGGCCACTCCTTACCCCATTAACACCCAGAACCGGCGAGTCGCGGCAGAGATCGCTGAGACACAGGCTGGCATTCAGGCGTTGGATGCGCTCCATGAAATCTTACATCTCGCTGGAAGGAATACGTTTGATGATTTTGTCTATGCCGACACAGTAGCAAGGATGCGAGGTGTTGCAGCACCGGATTTCCGCAGCATGCCTTACAAGGAAGGCGTACGTCGAGCCAGCGAGTATTGGAACGGTGCGCTCCAAACCGCTTGTAAACCGAGGTAATCTTCGATGAACACTCTTGGGATGATCATTGTTTGTACGTTAGCGACAATTGCTAATTCTGATTTCTCACAGGCAAATGGTTGGCGCGGCATTGTGCCGTTACATTCGACGCGGGCAGAGGTCGAGCGACTGCTTGGTGCTCCCAAAGAGTCACGTGGCGTAGCGTCCACTTATGAGACTAAGGATGAAAGAGTCAACGTCTTTTACTCAGATGGCCTTTGCGAAAAAGACAGATCGGAGGACTGGAACGTTCCGCGCGACACAGTAGTACGCATTACAGTTCACCCGAACACAAAGCTTCTGGTTAATGATCTCCAGATTGACAAAGCCAAATACGAGAGACGGCGCGACCCTCATCTTGAAGGCGTTGTATACTACATCAATACGATGGAAGGTGTTTTTATTGATGCGAGAAAACTAGAGGGAGGTGGTGAAGACGTGGACAACATATCGTACGGACCAGCAGTAACGGACAATCACCTGCGTTGCTTCGGCCATCTCTCAGGATCAAATCAGGATGACACCATCGAGGGTGTTGGTGACGGCCACATTCGCAAGTTCGACGAATATTCTGACCTATCGTCTGAGGATGAAAAGGCCCATCTCGACAACTTCGCGATCTACTTGCAGAAGGATGAGCCTCAGTTTAAGGGCTACATCATCGTTTACGCCGGACAAAATACGCGCTCAGGTGAAACCCAAGCCCACGCCAAACGAGCGAGGGACTATCTGGTGAAGGTGCGTGGCGTCGAGGCGGCGCGCATCGTTACTATAGATGGTGGATGTAGAGATCGGTTGGAAGTCGAACTTTATGCTCTGCCGAGTTCCATGTCACCGCCGACACCGAACCCATATCGCAATAAGTAGACGAGATCTACTGTCGCTTTGCTTATACTGCATGACGAGTGCGGACACGACACGGACGATGTGTTCCTGCTGACGGCGCGGCAGCCGTGAGACATCCTCAAAAACCTTTCGCACTTTGCCAGGCGGTCTGTTGGTGCTTCGCTTGGCGACCGACATCTCACCGTTAACGTTCAATAACTCCACCACAGTCACGCCCAACGCATCTGCCATCTGAGGTAGCAGGTCCGAGCGTGGTGGCTTTTCGCTTTGTTCCCAGAAGGCAATATTCGATTGAGGCACGGCTAACGCTTCGGCGAGCTCTGTTTGGGAGAGGCCGGCTGCTTTACGCAGCTCTGCCAGATGCCTGCCTTGCTTGGCTCGTGGTTTGGTTCTGGGACGTGCCACGGGCCGATTATAAGCATCGTCTCGATGAAGCATTGCTTCCGGGGGAAGCTACTTTGGTTACGACCAGATCGGTCGCGTCACCAAACAATTTCAGGTAACCGGTTCAAACACCTATTCAATGAGCTATGGTTACAATGTGGGTGGGCTGCTGACGAGCGAAACCTACCCGAGTAATCGCAAGCTAACGTATTCTTACGACGATGGCGCGCGACTTTCACAGGTATCCGACGGCGGCACTAATTTCATAAGCGGACTGGCATATGCTGCACAGGACAACAAAGTTTCTGAGACCTGGGGCAATGGCGCCGTGCGCTCGGCATCATTCAACCGGCGTTTGCAGCCCGCCGAAGTCAAGCTGAACCAGAGTTCCGCCGGAGCAGAATTGCAACGTTACAGCTATTCGTACGGCGAGGTGACTCAGAGCAGCGGCAGCGTAGATACCAGCAAGAACAATGGGCAGATTGCGCGCATTGACGGCTTCATCAATGGGGCGTCCCCGAAAGAGTGGGACCAGCGCTTTACTTACGATGAACTGGGTCGGCTGAACGTGGCGGCCGAATATCAGCAGGGTTCCGGCAGCACGCCAACCTGGCAAACAAAGTACACTTATGACCGTTGGGGCAATCGCCTGCAATCCGGCAGCACTGAGAATTTTGGTGTGGGTTTCACGCCCGTGACCAGCACCGACATCGATGCCGCCACAAACCGGTTCATTGCGACCGGCTCTACTCCAACTACTTACGATCCGGCTGGCAACATTCTCAGCGACGCCAAGTTTCGCGGCATGAATTATTCCTATGACGCCAACAGTCGACAGACATTCGCGGAAAAGAGCGATCACACCAATCCGCAAACCTCAGTTTATGATGCGCTCGGTCAGCGGGTGCAAACGATTGCCGCTGGGGCGAACCGGCAGATGGTCTATGATGCTTTTGGCCAGATCATTGCCGAGTACAAGGGCGGTCTAATCGAGCGAGAAAACATTTATCGCGGCAGCCAACTGCTGGCCACGCAAGAATTCACCACGCCGCCGCCAACGCCGGAGAATGTGACCTGGATGAATGTCAGCGGCACCATTCAGGTCAGCGGCAACAGTCTGACCAAGGTGAGCGGGACAAGTTCGTGGTATGACGCTGGCGCCGTCTCGACGCAGACGATTGCGGCCGGCGATGGCTACATAGAGTTCACGCCTGGGCAGACCACAACGTGGCGGATGTGCGGCTTGGGCAAGGGGGACACTGGCGCCTACTTCGACGACATCGAATATGCCTTCTCCTTGTACTTCGACGGAAACCTGGGCATTTACGAAGCAGGAGTGCTACGGGGCTACTTCGGCACTTATGCTGCTTCGGACCGTCTTCGAGTAGCGGTCGAGGGTGGAGTTGTGAAGTACTATCGCAACGGCGTGTTGCTCTATACCAGCACCGTGGCGCCACAGTATCCGCTACTGGTAGACACGTCACTGAATACAGTTTGGAGCTACATCGCAAACGTCGTGATCTCAACCGTACCAGCGCCCAACCCAGTAAATTACGTTTTGCAAGACACTCAAGGCTCGACGCGGGCGGTGATGAGCGGCAGCGCGATTGTGGCGCGGCATGATTATCTGCCTTTCGGGGAAGAGATTGGCGCGGGCACGGGGCAGCGCACGGGCGGCCAGGGTTATGGAGTCGTGGACAAAATCCGCCAGCGCTATGGTCTCACGGAGCGTGATGATTCATCTGGACTGGATCACACCTGGTGGCGGAAGTATGAAAGCTATTCGGGACGATGGACGTCACCCGATCCATACGGTGGCAGCATGAGCGTCGGAAATCCGCAGTCCTTCAATCGTTATTCGTATGTGAATAATGATCCGGTGAACTCCAGTGATCCGAGCGGGCTGCTGCAATCTTGGAACCCGATCGGCCCATGTCCGCCGGGCGGATGTGTCGTGGACGTGCCAATTGATCCCAACGATGACTTTGACGCCAGCAACGGCGGACCGTCAGACCCTTGGATCGGTTTGCCCATTCTAAGAGATCGGCCTCGCCCTGGCCGCGGACCGCAAGGTCCTCCGCAGAACCCTGTACCACAACCCGCACCCTCTCCCACTCCCGCACCAAAGCCCCCAGGGCTTCCACCTTGTGTCAAGAATTATCTGTCCAAGTTCTTTGAGCCATCGATGCTGGATGCGATCACATGGGAACAGGGAATTCCTTTCTACGTTCCGATGGATGCCGCCGCCTTTACCCTCGACGATCATATTTACTTCGGTGAAGGTGCGTTTGACCCTCTAGATGGAATTCAGCTCGGTGAAATCATTTTGATCGGTCACGAAACGACTCACGTTCGACAATACCGACAGAATGGAAGCCTGAGGCAAAAAGGAAAATACCTTGTCGACAGTGCAAAAATGGGTTTGGTCGGCACAATCGTAGGGGGAACTAACTTGGGGTCGATATTGAGTTACTACGGGAATAAGTTTGAAAACGAAGCTTTTCGAATGGAGAAGAAAATTAGGGATGACTTGGCAAAGAATGGAAATCCATGTCCATGAACGTTCTTGAAATTTTCAGTGCTTCATCGCGTTCGTTGATTGTTTTGCAGAAGACGGCCATTGTGTTCTGTCTGCTCGGCTGCCTTACTTGTACGGGCTGTCCACCGCCATCCATATCTACCGAATGCCGGGATTTCTTCTCACGATCGACCAGCGAGCGCGAGAAGCTCTTCCCGACGTACGACTTGGACAAACAGCTTGACATTTATCGTTGCGGAATGAATCGACGCCCACCTGATAGCAGCCTTACCCTGTTTATTGCAGAAAGGGGTGAGGCTGCTATTCCAGCGCTGCTGGACAAGCTTGAAACAGAGAAGGACGAGATGTTTCAGTACGGAATCATCGACATTTTCGAGGTTATGTCTGTGAAAGGCTACTTGCGGAACAGGCGCGATGTAATCGATCGAATTCGGCAGATGGTGGCAAAAATGAAGATCTCTACGTTCCGAGACATGGCACAAGAGGGTTTAAGTCAAATTGAGAAAAATAGTGTGGGATAGCTACGAGGCTATAGGTTCAACTACGACTGAACCCTAAGCATTGCTCCGCAGAACCCCACGCCGGAGCAGGGAGCGGCTAGCTGGGTTGCTCAGTACTAACAACTGCTCGAACTTCATTGCCGAACTAATTTCGATAGCTGCATCGGTTGCGGGGCAACCGTGGAGTGGACGGCTCACTCCGAGTTTTGCCCCCTTACTTGATCAAAACGGCAACTTGAGGATGGATTAGGCTCGGATCGTAGACTCTCCGATAAAGGGTGCGGTGAATATCTCGCGAAAATCTTTGGCGCGCCCAACGACGTTTTGGGATCAACTCGACCAGTCTTGCCAGATATGAGTGTCCTTTGCTGGCGACTCGATAAATAACATGATGAACGGGGAGAATTATCACGAAGGTAATCCAGGGTTAGGATTTACAGTCTGCACTCCGGCCTTGGGTGCAGTCTTCGTGTCCTCCGTGTCTCACTGGTAATAGACGCTTCAGAAAAAACTCACCACCGAGACACTGAGTCCACAGCGCGGTCCAGGGCCGCAACCCAACCCCCAAAGCAAGATCCACGAAATAACACGAAGTAATGCTAATAACATTTCGTGCAGTTCGTGGTTTTGGTTCGCGTGGGTTTCGTGGATCGCGATTTCTTCCTAAAGAAATTTGCTCAAAATAAAAAACAAGAAGTTGGCGTTTTGCTTACGAAGGATGCACAGAGCTTTTAATTAGGACCCTACCGAGTCTCCGAAATTCAACAAGGCGTATCTTTAACTTGGCGCCTCCCACAATTAACGAAAGTTATCTAACGCGGCGAAAGCTTTTGCATTAACCTGTGGCCTTCTGCCGCCCACAATCATATGAGCCTGAATAAACCATTCCGCGACGCCTTTGGAAAACACCTAATAGTCTCGTTCCTGTTAGTTATTGGCCTCGCAGCCCAGTTCCGCTGCGTTGCCCAGACGCCGATAGCGGCGGCTCCGGACTTCAAAGAAATCGCGCCCGGCGTGGAATACTCGCAAGTAATCCGCGGCGCCAGCTCAAAAGAAGCAGCCACCGGTCCCTGGCTAATTAACCTGTTGCGCGTCGATCTACTGAGAAATAAGCTTCGTTTGGTCCACGCCATGGACGAAGCAGTCGGGCTGGAAACAGTGAGCTCGATGGCTGCTCGTTACGGCGCAGTGGCCGCGATCAATAGCGGCTATTTCCGAACAACTGGAACATATCGCGGAGATTCAATTGGCGTTGCGATGCTTGAAGGAAAGCTTATTAGCGAAACTTACAACGACCGCGCTGCCCTTGGCCTGATTGAGCAAGACAACAAGACGGAGGTGATCTTCGGTCACCTGCGGTTCGCTGGTACTCTTACTGCAAAGGGAGTAAGTCACACTGTTAATGGAGTTAATCGCCCACTTACCGCCAACGAGCTGATCGTATTTACGCCCCAGTTTCACGTGACTACCCTGACGGATCCTGACGGAATCGAAGTGGCAGTACGAAACGGCAAGGTAACCGGTGTACGCGATCTTTCAGGAAGCACAAGAATACCTGCCAATGGGTACGTGATCTCTGCGGTAGGCAGCGCGCGCGACTGGGCCAGGAAGAATCTTCGGAAAGGTTCACCTGTGACTCTGTCTTTGCAACTCGCGGCGGTCGAGCCTACGCAAGGAAAGCTGTGGCACCGAAGCACAAACATCGTCGGCGGCGGACCACAACTCATCAAGGGTGGCAAAGTTGAGATTACCAACAAAGAGGAAAAGATTCTGCCGGCGTTCGTTTCTGATCGACATCCCCGTACGGCCGCTGCCAAACTGAATTCAGGGAAACTCCTTCTCGTCACGGTCGATGGACGTCAAGCCGGCGTTAGCGTGGGAATGTCATTGACTGAGTTAGCCAATTTGCTGCTCGAGTTTGGTGCTGTGGACGCGATAAATCTCGACGGCGGCGGCTCGACCACCATGATTGTGAAGAACAAGATCGTGAACAAGCCCTCCGATCAAACCGGGGAACGACCCGTTAGCGACGCGATCCTCATACTTCCACGGTCAAGCGGCCCCAGATGAACGCGGATACACCGATCAGAACCAACCCAGCCACGGAAGAAGTTGTGAAAAAAGAAACTCATTTTCCCCTGTAAGAAGAATTAGCCGCAGATTAACGCCGATCACGCGGATCAGAACAGAAGCGTAGTTAAAAACCTACGAATGAGACTTTGCTTACTATTCTGTTTTGATCTGTCCAGTCATCCGCGCTAATCTGCGGCTAATTTTGCGTTTCTTTTTTTCACAGCTTCGGAAGCGTTCTATATTTTTCCTGATCCGCGTTTATCCGTGTTCATCTTTTGCTAATCAGGGCTGTACGCCTCGTGTCCCATGTGTTAGATTCTGGAGTGTTCGAGCAACAAACGGTGCGCGGCCTATCGCCAAGTACCAGCCTCCCACCTGCCACGGGCGAAACGCACTTTGAAAAGTGCTGTTTATTGACACTTTCTTAAGAACAAAATGGGTAAACGAGTCGGTCAAGGGTCCAGGGACCCAACCGCGGAGAACTCCTCCAGCGAGCGAAGTGTGGTCAATCTTGCTGACGCGCGCGTCAGACTGCGTTCCCGTTCGCGGCCATCAAACGATTCACTCGTGCAAGAGTTGGGCGAGATACGCTCGTTATTGGATCAGGGTCTCTCGTCAGAAGCCAAATTACGACTTACCTCGATTATCTCCACCGGTCGAAGTTACCCAAACATTCTCGCCCTTGCGCGTTGCTCCCTTTCGACCGCGCTTGAGATGCAGGGCCATTATCGCGAGTCACTGGCCGCAGTGGTGATGTACGAGTCGCCCGAGTCAAGAGACAAATTCAACGAACAGACGATTAGCCATCTGCGGGTACAGCTCGGTCTCGCATACAACTACAACGGCGATCATCCCAGGGCGATCGCCATGCTCAAATCCGCCCTGCGCGACTACTCGGAGAGTGGCGACGACGCGAGACTCGGCCATACCTTCGCGGCTCTGGCAAAAATCTACCGCAGCATCAGCGAATTTCCGATCGCCCGCGACTATGCGCAGCGTGCTCTTGAACACTTTCGTCAGACAGGCGATTGGCGTGGCCTTGCGGACTCCTACTTTGCGATCGCTCTCGCCGACATTCAAGAGGGCCTTTACGAATCCGGTCTCGAAAACTTCGAGCAGGCACTCAAACTCGTAGGCGATCGGCCCGCTGCGTATGTGCTCGGCAGAATATACGCAAACATGGCCGGCGCCTGCTGGTTCCTCAAACGACCGCAGGACGGCATCAGGTACCTCGAAAAAGCAATCAAGTATTACGAACGTACCGACCATAAGACGAACGCCGCTGACGGCTACAACAACCTCGGCATTAACCTCATTCTTATCGGGCAATGGAAACGTGCTCAGGAGGCGCTTGAGCGCGCCCTGGCGCTTGCTTCCGAAGTCGATGAGCGCGGAGCGAAGGTGCCGATGATTCTCGACTCGCTCGGCGAGTTGCACATGCTGCGTGGGGAGATCGATGAAGCTCGAGACTATCTCCAACGGGCCGTTACCCTGGCCACCGAGAACGGCAATAAATGGTACGCAGGCCAGGCCCTCAGGACCCTGGGTCGCTGTTACCTGGCCATGAGAGACGACTCACAGGCATTGGCCAGAGGCCGAGACGCGCTGACGCTGGCGGAAGAGATTGGTGACCGCCAGGCCATTTGCGAATCGCGTTTGATCCTGACCGAGGCGCACCTCATAAGGGGAAATCTCGGCGACTGTTCCACTGAGCTACAAAAAATATTGGCGGAAACCACCGATTCGGCTACCGACCTCGGGTTCGCGGGAGAGGCCCAAAGGCTCGCAGGCATGCTGGCGATGCTGCAGTCTGATGCAGCCGCCGCGGCCCAGCACTTCGGCAGTAGCCTTTCCATCTTCGACATGCTGGGCGATCGCTATCGGGCCGCCCGCGCGCACTACGAACTCGGACGCGCTTACGCTGAGACTCAGGCAAAGCGTTCGGCGGAACATCTCTCGCGAGCAGTTGCTGCGTTTCGAGACCTGGGTGCGCGTCTGGATTTATCACGAGCTGAAGAGGCGCTGGCCAACCTGGACCGAACAACGCCTGAGCGCACACAGGAACAGTCGGCGCTGACTCAGCTTCTTACCCTTCGCCTGGCCGAAGCCGTTGCTTCGCGTGAACTTCTATTGCGGGAGTTGGCTGCCGTTATGCGACAGGAGTCGGGCGCCCGCCGCGTCTTGATTACCGAACATGACGAACAGAATCAGCCCCGGGTCGTAATCGCCCACGGTTACACGCCCGCGGAAAGCGCCAGGATGGCCAGGGAGCTTGGAGCCCTGCAGGACAAAGAAGAACGGGAGCGATATGCCAGGAAGAACGATTGCGCCGTTATTCCTCTGAAGTCCTCGAACGCTCCGCCCGCCACGCTGACGCTCGCGCCTCGATCTCGCGCGAAACTGCCGGGGGATATGTCGCTCGAACCTCTGTTGCGCGTCGTCGAACTGGTAATGGATGTCTGCGCGCTGCGCTCAATCACACAGAAGGGATCCAGCGTCGAGCAGCCTAACGAACTTGCCGGGGCCGGCCTTATGCCAGGATTTATTCACTCCAGCCCGGCGATGACCAAGCTGGTGGAAGAGGTTCATAAGATCCGTTCCTCAGACGTTACGGTGCTGGTTACCGGCGAGTCGGGAACGGGGAAAGAGCTCGTAGCTCGAGCCATCCATGCGATTTCCGCACGTCGCTCAAAGGTTTTCATACCTTTCAATTGCACCGCCGTGCCAAAAGAACTTTCCGAAGGCTATCTGTTTGGCTATCGACGCGGCGCATTTACCGGCGCTGTAAACGATTCGCAGGGCGTGATTCGCACGGCCGCGGGTGGAACTCTTTTCCTCGATGAAATTGGCGATCTACCGCTCGACGTCCAGCCAAAGCTGTTGCGATTTCTGCAGGAGGGCGAAATCCAACCACTCGGTGAACAGCGGCCCAGCAGAGTTGATGTGCGCATCATAGCGGCCACGAACACTGACCTTGAAGAGATGGTGGCCCAGGGCCGTTTTCGCGAGGATCTTTATTATCGGCTGAATGTGATACGCCTGCGTGTGCCGCCCTTGCGCGAACGTCGTTCAGAAATTCCCACGATGGTCAGCTACTACATCAATCACTACTCGGCAAGGTTCGGACGTAAAGACATTCAAATCCAGCCGCAGGCGGTCGACTTGTTGATGGTCAGCGATTGGCCGGGGAACGTACGGCAACTCTGCAACGAGATTCAGGCCGTTGTTGCTCGCGCTGAGGATGGAGCAACCATCACGCCCGACCAGCTTTCGCCCGAATTGCAACGTACATCGTCTCCGGCAACGCCAACCACTGCAGCTTCAAACGTCGCTTCATTGCCTGGTGCCGCTCAGCAGATTGGCACGCTCGCGGATGCTCTGGCAGAGGTTGAGCGCCGGATGATCGCCGATGCTTTGCGGCGTCACGGCGGGAACATCTCACGGGCAGCGCGAGAACTCGGTCTTACGCGCCGCGGCCTCTATCTAAAACTCGAGCGCCACGATCTGAGCGCCAGCGCCTAGAGCAGTCTGTCGGAAAAAAGCTTCTCAGTGTTCTCTGTGTCTTCGTGGTGGTTTTTTTCTGTAGCAATTTCAACACAGAGACACGGAGATCGCCGATGTTGCCCGGAGAAATCCCATTTTTCCGACAGACTGCTAGTCTTTCAATATCCCTAAACTGTGGGTACTTTTGTACTGATCAACTCTGCTATCGGCTCCGCGTGAGTTTTTCGGCGGGCGCCGGCTTCTTTTGCGACTTCGGCAATCGCCGCGATGTCAAAGGGTTTTGAAACTACCCAATCGGCTTTTATTGCTTGTCGCTCGTCGAAACTAATCGCGTCGGCCCAACCGCTGACGATCGCCAGTGGGATGGTTTCCGAGCGTTTCCGAATTTCTCGCGCAAGTTCCCAACCGCTCATCTCCGCCATACCGATGTCGGTAAAAATCACGTCCAGCTTGCCCTTTTGGTCGTCGTAAATCTTCAGCGCCTGTTCGCCGCTGTCTGCGACCAGCACCACGCACCCTTCAGCTTCGAGCGCCTCGCGCAATACATCGCGTACGGTGGATTCATCGTCGACGACCATGACGCGCACGGCATCGGCTGAACTCACACTCTCGACGTTGAAGGAATTCGCGGCGGGGGTTGCCGCTTCGGCACTCGCGACGGGAAGGGAAATCTTGAATGTAGTACCTCGGCCGGGCTCGCTTTCCACTTCAACCGTGCCGCTGTGCCGGCGGATGATGCCGAAGCTGACGGCGAGTCCCATGCCCGTTCCCGCTTTGCCTTTGGTGGTAAAGAAAGGATCGAACAGACGGGACTTCACTTCCTGCGACATGCCTGTGCCGTTGTCGGTGATGCTCACGACGACGCGCTCGTCGACCGCGTGTGCGCTCATGCGAATCTCGCCGCCACCGGGCATAGCATCGACTGCGTTGTAGATCATGTTGACGAGCACTTCGCGCAGCTCCACCGCATCACCCATTACCCTGGTGGTGCTGTCGGCAAAGAGTGAGAGACGAATCTGCGGGCCGTTCTCGCGCGCTTCCCAATGCGGCCGGCTCATCTCGCAAACATCCTTCAGGAGTTCGGCAACGGATATCGGGGCAAACTCGCGGCTCGGTCGCTGGCGAGCAAAGTCCTGGATACGCCGGATGATCTGGGCGCCGTCTTCGGCACTCTTGATGATCATCTCTATGCCGCTACTGATCTTTTCCGGATCGTGGGTGCGCATCAGCAGTTGAGCGCGGCCGAGAATTCCGGTGAGTGTGTTGTTGACGTTATGGGCCACACCGAACGAGAGCTCGCCCAGGGCGGCCATCTTTTCGGCATGGACTGCCTGATCGCGTTTCTGTTCGTGTTCGGCGTGCGCAGTGGCAATGCGTTCGAGACAGGTGCGCAGCCGTTCCCGTGTGAGTTTTTGTTGTGAGTTGGCGAGCAACTGATTCGCGCGGGCGCCAATCTCGCGCATCTCGTCATCGCCGAGGTGTTCGCACATCTCTTCGATGAGGATGAGGAGGGCGCGGCCGGCGCCTTCATTATCCCCACAACGTTCCGCGACGCGCTGGGCCCGTTCGAGAATAGGCTTCGCCTCATGCCGCCGTCCGAGTTTGACGAGAATTTGTCCATGGGTAGCCAGAGACTCAGCGAGCAAAGCATCCTCACCGCTATTATCGAGAGTATCGACAGCCAACCTTATCGAGACTTGTGCAAGGTCATACCTCTTTGACGCAAGATGAACTTGGGCAATTGTTTCGTCCACTTGCGCGCGGCGCACTTCATCTCCAAGCGAGTCAAAAAGGTTGCGTGCCCGTTCGAGATGCGCTTCGGCCTCTTGATATCTACCCAATGAAGAGAGTAAGTAGCCCTGATTATTCTCGACTATAGCCGCATAGCGCTGGTTACCAATTACTTGAAAATGCTCCAATGCCCTCGGATAGTGCTCGAGCGCCCTGTCAAGATAGTGTTGACTGTTCTCCGCAATTCCAAGATTCTTTAGTGTCGTGGCAAACTCAAGGTGAAAACGACCCTTACCCCATGAGTCTGCAGAGCCGATGATTGTTGCTGCCTCATTAACGAGCGCCAAAGCATCCCGCAAGCGACCCGAATGACGTTCAATAATTGCAAGGCGGATTAGAGCAATGGCTTTGAAATTTTCATCTTGGTCGGAAAGCTCTTTAAGTGTCGAGCCTAAGATTGTTCGCGCCAGATCAAATAACCCTTCTCTGTAGTAGCAGTACGCTAGTTCAATTCTACCTTCACTTGCTTTCCTCTTATCCCCGACTTGTTCGAACAGAGCTATAGAACCGCTCAAGAGACCTTGGGCCTCCTTCTGGCCACCGTGTATCTGTCTCGTACTCGCCACCCACCCGCTTAGCGTTCCAGCAGTGAGAAGTAACTCGCCAGCTGCAATGGCGTTAAGACCGCTTAGGTTGGGTCTGTCACCCACTGTCCACCACTTCTTCAGAGCTGAACAACCTGAATCAAAGTCTCCGACCTCTATCTGCTCCCGGGCCACAGTGCAGCAAGCCTGAACCATCTCGCTGGACGTTAGATGGGACGAGTGAATATGTTCAAGCAGCTTAGTTTCGAGCATGATCCCGTGCTTCTATGCCAAAAGGGCTATTGAACTGACGGTGAATACCAAGTAACCGGTGTTAACCACGTATACAGTCTCCCTGAATTCTGGGGTTTCAATGCAAAACTCGATGATTGCACCTCAAATTCTAAGCACGCCGTCTCTGAGAGCATTCCTCATCGGTCAGTGGATACTCCGTATACATGCCACGGACGTTTTCAACGGACCGTCATCGAGAGCTTGTGCATCTGTCAAGTTATTGACTTAATTGGATTTCATCAGCTATTAGGTCACTTTCGGTTTGTGGCATAGCCATTGACTTAAGAGATAGATGAAAAACGTAACCGGCTTCCTCGGTTGAGAGATAAAAACTCTTCCAAAGGGTCTCCCAACCGAAGGTAGCCTCCCCCAGCAACCAATTAGTTCACTGAGGAGAATTTAGACATGAAAAGCATCAAGCACATCGCTCTAACGGCGATCCTAGCTCTCGGCATCTCTTCCTCCGCCTTGGCGGGAGACATTTCTGGTGGTCGTTTCGCGGTACGAGCACCCGGCGACATCTCTGGCGGCAAGACTACTGCTGTGGCTGGCGACATCTCTGGCGGTAAGACCGGCGACATTTCTGGTGGCAAGACTGTCGCTGGCGACATCTCCGGCGGACTCGTCGACCTCCTCTTGATTATGTTCTCAATCACCGGGTAATGACAAATGCGCCCGATCGGTCACATGGGCAATATGCAGTCAGGATGCGATGTCGATTGTGCAAAGATCGTTCAACTTGACGCGAGAAACACCGATCGGCGTCCTCTCTACCAGTTTCAGCAAGAGATATGCCGGGAATCAGCATTGACGCTGATGCTGTCTTCGCTAACGCTGATGGCGAGGTTGTGGTATGGGCTTTATCGCTCCATCGACGCTCCGCTTATCCAGGAGGAGGGTGGCGCCGGGCATGTGTTTGTTAAGTACGACGAAAACCCAAACACAAAAATTCTGCCTTCGGCCAAACATACCGGCAGTTTCGTAGTGCTCCATACTTTAGCGGCTTCAAACCAGGAAACCTAAGCTTAGATCCGGAGGCAACCCGCTTCAAGAGCGCGCCAGCCGTTCGGTAGTCTTCCAATTGGGATGATCGGAGATGGACAGCAGTTTGGTATTAACAGAATCTAGTCTTCGGATGAGAACGGGGTAGCTTCAATAAGTTCAAGGCATTTTCGAAGACGCCCACGTGTCCCAGCTTGTTGAGAATGCTCTAGCACCTTCTCAATACGCGCTCGCAGTTCCCCCCGCTCATCGACACCCAAATTTTCGCACATTTCTTCAACCACAATCAAAAGTGCGCGTCCCGCCCCCTCATGGTCTCCACAACGCTCGGCCACTCTGTATGCTCCTTCCAAAGCACCCTTTGCTTCGCTGTTACGGTCAAGTTTATATAGCACTAATCCCCTCGTGGTTAATGCTTCTGCGAGGAGCGCCTCCTCATCTCCACTTTCCAAGGTTTCTACAGCACGACTCGCCGCTTCCTCAGCTGACTGAAAACGTTGGGCGGCTATGTGAAGTCGTGCCAACGTCTCGTCTACTTGGGCGCGCCGTACATGGTCGGAAAACCCGTCAAACAATCTCCTAGCTCGCCAAAGATGGTCTTCTGCTTCTTTAAGGTGCCCGAAAGTTAAGAGCATAAACCCATGATTATTTTCGACAGCCGCAGCATAACGATGATTGCCCACCGCTTGGAATTCGTTCGACGCCTCTTTGTAATGCATAAGTGCTTGCTCGTAATACGTTGCGCTGTTTTCGGCTGAAGCCAAGTCTTTAAGGGTCGATGCGAGCTCTTGATGATAGCGGCCGGTAACCCATGGACCAGTTAGTTCCGCACTTTCAGAAGCTTCATTGAGCAGGGCGAGGGAGTCATGGGCTCGCCCAGCATGACGTTCAATAACTGCAAGTCTGATTAGAGCAAGGCTTCTTAGTTCATGATCCTCCGATGGTAAGGTATCGAGCACAGACTTAAGAGTCGTACGAGCGAGATCAAATAAACCCTCTCGATAATAACAACATGCGAGTTCAATTCGGGCTTCTGCGAATCTGGTTCGTGAGCCCAGGTGCTGGAACAGCGCAATCGCGCCGTTCAGCAGCGCTTCCGCTTCTTTTTGACCTATTCGAACTTGCCTCGAACTAGTAATACACCCCGCTAGAGCTCCGACGGTAAGGAGCAAATCAGCAGCTACGTACGAATTAAGTCCCTCTAGGCTTGGCCAATCGCCGATTTTCCACCACTGCTGAAGCGTTGCGTAACCAGCTTCGTAGTTGCCCACCTCCATCTGTTCGCGGGCGATAGTGCAATAGACTTGTACCCGTTCATTTAAGGTTGGAATCGAAGTCCCACGGCGCCCTAATAGAAATGAACCATCTAACGATGCGGTTTCG
>WNFZ01006556.1_pt1 | contig 17172 bp, 17 predicted proteins | sample 5400081 | NCBI WGS metagenome assembly WNFZ01 (sample SAMN13153365, study PRJNA577476) | soil metagenome | isolation source: 80 cm soil or saprolite under grassland replicate 1 | place: USA:California | collected 2016-06-15 | reverse complement strand
GCGATCCGGTGCTCGACAGCCTCACCCGCGCGTATGGTGCCGCTTATGCGGCTTATGCGCGCGACGAGCTCGGTTTCAAGACCGAGATGATCTACATCCTGCTCGCCTCCGACATCGCCGGCAAATGGGATTGGGGCGAAGGCGCCGGGCGCCGCTCGGCCAGCGCCAGCGACGATTTGCGGGAATTGCTCGCGTTCATTCCCTCGTTTCGCCTGCTCGTCGCGCACGGCTACGCCGACATGGTGACGCCCTATGCGGCGAGCCGTTACGTGCTCGATCATCTGCCGCCTATGGGCGATCCCTCGCGCGCGCAGCTCCTGCTCTATCGCGGCGGACACATGTTCTACACCGACGCGGACTCGCGCAGAGCCTTCAGCGCGGACGCCAAAGGGTTCTACCAATCGACGCAGTGATGTGACGCGCGGTGATGCTCAGCGGCCGTGCATTCTTTTTCCACTCGCCTGTCCGGTGGCCGCATCACGAGGAGCGGTGGTAGAGCGCATGAGGGTTGGCGACGCTTTGTCAGTTGTTTTGGTCACCAAGATATCGCTCACTGTGGACGTGCTTTTTTTGGACTTCGCAACGGCAGAGCTCGGGCATGCAGCCGCAGCTGCCACGAACATCGCGGCTGTGGTCAGGACGAGCGATTTGCGCATGGGCCTCCTCCGCTGATCAGCAACAGATGCTCGCATTATAGGCGCTATCGCGACCCTTCATACTCCAAAATATCGAAGCCGACGTGCCGATCGATCATGTAGATCAGTCCACGCGGGTCGAGCGCGACGTCGTTGCTCTGCGGCGCGGGCCTGCCCGCCACGGGCTCGGGGATGAAATAGCCGATCTCGTGCGGACGCAAGGGATCGGCCACGTCGATGATCCGAAGCCCGCCGCCGAACCAGACGGCATGCACGACCGTGCCGGTCACGCGTTCGCAGAACTGATGCGCGCCGAAGCGGGCGCCGCGCGTGCGGCTGAATGGCGAATCGAGTTCGCTGACCTGGAATTGTCCGAGCGGCTTGATGGCGGCGAGATCGCTCACGTCGAAGGTCAAGACGCAGGCATGCGCGCGCCCGCGCCGCGCCTCCTCCTCGCCCGCGCTCAGCGCCTGGTCCTCCTCGTCGATCGCAACCGCGATGCGTCGGCCCTCGATGCGGCCCGGCAGCGGCAATACCGTATGCGTCGGCTCCGGAAACAGCGGATGGTAATTATAGTTGCCGACGCTCTTCGGCCGCGCCAGATCGGACACGTCGACCACCCAGAACCCTCCGTGCCAGCAGCTCGCCCACATCTCGTCCGCGAAGCGCAGCGCATGGTGCAGGCGATGCCGGCGGCCCGACCAGGTCGGCGTCTCGCCGCCCGCGACATGCTGCCCGGGCATCCACCAGCGTGAGACTTCCTGCGGCCTTGCCGGGTCGCGCAGATCGTAGATGACGAGGATGTTGCCGACGTATCCTTGCATCTCCGTCGAGATGTAGGCGTGGCGTTCGTCCATGTCGAAGCGATGCACGCCGATGCCGCCGGTCTTCTGGTAACAGACGAGCTTCGGCTGCGCGGGAATGGAGACGTCGTAGACCTTGAAGCCGCCGTTGTGATAGCCGCGCCGCTCGAACGCTTCGAGCGCCGCAAGATCGTCGTCGCTCACGGCCATCTTGGCGGCGATTTCCTTGCGCATGGGCTCGCGCCCGAGCGCTGCGGCGAGCGCGCGGCGGATCGCCGGCAGCTCCTCGGCGCGGCGGCCCATCTTGCTCATGTTGCGCTCATGGTTGACGATCATGACGTCGCCAGCGACGCGAACCTTGTGGCTGTGCGACTCGTGATCGTCGAGCGTGATCGTGGCGACGAGGCGCGGCTTGCGCGGATCGGCGATATCGATGATCGAGGTCCCGAGACGATCCGGATTGGGAATGTGTCCGACAAAGGCATGGGAGCTGCTGACCGTGACCTGACCGCCTCCGGCGAGATCGAGATGACCCAGGCGGCGGACGTTGCGGGCGAGGCGAGCGGGCGGGCGGTCGATCGTGTTCATGTGGGATCCCTTGACGTGCGCTACCTCATGTCGTCACCCGCGGGCTTGACCCGCGGGCCCATCGCCCTTCGCAAGAAGCCAGAATGCTTTTTTTTCGCAAGGCGATGGATTGCCGGGTCAAGCCCGGCGATGACTAGGAAAGAACTTTGTGCACTCGCCATGCCTCAATCCAACTTCGCCCCCGAGGCCTTGATGATCGCGGTCCATTTGGGAATTTCGGACTTGATATAAGCGGCGAACTCCTCCGGCGTGCCGCCGATGATATCGACGCCGAGATCGGCGAGCGACGTCTTGACCCCTGGATCAGCGAGCGCAGTCGCGAGCGCGCGGTTGAGCGTTGCGATTATCTCCTTCGGCGCCTGCGCGGGTGCAACCAGCCCATGCCAGGTGGTCGCGTCGAAATTCTTGATCCCGAGTTCGTCGATCGTCGGAATCTCAGGCAACACCGTAGTGCGCTTGAGGCTGGCCACTGCAAGCGCACGCACCTTGCCGTCCTTGATGTGGGGGACCACGGACGAGGCGGTGGCGAACATCATCTGCACATGGCCGGCGATCACGTCCTGCAGCGCGGGCGCCGCCCCCTTGTAGGGCACGTGCACGATGTCGATCTTGGCTTCGGCCTTGAACAGCTCGCCGGCGAGATGCGCCGCCAGGCCGTGGCCCGAGGAGGCAAAATTGAGCTTGCCCGGATTGACCTTGGCGAGCGCGATCAGCTCGGCCATGGATCGGGCCGGCAGGGCCGGATTCACCACCAGGATATTGGCCTGCGATCCGATGAGGCCGATCGGTGCGAAATCCGTCTCCGGGTCAAAATTGATCTTCTTGTAGAGGGCCGCGTTGGTGGCGAGAATCGCGTTGTTGCCGGCGAGCAGCGTGTAGCCGTCGGATGCAGCGCGGGCGACGGCCTCGGCCGCGACGTTGCCGCCGGCGCCCGGCCGATTGTCGATCACGAACGGCTGGCCGAGGCTTTGCTCGAGCTTGCGGCCGAGGATGCGCGCGAGCACGTCGCTCGCCCCACCCGGCGGGAAGGCCACGAGGAGGGTCACCGGCCGCGTCGGATAATCCGCTGCGGCGGCCGGCATCGCGAGCAAAGTCAGGGCGATCAACAAGCTCGGCATTGCGCGCGGCATAGGTCTTCCCACCGCTACACGAACTGCACCGCGATGCCGCCGAGCGCGCCGAAATCGGCGTGCAGCGTGTCGCCCTTCTGCGCGAAGACGACGCGCGTAAACGAGCCCGCCAGCACGAGATGGCCCGCCTCGAGCGCAACGCCGTGGGTTGCGAGCTTGTTGGCGAGCCAGGCAACCCCGAGCGCGGGATGGCCGAGCACGCCGGCGGCAACGCCGGTCTCCTCGATCTCCGAATTTTTGTACATGATGCCGCCGACCCAGCGCAGGTCGACGTCGAGCGGCTTGACCGGCCGGCCGCCGACGACGATGCCGGCCGCCGCCCCATTGTCCGCCACCGTATCGAAAATCTTGCGCGGGTCCTGGAGCCGCGCATCGACGATCTCGATCGCGGGAACGACGTATTCGGTGGCGCGCAAGACCTCGGCAAGCCCCGCGCCAGGCCCCTTCAGCGGTGTACCCAGAATGAAGGCAAGCTCGATCTCAACCCGCGGCCGGCAATAGTTCTCGTGCGGGATTTTGGCGCCGTCCGCGATCATCATGTAATCGAACAGGTGGCCGTAATCCGGCTCGTCGATCTGCGAGGAGCGCTGCATCGCCTTCGAGGTCAGGCCGACCTTGTGGCCGATCAGCTTCGCTCCGGCCGCCATCTTGCGCCTGGCCACTTCGGAGGAGATGGCATAGGCGTCCTCGATGGCGATGTCGGGCCAAGTCTTGGAGAGCTGGACCGCCTGCTTGCGTTCCTTTTCCGCGCTCATGAGAATGTCGGCGGCTTTCTTGCGGTCGGCGTCGGACAGCATGGTTCCTCCCAAGGTGCTGACCATCAGTCTAGCGCGGATTCCAATCGAGTTGCGCCAATCCTTCGGTTGTCATTGCAGGGCCGCCAGCCGGCTAATGCCGATTGGACGCGCAACGAGGGATCACGCGCCGCGATGGCTCCCATAGGCAGCGCTGAGCTTCGCCGCGACCGCGCCGCGGTCGATCTTGCCGGCGCCGTTGAGCGGCAGCGCGGCGACGATGTCGATAAAACGGGGATGCGAATAGGCCGGTCCCTTGGCCAGGCAAAAGGCCTTGAGATCGTCGGCCGTCACAGTCGAGCCCGCGCGCGCGATGACCATGGCAGCCGGCACCAGGCCCTTCACCGGGTGCGGCACCGGCGCGACCACCGCATTGACCACCTCGGGATGGCCAAACAGCAGGTTCTCCACCTCCTTGGGATAGATGTTCTCGCCCCCGCAACTGAACATGTCGTCGACGCGGCTGCGGAAGTAAAAGAACCCATCCTTGTCCTTGCAGAAGATGTCGCCGGTGTGCAGCCATCCATCGGTGAGCTTGGCACGCGTGATGTCCGGCTCGTTGTAATAGCCGCGGCACACGTAGGGACATCGGATCAAAAGCTCGCCTTCTTCGGCGTCGTTGCCGTCGGCGTCGATCAACCTGAGCTCGATCTCGGGTGCAGCCACGCCAGGGCTGCCGCGCGGGACCGCACGGCCGTCGATCGGCGGCCGCAGCGGGCTGCCGCCTTCGGTCAATCCGTAGCTTTCCGAGACCTTGACGTGGGGAAGCGCGCGTTCGACCGCGTCCATGAGCTCGGGCGTCACCACCGCAGACCCGATCGTGAGCCCGCGCAGCGCGCTGAGGTCGAGCGTGCGCAGATAGTCGCGATGCTCGAGAAACATCGTGAACACCGCCGCCACGCCGCGCGAATAGGTGCATTTGTACTTGGCCAAGGCATCGAGATAGGCGCGCGGCTCGTAGGCCGGCATCAGCACGAACGAGCCGCCGGCATAAAGCATCGGCTTCACCGTGCCGCGCAGCGCGTTCTTGTGGAACAGCGGGAGCGCAACAAGGCCGCGGTCGCTCTGCGCCGAGGGCCAGTAGCGCTGGTTGTAATCGACATACCAGAGCATGCCGTGATGCGTCATGATTGCGCCTTTGGGGCGGCCGGTCGATCCCGAGGTATAGGGCTGGAACGCTTGCGCATCGTCCGCGATTTCAGGCGCATCGACGGGGGCAGCAGGTTTGGCCATTTCGTCCTCGAAGGACAGAAAGCCCTCCGCGCGCTGATCGAGGATGAGGCGCAGCGGCGAACGCCGCGCGATCGCGAGCGCATCGCGATGGCTCGACGGATCGACGACCGCGAGGGTGCAGGCCGCATCCGCAACGATCTGCTCGAGCGTGGGTGCCGCAAGCCGAATATTGAGCGGGAGGGGGATCGCACCGGCGCGCATCGAGCCGAAGAAGAACTCGATGAATTCCGTGCGGTTTCCGATCCCCATGGCGACGCGCTCGCCGGGCGCTACGCCGAGCCGCGCCAGCACGCTCGCGACGCGATTCATCCGCGCATCGAGCTGCCGGTAGGTCGCGCGTCGCTCCTTTCCGCCGAACAGATCGATGATCGCGACCTTGTCCGGTAGGCGCGCCACGGACTGGTCGAAGAAGAAACCGAGATTGCGCCGACGATTGACGTTATCCATGGTCGTTGGGGCCGGGCGGACCGGCGGTTGCGGCCCTCGGCCGTGCTGCAACATCGGGTGTCCTTATTAGCGCGCGGATGGGCGGCTCGCCATCGGGGAGCAAACCGCAAACATCGCCTCGGTCTGGGTTTCGCCGGTTTTGACCGGAGCTGAATTCGGTCTGGTGATCGGTTTCAGAATCTCCTCTATGCTCACCCTGCCCGCTGACTGATCCTCGCCAACTCGATATCCTGGCAAGTGCTGGGCTCGTGGATTGGAAGCAACAAAGCGGCTGCGGCAAGCAATGCTTGAGACACAGGAGGGAAACTCCATGACCACCACGTTTTCGCGTCGCAGCCTCACAGTGCTCGCGGCGACGTGCGTGTTGGCCTTGCTCGGGACGAGCGCGGCGGTTGCGCAGCAAAGGCCGAAGATCACCGTATCGAGCCTGACGCTGCCGGTTTTCAATCCGCTCGTGTGGAACATCATGAAGGCGCGGGGGCTCGACGCCAAGCATGGCTTCGAGCTCGAGGCCAAACCATATCCTTCGATCTCGGCCTTCTATGCAGCGTTCTCCACCGGCGAGACCGAGGTGGTGATCGGCGGGCCGACCATCTTGCAGAAGCTCTATCAGGAAGGAGTCCCGCTGCGGATCTTCGGCACCGGCTTTACGCTTTCCGATCTCGTTGTCTTCGCCAAAGACCCCAACATCAAATCGCTCGCCGATCTCAAGGGCAAACAGCTTGCCGCCGACATGGGTGGGTCGCAATTTCAGGTGATCAAGATTTACACCAACGCCAAAGGCATCGAACTCGGCAAGGACATCACCGTGGTCAATGCCAACTTCGCGGTTGCGCGCGCGCAACTCGAAGCCGACCGCGTCGACGCCGCGCTGGTGATCGAGCCGCTGGCCAGCATTACGCTGCGGCAGAATCCGGGCTGGACGATCATCTTCAACGGCGCGCAAGGCTGGCGGGAAATCACCGGGCAGGACGGCTGGGAAATCGTGCCTGCCATCCGCGCCGAGACGATCGGGCGTGTGCCGCAAGCTCCCAAGATGCTGCTCGCGGCCCTGCAGGATGTGGCGAACATTCTTCACAAGGAAACCGACACCGCCGACAAGATCGCTGTCGATACCACCAAGCTGCCACCGGGCATTCTCAAGGCCGCGGTGGACAGCGGGCGGCTGCAAATGATCGTGCGCAGCCGGCGTGGGAAGCAGCCACCCGCCAGTCGATCACGGACATGATGCAGCGCGCCGTCAAGGCCGGCTTCTATCAGGCCATGCCGGACAACAAGATCATCTATGCACCCTGAGGAATATCGAGAGGCGGGCCTCAACGCGAAGTTCTCGCGACAGGCCGTCCTCTCGCTTCTGATCTTTGCGGCCGCGTGGGAAGCGCTGTCATATCTGGCGCCGACGCTGGGAATTCCCCCGTTCGCGATTCCGAGCTTTGCGCGCATCGGGCAAAGCCTGCTGACGATTACCCCGATCGACGTGTTCGTCACGCTGGCGCGCGTCATCGGCGCACTGATCCTGTCGTTCGTGCTTGGCGTCGTTCTCGCCACAATGATGTATCAGTCGCACCGCCTGGAAAGCTATCTGCACCCGATGATCCGCCTGTTCATGGCGGTTCCGGTGGTGTCCTGGATTCTGTTCGCGGTGCTGTGGTTTCGCGGCGTGGAATTCCGGATCGCCTTCGTGCTGATCGCCGTCTGCGGGCCAGTTTTCCTGATCGACGCGTTGGATGCCATGCGCAACGTGCCGCGTGAATTGCGTCGCATGGTGCGCTCGTTTCGGCCGACCACGTTGCAGTACTTCGCCAAGTTGATGTTTCCCGCAATCGTGCCGAACCTCATCACCAGCTGGAAGATAAACCTGAGCCTTGCCATCCGCGTCGTCACCATTGCGGAACTGGTCGGCGCCGTCACCGGCATCGGCCATCAGCTGGCGGTGGCGCAGGAGTTATTCTCGGTCGCCGACGTGTTCGCATGGACGCTGGTGCTGGTTGCCCTGCTGTTCTTGCTGGAAGCAGTGGTCGCGCGGGTGGAACAGCGCGTGCTGCGATGGCGGGCATGATCGCACCGCCGCCGATCGAGGTGCGGCAGCTGCGCAAGGTGTTCCGGCAGACCGCGTCCGGCCAACCGGTGGTGGCCATCGACCGGCTCGATCTTGATGTCGCGCCGCGCGAGGTGTTGGCGATCGTCGGCCAGACCGGCTGCGGCAAATCGACGTTCTTCGACCTCATGATCGGGCTCGAGCAACCGACCGCCGGTTCGATCCACATCGGCGGGAAGACCCCTTACGGCGACTTCGATGACTTCCGCGGCCAGATCGCGACAGTGTTCCAGCAAGATCGGCTGCTGCCGTGGCGCTCCGCGCTCGACAACGTGAAGCTGCCGCTCGAACTGATCCGGCTGCCCGAAGGCGAGCAGCACAAGCGCTCGCTGTTCTGGCTCGAGCGGCTCGGCCTTGGAAGCTTCGCCCACGCTTATCCGCACGAGCTATCGGGCGGCATGCGCCAGCGCGTCGCGATCGCGCGCGCGTTCGTCGTGCAGCCCAATATTCTGCTTGCCGACGAGGCGTTCGGTCATCTCGACGAGGTCACGGCAGCCGAATTGCGGGAGACGTTTCTCGCCCTCGCACGCGAATGCGGCAGCACCGCCATCCTGATCACGCATCAGCTCGAGGAGGCGATCGGCGTCGGCGACCGGATCGTCGTGTTCGGCAAGTCGGCAAGACTACTCGCCGACATCGATGTCGCGCGCTGGGACAAGCGCGACTTTGCAATGCTGCGCGAGGCGATCCAGGCGACATTGCAGAACAACGAGCAGGATTTGCGCCTGATCCGCGCCTGAGCGCAGGCCATTGCGGCTTGGGCCCTCCGGCTGTGACGAAAAGGTCACAGGCGTTGCAAATCGCGATGCGCAGCCGGATTCTCGCATTGGCAGCGCGAGCAAATCGGGTAACCTTCCCGTCGCCTAATCATGGGCGTTTCCTCCTACACTAAAGCCCCGCTCGTCGGGGCTTTTTTTTGTTGCAGGAGCCGTCGCGCGCGCATTGCCGCCACTCTCCCGCTACGGAGGGAACGCACGAAGTTCAGCGATCAAACGACGAGGCCTGCGGCCAGCGCGCGAGCGCCGCCGTACCCTCTGGGGTGAGGCCGTAGGTCCCGCGCTCAACGCGGAAAAACCAGCCGTAGACATTGCGCAGCAGAATCTTCGGCGCATCGGGGATAGCGGCTTTGACCTCGGAGGTGTGCCGGGGGCCGCCGGACAGCGAAGCCGCGCAGGCGAGTGCCTGCTGGCGATAGGCGGTCATGATCGGCGCCTTGCAGCTTCCGCCGGCGGCGGGATCGCCGAGGCGCCGCCGGTGCTCGTCGAGCAGGCGCGAGCGGCGCTTCGCATCGCGGCGAGGACGCCACGGACCGGGCTCGACCAGAAGCTCCACGCGGCCGCTCGCCGACACGCCGAGAAGTCCGAAGCCCAACAGCCGGCAGAGCTTGCGCACGCGGGGATCGCGCTCGCGGCCGCCGCGGCCCGAAATGCGCACGGCGAGCCAGACCTCATCGCAGGCGGCGGTCCGATCGATGCCTTGCAGCACGAGCTCGAGGTTGAAGCCGAGCTTCAACTCGCCGATGACCACGAGCGGCGGCTCCTCGCCGCGGATCGCGACGAGATCGCAGCCGCAGATTTCGCCTTTGACGTCGAAGCCAAGGGTCTCGAGGAAACGCTTCACCGGCACGTACAGCGACGTTTCCCGCCTTGCCGGCTTTTCTCGTCCCCGATGCGGCATGACTGCTTATGGACGCGCGAAATGTGCTTGCCCCGCGACCCGATTCGCGTCTTGCCCGCAACCTTGCCGTCGACGCCGTAAGCGCTTCGTTAACGGGGCGCGAGCCGCGAGAACGGCGCTCGCATCGGCTGCCGCGCCGGCAGGGGTCGGGCGCGTGCTCGCAGCAGGGGGAACGACGTTCCCGTTGTGATTCTGCTTCGTTCCCGGATCGATTCCGAAATGTGCCGCGAATGGCCATGCCAGCAGGCGGCACGCCTGCCTCCCGGCGCGCCCGGCAAGGCGCACGAGTTTGATATTAAAGTGGAAAGACTGCTTTCCTTCCTGTCTCGAATCATATTTCTTAAGCTGAGAGCGCATTTCGCGGCTCTAAGGAGGGCATCCATCATGGCGGGCAAAGCGATGAACATGAGTGGCAAGGCCGGCCGTCCGGTTACGCTCAAGCATTTGGCGGCACGGCTGGCGGCTGATCACGAACTCACCAAACGCGCGGGCGAGGCGATCCTCGGCGACCTCGTGACCCTGATCACCAAGCATCTCAAGAAAGGCGAGCGGATCAAGATTTCGGGCTTCGGCATCCTGCAGGTCAGGACGCGCGCAGCTCGCATGGGCCGAAACCCGGCGACCGGTGAAGCCATCAAGATCAAGGCCAGCAAGAAAGTGGCGTTCCGTGCGGCCAAGCACTTGAAGATGGCGATCTAGTCAAGCCGGCGCAGCGACTGCACACACACACCTGCCCCGTCGGCTTGCGCCGATGGGGCATGTGTTTTTTTGGCTCGCCGTCGTCAACCACTCTCAGCGTCGGTCAGCGCTTAGTGCCGCATGTCGCTGGCCGGCGCGTGGGTAAACTCGGACTGTGATGATTTCATCCACGTCGATGGCATCTTTCTCGCCGCTCAGCGAGCCGTACTCCGCATAGAAGTCGTCGATCACGTCGCCGATCAGACAGTGCAGACACGGCCGCTCTTCGTTCGATTCGCTGTTATCCGACATGGCCTTCCTCACATGCGCCGATCGCGGTTCCGTCTGGTCGCCGGTTTGCGGACCGAACCCCGTCGGCGTTTTGGAAAAATCTTGGCGGTCCCGAGAGGATTCGAACCTCCGACCTTCGGTTTAGGAAACCGCTGCTCTATCCGACTGAGCTACGGGACCACTGGTTTCAATCGCTTAGCCAGCTAGTGCCTTGTCTTAGAGCCTTAATATAGTAGCCCGCTGTGTGGCTCGCTGGACCCTATAGCATAGCTTTGCGACGCTTCGCCTCAAAGCGATCAGCCCTTCACTCCGCCCGAACCCCAGCCTACGGCAAGGAACCTCTGAATGAAAACGAAAACGGCCGCAACGGGTGCGATCACCAGAAGGCCCGCCGCCATGATCATTCCCCAATCGACCACGCTGGCGTTGTAAAGATCGGCGATTCCGACCGGCAGCGTTTTCATCTCGTCGGCGCTCAGCAGCACGCGCGCGAAAATATAATCGTTCCAGGCCAGGATGAATGTGAAGGTGCCGGTCGCGATCACGCCGGGCAAGGCGAGCGGCAAGACCACGTAGATCACCGCCTGCAACCGGTTGCCGTCGATCATCGCGGCCTCCTCGATCTCTAGCGGGATGCTCTGAAAGAAGGTGCGCAGCAGCCAGAGGCTGAACGGCAGGCAGAAGGCAGTGTAGGCGAGAATCAATCCGAGATGCGTGTTGGTCAGCCCGAGAAAACGCATGGCCACGTAAAATGGAATGATGATCATGATCGGCGCGAACATGTAGGTGAAGAGGATGAGCCCTGCGATCGTCTCCCGCCCACGGAAGCGAAAGCGCGTGAGGGCGTAGGCGGCGGGCACCGAAACGAGCAACGTCAACCCAACGGTGGCGAACGACACGATCAGGCTGTTGCGGAAATAAGTGAGAAACCGCGTCTCGGCGAACAGCCGACCGACATTGTCGAGCGTCACATGCGCGGGCCAGAGCGTCGGCGGGGTTGCGAAAATCTCCCGCGAAGGCTTGAGCGCGGTCGAGGCCATCCAAGCGAAAGGAAAAGCCGTGAAGACGAGCAGTGCCAAGGCCGCCAACATCAACGCCTGGCCGCGCGGGCTCAGCAACCCGGAGGAGCGATTCATAAATTTTCCTCACGCCGCCAGATGCGAAAGTAGAGCGCGGCCGCGCCGGCAAGGGCGAGGAACATGACCACGGCCATGGCCGCGCCGAGGCCCGCCTCGTAATAGGCAAAGGTGCGCATGTAGGTGTAGATCGGCAACGTGCGGATATAGGTCTCGGCGCCGCCGCCCTGGATCATCAGCCACGGCGTGTCGAATTTCGTGAACATCCAGATCGAGCGCAACAGCACGATGACGAACAGCACGCTCTTGAGCTGCGGCAACGTGACGTGAACGAAGCGCTGCCAGGCATTGCCGCCGTCGACTTTGGCTGCGTCGTACAGCTCCTCCGGAATGGTCTGCAGCCGCGCCAACACGCCGATTACGACGAACGGAAAGAATTGCCACACGCTGACGATGATGAGCGAGACCATGATCCAGTCCTTGCCCATGAAGCTGATCGGCTGCTCGACGAGGCCCGCTTTCTCGATCAAGTAGTTGACGAGACCGAACTGGCTATTGAGCAGCCACTTCCAGACGATGACGGCGACGACGGTCGGCACCACGTAGGGAAAGATCACGATCGCGCGCAGGATGTTGCGGCCCGGGAAGATCTCGTTGAGCAGCAAAGCCGCAGCGACGCCGAAGACGATCTGCAGCACGATCGTCGAAAGGGCATAGACCGTGCCGCGCCACACCGAAGCCCAGAATTCCGGATCGCGCAGAAGAAAAGCGTAATTGTCGAGGCCGATGAAAGTCTGCTGTGGGAAGAACGAGTGCTTGTTGAAGAAGCTGATCCAGACGCCGTAGAGCACCGGATAAAGCGTGAGCGAAAGCAAGAGGAGAATGGCGGGCAGGATCAGCAGGATCCCGACCGCCGCCTCCGGCAACCGGAATGGCTCTGAGCCCGAGCGCGGAGCGGGCTTGCTCAAGGCGCCCGCCACCCACGACTGTCTGCGCAACAGCTCAGCCCTTGAGATAGCCTTTGCTGCGCATCAGGTCTTCGAGCCGCTTCTGCGCCTTCTCGACGGCCCGTTTCGGCTCCCACTTCTCCAGCACGACATCCATGACCATGTCGCGGATGATGCCGGAGCCAAGCACCTCGAGCAGGTAGGGTTTTTCGGTCATATCCGACCAATCCACGATCAGCGTGGGCTTGCCCTGATCCTTGTCGAGATAGGCCTGCTGCACCTCGATCCAGCCCTTCCAGCGCTGGATCATGTCGAGGTTCTGATATTTCGGCGATGCGCGCAGCGATTTGGTGATCGGGAAGAGGTGGATGGGCACGGTTGAGACGTATTCGAGGTAGTTGTCGTCCTGATAGAAGAACTTGAGAAACTCGATCGCCTCTTTTTGATTTCTTGCATCCTTGAACAGCATCCAGGGCTCTTCGTCGACCTGCACGCCCGGCTCCTTGCCGCTGGGCCCGACGGGCTTTGACCAGACGTCGAACGTCTTGTCGTTCGCCATCTCCTTGGGTGCGAATTTTTCGATCAGTCCGGCGCCGCGGCCATAGCCCTGGAACATCATCGCCGCCTTTTGGCCGTAGAGATTTTGGAACGTCTGCAAATAGCCGTCCCCTTCCCAGCCGGGCGGGGCGTATTTGACGAGCTCGCGCCAGAACTCCAGCACTTCGATCATCTTCTGATCGGTGAGGAGCGGCTTGTTGTTCTTGTCGAACAGCGCGCCGCCGTTCGATTTGATCAGCTCGCCCATCAGGATATTGATGAAGAGATTGTCGCCCGGCAGCGTGATCCCGTAGATGTCGATCTTGCCGTCGCCCTTGCTCGATTGCGTCAGTGCCTTGGCGTTGGCGAGGAGATCGTTCCACGTCTTCGGCGGCTTCAACCCGGCTTTGTCGGCGAGATCCTTGCGGTAGATCAGCAGTGACGTTCCGGCAGCGTGCACGAGGCCGAATTGCTTGCCGCCGACATTGCAGACGCGCTTGACCTGCTCCCAGATGTTGTCCTCGCCGATCGTTTTGACGACCTCGTCGAGCGGGCTGAGCAAACCTTTCGATTGCAGGGCCGTGCAGGTGATCGGCTGGCCGTGCGACAATTCCGGCGGCGATCCGGCGGCAAGCGATGCCATGATCTTGCCTTCGAGGTCGGTCCAGGCCAAGCCCTCGGCTTCAATCTTGATGCCGGGATTCTTCGCCTCGAAACGACGGGCAATGTCGTTGAATGCTTTGACCGTTTGCGGCTCGGTTTCGGTGTGCCAGACACGCACGAGCTTGTCCTGCGCCAAAGCCGGCGCGGCGAGCATGACGATCAGTGCGCTCGCGAGCGCGACTTTTCGCGACATATGCATGAGTGTCCTCCCCTGACTGCTTTGATTGTTTTCACATCGAGGCGCAGCGCGCCGTATCTCGCATCCGCGCCCGCGAGGCTCGCCTTGCAAAGACGGCTGAGCGCGCCCGGCGCTGTCATCAGCTGTCCAACCACGGTAGAAAGGGGCGGAAACGCTGTCAATTGCGGATGGTTGGGGTGAGGACACAGGAGAAGCCGGAATGCACTATGACGTAGCGATCATCACCGTGCGGCCCGGTACGGAGCAAAAGGCGCTTGCGCGCCTGAAGGAGACGCTCCCGTCCAGCGATGGGCTCTTGGCCTGTTGGTGTTCCGATATCGGCGCCCTCAACCGCATCCTGTTGATCCGCGCAGCTCCCGACATCACGCGCATCCATGCGGAGCGGGAGAAGATATTGCGGAGCGGGAACCCGTTCGGGGTCGGTGAATACATCGCGGCCACGAGCATGGACACGTACGTCTCGCTCCCATTCATGCCGCCCGTGACGGCCGGGCAATACGGCCCCGTATTCGAGGTACGCACCTATGTCTTCAAGCCGGACGGAGTGGCGCCGACCATCGAGCTGTGGCGCGAGTGGGCGCCGCGCCGCGCAACAGTATCGCCGCTGCTCGCTGCCATGCATTCGATCACCGGCACGGTGACGCGATTCATGCACATTTGGCCCTATGCCGGCCTCGAAGAGCGGACGCGGCTGCGGGCAAAGGCGATCGCGGACAAGGTTTGGCCGCCGCCTGGCGGCCCGGATCATTTCAGTGCGATGCAGTCGGACATTTATCTTCCCGCAGACTTTTCCCCGATGCGTTGAGACGCGGCGCAGAACTTCGCTGGACGTTGGCTTCGTTTGGCCAAAATGAGCGAGGTCGGGTTTCGGGTTCGTTTGGCCAAAATCCGGGTCAGTCGAGCGTTGGGTTCGTTCGGCCAAATGGGTGACCGCCGCCTCAGACGTTGGGTTCGTTTGGCCAAAACAGCCTTCGGTCGATGTTGGGTTCGTTTGGCCAAAATCAGCGCTATGCACCTCACTTCCCGCCGCGTCGAACTGGCGAATGGCGAATTTGCGCCGTGACCGCGCGCGCTGCTCGTAGCGGTCGAAGACCGCGAGCCGCGCGGGCGCAGCAGGATCGTGGAGGACGTCCGAGAAAGCGTCGTGTCGCGCGCGGCGCACGCGGATGAGATCGATCTGCGCCGCGGCGATGCGGCAGGCGAGCGCAAAGCGCCGCGGGCTGGCCTGCGGCCCGGCGATTGCGCGCGCCAAAGCGGCAATCTCGTCCGCCAGCGCCGGATCGCGCAGCGCCGGCAGGCTCAGGCCGTGGCGGCGGGTGTTGCGCGCCGAGATCGCTTTTCCGGCGGTCGTTCTCGGGCCGGTGCTCGCGAGCGCATTGGCGCGGTTGGCCTCGCGCCTCGCCGCACTGGTCACGCCGCCTCCGCCGGCGCGGCTTGCTGCGCCGCGATCATCTTGAAGTCCGCCTCCTCGACGTCCTCCACCGCGCGCCGCAGCGTGCGCGCGAAACTTGCGCGATGGCGCTCGATCTCGCGCAAAATCGCGTTGCGGCGCGCCTCCGCCGCCATGGTCATGCGATCGATGCGCTCGATCTCGTAGATCTTGCGCGCCAAGGTACGCGCCATCACCGCATCCATGGTCAAGCCAGCCGCGGCAAGCGTCGTTTCGACCGTCTTGACGGCCTCTTCATCGCCAATGGCCCACCGCCTTGAGGTCTGACCGGTGAGATTCCAGTCGAGCAACGGCCCGAGGATGTCGGCCATGCCTTCATGGGCGGCGGCCTTGAGGAGATGGGCCTTGAGGTGGCGCAGGCGAAACGCGTCCCAAACCAGATCGACCACGTCGCGCACCCAGACTCCTCGAGGATATCGGAGGGCTGCAACGTGCCGGAAATGCGCGCCAGCAGATCGTCATAGCTCGCGGCATTCTCGCCTTCGATCAGCGGCGGGGGCGCGAGGAAGGCGGCGGGCGCGGACGAATCGGCGGAGGTGGCGGGAAGTGAGTGTGTCATAGGACTTTTGCCCATTGCTCAGCTGAATTTTGATTGTTCTACTACGTCTCGTAGCACCTGTCAATCACATATTGTAGTCACACACAGGACGCGTTAATTATCCGGATACACTTTGGGTTAGCATCCTGGGCGCTCACATGGAACCGGGTCGACCGAACGCGGATTGAGTCGGCAGGTGCGCCGTTGCGTTGAAGCGTCGGATCAGCCGGCCCCAAATCGTCCACGTCGAACCCGCTTGGAGGCGATCCATGCGAAATCTCATCTCCGCGCCGAGCCTGATCGCAGCCGTGTTGCTTGCCGCACCGCAGGACTTGCTCGCGCAAGGCGCACCGTTCTGCCTCAAGAGCGCGCTGGGTGCGCTCAGCTGCACCTATCACAGCATGATATTGTGCGAGCAGGCCAAGCAGCCCCATTCGCGCGATCAATGCATTCCGCGCTTTCAGGCCGACGAGACGACGGGCAGCTCGGGGGCGCCGCTCGGTGGCCCGGGTAAACCGGGCACCACGCGTCCGGTCATCAATCCATCTCCGGCCCGGTAATCATATCGGATCGGACGCATCATCTCGCATAGACGCATCCATCTCGCATGCTGTCGTCCCCGCGAAAGCGGGGACCCATGACCACCGCCTCTGGAATATGGGTCCCCGCGATCCCGGGTCTGCAGCGCACCACTTCGCTTCGCTTGTGCTGCGCTGCGCCCGGGACACGTTCCTTAACCTAGCGCCTATCCGCTTGCGCGGGGACGACGGCGGACCGTGAGTCAGGGTCGCTTGGCTGCCGGATGCTTCGCTTTCACCAGCCGATCGTAGTCGCGTTGGGTACGCTCGGCGTAAGCCATGGCGAAAGACGCGAGCGCATCGTCCATGACTTGGCTCTTGCCCATGTATCCCGCGAGCACCGCCGGATCCGCCGAGCGCGCGTGCGCCCGCGCGAGCGTGCGTCCGCACAGCCGCGCGTAGCTCCCCAGCGCCTGCCCTTCCACCAGCTCGCTGATCGTTCCAAGCCGCCGGTTCTTCAATTGCCGCACGTAGAAATATCGGCCTGACGCCGCATCTTCGGTCCAGCCCAGGAACACGTCGCTCGCCGACTGCATGACGCGTTGACCTTCGACCACCCGCCGGCCCGGATGATCCTCGAACTTCGGCCCAAGACACTCGAGGACGGATTTTCCCGCTTCCTTGATCTGCAGAAACAACGGAGCGTCGCCCCCGCTCATGAACAGGCCGATCGCACAGAACGTGCCGACGCTTCCGACCCCGACGACCTTGAAGGCGACGTCCTTGAGCGCGTAGCGCTCGATCAGGCAACGCCGCTCCGGGGCGAGGCTGTCTTGGTAGGAGGCGAAAACGCTCCTTTCATCGACGCGA
>WNFZ01005170.1_pt1 | contig 17172 bp, 12 predicted proteins | sample 5400081 | NCBI WGS metagenome assembly WNFZ01 (sample SAMN13153365, study PRJNA577476) | soil metagenome | isolation source: 80 cm soil or saprolite under grassland replicate 1 | place: USA:California | collected 2016-06-15 | reverse complement strand
GGCGGCGGTGGAGGCGCGGTCAGTTCGTCCAATTCTTCCCGCAACCGGTCGCTGCTGCCTGTCGGGAATTTGAGGCCGGCATGTACCGTCCAGGCGAAGGTGGATTTTTTCGTGGCCGTGCGATACGCGAGAAAGTTCGCGACCAGCGAAACATCGCCAATGCCCGATTCGCTGCCGCGCTCGCTGGCGCCGGCGTCATCGGCCCGCTGGAAGGAGCGATGGATGATCGGCAGGTTGACTTGAGCGCCGAGCCGGTCGTTAAAGTTGTAGCCGAGAAAGAGCTGCGAAATCGAACTGTCGAGGTGTTGGTCCAGGTCGTTCGGCACCTTGGCGCCATCCGTCTGCAATGTGCCGTAGTGGGTGAACTGTTCGGCCACGCCCAGGGTGAACCCTTTTTCGACTTCTCCCCGCGCCTGCATCGCGGAATAGACCGAGCACAGATCGCAGGCCACGGCCGGCGCCGCCATAACGCCGGCCAAAACGGACACTCTCAAAATCTTCATTCAAAGACTCCGCGGTTGCGAGGAAGCCAAACGCTTCGCTCAGAGTTCGGGGACAAGCCTTGGGACGCGTCATCGGGCGCGCCGATTGCGGCCGATCACTGCCAACCGAGGAGAGGGCGGGGCGGGGGAGTGGGAGGGGCTCCGCGGCGCGTGTCGGCTGAGACCAACAGAGCGAAGGAAACCGCGTCAGGAGCGGGCGGGCAAACGATCATTCGCGAGGATACCAGGAAGAAATCGAGTTTGGCCAACCGTTTTTGCCTGTCCTGCTTCTGCTCGGATTTTTTTCCTTTCGCGACGAATTTGCAAAGCGGGCAGGGGTGTTTGCCATCGAATGTTTTGACCAGCGCAACCTTGAGCGGCGCGGTTTGCGAATAACCGGCGAACATCGTCACCCAGGCGACCGATTGCAGGATCGCCCAATGACCGCCCAGCGCAAACGTGAGCGCAACGACTGCCAGCCACTTGAGCGGGCGGGATGACATGGCGCACAAGCTACCGACCGCAGCGAATGTGTCAACGGGAAACGAATGAAACAACTTGATTTCGGCGCAACTCACTTTCTTGCAACTTCTCATTAGCACGGGGCATCAGCCGTGGCGGCAGGCATCCTTGCCTGCCGTAGAGCCGGGCATCCTGCCCGGCGGATGCAGCGCCGGCGTTTGCACGGCGCGTCCGTCTTCACCACCCGAATCCGCGCGGCAAGCTGCCGCCCTCTGCAGCGGCCAGGATGGCCGCCGCTACCACCGCCGGCAGGCGGCAACCACCTGTGAAGCCGGGCGCTAACGAACGCGTCTGGGCCCTTGCAAAAAGGAGCTGCGCCCCCAGACGGCCAGACGGTCCCGGGGGGCAAAATATATCTTGCGTCGGTCGGAACGCTCTGGTTCATTGCGGGTGGATTGCAACTGGAACGCAAATCTTTCGTTGCAAAATCAGCGCTGGGTGGATTGCTGGTCCTGCTGTTGCTTTGGTCCTCGACGCTGGCTGTCAGTTCGACCCACAGTCGATCCCATCGCTCTGATCCCGCCAGGGGAACCGACCGATGCGCATTGTGCCTTTTTGCCCACGGTCATGTAGCCGCGGCTGACGTCAAAGCTCCCTCAACCCGCGTTCTTTACAGTTTCGTTGGATTTGCGCCGCGAACGATGAATTCGTTTTTGGCGCAACACGATTACCGACTCTCACCCAGCCGCGCCCCGCCGTTCGAGCCTTCTCCACTCGTCGTTGGTTAATCATTCGTTTCGTCGTGAACCTTTGCGCGAACGCTGAGCGTTTGCGCCCAACCCGCAGAAGCCATGAAACTCGAAATAGCGTTTGGATTGTCCTCTGTGCTTTGGCTGAGTGCGATGCCTCTGGCAGCGCAGGAGACGAATCAAGTCGAGCAGTTGAAAAAGCAGTTGCAGGAGTTAAAGGAGAATTTTCAGAAGGTCCAGGAGCAGCAACGCCAGCAAATTGAATCGCTGCAGAAAAAACTTGAAACGTTGCAGAGACAAACGGTCACAAACCAGCCGGGTGCCGTTGCTTCGCCGCCGGCGGCGCCAGCGGGGCTGTCCACTGCGACCGTGACGCCCTGGTCGCCCACCGCGCCAATTCGCATCGGCAGCGGCCAGAACTACATCAACCTATCGTTCGACGCCCTGATGGCGGCCGGGGCCACGACGGCAAACGACATCGACAAGCTGGAGTTGGGTGGCCACGATCCAAAGCAACGCGGGTTTACCGTGCAAAATCTGGAGACGGTGTTTGACGGCAAAGTCGATCCTTACTTCCGAGGACAGGCCAACGTTGTTCTGCAGATTGATTCCCACGGCGAAACGACGATTGAGGCGGAGGAAGCGTATCTGGAAACGTTGTCCCTGCCCTGGAACCTCCAGGTCAAGGCAGGACAATTCTTCACTGAGTTTGGCAGGCTCAACCCGACGCATCCGCACACCTGGGATTTCGTCGATCAACCGCTGGTGAACGGACGATTCCTGGGCGAAGACGGGCTGCGCAGCGCCGGCGCCAGGCTTTCCTGGTTGGTGCCCACTCCGTTTTACTCGGAACTGTTTTTCACGTTGGCGAACAGTCAGGGTGAAACCGCCTTCAGCTTTCGCAACGATCACGAAGGCGAGCCGTTTCTTGGACGTCCGGCCATCGAGCGGGGCGTGAAAACTCTGGGCGACATGCTGTTTGTGCCGCGTTACGCCGCGTCTTTCGACCTTACCGATGCGCAAACCGTGGTCGCGGGCGCTTCGGCGGCCTTTGGCCCTAACAGCAGCGGCAGCGACACCGACACGCAAATCTACGGCGTCGATTTGTTCTGGAAATGGAAATCGCCCCGGCAGCATGCGGGCTTTCCCTTTGTCTCCTGGCAGACCGAAGCGTTGCTGCGCCGGTTTAAAGCCGGCGCTTTCAACGGCGACTTGAATGGCGACGGGATTCTCGATCCCGGCGAGCAGGACCTGAACGGCGACGGGGTTCCCGACGTGTTGCCGGGCGGGATGACCATTCCGTGTGGATGCAGTTTGAATTCCTGCTGGGCACCCATGCCGCCCACAAGTTTTGAAATCGGGGCGAGTGATGCATCGAGCGTAATTCAACGTCCAACTCCACAAAATTATGAATAACACTTTCTCAATCATCGGCCTGGCGGCGCTGCTGGGTGGCGCGCTGCCGTTGCAGGCCAAAATCAACGTTGTCGTCACCATCCCGGACTACGGCGCCATCGCCCAGGAGATCGGCGGCGACAAAGTCAAAGTGACTGCCATTGCCCGAGGAACGGAAGATCAACACTTCGTCGATGCCCGGCCCAGCTACATTCGCGTGCTCAACCAGGCCGACGTGCTCGTCGAAGGCGGCGCCGAACTTGAGATCGGCTGGCTGCCGCCGCTGGTCACCGGGGCGCGCAACGACAAAATCCTGTCGGATGCGCCCGGGCACGTGATTCTTTCACGCGGTATCCGGCTGCTGGAAGTGCCGACGGGGCCGGTGGACCGGTCCATGGGCGATGTCCACCCGTTTGGCAACCCGCACTTCTCGTTGGACCCGGCCAATGGAAAAATTATCGCGAACATGTTGGCGGAAACCTTCAGCCGACTGGACACGGCCAACGCGGCTTATTTCCAGGCCAACCTGCAAAAGTTCAACGAGCGCCTCGACAAAAAACTCACCGAGTGGACTAGGCTGCTGGAACCGTATCGCGGCAGCAAGGTCGTCACTTATCATAAATCCTTCGACTATATACTGGACCGGTTCGGCTTGGTGCTGGCCGGGACGATCGAGCCCAAGCCGGGCATCGAGCCGTCTCCCAGCTATGTCAATTCGCTCATTCCCAAGCTCAAGGCCGAGGGGGTGAAGCTCGTGATCATCGAACCGTTCCGTCCGCGCAAAACCCCTGAATACGTGGCGCAAGCCATCGGCGCCAAACTTCTGGTGGTGCCCGGGGCGGTGAACGGCAACGAAAAAGTTAAAGACTACCTCAGCCTGTTCGACTATGATGTGGCGCAGATCGTGGCGGCGCTGAAGGAAATGAAGTGACCGAAGAATCTGTTCTAGCTCTCGAAAACCTGGCGGTCGGCTACGGCCGCCGCGTTATTTTGCCGGAGGTCAATCTCAGGCTCCAGCGAGGGAGTTTCACCGGGTTGCTCGGCGCAAACGGCTCCGGCAAATCGACCCTGCTCAAGACCATTCTCGGCATTCTGCCGCCCTTGCAGGGGCGGATTGTGCTCCATCCCGTCGACGGCCGGGCGCCCGTGCTGGGCTACATGCCGCAACGCGAATCGCTCGATCCGATTTATCCGCTTTCCAGTTTTGAGGTAGTGCTCATGGCGGCGTGCGGTCGAGTCGGGCCGGGCCGATTCATCGACCAGGCCGAGCGGGATTTTACGCGGCAATGTCTGGCCGAAACGGGCGCGGCTGATCTTGCTCCCAAACTCTTCTCCCAGCTTTCCGGCGGACAAAAGCAGCGCGTCTTGATGGCGCGTGCGCTCGCGACGAAGCCGGATTTCCTGTTTCTCGATGAACCGACCGCCGGCATTGACGCCCAGGCCACGCGGGGGGTCATGGAGGTGCTGAAAGAAATTCACGACCAACACCGCCAGACTATTCTCATGGTCAGCCACGACCTGACTACCGTCAGGCAATACGCCGAGGAAGTCATCTGGCTCCATGAAGGCAAGATCATCCACGGGACAGTCCGCGAACTGCTGACCCGAGACAAGATTGAGGAACTTCTCAGTCTCGAGTTGCGCTGATATGCCCGTCAAACCATCGAAGCCTTTTTGAACCGCAGCCACGATATGGACACGCTTCGCGAAATTCTGAGTCCGGACTTTCTGCTGCGCAATTCGATTTACATCAGCCTGTTGGTCGGCCTGGCATGCCCTTTGGTCGGAGTTTATTTGACGCTGCGCCGGCTCATTTTCATGGGAGTGGCGCTGCCCCAGATTTCCTCCTGCGGGATTGCATTTGCCTTTTCGCTGCAGGCCTGGGGAGTCATTCCCCACATGCACGAGCGCGAGCATAGTCTCGCGTTCATCGGCTCAACTCTCTTTACCCTGCCTACCATCCTGCTTCTGTCGCTGCTCGCGCGTCGGGGCGGAGGGTCTGTGGAAGGGCGCCTGGGCACCGTTTACGTGCTGGCGGGCGCGTGGAGCGTCCTGCTTCTGGTCACAAACCCATTGGGCGAACACGGGCTGCTCGATATGCTCAAAGGAGAAATCATCGCGATTTCCAACGCCGATTTGGGTTGGACGGCGGCGACCTTTGGCACCGTGGTCCTGGCTTTCTTCCTGTTTCGGAAAGAATTCCTGCTGGTCTCCTTTGACCGCGAAATGGCTGTTACTCTCAAGAAGAACGTGCTCTTTTGGGACGCGCTGTTGTTTCTCCTCATCGGCCTGGCGATTTCGATGGCCGTCTTAAGTGTCGGTCCCCTCGTTGCCTTTGGCTTCCTGTTGATCCCGCCGCTGATTGCTCACCTCATTGCCCGCAACATGCGCCAGTTTGCACTGGCCGCTTCGGGCATTGGTGGCTTCAGCGCGTTGGTGGGGTTCTATTTTGCGTATCGGTGGGATTACCCTGTCGGTCCGACCGACGTGGCTTTGTTAGGGGTTGTTTACGGACTGGTTTTTGTCGCTCAGAAAATCGTCGCGCTTGTGCGATCGGACGCCCCCGATGCCAGATCGGCCGCGGGTGCCTAAGCCCGGTCGTCTGCGCGCTGGATCACTATCTGGCCAAATCGTCGAGAAACGCGAGGTTCTTACGGAGCGCGCTTTCTCCTTCCTCTCCCCGCGACGGAGGAGTGGGGAGAGGACCGAGGAGAGGGGCGATCTGAAGAGACAAACGCACTTCTCTCCCAGCTCCTCTCCTCCATAGCATCGAAGAGAGGGAGTCTTTGGTTGCGGCTGTGCCGCGCTCGCGCACGCAGATCGCGGCTTTCTTTATCTTGCCGCGCACGCAATTCTTGGCGAACTCATCAGGCATCACCAAGCCCTTGTCTCGGGGAATTTCGTCGGCGGAGTCAGTTTGATTGGGTTGCTGGTTCTGTTATTGAGGTTCTTTTGAAAAGGGTGAGTGAAGGACTACCGGTCGTCGATGCGATAGGAGGTCCGCTCCCGAATCCAGGCCAGGTCGGGGTTGCCGGGGGAATCGTTCCAGTGCGCCAGAATCCCGCCCGTGGCCGGCGGTGTGGTGCGCGGGTCCAGCCAACGATGCGTTTCCGTGTGGCCGTCTCCCATGGCAACCACGCCCCGCCCGCGGTGCAGGCTTGAGGGATAGTGATAGAACTGTTCCGGTTCATCGGGCAGGCGCACGACGAACGCGGGGAAACAGATGTTATCCGGGTGAACGTCCTGAAAGACGAAGATGTTTGCCGGCGCTCTCATGTCCGACGTCTTCAGGAAGGTCCGATAATTGGGATTCAGTTCGGCCTGGCCGAGCGACCACCCAACGTATTGATTCATCGAGTAGCTGCGCACGTGGGGAACATTGCCGACGCCCGGGATCTTGATGGTTCCCTTGTCTTCCGGGCATTTGTAAAGGGCGCTCGATCCGAGGTAGGAGCCGAACAGCGCGTAGCGCGGGTCAGTCAACAAGTGGGCGTTGGTGAGCGCCGGATAATAGAAATGATCATCGCCCGGCACCCAAAATTTCCTGGAGCGGCTTTCCGACGCGACGGAACTCAGACTGACCGGCGAGTTCACGACCCCGTGACCGTTCGCCACCGCAGCTTCGCTGTTGTCGCCATCATAGAGATTCCAGGCCAGCAACAGTTGCCGTTGATTGTTGAGACAACCCGACAGTCTCGCCTGACCCTTTGCCTTGGTGATGGCGGGTAACAGCAGGCCGGCAAGAATTACAATGATGGCCATCACAACCAACAGCTCGACCACAGTAAATCCTTGGCGCCCGTCGCGGTGCAACTTTTCCAACTTCATTTACCTTGTCTTCAACTCCTTGAGCACCACGGATGCCACGGCGAGTTTCTTCGAAAACCGGCCATTTTTTGCGGTTCCATTCCGCGGGCCTCCCAGAATTCAATGCAATAGAGATGCAATTGCAGTGCAGATGTCGTGGGGGCGCGTGTTGCCGAAGACTGTTCCCAAGAATCGAACTCGCTGTGAGAAGTTGAAATGTCAGCGCGTTTGAGGGGTTTCACCGCGAATCTCACGATGATGAAAATGCGCGTGACGGGTTGGCAAGGAATCTGCGGTGTCAGACAGCGTCCCATTCTTTCGAGCGCCGCGCGTTGTTCAAGCGACGTGTACGGTGCCCTCTGTTGGCCTCGTTGTGCTCGAATGATGAAGGGCAAACCGGGATTCACCGCAGGGCTTGGTTCTGCGGGGGACGAATCCTGGAAAATAAAAGGTAAAGTTCAAAGGGAAAGGGAAGCTCGGTATGAAAAGAAGGATTCTATCAACTCTCGCTGTGCTGGCATGCATGGCTGTCTCCGGAGGGACGGCTTACGCCTGGAACGTCAGTGGCAACGTTAGCTGTCCGAACGGCAACATATTCAAAAACGTGATTATCAATGTCGCGGGGCCGGGTTGCAATTTTACAGGCTCTGGCGTGACGGATTCCGAGGGGAATTACCTGGTGGAATTGCCGGAATGCGCCGGAACCTACACCGCGACCATTGATATCAGCAGCCTGCCGAACGGTGCTACGGTCACGAGTCCCACATCCGTTGACTTCGTCATTACGGACACCGATTTCATTGCCACTGTCAACTTCGAGATTGGCGGTGACGCATGCGCGGGGGTCTGTTGGTTCACGGGTGGAGGAGCCAAGATTGATCAATTGCTGGGATTACCCGCCGCACACCGCCAGACCAAGTCAACCGGAGGCACGCCCGACCTGGCATTTGGGGGGAATGTCTATCCCGGATGCAGTTCCACCGCGGGAGATGGCGGCAATTGGAACCATGTGGACCGCATCAGGAACTTGCATTTTCGGGGAACGACGATTCAGGTGGTCGATTGCGGCAACGTGAGCGGCATTCCTCCGGGGTCCACATCGCCCGTGACCCCGTATAACTTCATCGAGTTTACGGGCACCGGCAATCTGAAAGGGATCCAAGGCAACAAAGCGAATTACGACCTGGTCTATTTCTACGCCCGGGGTGAAGACCGCAACGAGCCCGGAAGCAAGGGCGCGAATGACGGAGCGTTGATCGATCGCTATTACCTGCGCGTCTATACCAATCCGGTTGATCCAGCCGGCTCGACCCTGCTGCTCGTTGGCGGACCCAACCCCGCAGACACGGTCCCGATCACCGACGGGAATTTCCAGATTCACGTCAGCAGTTGCGATAATCCCCCGGCGCCGTAAGCAAACACCGGCATGCGCGGACGAGAAGGGAGGGCACTCTATGCCCTCCCTTTGTCATTTTCACCGTGGATGTTCGATGTTCGATGTTGGATTCATTGCTGTCGAACAATCTTCGCGAAAACGAAAGATTCTTTGTAGTTCACCACGCCGAACCTCGGGGACTGAGGACAATCCGCCCCACCTCCGATCCATGGGAAGGCCCGCGTTGTGACCGTGAACCGCCGGCTGTGCCGCAGGTCGGCGCCTGCACGGCGCAGTCACAAACCCAATCGTTGCCGCGCGTACGTGAGCGAGGCCCTGACGTTCTCGTCTTCCATCGCCAGTTGACGCTCGGTGTCGAGGAGGGCGGTCCGCGGCAACGGCGTTTTCGGCGCATTGTGATGAACCATCGCCAGCGTCGCTGCCAGGTCGCGAGCCGGGACGGACCGCATCGTGGCCCAATACTTCGGAGTCAGACACGGAATCTTCAACGGATCGCGAGTGATCATCTCCAGGTTGAACTGAACGTTCGGATTGGCTTTCTGCAGGACGGCGACCATTTTGTCCAGGTCGAGGAATCCGTCACCCAAAGGGACTTCTGACAGCAGAAAGCCTTCTTCACATTCCTGCACGGCCATGTCCTTGAGGTGGGTTGAGAAGGCAAAGGGAGCGAGCGCCTCGACCACGGCCATCGGTTCTTCGAGCAGCGCGATGTTGTTGCCGGTGTCGAGGCAGACCCCGACATGCTCGCTGCTGATGCGTTTGAGCAGGTCCAGCATTTCCAGCACGCGTCGGTCCTTGTGGTTTTCGATGGCCAGTCGCGCGCGATGTTTTTTGAGAACGGGTTCGGCCAGCGTGAGTGACCGCCAGGATTTCTCCGCGAACTGGCGGAACGCGTCCGCCGAATCAAACGTCTCGTAGCGCCGGCCACCCATCATCGCCGTGCGCACCACTTGCGCGCCGGCTTCCCTGGCCGCGCGAACCTCGGCGTCGAAGCGGGCAACATCGGATTGCTCTTTCGGCAGGCTGAGCTCGCCTTCGAGGTACATTCCCCAGGACTCCGCCCGCGTGCGGAGCCGGGCGACGTACTCCGCGTCGCGCGAACCGATAGCCATCTGCACGCCGCCGGCGCCGAGCTGATGACAGTATTCCAGGAACTCGAGCGGGTCCTTGAAGCGGGCTTTGGGATCGCCGTCGCGTCCGGCTTTCCAATGCAGGTTGTAGGAATAGGTGCAAATCCCCAGACGTTTTGGGCCGGCGTTCCCTGCGCCGAAGAGCGGGGGCAGGGCGCACACGAGCGGAAGCGAGGCGGCCAGACCTCCGAGCATCTGTCTGCGAGTCAGGGTGCCCTTCCTATTAATCATGCGTGTGAATTTGGGCTGCTATCCGGGAGAATTTTGCCAGGTCCGTCGGTCATTCAGATCAGGTCCCACGGTTTGCGCGCCGGTCGTCTCAGCAGTTTCCCGGCTTCAGGATCGCCAGTGATTTCCTCTTTGGCCGCGTCCCAGCGGATTTTTCGGCCCGAGCGATAGGCGATGTTTCCCAGATGAGCGACGATGGTGGAGCGGTGCCCGGTCTCCACGTCTGCCACCGGCCTCTTTCGCGAGCGAACGCATTCGATGAAATTCTTCGCGTGCAGCGCTGTGGCATCCTCCGCCGACGTTTCTTTTCGAGCCATTCGGTAGCCCTCGGCTCGTTCGTCCCGGCCCGCCGCGCCCGGTCCGGATGTCGAGGCGAGTTCAGGATAGATCTCGAAGCCGAGGCGGTCCACGATCAATGTGCCGTTCGTGCCGTGGTAGGCCTCGCCGTGCGGACGATCGTCGGCACCGCGGGCCTGGTAATATTTTTTGCCCGGAGTGCGGCCGCCTGCGCCGTGCGCGTTCAGCATGCACGCCTCGTAGTTCAGCACGAAACCGGGATACTCGTACGTGACCTGCACGACGTCAGGCGTCTCCGCGCCGTCCGTTAGTCCGTAGCGTCCACCCGCCGCCGTCACGCTTCGCGGCGCCTCCACGTTCATCACCTGGTGCAGGCTGTCGAAGCGATGAATGCCGAAATCGGTGACCAGACCGCCGCCGTAGTCCCAGAACCAGCGATACGTGTTGATGAAACGATTCTTGTTGAAGCGAACGCTGGGCGCCGGACCGAGATACATGTCCCAATCGACGCCTCCGGGCGGGTCGGAGTCAGGCGCACGGCCGATCCCATGGGGAAACATATTCGTGTAATTCCAGATGCGGACAAAATGCACCGGACCCAGTTCGCCCCTCCGAAGGATGCGCGCCACCTCGGCGTAATGCGGCGCGGAACGTTGCTGTGTGCCCATCTGAACGACGCGATTGTGTCGGCGCGCGGCTGCCACCATTGCGCGGCCTTCCCTGATGTTGTGCGCGAGCGGCTTTTCAACATACACGTCCTTGCCGGCCTGACAGGCGAGCACGGTCGGGATGGCGTGCCAATGATCGGGCGTGGCGATCAGCACGGCGTCGAGGTCCTTTTGTTCGAGCAGACGGCGAAAATCCTTGAATTCTTTCGCCGACGATCCGGCCCATTCTTTGGCCCTTGCCAGGTGCGGCGGGTAGAGGTCACAGACAGCGACGAAATCTACGTCAGGCATGTCGCGCATCAGTTTGGCCACGTTCATGCCACGACCGCCGCAGCCGATCAGGCCCACCCGCACGCGTTCGTTTGCCCCGGTGACACGATCGGCGGACAAGGCACTCGTGGCCGACAGTGCCGCCGCAGTTTGTGCCATCCGTTTGATAAATTGTCGTCGTTTCATGGCAGTTGCTCAATTTATTTAAAACCCAGCGCCTTCAATTCCGCGTCCCACGGTTTGCGGTACGGCCGCACCAACATCTTCGCCGCTTCGGCGTCACCGACGATTTGCTCCTTCTCCGGGTCCCACCGAATCTTGCGGTCGGTGCGCAATGAAATGTTCGCCAGGTGACACACGGCCGCAACTTCATGGCCACTTTCCAGATCGGAGTTCGGTTCCTTCCGCGACTTCACGCAGTCGAGAAAGTTGCGGACGTGCTGGACGTATTGGCTTTTCCAATCTCCCGACGTGTCCTTCGCCGGTTCGGTCCAGAATTGGCCGTCCGGTTCGGCGACTGGTTGCGGGCCGCCGACCGGGTGGCCGCCGATGATCCGGGCGACGATGTTCGTCGGGTTCTCTTTCTTGTCGGGAAAGATCTCGAACCCGTCCCTGCCGAGGAGCAGGGTGCCTTTGGTGCCGTGAAACTCCAGACCGCCCATGCCGGTGGCGCTCACGCCGGCGGCACATTCGCGCCACTGACAAACCGCGCGGAAACCGGGATACTCGATCATCGCGTCCTGGGTGTCGGGCACTTCGCCGTTATCCTCGAGAAAGTAGCGGCCGCCGGCGCTGGTGATGGCCTGGGCGCCTTTGACACCGGTGATCCAGTGGACGATATCCAGCGAGTGCTGGCCGAGGTTGGTCATTTGCCCGCCGGAATAGTCCCAGAACCAGCGGAAATGGTAGATCGCGCGGTTCGGATTGTACGGACGCTGCGGCGCCGGGCCCAGCCACAGGTCGTAGTCCAGGTCCGGCGGCGGATCGCCGTCCGGCGGTTTGCCAAAGCCGGGCGCCACATTGCGGAAATAATTGACCTGGACGGAGACGAGTTTCCCAATGCGCCCCGCGCGGACCAACTCGCGCGCCCGTTGATAATGTGAACCGGAACGCTGTTGCGTGCCGACCTGCACCACGCGTTTATGGCGTCGCGCGACCTCGACCATCCAGCGACCTTCGCGCACGAACAGCGTCAATGGCTTCTCCACATAAACGTCCTTGCCCGCCGCGCAAGCCATCATCGTCATCAGCGCATGCCAATGGTCCGGAGTGGCTACCACCACAGCATCGACGTTTTTGTCGTCGAGTAACCTTCGGAAATCAGAGTACTGCGCGACCTGGCCCCCAACCAGTTCCGCCGCTGCCGCCGCGCGTGGCCGATACGTTTCCGCGATCGCCACCACCTGCGCGTCGGGTTGTGCCTTGAAGTTTCGGGTGTGAATGCGCCCCACCAGGCCAAAGCCGATGACGCCGATGCCGACCCGTTCGTTGGCGCCCACGACGCGGCTCCACGACGCGGCAGTCAACGCCGCGGCGGCGGTTCCGGCTTTAATAAAGCTGCGGCGGGTCAGTGGATGACGGGGTTGGTGTCTGGATGCGCGCGTTGGCGGGTTCATAATCGTCGGCGTTCCGGTTCAGGGGCACAAATCACGGCGCAATGGCCTGGCCGATTCGGGGGCATGCCGACAGGATAAACGAGCTAGACCGGTTTTCAATACTTTCGGCGGGATGAATCCGGAATTCGCGGGTGTTGATGCTGACATCGGCGTTTAGACCGAACTTCGAGCTTCGGGTTGGGTTGCGCAAACTCAGTTTTTTTCCGCAGGCGCTCTTGCTGCTTCGGCTTCCAGCCGCGAGAGGCTTTTGCTGGCGTTTTTCCATGAGTGGAGCTGATTGTAGGCCCAGTGAGCCTCCCCGTTGTTTATCAATCCGGTGGCAATGCTCAACCAATACCAATCCGCGGCGTCGCGGATTCGTCCCTGCTGCTGCGCCTTGAAGCCGATGAAATAATAGAGCTCGCATTGCTGCTTGGGCGTTACGGCTGCCGCCACCACATCCTTTTCGTCCGCCATTCCCAGCAGGTAGCGCCCGGCCAGGTCATAGTAGCTGCCGTTGTTCTTCTCGTAATATTCTTTGAGCGCCTGCCGGCGCGACGCGTTGTCGGTTCCCGGTTTCAAGCTCGCGGCGGCGCGCATCAGCCAGTAATAGTCCGCCCCGAAACCGCTCAATTGTGCCGGGGCAACCTCCCAAAGCAGTTCGGGGTGGTCGGGCTCGTGAGCGAACATCGCCAACGTCATTCGGTCTTGCGCGGGTATCCGCTGGCGCACCCATTCGAGCGCGGCGGCCTGGCCTTTCCAGGCTTTCAGATAGCCGTAGGCACCCGTGGAAAGTTCGAACTGCTCCAACCCGCCCGTGCGAAGCCGCGATTGGATGTCAAACGCAAGCGCGGGGTTGCCGTGATTGGCTGCCTCGGCGGCGAATTGCCCCAGTTGATGGCCGCGACCGAGGTTGACCGCAATCATTGCTTCGGCCGCGCTGACGGCCTCCGCGTCACGCCCCTTGAAACAATCCAGAAACAGCGGGCCCAAGTTCCAGCGCCAGTCGGTACTGTTAATCGGGTAAGGCCAGTGCGCGAGGTGCGCCGCTGCTTGAGGGTAGCGTCCATGCCGCCAATCCAACTCCACCATCAGGGCGAGGGCGTCCAGGTTGTCCGGATAAAGGTCATGCGCTGTCTGGGCCAGTGCGGCAGCCTCTTGCTCACGACCGAGCCGGTCGAGCAGCAGCGCCTTACGCTGCATGGCGCTGAGCTTGTGAGTCTCCCCCACGGGTTCGATGGCCTTCAACCCTTCGGCATACCGACCCTGATGATAATACATCCGCGCCAGCGCGGTGCGTGCGAGAATTTCATCAAAACCCGACACGTTTTTCACCTTGCGATCCAGCCAGGCCTGGGTGAAACGTCGCGCGGTGGGGTAATCCTCCTGTTTTTCCAGGTAGTCGGCATAGGCGCTGGTGACCGACCAGGCATCAGGTTGGGCGGCGATCAATCGCTCGTATTCCTGACGCAAAAGATTGGTCGTGACACCTTCCTGGTTCTGCAAGAAGAGCAGCACCTCAAATTTTTCTTTAGGCTCCAGTTCCGGCAAAGCGAGCAGTTCCTCCAGGCGATGCCGATCTCCCCGGTAAGCGGCATCCCAGGCCTGTAGCCGAAGCTCGTGGAATTGCTGGGCCGCGATGCCGCTGACCAACAGTTTTTCGGCCAACCCGAACGCCAGCAGGTTCTGGTGGGCGATGACCCCCAGCTCGAGCACATTCTTGGGACGGCTGTCGAGCTTGCGCGACAATTCGCGGCCCGCGTCCAACAGTGTCGTTTCACCGTAGGGCACCAGGTCTTCTATTTCCTCGAAGGTCCGGGAGAGTAATGGCTGGCCGAAAGCGCCCAGGCTGCCAAGGTCGCCACGCAAATCCGCCAGGCTGCCATGGCCTTCCTTGGACACAACCAGGTGAGCATACCAGTCCTTAAACTCGGCGGCTGGACCGGCAGGCGCCGGTCCCAGAGATTCGGCAAAACGGCTGGCAGCCTGGATGGAGGAGCGGTAATCCAGATAGTGCAGGCCGGCTTCCTTCAGCGCGGAGTAGTAACAGCCGCGGTAGTACGCCTGGATCAAACCGCGATCGAGACATAGCCCGCCAGGCTGGACCTCCACTTTGTCCAGCGCCGATTCGATCCTGGCCAGAAGTCCGTTGGTTTCACCGGGGGCACCCCCGGCCTCGGGCGCAGCAGTGGCCGGACTGAATTTGCCGAGTTCGAGCAAAACCTGCCTGGCCAAAATCGCCGACAGTTCCTCGCGCGTTTCAAACCAATCCAAGGTAAGGCCCGATTGCAACAGGGGCAGGACAAACCCGGCGTCTTTGCTCAAGTGCCGGTCCACGTAGTTTAACCAACCAAACAAATCCCGTTTCTCGGCCAACCGCCGCGCCTGGAGATAGCGCCGTGCGGCCAGATTGCACGCGTGGGAAAAGTAGCCCATCGCCTGCGCCTGCAGGCACTCCTCTCGCGCCGCGGGTTGTCCGGTCGCAGACTCGACCACGGCCAGGGTCGCCAGCGCACGGGCGGCGACGAGGTCCGAAGCGTGCACCTGATCCAAATTCAAAAACGCCAGCAGGGTCAGTGACTGCATCCCCTGGCGCAGCAATTCCGCGTTACGCGGACCGTTCCGCCAGAGGCGGTCCGTCATCTGAGCCGCCGGGATGGCTCGCAGGGCGTCCAGTTCGTGTGCGATTTCCGGGCGCGCCTGGCCGACCGATTGAAGCTTGAGCGCGCTGGTGGGTTTCAATCCTCCCGAATAGTTGGTCAGCAACCGGAGCAAGTCGGGAAAATCAGGAAATTCCGGCAACGTGCCCACTTCTTGGGCGCGATAACGAACCCTCCACTGTCCGCGGTCGAATTCGGCCTCCGCCACCGCGAGTTCCGCGCTGGTCAGCATCCGATTGATTTCAGCCACCGCCCGTAAACAGCGCCGGTCCGGCCCCAAACGATAGGAGGCGTAGAGCTGCTCGCGGGGATTTCGCGGTGCGATGGGCGCAGCCGATGTCGTACCAGCGCTCGTCCCACCGGTTTGCGACATCTCATCCGGGGACTTCGATTTGAAGTGCCAATAAAACATCATCCCCATCGCCAGAAGAAATATTGCGAACGAGATGCTCAGTTTTCTCATGCCGCCCGATGTTAGCTCTGCTCGACTGACATTCAACTTTCGATCAAGGAGAACTTTTTCGCAGATAAACCCTAACGTTGCATAAAATTCCCAGTACAACCTTTTGTTGCATATGCAACAAAAGGTTGTACTGGCATTTCGAGTGATCGACAGACGGTCATTTCCAGTGATCGTTCGCAAGCGGCACAAATCATCCGCCATGGCCTTGTCAGGTAAGACTCAAATTGCAACCTCGGGACCAATTATTGCAACAATAGGGTAAACTCTGCAATTCAAGGCTCAATCCTCTTTCCCCTTGCCGCTGGTTCACCCTTTCCGCATTCTGTCGGGCGATGGCTGAGCGATTGACCTCAAGTGTGCTGGCCAAGCCCGACGCGGCGCTGGAAATGACGCTGCGGCCGTCGCTCTTTTCCGAGTTCACCGGCCAGGCCAAGGTCAAGGAACGACTCGAGATCGCCGTCGCCGCCGCCAAACAACGCGGGGAAGCGCTCGACCACATCCTCCTCAACGGCCCGCCCGGGCTGGGCAAAACCACGCTCGCCATCATCCTCGCCAAGGCGATGGGCACGAACCTCAAATCCACCAGCGGCCCGACCATCGAAAAGGCCGGCGACCTCGCCGGGCTGCTCACCAACCTCGAAGAAGGCGACGTGCTGTTCATCGACGAAATCCATCGCCTGCAGAAAACCATCGAGGAATATCTCTACCCGGCCATGGAGGATTTCAAACTCGACATCATCATCGACCAGGGCCCGAACGCGCGCAGCGTGCGCCTGAACCTGCCGCGCTTCACGCTCATCGGCGCCACTACGCGCAGCGGCCTGCTCACGGCGCCGTTGTTGACGCGCTTCGCGGTGCGCGAGCGACTCGACTATTACCAGGCCGAGCAGTTGCAGCAAATCGTCGTCCGCTCGGCGCGCCTGTTGAACGTCGGGATCGAAGTGAACGGCGCGCGTGAAATCGCCCGGCGCAGTCGCGGCACGCCGCGGATTGCGAACAACCTGCTTCGTCGCGTGCGCGATTACGCACAAGTGAGGCATGACGGCCGCATCACCGCGGCGGTCGCCGACCAGGCGCTGGCGATGCTTGAGATCGACCAGAACGGTCTCGACGAAATGGATAAGCGCATCCTCGAGGCCATCATTGTGAAATTTGGCGGCGGCCCGGTAGGCATCAATTCGCTGGCGGTGGCGGTGGGCGAAGAGCCGGACACCCTGGAGGAAGTCTATGAACCTTACCTGATTATGGAGGGCTATCTCAACCGCACGTCGCAGGGTCGCGTGGCGACGGAACTGAGCTTTAAGAAGCTCGGGTTGAAAGCGGCGGGCAACCAGCCGAGACTGCTATGACGGATGTCAAAAGGCGCGACTGCTGGCTCCGACTCCGCGTGATTTCAGGCATTGAGATTTCATCCAGACAACCTGCTGTTTCGCAGGGCGTGGAAAGCGAACAAGCGCCGGCGCGCTTTCACGCTGATCGAGCTGCTGGTGGTCATTGCCATCGTCGGATTGCTCGCTGCCTTACTGCTCCCCGCGCTCAGTCGCGCCAAGCGGCTGGCAAAACAAACCGC
>WNFZ01003174.1_pt1 | contig 17175 bp, 21 predicted proteins | sample 5400081 | NCBI WGS metagenome assembly WNFZ01 (sample SAMN13153365, study PRJNA577476) | soil metagenome | isolation source: 80 cm soil or saprolite under grassland replicate 1 | place: USA:California | collected 2016-06-15 | reverse complement strand
ATGATCACGTCGACAGCACGTTTGAGGAGGCGCAGCATGGCTAATCACGAGGACGAGGTCGTGGACGTTGTAGTCATCGGATCGGGGCCGTCCGGCGGCGTCGTTACCTACACGCTCGCGGCGCGGGGCTTCAAGGTCGTATGCCTGGAGCAGGGTGATTGGGTCAGCCCGGCCGACTACCCGGCTAACTACCCCGAGTGGGAGCTGCTGATACAGAAGCAGTGGGCACACGATCCGAACGAGCGCCGGCTGCCTGCTGATTTCCCGCTCGAGGTCTCCGACTCGGATATGTGGCCGGTCATGTTCAATGCGGTCGGCGGGTCGAGCATCTTCTACGGTGCCGAATGGCCAAGGCTTCTTCCGTCGGACTTCCGGGTCCGCGCCCTCGACGGAGTGGGCGACAACTGGCCCATAACGTACGCCAACCTGGCGCCCTACAACGACCGGATTGACGCGTTCATCGGGGTCTCCGGGCTCGGTGGCGATCCCGCCTACCCCGAAGGCCTGGACTATCCGCTCCCGCCGCACCCGCTCGGCAAAGCGGGACGCAAAGCCGCCGAGGGCATGAACGCCCTCGGCTGGCACTGGTGGCCCGGGACCAACGCCATCCCCAGCCAGAAGTTCAAGGAACTATCCCAGTGCGCCCGCTGGGGCACGTGCGAGTGGGGCTGCCCGGAAAGTTCGAAGGCATCCTCCGACATCGCATTCTGGCCGCACGCCTTGCGGTCGGGCGCCACCCTGGTCACCGGCGCCCGGGTACGCAAGATCGAAACAGGGCGCGACGGCCGGGCCACCGGCGCCGTCTGGATCGATCGTGATGGAGCCGGGCACCGGCAACGGGCTCGTGCCGTCGTCGTGTGTGCCAACGGCATCGGAACACCGCGGCTACTGCTGCTATCGGCGTCAGCGCAGCATCCGGACGGTCTGGCGAACTCCTCGGGTCTTGTCGGCAAATACCTGATGCTGCACCCGAACTGCTCGGTAACCGGCTTCTACGACGAGAACCTCGAGAGCTGGCGGGGCCCGGCCGGGCAGCTGATCCATTCCATGCAGTTCTACGAGACTCGCGCCGAGCATGACTTCGTGCGCGGCGCGAAGTTGCACGCGCTGCCCACCCCCGGCCCGCTGAATGCCGTGGAGGCGCACCGTGAATTGCCATACGACCAGCTCTGGGGCGGCGCCATTCACGATATCGCGCGATCCCACGCTCGCGGCATCCTGTGGGCGGCCAACGCCGAGGACCTGCCTGACGAGACCAACACAGTCACGCTGGACCCGGACTTGACCGACGGCGACGGGGTGCCGGCCCCGAAGATCCGCTACCGCATCAGCGACAACACCCGTAAGATCCTGCGATTCGCCGTGCAGCGGATGGAGGAGATACATGCAGCCTCCGGCGCAGTCGAGACCTTCCCGGTCGAGCTGTGGGTCGACCAGCCCGGTCATCTGCTGGGCACGGCCCGGATGGGCAACGACCCCGCCACGTCGGTCGTCGACTCCTACGGCCGGGCCCACGACGTGCCAAACCTGTTCCTGGCCGACGGCAGCATCTTCGTCACCAGCGGCTCAGCGAACCCGACATGCACCATATCGGCGCTCGCGCTGCGGGTCGCTGAGCACATCGCGGCAACCGCAAAGGGACAGAAGGTGAGCACATGACTACCAACATTCCCGCCGGACCGCCGCCGCGGTTGTCGGTTCCGCCGAGATTCGTGGCTCCCCGCCAGAACTCGACGGCGCTGCGCCGGACACGATCGATCAGACCTTGCGGGCGCTGCACGCCGGCCAGCCTAAGCTGTTCCAGGCGCTGTCGACCGTGGTGGCAGGCGCCTGGCTGCTCGTCCCAGCGGTGCGCGCGAGGATCGGATATCCCGGCCAGCGGCGCGATCCCCCGCACCTCGAAGAAGCGGCCGACCAGATCTCCGACGGCATCCTCGACCCCGTCATCGCCCGCGGCGCCATCTACACACAGCCTGGCCGGTGTCGGCGGCGGGCGCCGGGGCCTGCGGCCTGACTCAGCCGGCCAGCATCTGCTCAAGCCTGGCCGGGGTCGGTGAGGTACACCGCTCCTGCTGCCGCGGAGGCGTCGTCGGGCCAGATGACAGTGTCGCCGGCGTTGATCCCGGAGATGATGCGTGCCGCGACGGCGGCCGGGCCGGCCTTGTCGGCATCGACTCCGGTGAGCATGTCAGTGTCGATGCCGCCGGGATAGGCGCCGATCACATCGACGCCCTGATCGCGCAGTTCGGCGCGCAAAGCCTGGGTTATCGAGTGGGCGGCGGCCTTGGGCGCGCTGTAGCCGGCCATGCCCGGGACCGGAGCCGGCCCGGGCGCCCTCGGCGAGATCGAGCGGGCCTTCGCCGCGTGCGGCGTTACTTCAGGACAACCTGACACAGGCCGAATAGCTCGCCATTGCGGCACGATGACCGACAAATGCCGAAGGCATCGAAGCAGACGTTGCCGCCGGTTGCCGATGGTCAGTTGGCGGGCAGAATCTCGGCCAACTCGGAAAGCCCCGTGATCACGTAGTCCGGGCGGGATCCCCAGGGATCAAAGAGCTCGGCCGGCTGACGCCTGCACCACGCAGCGCGGATCCCCACGGCCCCGGCTCCGGCAATATCGAACGGGTTGCAGGACACCAGCAGCGCCTCCGCCGGCTGCGTGCTCGTCTTTGCGAGCAGGTGCCGGTAGATGCCCGGATGGGGCTTGTACACGCCTGCTTCCTCGGCGCTGACAAGGTCGTCGACGAATTCGCGGTAACTGCCAGCCAGCTCCTCGAGCCACGCCACGGGGCCCACGCTGAACACGACGATCAGATGCCCGCGTTCGCGCAGGGCGGCGAGCGCCGGACGGGCATCGTCGAATGGCCGGAGCCGACGGTAGGCACCGGCGATGGCTTCCTGCTGCGACCGGGGAAGCGCGATCCCCGATTCGGCCAGAGCGCGTGCGAGGCCCCACCGGGTGAGGTCCGCGAATGGGGGAAACTGGCCCATGGCGGTGACACGGAACATGTACTCGAGCTGCCTGTCACGCCACGTCCGCGCTACCAAACTAGCCCGGTCCCCGCAGACAGGCGCCAGCTCCCGGACCACGCTGGCGGTATCGGCCAGGGTCCCGAACATATCGAACGCCACGAGCACGACGAACTCCCCCTGACCGGCGCAAAGCCGCCTGTGGCAACCGCGCTGTCCATTGTCGCCGCAAACCAGGCGCTTCGCCACGCCCACAGCCCTCGTTTGATATCCATCCGGGGCAGGGCGGGACGCAGGCGGCGGCTGTGAGGTGGAACTGGCCGCCGGGTGGATCGGGAGGCTGTTGCGGCGGTGGTTTGGACCGACGCGAAGGCCAGCAGGCTCACCCGCCTCCGCGGCCGGGGATCTTCGGGCTGATCGTAGCCCTGCGCCGGGCCGGGATCCGGTACGGGATCGTCTACGCAATGCTGGGGATCGCGGCCTGGGCGGCGGTCTTCAAATCCGGCGTCGACCCGGTGGTCGCCGGCCTGCTGATGGGGCTGCTGACCTACGCCTCCCCGGCCGCGCGGACCGACCTGGAGCGCGCGAACGACCTCTTCGGCGCGCAATCGGGCTCGCCGGCCTGAAGCCGGGGATCCAGGGCGAGGAGATCCTGGTCGCTGTCGGCCGCCGCCCGCGGACGCAGAACCTCGGCCTGGAGACCGTTGGCCTTCGCCCCGGCCGGCCGATCGAGGTCACCGGCCGGCTCGCCGTTCCCGGCCTGCCATGGCTATACGCGATCGGCGACGTTAACGGACGCTCGCTGCTGACCCATATGGGCAAGTACCAGGCGCACGTGCTCTCCGAGATCCTCGACGGGCACGCGGCCGCGGTCAGCGGCGATGACGCCTCCGCGCCCCGGGTAATCTTCACCGACCCGCAGGTCGCCGCCGTCGGGCTTACGCTGCAGGCTGCCATGGACCAGGGCGTGGACGCGCGCGCCTACGATGTGCCAAGCTCGGGCACGGCCGGCGGGGCGTTCCACGGGATCAACACGCCGGGAACCGCGCGGATCGTCGTTGATGAGCAGCGGGGCGTGATCGTCGGCGCCACGTTCACCGGCGCTGGCGTTGCGGAATGGCTGCAAGCGGCCACGATCGCGATCGTCAGCAAGACGCTGATTGAGCTGCTGTGGCATGCCGTTCCCGCCTTCCCCACCCGCAGCGAGATCTGGCTGAAGCTACTGGAGCGCCGCGAGGCCGATCTTCACGGCGAGCCCGCCGCCACCGAGCTGCCCGCCGCGAGGCCGATCGCCGAGACTCCGGCCCAGCCAGTCCGGCACAGCCATGCACCAGTGGCGGCGCGGCGCTGACCAAGTGCCTTTCGGACGCGGATGGATCCGCATGTTCAAACTCAGGAATCGGGACTCCGAGGCCCGCCAGGCCCTGTGTCCGCCTCGGCTCGCGGACCACGGCCCGGACGAAGCCGGGCACACGGGACATACGCGGCCGGATGCTTCCTGACGCCCGGCCGGCCTGTGAGCGAGTGGTTAGCGTGAGGCGAGAGGGAAAGGAGCCGGTGATGGATGACGCCGCGTTCGTGGTGAGCGATATCGATAATGGGCTCCGGGAACGCCTGAGCGAGGAGATCGACGCCTTCAATGTTGCCGCGACCGGGATCGCGTTCGGCGGGTTGCTGTGCATCGCCGTCCGGGGGGACGGCGGTGACCTGCTCGCGGGGCTGTATGGGTGGACGTGGGGTGGGTGTGGCTACATTGACCTGCTCTGGGTGCAAGGCGAGCATCGCGGGTCTGGGCTGGGCACTCGGCTCCTTGCCGCGGCGGAGCAGGAGATCCGGCGTCGTGGTTGCGCCCAGGTGGCCTTGAGCACCCATTCGTTCCAGGCACCCGGCTTTTATGCTCGCTTCGGTTACCAGGAGTGCGGCCGCACGCCTGCCTACCCGCGCGGGCACGACCAGATCCATTTGGTGAAGCAGCTCGGCTGACCGCTGCGAGCGATTAGGCGAGTCCGATCAGCGGTGCTGTTGGCAGGGCGATCCAGCCCTCGCTGCGTGCCACTGCTTCCTGCTTGTCATCAGGCCTGGTCGCCTGGCCTTGTGCTGCCGCGCGGGCGGTAAGCGCGGCTACGACCGCATCAATGGCGTCGTGCGAGGTCCGGCACAGTCCCTGGTAACGTCCTGGGGCCAGCCATGGCGCCGCGGCCTGCAGATCGTCCATCAGGGCTCCCCGCGCCTGCGCGTTCCGCGGCTGCTTGTAGCCGCGGTAGGCCAGTCCCCAGCATTTCAGCGACGCGGCGGGATAGACCTCTACTACGGCACCCGCCCCGCCGCGGTCCACTGGCCGGCCCTGGCTGGCTAGCTTCGCGAGCAGGCCCGCGCAGCGCATCGCGGCATGTCCGATACGGTCAGCGGCAACGCTCAGAGGGATCAGGCCCGTCTGTTGACGCACCACCTCGTCGGTCAGCCGCCACGCCAGTTGCCTGCGCCACTGCTGCCCGGTCAGGTCGCCCGGGATGGCCACATGCCCGGCCTGGTGATCAGTCAGGAAGGTGACGAACGCTGCTGGCCAGCCCAGCGGGCAGTCGATACCTGCCTTGTCAGCATCCGCCAGCGCCGCCAGGATCACATCGTCACCGGCGCCGCGGATCAGCTCCGTTATCACGGCCGTTCCGCCGTCCCACGCCACCGTTGCCAGCGCCGTCCGAACCGGCTCGGCAGCCAGATCCACCCCGACCGTGAGCACTCCCACACGCTACGCCCCATCGGCCATCCGAGCACCCTGGCATCGTCGGAGGCAGATTGTGCCAGCGGTACAAGACCGATGCTCGTTACACGGACGGAGCGCTGACGACGCCTCCACCAGGGACACGACCGGGCTGTCAACGGGCGCGCGGTCAGGGCGAGCTCGGCTTCGTCCGTGGCCAGGTGAATGAGCGGCCATGCCGTGCCTGGCTTGCACAACTGAATATTTCCCGGACAGGATTACCGTGACATGCAGATCACGGCGCGAGCCGCCGGTGGCTCGCAGCTGCTTCCCAGGCGCTCCCATGCGCGTGGTGTATCGAGCTTGGCCCAGCGGCGGTAGTCAGGGTCATCGCCCTTATGAGGGCACTGCAGAAAGTGGGCCATGTTGCTGGGCTGGAGGCGCCCCCGCTTGCTGCTCGGTGTCGCTCTGCTAGCCCGTGCTCGCAGTAGTCGCGGTCCATCTCACATCGGTCGCAGTAGGCCACGTCGTCCATGATGGCGCGAAGATAGCCGGAACGGCAGTATGGCCAGGGCAGGCAGCTCATTTCGGGACAAAGTGCGCGGCCGGGACGTGGCCCTTGCGCAGCCACGTCGGCCACGGCAGCCGGCCCTCTCGCTAGGCGCCGGAACGATCCTCTTGCCGCCCTGCGGACAGCCGGTTTATGCCGTGCCAGGATCCTGGCTCTCCTGGCTCGCTGGACGTCAACGGCTTGCCGAGGGGGTCACGCTCGGTGCGGGGCTGCCGGTCGGGCTCGGGCCGCCGGTCGCGCTGGGCCTGCCGGCCGGGCTCGGGCTGCCGGCCGGGCTCGGGCTGCCGGCCGGGCTCGGGCTGCCGGCCGGGCTCGGGCTGCCGGCCGGGCTCGGGCTGCCGGCCGGGCTCGGGCTGCCGGCCGGGCTCGGGCAAGCGGCCGGGCTGGTGCTGGCGGCCGGGCTCGGGGTTGCAGCCGGGCTCGGGGTTGCGGCCGGGCTGGTGCTGGCGGCCGGGCTGGTGCTGGCGGCCGGGCTGGTGCTGGCGGCCGGGCTTGGGCAAGCGGTGGGGCTGGTGCTGGCGGTCGGGCTCGGGGTTGCGGCCGGGCTCGGGCAAGCGGTGGGGCTGGTGCTGGCGGCCGGGCTCTGGCTGGCGGCTGAGCTTGCTGCGGGGCTGGTAAGAGCCGGCGTGGGCGCCGCGCAGGATGCCGATGCTGGCTGCCTGTGATTCGGCTTACCGTGCGCGGTGCCGCCGGTCACGGCTGTTGCGCCGGGGGGCACGCCCGTGCCATGGCCGCTGCCGCCTGGCCCGGCTGTGCCGCCTGCAGGCCCGCCGCTGTCCAAAGACCGGATGAGCCCGGCCGTATGCGAAATCGCCTGCCGGGGCAGCGGCGTCAGCGCGAGAGCGCCCGCTGCCACAGCGAATACGGCAATGGCCAGCGCAGCGGCCGGGCGCAGCCGCACCAGGCGCTGCCCGTGCGGCGGGCCGGGCCGCGCCCGGAAACGCTCATGGACAGGTCCGAGCACCGTCCTCAGCCACGCCAAGACAGACTGCAGCCCGCCTGGCACGCGCCTGGCCACCGCGGAATACCCGGCCATCATCCACGCGACGGGCACCGGATAGGGCCCGGTCAGCCGGACGCGGATCCGCTCCAGGCCGTCTTCAGCGGGCTCAACCGAGTCCGCTGCCTCGTGCAGCCGGCGGCGCAAAATCTCGTCAAAATCACGATCGCGCTGGCTCATGCCTCACGCTCCAGCACCGCGCGCAGCGATGACATGCCCCGGGCGGTATGGCTCTTGACGGCGCCCCTGCTGATCCCCATCGTCGAGGCGATCTGAGCCTCGGACAGGTCGCCGTAATACCGGAGTACCAGCGCTTCACGCTGGCGCGCGGGAAGCGTCCGCAGCGCGGTCACCACTGCTGAGCGCTCCAGCTGGGCGATCGCGCTCTGCTCGGCGCTTGGCATATCCGGCGGCGGTTTCGGCGCGTTCCGGTCGACTACCACGCGGTGCCGCAGCACGGAACGGGACCGGTTCACCACCGACTGCCGCAGATACCACAGCGCCTTGTCGCTGTCCCTGAGCCGGCGCCAGCCGCCGTGCATCGCGATGAACGACTCCTGCACTACTTCCTCCGCGGTCGCCACATCGCGTACCAGCAGTGCCGCAAGCCGCACCAAAGATCGATAATGCGCGGCGTACAGCGCAGTCACCGCACGGTCGGCATCCCGGTCAGCCGGAACCGAGCCCAGCGCGTGCCCCGGCCAGGTCGCGGTCAGGTGAACTGGACGCCCAGGCACATCGCCCGATTCAGCCGCTGTCATCGCGGAACCTCCCGGCCGCCCACGGGCGCCTGCCGCGCCTCAGCGACCGCGTCGCCGCCACCATCCATGCCGACCCGCTGAAAATCACCTGCCGCCGCGTCCCTTCCCCGGAACTGCCCTCCCAGGCGCCGCCCAGCCCCGGCGCCAGACAGGACGATCAGGACGGCTAACCTCAAACCCCCATCACTAACAGTGAAGCCAAGCGCGGTCAGTGTCCAGTCCCGGGCTGTGCGCCAGCAGACCCATCGCGACAAGTCCCTAAACCGGGCCGCCGCTTCGCCGCAGGCGCACTCCGCTAGCCCCCCACCGCCCCAGTACCACGGATCGCGGCCGGAGGCCAGCTGCCTTCTGCGACCGGATCCCGACGGCGACCACCCGGACAGGCGCAGCTCGCGGAACAACCTCGAATGGGCTCAGCCAAAAGCCCGATCCGCCCGATCAGATGACTCACACAGGAGCCGGCGAATTACCGCTCATGCCGCGCAGCGGGCGTTCGTGACGGGCTCTGTTACGGCTTGGTCGCGGCAGCGATGAGGTGGATGCACGCGGTACCCGCGCCTGGCCAGCGCAGCGGCATAGTGACCAGGGCCGCCACCGGCATCCAGCACCCGTGCGGGCGGCCCGGGCAGCTGCCGGCCTAGCAACTCCATCGACCTGACGAACTCAGCGACGGCCTCCCGCCGGGAAACAGGCGCGAGCGTTCGTAGCCGGTTCCGTAATGGGATTCGATCGCCGGATCAATCACCGTTACCGGCTGCCGCGAAACCCCTGCACGGCTACCGAAATCCGGCCTCATCCGAGCTCACAACCCGCACTCTCATGACCTGAGGGTCGTTGGCTTATCACTTTCCTTGATCGACGGCAAGCCAGCGTTCGGGCAGCATCTGAATGGCGATGATGTCTGGTGTGGCCGCTGCCGTGGACGCGATGTAGCGGTTCCCCTCCTCGGTGCCCAGGTACCGGCGCGCCAGCATACGCCGCTCCTCCACGGTCACCGAGTTTTGGATCCGGGTGACCGGCCCTTCCACGGTGACGTACTGGTAAGGAGGCTGGTCTTGCTGAGCGCAGAGGCTGAACCGCCCGGCGCCGCGGATCAGCCGTGCCTTGCGGCTGTTGCGCTCGGTCAAGATGATGATCTCGCCCCCGGGCTCGTAGCGGTACCAGACTGGCATCATCACTGGGCCGCAGTCACCAGCGCTGGCCACGCCTAGTACTGCGACGTGCGCCTTGGTGAGGAAAGACACGCGTTCGTTGATTGTCATCGCCGTTGGCATGGCAGTCTCCTTGGGGTTGGGATGCCTGAGGTAACCGCGTTCCAGCCGCCGGCCTTACCCCTGGGCAAAGCTGACTGTTGTGGTTCGCGAAGATCGCCATGGCAACCAGTCGACTGCTCTTGCCGCCGGGAGCGCAGGTTCTGGGTATGTGCATGCAGCCGATTAGCAGCCCACGCAACCGGGGTCAGGGGCTGCGGTCGCGGAGTTTGGCCTGGATTCCTTCGAGCATCTCCTTTGGCCAGGCGGGTGTGTACCGTCATGCCGTGCGCCTCCAGCCAGCCAATGATGTGGTGCCATTCGGCCGCAGCCTCCTGGTAGCGTCCGAGTGCCTCAAGGGCGAATGCGCTCATGTAGTACGGGCTCAGATGCGCGGGGTCCCGTTCCTTGAGGTCCGCCAGGCCGCTAGCGCCTCGTCCCGGCGACCACGCGTGTCGGGGAACTCGGCCTCGATCGGCAGCAGCATGGCATCGTCGGGATCTAGCCTGCACCCGGCCGCGATCACTTTCCCGGCCTCGTCCAGTGCACCATCGCGTGACAGCAGGTAAGCGTGGGCGAGGAACCGGTACTCGCGGATCTGGTCGGGCGACGCCGCCAAGAGTCGCCTATACAGATCGATCACTTGCGCGCTCTCGTTCAGCGCCGCCGGCACGCCGGCGAGCTGGTATCGCGGCTTATCGTAGCCGGGTCCAGCTCGATCGCCTGCTCGTAGCAGCGCGCCGCCCGGCGGATCGCTACCCGGCCGTGGCACTCCTGCAGGTAGCCGTACTCCAGGTGCAGCCCGGCGGCATCGGGTTGCTCGGCGGGCAGCTGCTGATATGCGGCCAGCCCCTGGGCGAAAGCGGACTCGGTATACACGGCCTCGTATTCGTTCATCAGCCGGGACGCCTTCTCTCGCAGCGTCTCAGCCTCGTCCATCGTCTCAGGTCACCTCCTGATGGCAGAGCGCATCGGCTCGCAGCCGTCGTCCCAGATCGAGCGGCTGGCAGGCGGCGGCGGGCCGTCCAGGTCGGCCAGCAGGTCAGCGACGGCCCGGGCCGCGACCGTGCGCCGGATCGCCGGCCACTGTCCTTATGCTGAGCGCCGACTGCGTAGTGCGCGGCGAGTTGCGGCGGGCGGCTTGCCGGGGCCCACAGAATGCCCACAGCCCGCCTGCGGACGAGCGCGGGCACAGGAAACCCACAGATCATACGGACGTAGGCGGACCTGGGCGGACCAGCGGTACCATGGCTGCGTTAGTCCAGTGACCAGCGGTTACGTGGTGAGCTGGGCTTTGACGCGGCCTGGAAGATGGTCCCGGCGAGGGAAAACTAGCGAAACTGGAGAAGGCCTGCCAGGGCCGGACGTTCGCCCAGCGCCGCGACTACGCGATCATCGCGGTGCTCAAGGCGACCGGCATCCGGCTGTCCGAGCTCGCCGGAATCCGCTACGACCCGGGCGACCCGCTGCGCAGCGACGTTGACCTGGGGAACCGGGAGATCACGGTCCGCGGCACGGGCGGCCAGACGCGGATCGTCAAGATCGGCCATGAGGCCGCCCGTAGCATCGACCGCCGCCTGCGGGTCCGCGCCCGGCACGCCCAGGCGTACCGGCCGCAATGAAGGATCCGCGATCTGAGCCTTCCGGGCCTACCGGGACGAACCCGGCCAGCCGCCGCTCCCGAGAGCGCCGCAGCCGGCATGCACGAGTGTGATCGCGGCCTGAACGTCCGACCTGGTGGTGGGCCCCGGCGGCGTGCACTCCCAGGGCGGAACTCCAGTGCCTGCAGCAGCTCGATCAGCCCTTGGCCGCCCCGCTACCGCGCGGCTCGAGCAGCTGCGACGCGCGAACGGCGGCGGCGAGGGCGTCGGTGTTGCCGGTTCTTGTGTAGGCCTCGGCCGCCGTGTCGGCGAGCTTGATGACGTGCTCGTCGGCGTGAGCGGCGGCGCGTTCCACGACCTCGGCGGCAGGATCGGTCGTCTCGGGCGCCACTGGCAGCTCGCTGCGCGGCGCCGCGTCCGTCGGCTCATACATCGCCACGATCGCGGCGCTGCCGCACCAGACAGCAGACAGGCTGGGTGCCCACAGCTCGGGTGGCAGGGCGGGCAGCGTGTGCAGCACGGCATTTGGTGCAGTCGCGGTGTGCACGAGCAGTACCGGGCTGCCATGAGCGTGGCCGAGATAGCGCAAGGTCGCGGCGTCGATCAGATCGGCAAGCCGCATCTCGACCTCCGCGTCGTCGGCGGCAGGGCGCAGCGACGCCACCGCGGCCGACCAGCCTGGCAGGTTCGCCAGCTTCGGAATGCGCGACGCGATCACGCCCCGCTGCACAGGGAGGTGGGGCACGGTCTCCAGGGCGGCCGCCGCGTCGAGCCTTCCCGCGGGTGCAGCCACACCAGGAACGGCTTGCCAGCGCCCCGCCCAGTAGGCCAAGCCGTGCGCCAGTTCAATCACCGCGGCAGGGTTATCGTCGCCAGCAAGCAGGGTACGCACCGCGTGGCCAACCCTGATCACCCCGTGGGTGGCGCCAGCCGCAATGCCGGGCAGCAACCGCGGCCACCAGGTCGCGAGCACTCCGCGCCACGGGTGCTGGCTGACCTGGCTGGTGAAAAACGCCGTCCAGTCGCCCACCCGCCGACCGCTGCCCAGTGCGTCCCGCCAGTTCTCGCCGGTGATCCGGTCACTGGCCTTGGGTAGCTTCTCCAACCGGGGAACGTAGGCATCCAGCCACCGCGGCACATCGAATTCATGGCCACGCCGGACCAGTACTTCAACCGCCATCGGGCCATGGTTCGACAACCCGTTGTTGCCTTCCTCGTCGCCGCCGAACTCCGGCCCAGTGACGTGGAGCCGTTCATAGGCCTCGTCCAAGATCTGGTTGCTCATGATGTGCTCCTTCGGGTGCCGCTGTCCGTCTTGGCCGCTGGTACGCACCGCGGGCCCGCTCCGCATGCGGTTTATCCCCTGCATGAGATTGCTGACGCCTGGATGGCCGCCTTGGCTGGAGCGTTGGGTGGCCGCTGCTTCAGCCGACGGCACAGTCGATGTGAGCCGATTCCCAAACGGTGGTGGCTTTATTCCTGGCCGGGAGCGTAGCCCTGCAGTGTTCGCGGAAGGTTCGCTGCTGACGTGGTCAATTGTCGTCCTGGTCCGAAGATTTCAACGGCGAGGGCAGCCGCCCTCACGCCCATGCGCATCCGCGGCCGGCGAGTCCGTCGTGGGCGTTGCTGGCGTTCCCGTTATGCGCCGACCTCGCCGCGACGGGCACCGGGGTAGGTGTTGTCAGCAAACCAGTCGCCGCGACCGGAGGGTAGCAGATCGAAGACGTTCCACACCGGCGACATCAAGTCGATGGCCCTTCCGCCCCGGCCTCCGGGGAAGGGGTTCATGTGTGTTGAGGTGGCATCAGGTAGGTGGTCGGGCTTGGGGCGGGGATCTCAAGCGCGTCACGGTCGCAGGACCGTCTTACCGGTGGTCGCTCGTGATTCGATCGTCTCGTGTGCGGCTGCGGCATCGGCCAGGGCGAACCGCTGGCCGATGACCGGTGTGAGCCGGCCTTCGGCCGCTGCTTGGAGCGCGTCGCGTTCGAGAGGGCGGAGTCCGCCGGGGCGCTGCAGGATGCGTTTCCCGATTGCGGCCGAGACGGTGATGCCGCGGCTGTAGATATCGCCGGCCGATAGTTCGGTCAGCGAGCCGGACGATGATCCGAACATGACCAGGCGGCCTCCGGCGCTGAGCAGTTCCAGTATGTCGCGGCCGATCTTGCCGCCGACTCCGTCGAGCGCCAAGGTGACCGGCCGGTCACCCAGCGCGGCGCGCAGCGCGTCTGCCCATTGAGGTCGGAGGTAGTCGACCGCGTTCGTCGCGCCGAGGTCTTTGACCACTGACACCTTCTGCTCCCCGCCGACGACGCCGATGACCATGGCCCCCACGGCGCGGGCTGCCTGGATGAGAAGTGTGCCGATACCGCCCGCCGCTGCGGTGATAACCACCACGTCCTCAGCCGTGGGCGCGGCGAGTTCGAGGATCGCCATCGTGGTCCGGCCCGTGCCGATCATCGCAACTGCTTGATCGGCATCCAGTGCCTTCGGGACATCATGGACAGACTCCAGCCGGGCGAGCGCGAGTTCGGCGTAGCCGCCGCTGGCCAGGCCGAGGTCAGCGACCACGGAGCGGCCCAGCCATGGCTCCGCTACGTCCCATCCGATCTCGTCGATCACGCCGGCGACCTCACGGCCCGGTGTCATCGGCAGCTTGGGCATAGCTCGTGGCACGGCCTCACCCCGGCGGATAACCGTGTCGAGCAGGTGCACACCGGCTGATTCGACCCGGATGCGTACCTGACCGTCAGCGGGGTGCGGGTCGGGCATCTGTTCGAGGCGAAGCTCTTGCGGTCCGCCGAACGCATGCTGCCGAATCGCCCGCATAGCCGGTTAACCCCTCGTTCCGGGTGCAGACGCGCCGGGTTCCGCGCCCTTTGGCGTGGTCACAGAGGCTGCCGGGCCGGAGGACCGAAGCTGGTGCCGGTCGGCCCAGGCGGCGATGGCCGCGGCGATGGCTCCGGGCTGGTCTTCGGGTGCGTGGTGCCCGGCGGATCCGCACGCCTGGACCTCCAGAGCCGCGATGTGCTCCCGGCACCACTTGGTCATCTCCGGCCCGATCATCGTTGACGGCCCGGGGTCGAACGTCAGCAGCAGCTTCGGCACCCCGGCGCTTTCGGCGAGCCAGCGGTCGTAGGCCTCGACGCGTTCCACGACGTCGGCGGGCTCCCCGCCGATGGGCAGCGCCCGGGGCCACGCCAGCAGCGGCCGCCGGCTTTCCCTGTCCGGATAGGGCTTGCGGTACGCCTCCAAGTCCACCTCGCTGAGCCCCGTCCCAACCGTCGCGGGGAGCGCCTGCTCAATGAACATGTTCTGGTCCAGGACCATGGCCTCTCCGACGCCGGGGGCGCGCAGCGACTCGAAGACCGGCCGGGCGCTTTCGGGAAAGTCCTCCCAGGTCATCGGCCGGACGATCGTCTCCAAGAAGGCCACGCCCCGCGTCCGCCCCGGGTGACGGGCAGCCCAGTCGAACGCGAGCGCGCCGCCCCAGTCGTGACCGACCAGCACCACGTCCTCCAAGCCGACGGCGTCGAACCAGGCCTCGAGATAGCGGGCGTGGTCGTCGAACCGGTACTCCACCGAGGGCTTGCCGGAGGCTCCCATCCCGATGAGATCCAGTGCCAGGCGGCGGCCTGGTCCTCCGACGCGGGGCAGGACCTTCCGCCACAGGTACGACGACGTCGGGTTGCCGTGCAGGAACACCAGCGGGGTTCCCACTCCGGCGTCCACGAAGGACATCGTCGAATCGAGCACGTCTACCGTCTGCATCGCGCGGTCTCCTTTGATCACCGAGATGCCGTGATGGGTGTTCGCCGGGTATGAGGCCAGCCGATCTGTTAGACAGGTACCTGTCGTACTGTAAAAGTTAGACAGGCCCCTGTCAATATGACTGACAATCTTCCCTCCAGGCCACGCATGACACTGCTGATGCGACTTCTCCAGCAGCACTACACCCACGTCGTCGACGCGGCGTTGCGCGACGCCGGCCATGGCGACATCCGCCCGGGCAACGCCAAGGTGTTCCCGTTCGTGCCGCCCGAGGGAATCTCCGTCGGCGAAATCGCCGTCCTGGCCGGGGTCCGCAAGCAGACGATGGCCGAGGCGGTCGATCAGCTCGTGCGCGCCGGTTACCTTGAACGCCGGCCCAACCCACGTGACGCGCGGTCACGGCTGATCTTCCTCACCGAGCGAGGCAACGCGGCCCGGCCCATCGCGGTAACAGCCGGGGATCGTGTCGAGGAGCACTGGGCAGAGCTGACGAGCCCCGAGGAGATCGAATCGCTCAGGTCGCGCCTCCTCCACTTGGTTCAGCAGATCAAGCAGGAGCATCCGGGCCTTTAGACCTGCAGACAGGTGCCGGCGCTATCGTCGGTGACGCCAGATCGATCGCGTGATCGCACAGAACCCGGCAGGCCGGCTCGACCCCGAACTGGGCCCGGTGCGCGCCGGTGAACGCGATCACCGTGGCTAGTGGCGGTCGAGCTCTGCCGCGAAAAAAGCCGAAGCTGTCCTCAATATCGCATTCGCCCGGCGCAGCTCGGCGTCCTCCCGCTCCAGCTGCCGGATCCGCGCGGCATCAGCCGTCGTCGCCCCCGGCCGCTGCCCGGCATCGATCTGCGCCTGCTTCACCCAGCCGCGCAGCGTGTCGGTGTTGACCCCCAGCTGCTCGCCGATCCGCCGGCAACCCGCGGTGATGCTTCCCGCCTCCTCAGCGATGTCCAGAACCAGGCGGATTGCCCGGTCCCGCATCTCATCGGGATACTTCCTCGGTGCTGGCATGACTCCAGCCTTTGCCGGGTTCGGAGTCTCCCTTCCGACCTCATGACTCGTGGTCAGAACGCGAAGCACTCCATGAGGTTGCCGATCCCGGGGACACCGTCCCGCGGAGGGGCCGGCGGACCCGTTGCGCTGCCCCCTGCGGCCTCGTTGTTGGGGCCGCCCGGGGTGGATTCGTCGAATCGGTGATTCACCGACGCGAGGGTCGGGAGCCGAACACCGTCTCAAGGAACTTCAGCGTCGAGGAATGCTCGTAAACCGTGGTCTCCAGATGGGACTTCCTGGCAAAATCGGCGCGGCGACGCCGAGCGCGCCGGCTCCCTTCAAGAAGGTGCGGCGGTCGACCCGACGTGAAAGCGCCGGGGCACGCTGATATGGACCCTCAATGCCGAACCTCAGCTGATCATGACCGGTCATGCGTTCCTCCCACTGGACCCGATCCCGGACCTGCCGCCGGACGTAACGGCGCGCAGGCAACTGATCAAGTGGCCCGAACGCTACAGAGCCAGAGTGAACGCCGCCCGACGATCCCCTGGCAGGCGAGGATTAGCTACTTCGACCTGAAAACCCCCGTAGAGCAGCGAAGGCACTGGACCGCCAGGTACGCGGATTCGATGAACAGCGCTGGGCTGCGCGCCGTTTCGAGGTGGTGGTCGCCGGGAGAATGGCCAAGTTCGGCCAGCACGCCGCGCATACTGACGGCATGCCTGTAGCACTGCACCACATCGTCGTGGACGCTCACGATCTGCCGCGGCTAGCCCGGTTCTGGACGCAGGCGCTGCACTGGAGGGTCCTGTCTGAGCGTGAGCGCGAGATCATCATCGGGACTGATGAGCACGCGCCAGTCGGCATGTGCTTCATGCCGGTGACCGATGCGAAGACAGTCAAGAACCGTGTTCATCTTGACCTCACCACCGGCGCTGACGACCGGGACGACGAGATCGAGCGACTGGTGGCGCTCGGCGCGCGGCGGGTTGATATCGGGCAGAGCGGCGCTCAGTCGTGGACGGTCCTGGCTGACCCTGAAGGGAACGAGTTCTGCGTGATACGCCCAAAGAAAACGCTCACCAGCTAACGACGACAAGGCGCTAGCCAGGCAGGCATATCATGCTCCTCCACCTGCTGCCGCCAGTCCTGACCGACTGACGCCCGCCTCAGGACGCGGCCGACCGAAAGTCATCGCGGCAGAAGCACTTCCGCTGTGGGTAAGGCCTCATGAGTTCAGGAGGGCCTCGGCCTCCGCGATAGCTTGCTTGTTGTTCCTGAAGAGGATCGCCTGGATACCGGCACGCCGCGCGGCATCGACGAAAAGCTCCACGTCATCAAGGAGGTGGCGTCGCCACAAACCCCGAAGGCGCGGGAAGGGCACGCCACAGCTGGTGATGCGGTGCCGCGCCTGGCGGATCAGGGCAGCCGGACGTATCCGTGGCGGCTTTTCCATAGGTAGTACTTCTCGAACGCGACTTTCATGGCGTGCACCTGGGGGCCGGGGATCATGATTGCGGCCTTGCGCGGGGGGAGCATGTGGTCGGCGAGGATCATC
>WNFZ01002574.1_pt1 | contig 17183 bp, 26 predicted proteins | sample 5400081 | NCBI WGS metagenome assembly WNFZ01 (sample SAMN13153365, study PRJNA577476) | soil metagenome | isolation source: 80 cm soil or saprolite under grassland replicate 1 | place: USA:California | collected 2016-06-15 | reverse complement strand
GAAGGCTCTGCCGAGGCCAGGCATCGAGAGATCGGAGTCGCCCCGATGCAGGGCAATCCTACGCTGCCGTCCAAGAAGACGGCAGACGGCCGCACTCTGGCCGACGTGCTCGCCGCTGGTGAGTTGACGTGCTCCGTCGCGCAGGTCGCCGGCTGGCTGAACGTCTCGAAACCAACCGTCATCGCCGCCGCCCGCCGCGGCGAGTTGCCCGGCCGCCGGGTCGGCAAGCAATGGCGGTTCTCCACCAAGGCCCTCGCCAAGATGTGGGGCCTCGACCAGATGCTCGACCAGTTGGACCAGTCGGGCACGACCCTGATCGAAGTCCCCGCCGCCCTAGTTGACGCACTGCGCCTGAGCTCCACAGGCGGTGACGCCGCGTGAGCGAGCTGCTGGACGTCCGCGTCATCGGCGCCCCCGAGGTCGCCGACCAGGCCATCGCGCGGCTACGCGAGCTGTTGGACCTCGACCGTCTGCACGGCCCCTACCCCTCCCGCAAGACCCCTGGCCTGGCCCGCTTCTACCTGACCGGCCGGCTCCGCCACGCCGACACGCCGGCGCTCGCCGGCGAGGCCGCGCGGCTGCGGGCAGCGCTGGAGCTGCTGACCGCCTGCCAGCACGGCCAGGGCCTGGACTGTCCCGATTGCGAGCCGGTTCCTGACCTGGTCCGCCAGGCCCTGGGCGGCGAGGCGGTGAGGCCGGCATGACCGCCCCCACCAACCCCACCGACGCGGAGATCCGCCTGGTCGAGCAGTACGTGCGGGTGCTGGACTTCATCTCCCGCTGCGCCCAGGCGATCGACCACGGCGACTGGTTCTACCTGCACGACAAGGCCGCCCAGCTCGAGGACGTCGCCGGCGGGCTGTCCCGGGTCGCGGGCGAGACCTGGGAGCAGGTCAGCGCCGGCCAGCCACGGCCTCGCACCGAGGTGGTCCGGGCCGAGGTCGCCCACCAGGGCCGCCATTACCGGGCCGGCCGGCTGCTGCACCCCACCGACCCCGAGCCCACCCCGCCAGGGGGTGGGCGGCCATGACCGCCACGCCTCCAAAGGCCTGTTGGGTTGACGAGGACTGGGACCGCAGCAACGCCTCCGACCGGATCAGCCGCTACGGCGCCTACCTGCGCAGCCACACCGAACTGTTCGACCCCTGGCGCGAAGCCACGGACGGCATCACCGAGGACCCCGGCGAGTTCGCCATCGCCGCGTTGCAGGTGGCCAGCGGCCCGATCATGAGCCCCGGCTACGTGCGCTGGCATCCCCGCGTGCTCGACCACCACGTCGGCTACGGCGAGGACCCCGACCCTGGCCGGCTGGTCCTCAAGGTCGCCCTGGCCACCTCCCTGCCGATGCGGCTGGGCTCGCCGTGGTGGAGCTGGACCACCTACCTGGGGCGCGACTGGTCCGAGCCGGAGGACGCCCGGCATGCCGCGCTGGCGCGGCTGGAGCTGCGCTGGCCGCTGCCGGTCGCCACCCTCCCCCGCCCACGGCCACCGGCAAGATCCGGCTACCCGAACCTGCGCGACGCCAAGGCCTCGGTGCGGGCTCTGGTCGCCGAGATCAACCAGACCGCCGGGCCGGTCCTGGCCAAGCTGGAAGGCGGTGCGCGCCGGTGAGCGCCCGGCTCGTCCCGGGTGGCTGGCGGCGGCGGGCGGCCTGCGCGGCGCCGGGGGTGGACCCGGAGCTGTTCTTCCCCGCACCGGGTCAGCACGGCAAGGCCGCCCGCGCCAAGCGGGTCTGCGCGCGCTGCCCGGTCCGGACTGCCTGTCTTGCCGACGCGCTGGCGACCCCACCGGGTGAGGACTACGGCATCCGCGGCGGACTGACCCCCAAGGAGCGCCACAGGGAACGGCTGCGGGAGCGGGTCCGATGACCGCCGCCGACCTCTCCTCCCCCGCCGGCGCGGTCAGGCCGGTGCATCGCGTGGAGTGTGCCTGCGGCTGGGTCGGCTACCGGCTCCGCCCGGCCGGCCGGGACTGCCCGAGCTGCGGCGCCGACCGGCAGAAGCTGCGGCCGGTGTGGCTGGCCGGCTGCGCGCCCCGGCGTGGCCGCTGCTGCTACCTGGGGCACATCTGGCCCGCCTACGGCCACGCCTCCCACTACCTGGGCTTCACCACCAACCTGCCCAGGCGCTGGCCTGAGCACCTGGCCGGCGGCTACGACCCGGTCACCCGCCGCAACAACGGCACCGGCTCGCGGCTGCTGGCTGCGGCACTGCATGCGGGCTGCACGGTGGAGCTGGTCAGGGTCTGGTACGGCTCCCAGGCCCGCGCGCTAGAGCAACGCCTCAAGCAGCGCCGCAAGCCCGACGCGGACTCGCTGCGCGCCGGCGCCAAGACCAGCCTCAAGCCGCTGTGCCCGGTCTGCAACCCGGCTGGCTGGTGGCGCCGCTACCCGGACCTGCCCGACCCTCCCCCGCCGGCGCCGCGGCGCCGGTTCGTGCACGACCCGGTGCTCTGGGACGCCGCCGCCGAGTGGAACCTCGCGTTCCCCGAGTTGACATACCCCGAGCCTGCCACTGCCGCGGCGGCGCTCCAGGTCGGAGGGCTCTCGTGATCGCCCGGCCGGCGCCGCAGCAGCGCCGCAGCAGCACCGGCGTGTGGGTGCTGGTGGCCCTCGGGCTGCTGGTGGCGGCCAACACCAGCAACCCGGCCACCCCTCGCGCCGGCCACCCCGCCGGCGGCCCTCCCCCCACCGCGGGCGTGCCGCCGCCGGCGGGCCTCACCTTCACCGCTGCGGCCGGCTGCCAGCCCGCGGGCGACTACGCCTCGCCCCGGCTCGACCGCCGCGTCCGCGCGTTGCTGGTGGCGATCGCCACGCAGCACCGCGTGCGCGTGTCATGCATTCGCACTGGCCACTCCTGGTATGTCCACGGGACTGACCGGGTGTCCAACCACAGCGTGTGGCGCGCGGTCGACGTCGACCAGGTCGACGGCCACCCGGTCGAGGCCTCCAACGCGGCCGCACGCGAGCTCGCCCGCTGGATCGGTCGCGGCGGCGCCGGCGTGCGCCCGAGCGAGGTGGGCTCGCCGTGGGCGTTCGGCCGGCGTCCCTGGTACACCGATGCCGGCCACCAGGACCATCTGCACGTCGGCTTCGCCGGCCCCACCCAGGCGAGAGGTGGCCGGTGAACGAGCGGCGCGGCGATGGTGTCTGGCTGCTAATCTTCCTGGCGCTGCTGGTGGGCGCCAAGCCCGCCGCTGACGCCGCTACGCCCCCGCACCACGAGGCGAAGCGGCCGGCTGCGCGAGGCGCGAGCTCCGCTCCCCCGCCGGCGCCGAGCGGGGCGGCCCGCGCCGAGATCCCCGCCACCTACCTGGCGCTGTATCGGACGTCGGCCCGGGCGTGCCCTGGGCTGCCCTGGGGCGTGCTGGCCGGGATCGGGAAGGTGGAGACCAACCACGGCCGCAGCAGCGTCCCAGGCGTCACCAGCGGCGTCAACGCCTTCGGCTGCTGCGCCGGGCCGATGCAGTTCAACGTCCGCAACGGCCCACCCTCGACCTGGGACCACTACGGCGACGGGATCCTGGCGCACGTCTACCAGGCCCGCTACGCGATCCCCGCGGCCGCGCGGCTGCTGTGCGCCAACGGCGCCCGAGGTGGCCGCGACCTGCGCGGCGCGGTCTACGCCTACAACCACGCCGGCTGGTACGTCGACCAGGTCCTGACGCTCGCCCGCTCCTACCAGGCAGGGAGGGGGTGATCCGCCGTGCATGACCTCGCCACGTTCATCGCCACCCTCGCCGTCTTCGCGCTGGGAGCAATCCCGCTGGCCCTCGTCGGCCTCTGGGGCAGCCGCCGCCGCCGGCGCTAGCCCCCGCTCTCCTGCCGGGGGCGCCAACCCGGCCCGGCTCCCCGGACGCGCCCCCGCAGCCACCACCGGCCATCACCACAGGAAGGACCATCGCATGTCCCGTCCCAAGACCCTCCACGTCGGCGCCGGCGTCCTCACGCGCTACCGCAACGGCGCGTGTGCGTTCACCTGCCGCCACGGCGGTTGCCGCGCCTACAGCGAGCCTCGCGGCTGGCGCGCAGGGCTGCGCCAGGCCCGCCAGCACGCCGCCGACCACGACGCGACCGAGGCCCGCTACGTCGGCACCCCCTGGGGTGTTCCCGCGCACGAGCTGCCCCGCCCCACCCGCCGCCGCCGGCGGCTGCGCCGCTTGGCCGCCGCCGTGGCGGTCCTGGCGCTGGCCGCGCTGGCCGCGCTCGCCTTCGCCTTCACCGTCCCGACCCTGACCGGCCACGCCGCCCCACGGCCCGCGCCGGCGGCGCCGTCCATCGCGGTCGTGCCCACCCCGACCACCACCGCGGCCGCGGCGCCCGGGTCCGAGGGCTACGTGCCCACCCCGGCCGGCCCGCCAGCCACCGACGCCAACGGCCAGTGGATCCCCGAGCCTGACCAGCCGCCGACGTCGCCGAGCTCGAGCGCGGGAGGTGACCGCTGATGCTCCAGCGCCTGTTCCCCGGCGCGCTCGAACGGGCCGACACCGGACCCCTCCGCAGCCCCCTCACCCGGCACCCGGCCACCCGGCGGACCCGTTGGCTCTGGACGGTGCCGCTGGCAGCCGGGTTCTTGACCGTATTCGGCTGGGTCGCCGTGCACGACCCCGGCCCGGGCCTGTCGCTGTCGGATCGTGGCTGGCTTGAGGTCGGCCTGGCCGGCCTGCTGGTGCTGCTGCTGGCCGTACACCGCTATGACTCAACCTGGCGGCTGGTCCGGATGCTCGCCGAGTACGCCGCGGTGGCGCTGCTGGCCGTGCTGCTGGTCACCGCCACCGGCATGCGGCAGACACCGGCGCCAGCGGCCAAGCATCCCGCGGCCCGCGCCGGCACCGCGGCGAACGTCGCCGGCGACGCCTGCCCCTCGGTCGTGCAGGTACGCGACTGGCTCGCCTGTCTCTGGCAGGCCGGCCAGGAGGCGGCCCGCCGCAGCCATCCGCCCACAACAACGCCACGGAACAGCCGATGAGCCACCCCGGCCTCGACCCTGACCTGGCCCGGGCGCTGGAGGTCCTGGAGCACGGCCTCGGCCCGCTCCAGGTCCTCGACGTCCGCCCCACCCCGCCGCAGCGCCGGCCGGCTCCCCCGCCGGCGCCGGCGGCGGCCGGGCCCGATCAGCCGAGCCTGTTCGACCCCATCCCCGAGCCGGCCCCGTCGACGTCGACTACCGATCCGTTCAGCCACCTGCCCCCGCACCGGCGCTGGCGTGAGGCCCTGCGCCAGGCCCGGCCGCTCTCCCCTGCCTCGCCTTCGACCTGGAGGAGCCTGTGACCAAGTTCCGCCACATCCCCGCCGCCGGCCGCATCATCATCTTCGCGGTCGCCTTCGGCGTCTTCGCGATCGCCGCAGCGGCGTGCGCGACCAGCTACAACGCGATCTTCCACCTGGTCGACCAGCTCGGCCTGTACGGCGCCGGGATCACCGAGATCTTCCCGGGGCTGGTCGACTTCGCCTTCATCGTCGGCGAGAGCGCCGCGATCCTTGGCGGGATCATGCGCGCCACCACCCGCTCCGAGGAGGTCACCAAGGGCTGGCCGTACACCGCGATGTGGGTGTGCGGGCTGTGCACCATCGCCTTCAACGTGTGGCACGCCGCCCTGATCGGCGGTCTGGACGACCCGCTGACCGTGCCCCGCTGTGTGGTGGCCGCGCTCCCCCCGATCCTGATGATGGTCTCCTTCCAGGTGCTCATCAGCATCGTCAAGTGGGTGATGCTGCACCTGGGCCGGCCGCTCAACAGCGCCGCCGCGCTGTCCCCCACCGGCTACCCCGCCCCGGCGCCGGGCGCCCTGTACCCGCCCCATGCCGCCCCCTATGGCGCGTTCCCCCCGGGGCCCCCGGGCTACGGCCCGGGCCTCTACGGCCCGCCGGCCCTCTACGGGCAAAACCCCAGTTGGGCACCTTCGCAAATCCAACAAACAGGACAGCCGCCGGAGGTGCTCGACGGAAACGGCGAGCAGGCGGAGGCGACCAAGCGCCGCCAGGTCGAGGCGCACCTGGCCGCGCTCGGCAGCGACCAACTCGGGCGGCTGAACGGGCTTGGCCCCAGAGCCGCCGCCCGCGAGCTGACCGCCGCGCTCAACGGCCAGGGCGTGCAGGTGTCGGAGCGCTACGTGCACCAGATCTGGGACGACTGGACGGCCGCCGCCCGGCAGCAGACCAACGGGCGGCGCCGCAAGCACTGACCCGCCGGCGGGGGAGCGGCGCCCGCGCAACCCACCGCGGGCCCTGACCGGCAGACGCCGCCGTCCACCCCCACGCCCGCACCGACCAGGAGGCGACAGCACGATGACGACGTACGCAGGCTGGTGGCAGGTGCCGACCACCTGATGCCGGCCACCACGCTGAGCGAGCTGGAGTACCCGCGCACCCACGACGGCCGCCAGCCCGCCGCCTGGGTCGACACCCGCGACTGGAGCGGCCACAAGACCAGCATCCCGCTCTACGACGCCCGCACCTGCCTACCCACCAAGGCCACCGCCCGCCAGCTCGCCGCCGCGGCCGCGCGCTCGGGCCGGCAGCGGACCTGCGCCGACTGCGGCGCCCACTGCCAACGGCCCCTGACCGTCGACCCCAACGATCGCCGGCCGCTCTGTCCGGCCTGCCGCCACGTCGCGCGGCTGCGCCGCCGCCAAGCCCAGCTCGCCGAGGCCCGGCCGTTCATCGCCGAGCGGGCCCGCGAGCTGCTGGCCTGGACTGGCGCCGCGGTCGTCCAGGTCGACCTGCACGTCCCGCCGCCGACCCCGGCAGGGCGCCGCCGGCCGCCCACCGCGGCCAGGGTCCGCGCGGTCGACCTGGACGGCGGCCCGCTGGTCGACGTGCTGGTGCGGCTGGTCGGCCCGCGCACGCAGCACGTTCCCGCCGGCGCGGTCCCAGCCCAGGAGGCCGTGCCCACGATCCACCAGGCGGTGCTCGGCTCCCGCCTGATCATGTGGAGCCTGCTGGATCTTGAGCGTCTGCGTCTGGCCGCCCCGCACCCGGACCTCCCGCGCCTTCCTTGGCTCCCGGAGGTAGGCGACCTGCCCCAGCCGTACCTGCCGCTGCCGGACCACGCCAGGGCGGTTGCGGTCGAGCCGATGGCCACCCGCTGGCGCGGCCAGGTCGACCCGCACACCCGCACGTTGGTCGAGTGCCTGCCGCCCGGCACCCCGGATCGGCTGTTGCTGATGCTGCGCCGCATCGCCGCCACGCCGACGCCCGAACAACGCCCGGACGTCCACCGCGGGGGAGCGACCACCCACACCCCGGCGGACGAGCAAGCCGCCCCGGCGGGGAGGTCGTGACCCGTGCGCTACCTCGACATGCCCCCAGAAGTGCTTCGGGAGGAGTACTGGGCGTGGCGGCGGCTGCTGGACAACGCCGTCGGCATGCGCGCCGCCCGCTCCACCGGCAGGTGCCTGCGCCGCGTGGAGCTGATCGAGGCCATCGCCCGCAAACGCCGCATCCGCCTCGCCCCATCGTGCGGACCCCACCAGGGGAGGTGACCGCCATGGCAACGCAAGCAACCCTGACCGAGCCCGGACCCGGTCGGGCCGGCCGCCCCGCCCACAGCCAGCCCGTGCCGTGGCAGGGCGCCCGCGCGCTGCCCGGCGGGCCCTGGCGCACCGGGCGGGAATGGATGGCCCAGGGCGCGTGCACCGCCCCCGAGGTGAACCCGGACTGGTTCACGGTGGAGGAGACCGCCCCCGACGCCGCTGAGCAGATCGCCAAGGCCAAGGCCATCTGCCGGCGCTGCTCGGTGCGGCTGCTGTGCCGCATCCACGCCGACGAAACCGGCGAGTACGGCATCTACGCCGGCGAGACCCACACCGAACGGACCCGCCGGCTGCGCCGCTGGCGCCGCCTGGAGCTGCCCGCATGACGCCGGCCGCGTTGACGCTGCCCGGCCTGGCCACCCTGGAGGGCCGCCACGCCCACCCCGACAACCGCGATCCACCATCACCGCGACGGTCAGCCCGACCGCGCCGGCGCCCTACGAGTACATCCCGATCCCGCTGGGCCGCCCAGCTCCACCAAGCCCTGACAGGCCCGGCGGGGCGCGAACCCGGAACCCCGCAAAGGACGGACGCGCCCCGCCCACCACACGAACCATCCCGAACCCGGGAGGACGCATGGACCCGACCAGCCTACCTGAGCAGCCAAACGGCCCCTACCCCCGGCCACCCCGCGGGCAGCACCTCGGCTTCGACCAGCGCACCACGATGCTGCATGGCGCCCTGCACGGGGTGAAGCTTGGCGCCTTCGACCGCCGCACCATCGACTGGCTGTGCCACTGGTGCGACACCCCCACCTTCCTGGTCGTCCTCGGCCTGGTCGAACGCGCCCGCCACGCCGGCCCGCAGTCACAGGCCCAGGTCGAAGGGAGCCGGCCATGCTGACCAAGCGCTGCTACGACTGCCGGCAGGTCAAGCGGGTGGAGCTGTTCGACCTCGACCGGCACGCCCGCACCGGCCGCTCCGCCGAATGCAAGGACTGCCGCCGCCAGCGCCAAAACCGCGGCGGCTACGGCACCAGCCGCGACCGGGCGCTGCGGGAGCTGGCCCGCCGCCATCCCGACGAGTACCAGCGTTACCGGCAGCAGGCCCGCCAGGAGCTGGCCCCCGACACCGCCCCCGCCGAGGTCTGGGACCAGGCCCGCGCCAGGGCACTGGCCGAGCTGGCCCGCCGCCACCAGGCCGACTGGCACTCCCGCTACCAGCAGCTCCGCGCCGCCCACCCCGACTGGCCAACCCCACGGGCGTTCATGGTGACCACCAACCAGCAGCGCCACGCCCACCGCCAGGAGTACCTGGCGCTGCTAGCCGGCTACGCCCAGGCCCGCCCTGCCGGCCCCAAGCTCGTCTACAAGATCACCCGCCGCGCCCGGCGTCTGCTCCAGCTCGCCCACCCAGCCGAGTATCAGGCCCTGTATGCGGCCGAGCGGGCCAAGCTCGCCAACCCCGCCCAGCGGCCACCCCGGGGAGGGCTGGCCGGATGAGCGCCCATCCCAAGCGGCCATCCGCCAACCAGGTCCCTGCGGTGGAGCTGCGGGTACTCGATCCCGGCGGCCGGCACCTGACCTTCACCTGGCAGGTCCGCGATGGCCACGGCCACCTGCTGGCCACCGGCCAGGTCGCCGGCGCGCCCAACACCCCCGAGCTTGCCGGCTGGCGCTACCACGCCTTCTCCGACGCCGCCCAGGCCGCCGTCACCGCGCTCCAAGACCTGGAGACCGCCCAGCGTCCGCCCACAGCGGGCGACGACCGCCGCGGCGTGGCCCCTACCCAGCGTGCCCGCACCTGCGACTTCTGCGCCGCCGCCCCGGCCGCCTGGCGCTACCCGGCCCGGGGCGGCCAGCTCGCCACGGTCCTGATCGGCGACACGTTGGTGATCGTGCCCGGCGGGGACTGGTACGCCTGCCCGCCCTGCCACCACCTGGTGGAGGCAGGGCAGTGGGACGCCCTCAGCGCCAGGGCGCGCCTGCCGCTGGACCAGGGCGCCGCGCTGTGGGCGACCTTCCAAGCCTGCCGCGCCGGCACCCCCACCCCGCTGCACCCCCAAGACCGCGACGACCGGGACGGGGGTGCCAGCCGATGACGGCACTCGCCGTCCTGGCCAGGGCACCGGGGTGGTGGCCGGCGTGAGACCACCGACGCAGTACCTGGGGTCCAAGGGCCGGCTGGGACCGTGGATCGCCAGCCTGCTCCCACCACACCGCACCTACGTGGAGCCGTTCTGTGGCAGCGCGGCGGTACTGTTCGCCAAGCCGCCATCGCCGACCGAGGTCATCAACGACCGCGACGGCGACCTGGTCTGCCTGTTCCGGGTGCTGCGCGACCGCGGGCCCGAGCTGGCCCGGGCGCTACATCTGACCCCCTACGCCCGCGGCGAGCTGGCCGCCGCCACCCTGGACAGCACCCCTCCGGAGGACCACCCGGTCCCGCCAGCGCTGCGCAGCGGCCAGGTCAGGGCGTTCATGTGCAACTGGTGCGGCACCCACCTGGAAGTCGACCGCGCCCACGTCACCAGCCCGCGGGATCTCGGGCCGTGCCCTGTCTGCCGGTTCACCGGCGCGACGAAAGGCTGGTGGCCCGCCCACCCCCGCGACTTCGACCTGGCACCCGACGGCCTGGACGACCTGGAGCGGGCCCGGCGGGTGTTCGTCCGCCTCAACATGACCGTCGGCAAGACGCTGCGCCGCGCAAGCGGGTTCGCGGCCGCGTTCAACACCAACGGTCACAACCACGCCCACAAGTTCGCCTCCCTGGCCGACCACCTCCAGGCCGCCGCGGAGCGGCTGCGCCGGGTGATCATCGAGGACCGCCCAGCGGTCGAGGTCATCAGCAAGTATGGCGCGGCCAACGCGGTCATCTACCTTGACCCGCCGTACCTGGAGGCGACCCGCAGCGCGCTGGCCAAGCGCCGCGGCGCTGACTACGCGGTGGAGTATGCCAGCGAGGCGGAGCATCGCGAGCTGGCCGCCACCCTGCATGCGGCCCCCGCGGCGGTGCTGCTCTCCGGCTACCCGTCGCCGCTGTACGAGGACCTGTACGCCGGCTGGTGGCGGGTTGAGCGCCCGGTCGACAAGCCCAGCTCGCTGGTCTCTGGCGGCCGCGCCGCCCGTGGGGTGGAGGTCATCTGGTCCAACCGGCCACTGCGCCAACAACTCCAGCTCGACCACCCGCCCGCTGCCGGCTCGACCGTGGAAGGAGCCTGACCCGTGACCTGCCCACCGGTCCCAACCCCCTCCGGCGAGCCCGCCCGGCTGGACCCCGCCGTGCTGCTTGACGCGCTCGGCGACGACCTGCCCCCTGGCCGAGCGGCCGAGGTCTACGCCACCTTGGGCTACCCGGTCCTGCCCTGCTTCCAGCCCGCCCACGGCGGCGGCTGCACCTGCCGGGCGGGCGCCGCCTGCCACCGGCCCGGCAAGCACCCCCGCCTACGCGCCGACCGGCCGGGGCGGGGTGGGGTGCACGAGGCCACCTGCGGCCTGGCCACCGTGCGGCGCTGGTGGCGGCGCTGGCCAGCCGCCAACGTCGCCGTTCGGACGGGTGACCGGTTCGACGTGGCCGACCCCGACACCCCGGAGGGTGTGGAGGCGCTTCGCGCCGTTCTGCACAACGCCGGCGCCGTGCTCAGCACCGGGCCGCTGGCGCGCACCGGCGGGGGAGGGTGGCACGTGCTGTTCGCCCCGACCGGGGCCGGCAGCCCCGGGGAGATCCTGCCCGGGGTGGACTGGCGCGGCCGCGGCGGCTACATCCTGGTCGCCCCCTCGGTGCACCCGTCCGGGCGGCGTTACCGGTGGGTCCGACCGCTCGGGCTGGAGCTGCCCGAGGCGCCGGCGGCGCTGCGGGCACTGCTGGCCCCACCGCCGCGGCCAAGCACGCGCCGCGGCGCCGGGGGAGGAATGCGGGTGGTCGGCGGCGGCTACGGGCCGGCGGCACTTGCCGCCGAATGCGCCCGCCTGGCCGCGGTCCCGCCGGGCGAGCCCGGCCGGCATGGCCGCAACCGCGCGCTGTACCTGGCCGCGTTCCGCCTCGGCCGGCTCGCTGGCGCCGGCCACCTCGACCCCGCCGAGATCACCGCGGCGCTGGCCGATGTCGCCCACCAGGTCGGTCTGTCGGTGCGGGAGATCGGCCCCACCATCGCCTCGGGCCTGCGCAACGGCACCGCCCACCCCCGCGCCGACCTGCCCAGCCCACCCCGGCAGGGGGCCGCCAGGTGACCGGTGACCGTATCGACCTCGACCGGGACGGGGTGCCCTGGCCCGAGGCGCCCATAAGCGAGCCCGCCGGCGGCAACGGCAGCAACGTGCGGCGCCTGCCCCGCCGCCCCGATCCCGAGGCGCCGGCCGGGACGCTCGGGCGCGGGCTGGTGATCGAGGACCTGGCCGAGGTCATCGCCCGGGTCGACGCCGCCGGCCCGCCCGCCTGGCTGATCGAGGGCCTGTGGCCAGCCGACGCCTACGGGGTGCTGGCCGCTGAGGACAAGGCCGGCAAGACCTGGGCGGCGCTCGACCTGGGCGTCAGCGTGGCCGCCGGCCACCCCTGGTTCGGCCGCTTCGCCTGCCCCACCCCGGGCCGGGTGCTGGTGTTCCTCGGGGAAGGTGGGGAGCGCTCGATCGTGCGGCGGCTGCGCGCCATCGCCGCCCACAAGCGCGTGGACCTCGACCAGCTCGCGACCGAGCGGGGGCTGCGGCTGTGCTTCCGGGTGCCGAAGCTGCGTGACGGGGGCGACCTAGCGGAGCTGGAGGCCGAGCTCGGCGACCGACCGGCGCGGCTGGTCATCCTCGACCCGCTGTATCTTGCCGCGGCCGGCCAAGCCAACGGCGGCAACCTGTACGAGATGGGCGCCCTGCTCACGCCCATCCAGGCCATCTGCCAGGCAGCCGGCGCCGCGCTGGTGGTGGTCACCCACTGGAACAAGACCGGCGAGGGCACCGGCCCCAAACGCATCACCGGCGCCGGCCCCTCCGCCTGGGGCCGCGTGCTCGCCTCCGCCGCCGTCGCCCACCGCGCCACCACGCCGGAGGGCGCCAGCGCCGTGGTACTGGGCTTCGAGCTGGTCGGCGGGGAGATCCCCGACACCCGCTTTCGGGTGCGCCGCACCGTCCGCGCCCTCGACCCCGCCGACCTGGCCAGCCCGCTGGAGTACGCGGCAGAGGTGCTGGCCGACGACGACCCCACCGGCGCCGACCCCGGCAACCCCGCAGCCGGGCTGCGGCCCTCCTGCGGGTGGGTGCTGGCCGCGCTGCGCGCCGGCGGGCCGATGCAGACCGTCAAGCAGCTCGGCGACGCCACCGCCGCCCAAGGCCACGCGCTCAAGCAGCGCACCATCCAGGCCGCCCTAACCGAGCTGGAGGCCGCCGGGCTGGCCGAGGGCACCGACGACCCCAACGGCCGAGCGCGCTACTGGTCCCCCGTCACCCCCGACGACAACCCCGCCGAAACCGGCGACTCCGACCCGGACCAGCACGGCCCCATCTAAACCCCCATGGGGTATCGAGCCGGAACCGCGCATGCGCGCACGCCGCAGCTCAGCGGGGGTGTCCGCCCCGCCACACGCCACGCGCAGCCGGGCCCATCGCTCACCATCAGCGTCCGGGTTACCCGGCTGCGCCCGGTTTGGGACCGCGCACGGGCGCGCATGCGCGGTTGCGTGCGCGGATGCGCGCCCCTCTGGAGGACCGCGCGCGGCACCGCGCATGCGCGCATCCCCCCTTTAGGGGATGCGCGGTGCCGTGCGCGCTCCGACGGGCCAGGGGTGGGGTATCCGCGCGGGGCCGGCGAGCCCGGCACCACGCGCGCCCTCCCAGCGGCCCGGTGGTCGCCCCGGGGCGGCGCGTGCCTGGCAAGCCCCAACCCTGGCGACCCGGGGAGCCTTCCAGCTCGGCCTGCGAGGCCGAAACCCAGATGCAGCCGAGAACCTCTCCCCCCTTGAGGAGCAATCGCCACGAGGCCCGAGAACGCCGCTCCAAGCCTCCCCACACCCCAGAACATGCGTTCGACCCCCTACGGGCGTCAGAGGGCCGCTCTCGCGCCGCCAACGGCCCGTCCGAGCACTGCCCGCTCCCCAGCCCGCCACCCCTCCCCCGTTGCGCCGCGAGAATTCGGGCTTCAGCTCACGAAGCGCGGTCGCTGTCGCCCTCGGCTGTCTGGTCGAGCAGGTCGCTCACGTGGCGTGCCGCGACCTAGCGCACGTAGATCCCGGTCACTGCGAGGCTGTCGTGCTCAGCCGCTCGCGGACAGTAGCTGTTGTGGCGACATCGGGCGTTGGCCGTCGCTTGCTCACCTGTGATAGGACACCCCGGTCAGCTCGGATGGATCGAGATGGGTAAGGGCGGCAGCCTGCTCATAGAGTGACGAGATCGCCGCATGGACCGCGGATGCGTCTCAGGAGGGATGATGGATGGCTAGAAGGGTGTTCCACAGCTTTCACTACAAGCCCGACGTGCATCGCGTCGCCCAGGTACGCAACATGGGGGTTATCGAGGGTCAGCAGCTTCTCTCGTCGAATGCCTGGGAGGAGGTTAAGAAGGGCGGCGACTCTGCGATCAAGAACTGGATCGATGACCAGATGACCGGAAGGTCATGTGTTGTGGTGCTCATCGGAAGCGCAACCGCTGGCCGAAAGTGGGTCAACTACGAGATTAAGAAGGGATGGGATCTGCGGAAGGGGCTCGTGGGTGTGTACATCCACAACCTCAAGGACCTTTCGGGGAATCAGTCGTCCAAGGGCGCCAATCCGTTCGACGGGTTTAACGTCGACGGCACCAGCTTGTCGTCGATCGTCAAGGCGCACAACCCGCCCTCCACCACGAGCACGTATGTCTACGATCACATCAAGGGAAATCTCGAAGGGTGGGTAGAGGAAGCGATTCGGGATCGGTCCAACTACTAGTGCTAACGCCGGGCGTGACATCTTGGGGGTGCAGCTGTGGTGGCGTCGGAACTTGGCGCGCAGGTGGAAGCGTGCGAGTTCTGCGCGATTGTCCGCGGGGATGACGTCTCAGTGGAAGTCGTCTGCGAAGGTGAGGCGTGGCTGGCGTTCTTCCCGCTCGATCCCGCGACGCCGGGGCACACCCTCGTCGTTCCCCGTCGTCATGTCTCCAACCTGTGGGAGGCCGACGCGGCTCTGGGAGCCGAATTGATGACGGCAGTAATACGCGTGGGTAGAGCGATCCGGGCCGTGCTCGCACCGGCCGGGATGAACCTAATTACATCCGCCGGCCAGGCGGCGGAGCAAACAGTATACCACCTTCACCTTCATGTCTTACCGCGGTGGCATGCGGATCGCATGGATCAGATATGGCCGGAAAAGGATGAGCGCCAGGACGCTGATCTACACGGGCTTGCCAACCGTATTCGTAAGACATGCGAAGGCGTATAGAAGGAAGTGCGTCGGCGACTTGTCTTCACTACCGTCAGACGCGGCCATGCACGATCGCGGCGACGATACCGCTGGCCGCGACCAACGGGAGGTAGAACGAGGCGAGCGTACGGGTTAGCACTGTCCTCGAGAACGATGCGGTGTACCTGTCGCAATCTGTCTGCCCGTCCCTCACGCGTCTCACGAACTCACGACTTGTGGCACCCATGAAAAACGGCTCCACGTGCTCGTCGCCCTTTCGCACCTGATCGTAGAGTCCGCGGAATAGGCGCTCCGACTTCAAGAAGTACGTGTCGAGCCCCCAGAAGGCGATGGTGGGGACTAGCGCAGCTAGTGCCAGCCGGAAATCATCGGAGTTAATAGCGAACCCGATGAACGCGCCGGCCACCGTGATAGCCCAGCCCTTGACGAAGAAGGAGTTGCTAGCGAGGCGTCCGACAACGGCCTGGATGAACTCCATGTGCTTGAGGCGGTGCTCGTCGAAGCCCTCGTACCCTCGTGTCCTCTGGGATGCCCTATCGCCAGATCCGGTCGCCATGACCCTGGAGCCTACGCGACGACGCGTGAGTTGGCATACAGGGGGGCTTTACTGGTCATCGCTTCTTCATGTGACGCCGGATGACGCCGCAGCACAGGTCGTCACAGGGTGCGCCCATTCGCGTCTTCACCGAGCGCCCCGAGTTGGCCTCAGCCTTGCTCGTGGACTTGGTGCGCCATGTCGAGTAGATCGCTCATGTGGCGTGCTGCCGCCCGGTCGGCCTCGCTGACTTGGTAGACATGGATCCCGGTCATGGCGAGGCCGCCGAGCCCCGTGGGCAAGCTCAGCGGCGAGCTGCCGAACCGCTTGCCCATTGTGTCGCGCCGCACCGAGTGACGCCGGTCTCAAGAGGAAGCTCGGTGGCCGCACGGCATCACTCGCGCTCTTGCTTGCCTTCGCCATCCAGCAGCCCGTCCATGTGGCGTGCGGCCTGGCGGTCGGCCTCGCTGACCCGGTGCACGTACCCGCTGGTCACTTGGAGGCTGCCGTGGCCCATCCGCTCGCGGATCGTCGCGGTGGTCGCCACCGCGCCGAGCTGGGTGGCCACGAAGTGGCGGAAGCCGTACAGCGTGTAGCCGTGCCCAAGGTCCCTGGCCAGCTCGCCGAACCGCCGCGTCATCGTGTCCACCCGCAGCGGTCGCCGGCCGGCCTCGTCCGCGCTGAACACGTAGGCATCCGGCGCCAGCTCGCCGCCCCACTCCCTCGCCCTGGCCTCGCACCGGGCCCGGTGCTCCTTGAGCAGCCCGGACGTGGCCCTGCCGAGGGCGATCGGCCGGTCATCGCCGTGGCGGCTCTTGGTTCGCTTGCGCACGTACCCGCCCGACAGGCCCTTGGCATGCACGACGTTGTAGCCGACCACCAGGTCACCAGCGTCCAGGTCGAAGTTCTCCCACCACAACGCGCAGACCTCGCCAGGCCGAAGCCCGGTGGTCGCCTCCAGCCGCAGGAACAGGTACAGCTCAGGATCCTTCTTCGCGGCGGCTTGGAGCGCCTGCCGCGCCTGCGCGTTGGTAGCCATCGGCCGCTTGGCGCTCCGCGGTGCGGGCGGCTTCATCAACGTCGCCGGGTTGTAGGGGATCCAGCCGTACCGGGCGGCCAGCGCCAGCGCACCGGAGATGACCGCGTGCACATCGCGGAGCCGGCTCGCCGACAGCGGCTCGCCACGCTTGCGAAGACTCCCGTTCTTGCGCAAGGCCATGTAGAACCGATCCAGCGCCGGCGGGTCGACCTGGGGCAGCCGCAGCTTCCCGAGCCCCGGCTTGATCCTCCCCTCGGCCAGCGCGCGATAGCCCTGGATGGTCCTCGGACCGATCGGCTTGTCGTTGTGCTCGCGCCACTCCAGGTACAGGTCGACCAGCTCGGCCAGGGTCTTGGCCCGGGCGCCGCGGTGGCGGCCTTCCATCACCTGCGCCTTGAGCCTGGTCTCTTCCCGCTCAGCCTTCCTGCGGCTGCCCTTCACCTGTCGGCTGATGCGATGCGGCTTGCCCGTGACCGGGTCGACGCCCGCGTAGACACGCACCTCCCACCCGTCGCGACGCTCGTAGATCGCCACTCCTGAGCACCTCCGGCTAACGCTCAATCGGCACGATGGTTAGCCAGGAGGTTAGCCCGAAGGTGGGACAGGAGACTGAAAATGTGCGCTGACCTGGAGCCCGAGGGGGGACTCGAACCCCCGACCTGCCGATTACGAGTCGGCTGCGCTACCACTACGCCACTCGGGCTGGTGGCGGGAGGCTGGGCCTCCGAGCCGGGGCGAGTGTATCGGAGGCCACTGGGGAC
>WNFZ01009999.1_pt1 | contig 17184 bp, 15 predicted proteins | sample 5400081 | NCBI WGS metagenome assembly WNFZ01 (sample SAMN13153365, study PRJNA577476) | soil metagenome | isolation source: 80 cm soil or saprolite under grassland replicate 1 | place: USA:California | collected 2016-06-15 | reverse complement strand
CGCGCTGCCTGATCTGGAGGGCGACGACCTGGTCGACGCTCTGATCGTGCTGGACTGCCGCGACGAGCTGGTGCGAGAGCACGCGGGCCGCGTCCCGGAGGACCGCCTCGGCGACCTGGTCACCTACCTGACAGCGCAGGCGCGCGCGGATGACCTGCCAACCAACCGGGCGCGGGCCCTGGCCGCGCTTGCGCCCCGCCTGGCGCGCACCGCCGACCCAGCGCTGCTGGCCGAGGCGCTCGACGCGGCGCTGGCGCGCGAGCGGATGGAGCGGGCCACCACACTGAACTTCACCTGTGTCATGTGCGCCCGGTGGATGGGGCTCACGGCGCCGCGTCGTCACCAATGTCCCGGCCCCAGCCGCGCGCGCCTCAGGTCGCTGGCCATCGCCACTCAGGCGCGCCGCGCGATCGCAGAGGCGGCGGCACAGATGGCCAGCCTGTTCGCCGAGGCGAATGCGCGGCTCGACCAGATCGCCGAGAGCCTGCCGGCGGATGACCCGGTCCGCGGGCTTATTGCGCGCGACCGGACCTGGATGACCGCACCGCTGGGGCAGAAAGCGCCATGAGTTGCGTCCTTTCACCTGCCCCAGAGGAAAACACCACCCGTTTCACCCGGATGCATGCGCCGCCTCCCTCGCCAGGCGGGGCGGCATGAGCGCCGCCACAACCTCCGCGTAGCGGGTCGCGAGCAGCTTCTCTTGAAAGGCCGAGGCCGCACGCACGACGCCTCCTTCAAGCTCCGAGCCGGCCAGCGCGGCGCGCACGAGTCCTGGAAGCTGCTGCCACTGCTCGGCCGCGATCCAGGCCGGGTGCCGCTCCGGCGCTGGCGGCGGCGCTGGCGGAGGGGTGATGAGCGCGAGCTGCGGCGGCACGCCCCAGCCCAGCTCGCGCAGCACCGTGGCGATCTGCGGCAGGACAACCTGAAGCGCCGTCGCGTCCTCGACCGTGCGGCAGGCCAGAACCGGCGTCTCGCCGTCCGCCACCACCTCGACGCGCTCGATGATTGGCCCTATCTCGCGCCGCATCCAGCGCAGGCGCTCTCGCAGCTTGCTGCCGAGCAGATCGATCGGTACTCGTGGCGCTGGCGCATCGAGCGCCTCGGCCAGTGTTTCCGGGTCGTCCGGCGCATCGCTGATCATCCCGCTGGCCTTCATATCCGCGATCACCTTCGTCCAGTCTACGGCTTCCTGCTGCGCCCGTGAGCGATAGCCGGTAATACGCCAGCCATGCTTGCGGGCATCGCGGATCAGCGACACCGCCCAGGCCGCCTGGTCGCGTACTCCCGGCCGTGCTTGCGCGTCCGCGATCGCCGCCTCAACAACGTGGATCGGCGTGTCGGCCAGCTCGATAACAATAGCGGGCCGAACATTGAATGCAGCAAGCGCTCGCGCCGCCTCTGTGTTTGGGGGCATCGCGGTGGCCGTGCCTTCGGTTGTTTTTTCTAACAACCCCGAGCCACCACCGCCACTAACGCCTCCTATCGGCTGTGGGGGGGTTAGGGGGGGAGTCCCTGAGTCCTTCTGATCCCTGGATTCCCATGTGATCCCTGTGAGTCGCACATCTGATCGGGTTTCCGGCGATGCAGCTGCGATTGGTTCGGCTGGAACCTCCTCGGGCGAACCGATCATGGCACCGATCATGGCACCGATCATCGATCCGATCATCCCCGGTGGGACAAAAAAAAGCGGCTGCGCGCGGCTGCTCTCGTCGTTCTGAGCTGGCATCGATACCATCCCGAGCTTGCGCGTCCCGCTCGTCGTCAGCTCCGTGTCACGCAGCTCATCGGACTCATCGAGTGTCAAGGGGCGCTGCGAGATGATCGCCAGCAGGCGTGCATCGCTGGGCAGCGGGCGGGCCTGTCTATCGCGGACAAGGCCGAGCCAGCGAAGCGCGGGAGTCTCATGAGGAAGACCCGCGAGGGTGAGCGCATAGCAGCCGATATCGGCTAGGGACAGCGCCGGCGTCGTCAGGTAGCGGGTAATCGGGGCCGTCTCGACGGAGTGCGGTGTGAGCTTGCCCATGCAGACGTCGAGCAGTGCGCGGTCGAGCGGCAAGCGGTCGACATGGCGGGGGCGACCCATGCACGGTTGCCCGATGTGCCAGGGCTGTGCGATTCCTTTGACGCGCCCCCAGGTTGGCACATAGCGCGTCTTATGCCCGCGCCGCGTGGTCGCAAGCAGCCAGCCACCATCCACAAGCCGCTTCAACGCGCGGATGACTGCGCCGCGCGAGAGTGTTGGGTCGTAGCGGAGGACATCGGGAACAGAGAGCGGGATGGGCTCCTGGACGACGAAGTACAGGCGGCCAATCAGGGCGTACAGGCCAATTGCCAGCGGATTATCGTGGACGTCGGTGATCAGCCGCTGTGGGACGGGGCAGTAGTTGCTGGGCTGCGATGGCGCGGCGTGAAATGGCGGGACAGGCCGGTCTGCCGCCGGTGCTGTGTTGGCCGGCATCTCCGATTGCTCCTCGCGCTACTGCGTGGCATGCAGCAGCGCACGCAAGTCCGGGTATTGACACCGGACTCAGGCGGATGCTATAATCGGAGCAACACAAAGCCGACCTTTATTGGCGGGGGGCTGTGCGACAACACAGCATCGACCAATGCAGGGCTTGGCAACGGGGCCGGAACAGACCATTCGAGAGAGCTTGGCAGGCATTATCGAGTGGTCTGGGACCCCACGAGCTTCGGATCGCTCCGAACGGATGAGGCGCCGCAACTATGCGGCGCTTCGCCGTTGGAGGGCGTGCTGAGTGGTCGAAACCGGGCTCAGCGTAGGCTCTCAGAACAGATGTTGGATGCGATCATAAAGATTATTCCCGCCATTGACAAGAGGTTTGCCAGACACTTTCGCGCCACATTAGCGCCAGTATTCACGCAATTCCCGCCACATGATGTCGGAAATGGCGGGAATCCTGTCGGCATGGCGCTTATCCACATTTCCACAGACCGCTGTTCTACGCGCTGAGGTGCGGTAAACAGCTATTCTCTGTCGCCGTTCTCACGGATGCGGTAGCGCATTGAGCGCGATCCACCGATGGCGACAATCAAGTTGGCATCCAACAGCACTTTGATGTCGCGCTGGATGGATCGCTCGGCGCGGTCTGCGAATAGGGCGCGGATGTCACGAGGTGGGGCCTCGCCTTTGCCACGGATGAGCGTCAGGATCATGCGCTGCGCGTCGGTGAGCAACCCATAAGTGTCGTTCTGGCGCTGGATGGTCTCCACCGGCCGGCCATAGACCGTGACGATGAACGATACACCTGTGTCCTGGAAGTGCGGTGGTGTCAGCTCCTCCTCGGCCAGTACGCGCACCACCGTATCGAGGCCCTGGCCGAATGCTTCGACATAGCCTGCCTCGTAGAGGATGTCGAGGATGACCGGGTTGCGTGATGCCTGTGCGCTGAGAATATTTTCGACGGTCATGCCAGGCGGGAGTCCACCAGGGCTTATCCACGCGATACGGTTGCGGAATTTCTGCACCTGGCAGGACGAGAGATAGTTCCCGTAGTCGCGATGGGCGATCATGTTCACACCCAGCTCGCGAATCACCGCCTGCGGGTATTCGTGAAGCTCCACGCGCTGATAGCTCGTCTCGCTGAGTGTCATACCGTGGTAGGTGTTGGCCCACAGGTATGTCTCAATGCGCGCGAGCTGGTCAAAGATCGTCCCGCCGATATTCTTCTCCAGGTTGACGACCTCGTGTGAGAGCGTCTCGGTCCCCCGGTAGTGGCCGATGTCGACGACCGCGCGAGGAAAGACCGCCTGCGGTTCGTGGCCAAAACTGAGGATGCCGGCGAGCGTGGCGTAGATCTCAGCACCGACCTGGATGAGGCACTTCTTCGCCAACAGATATTCCATTGGATCGGTCGTCCCGCGGTACCGGCCACGGCCCGTAGCACGCTCGATGTGAGTCGCAACCTTGTCGAGATCGATCAGATCAGGCGATGCTGTGCGCACTGGTAGACTATCTGTGGAGCGTGCGGCGGGTGGCTCAAGAAAGGTCTGGTCGCTCATAGGGCATTTCTCGGCTTTCGGCTCGGTAGTGCTCAGGGCATCGGTGAGCTGTGCAGAGTCCTGTGATTCGGATTATAGATACCTGCGCTCCAGGCGTCAAATGGCAGTATGCATGTCAGGCCGATTTATTAGGCGCATGACCTCAAGGAAGAGGTAACCTTGACGCAGATATTGCCTCACTGGACCTGATCATGACATAGGGACTCTTCGTCACTCCGGATGCTGAGGACTCCACGCTCAACTTTACGATGCGGAACTGTCGGAACTGCCGCAGTCATTCTATCATCTGGATCATCAAAAATGATGATGGGTCAGTATAACCTGACGACTGACAACCGGCGTGCGCTGGCGGCAGTCTACACGATTATAGCAGTGGGCAGTCGGCAGTAACCAGTAGGCAGTAAGTCCAACCGCAGACCAAAGCCATCTCGCTCTCGTGTATTGGGTCAACTTCTTTGCTCTCAGCTATAGGTAGCTGTCGTGGGGGCGCGCAGTCACCTGAACCGCGGCTCCGCGCAGACGCGTCCTCCACGACTGGAAAAACCGCTCATGACGCCAATTGTCCACGCCATTGCGGGAGGTCTCAATTGAGACCTCCCTGTCGCCGTTTTGACGACAAGGCGGTCTCAATTGAGACCTCCCTGTGTCGTCGATTTGACGACAAATCAGCTTCATGTTATTCTTGCCGCCAAAACGACGACGCAATCAGCGGTAGGAGGGTGAGATGGCGTTTGATGATCAGGCTAGCGAGCGGGAAGTCGTGCCGGAGCCGGTAGAGACATTACCGGTGACGCTCCTGGAATCGGCCGTGCTCGCAGCGCGGGGGGCTGATGGGAGCATTTATCTGTCGATCCGCGATGTCTGCCAGGCGCTGGCGATCAGCCTGACCTCGCAGCGCCGGCGCCTTCAGAATCACCCTGTATTGCGCGAGGGACTCACGCAGTTTCGCGTCCCCACCCCCGGCGGGCGGCAGGTGCAGGACTTTCTCCTCCTGGAACACGTGCCGACCTGGCTGGTCATGATCAACACCGCGCGCTCCAGCGATGTCGTACGCGATCGCCTGATCTGGTACCAACGCTTCATCATTCGCGAAGTCTACCGCGCCTTTGCGGCGCTGACTGGGCTGCCCGACGCCGAAAGCCGGCAGATCGAGGATCTGAACGACCTGCGGCGGTTCGACTCCGCGCTCACGGCGCTCGCCGAACAGCAAGGCGAGCTAGGAGTGCGGCAGGACGCGCTGGAGACACGCCAGGAGACGATCGAGGCCAGCCAGGATCAGGCCCGGCAGGTCTGGCTCGACCTCAGGGGCGACCTCCGCGCCATCACCGCCCGCGTGCAGGCCATCGAAGCGCGCCAGACCGGGCTCATCTCACCCGCGCAGCGCGGCTACATCTACCAGCTTGTCCAGGCGTGGGGAGCGGCTACGGCCGAGCGCAGCTCGCGGATGACGAAAGCAGCGGCCCATGCGGCCTGCTGGACGACCCTGAAGGCAAAATTCAAGCTATCGCGTTATGAGGACCTGCCGGCGGCCAAATACGGCGAGGCAGTCACATTCATCCGCGACGCCTACCGGCAACTGACCGGCAGAGACCTCAACCTGCCCGAGCAGAACGAGATGGACCTGGGTGATGTCTGATGGCGGCGATGACATCCAGTCGAGACCACGAAATCAACATCCAGATTGGCCAGCGCCTGGCGGCGTGGCGGACGGGTGCCGGGCTGACGATCCGCGAACTCGCCGATCGCCTGGGGTGGCCGCACACGACGCTGGGGAACTACGAGTCAGGGCGCCGCGCCCTCTCGATCGCCCGCCTGCATGAGATCGCGGCCGCGCTCGGCCACGCGCCGGCGACGCTGCTGGTCGATGAGCCGGAGGCCGCCGCGATCGTCGACCAGGTCGCGCGCGACCCGGAGCGTGCAGCGCAAGTCGCCTTCGTGCTCGAAACGCTTGACGACGCCCTACCGGTGCCGCCCGAAGCAGACCGGTGATCCACGTCCTGGCACCCTGGTAACCAGATTGCTCCTCAACCGCTATCACGCGATGGTTCAAAATCGTTTGCTCATCAAGTACACTGGCAGTATGGCGCCGCACTGCCAGTGGTGCGCTCACGCGACCCGCAGCTCAGCCCGCGATCTGGGACATTGCCCAGATGCACCAACGCGAACAACCGCGCTCGGAGCTGGCGTAGCAGGTGCCGCACGTCGTGAGCGGTATCACACGCCTAACTTGACGAAGTTATCATAAAGCGATGTTATCCTCGTATATTGCGAGCGGCGGCGCACCGTCACTATGCGGACTGTCACGCGATCTGCACGCTTGGGATCGCTGTAATAGCCGCGCTCGGAGAGTGTAAAATAGATTGGCTCTCCGTCATCTTTCGTGCTTGGATAAGATGGCTCAAACATCGGCAAGTACGCGACGTCGCAAGAGCTCGAAGCTTGCCCGCCCGTAGGCAGTACGCTTGATCATTTTCAAGCGATTCACATGTACAACGCCAGACCACACTGCTTGACGCCGTCGTGAGTTATGATTCGACCCACGCGACTCCGACCAGCTCCTTCGACGTAGAACGTAGCCCTGCCCTGGCCCTCACCCAGGCGGAAGATGCGCCTAGTGCTTGCGGCGCGGCAGCACCCAGCGCGGCCAGCACACGCCGTCGCTAAAGGCCCGCAGCATACGCGCGAGCAGCGGCGTGCGGCAGGAAGTTCGCCAGCGCTCGTACCCGCGGGCGTCGAAGACCAGCGCGGCGAGCACCAGCGCGATCGCCGGGGTCAGCACGAGCCCCGCGAGTTGCGGCATGTTCACCCCCGTCAGGCTACCGGTGGTCAGGTACAGCAGCGTGCTGAATGGCAACAGCGTCGTGCTCTCCACGCCGAGGGCGATACACCCATAGCAGAACAGCGGCACGCCAATCTCCCGCCGCATCCACGACCAGGCGAATGCCCGCCGTCCCCAACACCACCGCGCGCCAAACGCGATGCGCCGCCGAAATGTCTGCGCCGCACGCTGCGCGGCGGCAACCGCTTCTCTCTCCTGATGCATCGAGCGTCCTCCTCCTGTTACAGCGACGACCTGAACCATGCCAGCCGCCATTGGCGGCTGGCCAGAGTGTGGTTTGATCGTCCAGAAACTCGGTGCGGCGTGGACAGCGCCGCTCGCAGGCGCGCTGATCCGGTGAGGTGAGCCGCAGCTTCTCCGACGCACCTCACCGGATCAGCGCGCGAATGTGTTACCAGAAGCCGAGCAGACGGATAAGCTGGAGCAGCATGGCGCTGGCCTGGACCACCAGGGCGAGCGCACGGGCGACCGTGAGCGCCGACGACATCCGCTTCGCAGGAACCGATACGAAAATCATCATGCCGCGGCGGCCGACCTTCACCGCAATGGTCTCCGAATCTACCGCAGTAACCGCCACAACTGGCCGCCGCCAACCGGCCTCCGACATCTTGGCCGACGCGCGCAGTAAAGCAGGCGGCAGGACATCGATCACAGGTGGTGGAATGTGCCGCGAGCGGAGCGGCTTGAGGACCCGAAGCAGCCCAAGCGTGAGTAGTGTCGTTAGCCCCACGACGATGATGGCCGCCATCGTGTCCATCAAGAAGGCCGCCAGGCTGATGATCGCCAGCGCCAACGTGCCGGCGAGGAGCAGCATCAGGTCACGCGCCTGGACCATCACCGACAACGGCGCATCAGGCGCCGATGACGTCCCCGCCAACCGGGCCCAGCGCGCGTCCGCGCCGTGGCGAATCGCCGCCCAGGACGGCGCGGGCGGAACCGGCACCGCCGCGTCGTCGAGCGCCGCCCGGACCGCCGGCAGCAGCGCCCGCAGCGACTGAAGCCGCTCGGACAGCTCCGGCGACTCCGCCAGCGCCGCATTTACCGCGGCGCGCGCGTTCGCGTCCAGCGCGCCGTCGAGGTACTCCAGCAGCATCGCGTTGTCAATCACGCTGTTGCGGCTCATATGCATGCTCCTTCAACAGAACGCGGAGGTTCGCCCACGCGGCGTTCATCCGCGACTTCACCGTCCCGATCTTTATGCCCAGCGCGCGCGCCATCTCCGCGCAGATCATCCTCCCACGCGCCGTCCGGCACAAGTGGACGCTCCTCGGCAGCCCGTGAGCGGGCGCGCAGGATGTCCACGCAGAGGTTCCCCGCAATGCGCAGCAGCCAGTGCTCGAACCTGGCGCCGTGCGCGTCGTCGGCGCGCGGCGCGAAGCGCCCGATAGCCTGGCTCGCCCGCAGCCAGGTTTCCTGCGCCGCGTCCTCGGCCAGCGCGGTATCGCCGAGATACCGCCAGCACAGGCGGTATCTCGGCGCCCAGTAGCGGGCGAGCAGGGCGTCCCACGCCTGCTCGCCCGCCGGACTGCCGAGTCGGGCCAGCGCAATCAGATGCGCGGTCGTGGGATCATGCTCGAACTCCATTGTGCGTCCTGCCTCGCTTCGCCAACACCTGTATGCAGTTTAACGACAGATCGCGTCGTTTGGTTCGGTCTCTTCGGATATGTCGAGGGATACCTGCGCGCGGGTCGCCGCGACCCGCGCCACCGCGAGCTGAGAGCGGGAGCGGTGCGCGGTGGGGTATCGGACGGCACATGAACACTGTGCATTGATGCTATACTTGGGTACATTAGGACACACGTTCGCGTATCGTGCGGAGGGTTTGCCTGTGGCGTTCGATTGCGTTTTCCTCGGTGGGGCTGCTGGGGTCGGCGCGAGTTGTCTCGCGTTTCGGCTCGGTGAGCGCTGGATCGTTGTCGATGCCGGTGTGCGGGTCGGTGCCCCACCCGATCAGCGTCTCCCCGATCTGGCGTTTTTAGCGGATAAAGATGTCGTCGCCATTCTCATCACCCACGCGCACGCCGATCATATCGGTGCGCTGCCCCTCCTCCGCGAGCGATTTCCGACTGTCCCAATCTACGCGTCGCCCGCGACAATCGCGCTAATGCGTGTGATGTTCGCTGACGCGCTGCGGATTATGGCGCGGCGCGCCGCCGAAGAATTGGAGGTTCCGCTGTTCGACGATGCGCTGGTCGCTGTAACCTTGCGACGGCTACGCCCCCTACCCACCGGCACCCCACGTGTCCTCCCCGGTCTGCCGTCCCTGAGGGGATGTATAACCCGTAGGCATCACTCCGGCAACACATGTCACCCTGAGGTGACGGCCCGACATCCGGTCTCAGCATTGCTTGACAGCTCTCATCCACATCCACGCCGACCGGATTGACCCGATCAAAACGTGGTTGATGAATATCGTCTGAAGTGGTCCAGGAAACCCAGACCACCTCACTCAAAGCCACGTTGGTTCCCCAAATGCCAGACCTTGGCTTTGGTACGGCAAATCAAACAAAGTATTGAAACTTTTGCACACGCTCATGGAGGACAGTGCGCCCTGGAATGAATTAACGGTCAAGGACCGTTTCGCGAAGTTGTTTCCCACTGCAGCTTGCTGGAGGGGGCTGGACTCTACGCTGGGTCCGCCGAATACTCCACGTAGAGCACCACATCCAGCGCCTTCGAAAGCTCCTCTTCCGCTCCTGCTCGCTGAATCTCCGCTTCAATCACCTGGTCCGCCTTCAGTCCAACCAACGCGTTCAGCGGCAGCGGCGCGCCGTTGCCAAGCATCTCGCCGTCATTCGTTATGGCGAGTCCCTTCTCCAGCGTGACGTTCGCGCTCGCGCCATTCGCTGGCAGTTCCACCACCGCGCCGTAATCGCCAGGGGTGTGCCCGATGGTCATCAACGCTATCTGCCGGATGGTGCGATTCGCCTCCCCGTTCGGCAGCGCGATCTTCGCGAGATCAAAGTGGAACCGCACCGGGTCATTGCCCACCCCGCGCAGCTTGTTGAGCGCGTCCCGGTCATGAATGCTCGCCGCCAGCAGCATGCCGCGCGAGAATGCCGCCACTTCCAGCGGCTTAATGCCGTTCGCATACGTCGCGTTCATATCGAACGTCACCATCACATCGCTCAGCCCGCGAAGCCCCTGCGGATTCGCCGACAGCGGAAACTCCAGCTCCCAACTGGTCTCGAACCCGCTGCCTTCAAACTGCAGCAGCGTTTCGCCCGGCAGCCCGTAGACGAACAGGTCGTCATGCAGGCGGAACTCCGACAGCGGCAGAGCATCCGGATACCGCACTAGCCGCGCCATCGACCCATCCTCTTTCGATACGAGCGACACGCCCGAGTTCCGCAGCACGCCCTTCGGCGGCGGTCCATCCCCGTGGTCCGCGCCAATGGTCAGCGATCGCACCCGATACCCATACATACGCGGATACGCGAGGCGCAGAGTCGACTCCGTCGTTTGGAACATGCACTTGCCTGTCGCCTTGAGTTGCCCGAACGCCAGCGGAAACTCGCGCGCTAGTGAGATAGAATGCTTGACCGGCGCCGTCGCCCGCGCGCCCAAGATGTGCTGCGCCTCGAGCTCCGCGAGGTCGGCCTGCAGCTTGTCCGCGCCGCTCGCGCCTCGGAACTGATACGGAACGTAGTTTAGCCGGATGACATCGATCAGTCGGCTCTGCTCGAATGCCAGCGCACGCTCAGCCATCCATGCTGTGCGCGCGCCCAGTTCAACATAGCGCCGCATCAGGTTCTGCGCCAGCAGCGCCATGCGCCGCCAGAAATCGGCGTTGAGGAAGCGGTCCTGATGGAACCGGTAAAGTTCACGCGCCAACGACGCATCGGCTTCCGCGATGGCCGCTTCGAAGTTGGCGATGGTCACCTCGCGCTGACGCAGCCGCACCTGCGCCCGCGCTGCTTCAAGCCCCGAGGTCTCCAGCGACTTGATATCCGCCTGCCTCTTGTTCGCTTCGTCCGCCATCGACGACATCGAAGTGTAGCCGTAGTACGCAAACGCGCCGAACCCGATGGCCAGCGCCGCGCCGCTGCCCAGAGTTGCAGTGGCCGCTTCTTTCGCCGCCGCCCCGCCGCCAGTGGAAGACTTCAGGATCCCGAGTAGTTGCTCGCCGCTCACGCTGCTCGCCGCCGCTTCATCGCCCGCCACGCCTTTCGCCAGCGGCACCATGTTGGTCAGCGAGTCCTTGATGCCGCCGAAAAACGCCTTCGCCTGTCCGAAGAAGCTGTCCGCATCCGCAGCTTCGGCTCTCTTGCGCGCGATTTCCACCTCGACCGCCTTCACCTGCTCTTCCGCTTTCCCGACACCCACTTTGGCCAATTCCTGATGCTCCGCCGCGATTCCCTGGCTCGCCACCGCGCGCTTCAGCAGGTTCTGCGTCTGCAGGATGTCGATGCGCGCCTGCTCGTACTTGCCCTGGAAGTCGAGGAAGTCGTTCTGGGCACTCTTCGCCGATGCCGCGAACGTGTCCGCCGCGGTCTTCAGGGGCTTGTAGCGCAGCACTGGCACCATCTCGTCGTTGTAGCCATAGGCGTTCAGGCCCATCTCGATCTGCTGGAACCCGAGCCGCGCACGCATGAGCTGCGACACCTTCGCCGGGTTGTACGTCGCATTGCGGTTGATGAACAGCGGGTCGAGCAGATAGAAGCGGTGCGGTCGGTAATCCGGCATGATGTCCGGGTTTTCGCCATGCAGGAACAGCACGGCCTTGTAGAGTTCGCGCGCGCGACGGATCGACGAGGGATCGTCATTGCGATAGAGCTGATCGGCCCAGCTCAGCATCACGTCGCCCTGCGCGAGGCGAAGAAACGCGCCTTCGAATTCCGCGATGGCCATCACGTCCAGCCCCGCGTTCCTTAGGGTGTCGGAATTACTGTAAATCCAGAATGGCGTCGGTGGCCAGACCTCCGTCTTGTCTTCGCTGAGCGGCGTGGCCGCAGTATAAGGCAGTGTGCTCTCCCGGAACAACTCCGCCCGCCGCGCGTCGTCGTACTTCGCATAATCATCCGTGGTCGAAACCTCCGCCACACCCACGCGCACGCCCGTCAGCGGCGCGAGCACACGCACGGCTTTGGCGAAGTCGCCCTGCGCTGTTGCAATCAGCGATGCGAAGTAAGGCACCAGCACGTACCCCAGATAGATCAGATTGTAGAGAAACAGCGACCGTGCATGCGCCGTGCTGACAATGCGCCGCTCGTACTCGGACCTGTTCAACTGGGGTCCGGGCAACGGGAAATACGGCATGTTGAAGAACTGCTCGAAAGCATCGAGCTCAACCCGGTTCTTCGGACGAATGCGCGCCCGCGTCTTCAGGCTGATGCGCCCGTCGATGCGCCACGGATCCCAAGCAAACGATGCCTTCACCCAGTGGCTCTCGTATTTCGACAATGCCGTGCGGATCAGTTGCATAGCCTCACTCAGCTTCGCGGCTGCCCCGATATAATCGAGCGCATCGTACTTGCTCAACGCATCACGCAGCGTATCGCTCACCGGGAACATCAGCCCAAGCCAGTCGACGGACTGCGAGAAATCTGTCTGGCTGATGAAGTAGGTGCTCCAGTCGGGATCCGGAAGCGGCGGCGTGTTGCGGAATGTCGGCAAGAATTTTCGAAACTCCTCGCCGAACGATAGGATGTTGCGCCGTATGTCGTACGCGTTCTCGGGGAAGAACTTCTGCCGCTGCAGCCACTCCTCGTACTGCAGGAAGAACGGCGCTCTCCCAAGATGCTCGCCGAAGATGATCGGATTGCCGTTGCCCTGCAGCACGGGCTGCACGTTAAAGGGCTCGACAGGCGTCTGCCACGTGTCGGAGAGTAGCCCCAGCAATGCCTCCACGTTGAGCTGCACGGGATGCAGCTTCTCGTCCGGCTGGCGATCGAAGCGGATGCGCACCCGGTTTTTCAGTTCCGCAGCGGACACGCCGCTCAGCGAAATCAGCACCTGCAAATAGTCGTAATCGGACTGCCCCATCGCCTGCGGCGGAATCGCCCCGGCCGCAATCCCGAAGCCACCGCGGTCCGATCCCACGATCAGCAACTGCCGCAGCACCTTGATTGCAAGCGTTGCTGCGGGCTTCAGGTTGTGATCCCCCGTGGTGAAGTTCTGCAGGAAACGGTACTCGAGCTGCCGGTTGAACACGTCCTCAGGCGCATTCGGCAGCCCGTACATGTCGCGCGCCGCCGCTACCCAGATGCCGCGCAGGTAGTCGCGGTACAGCTCGATGTCTCAGCAGCTGTTGCGTGACTTCGCCGGTCTCCAGCATCCGGTTGGTCGTGAGCCAGCTCGTTAGTTCTTGAAGCGCCTCGGCGTCCGGCTGAGCATCCGCCGCGCGCATCTCCACCCGCACTTCATTTGCGCCGCGCTGCACGGCCAGGGGCTCCTGCAGCCACTGCTCATCGCCGTCGAGAAGCATCAGCCACGTATTCGGCTCGCGCCCATGCTCCACGCGGCAGAACGCCTCGAGTGCTTCCGGCTCGTCTCGAACCTCGACTGTGAATTCGCCATCGGGTCCGCTGACGGCTGTCCCGAGTTCATAGCCGTCGCTGGCCGTAACGCCCGCGCGCCACGCGACCGTCACCCTGGCGATACCCAGCCCGGTCTCCGGCTCGATTACCCACCCCGTCAATATACGCTGCATAGGTCTTCCTCCTGACTATCGAAACTTAGTGATTAAGGAATGTATCAACTGAAGCGTAGGCGTTCTCGCCTGAGCGAGGCAGGTTGTGGCCGGTTTCCACCAACTTCGTTACACCCCGGGAGGCGGTGCTGGAACTCCGTTGCCCTGTCCCGCCGGCGTACTTAATAGGTTGCCAGAGATACAGCTCGACAGTCCACCTAACGTAAGGCCAATCAGCGGCCGGAGCCGCGCTCCAGCAGCCATCGGATCACGGCAAATATATCCGCGGCTCCGGTTCGCTGCATTGGCGGGTTATGCGGCGATCGGTGCGCGCTAAGGTTTTTGAGCCGCGACCGTCAGCCACGCCGGAAGGCCGGCACGCGGGTTACGCCGCCAGTCTGAAACCTCGACTGCCGCACCCGGCTCGTAGGAGAAATCCTGCCAGAAACGGGAACTCTTCGGCCCGGTCTCGCCCACGTATTTGAGCACCATGCCCGCACCCGACATCGCATTCAACAAGGTGCCCAACGTCCAGTGGTACTCGTAAGCGATCCCGTCGTCCTCAAAGACGTAAGGACCGCCGTCCGTGTACGGTTTCTCCATCACCAGAGCATCCGCATTGTCCGCCCACGGCCTCTGAAACGGGTGGACGTCGTAAAACACGTACACGCCGCCAGGCTTGAGAACTGCATGCACCGCCCTGAAAAGCGCGGCCGGCTCAGAAATCCAGATGAAGAACCCGTTCGTCGACACGACCAGATCAAAATACCCTTGCGGTAACGCGCCCAAGTCAGTCGCGTCGGCGCGCACGAACGCGAGATCGAGTTCGAGCGTGCGGGCGCGATCTTCGGCAATGTCCAACTGCCTCTGTGAAATGTCCACCGACGTCACGCGCGCCCCCAGTCCGGCGAGCGCGAAGGCGGCGTAATTGTCGCCGCTCCCGATCACGCAAACGTGTCGGCCCTGAAGATCGGGATAGAAGCGGCCGATTTGCTCGAGCGCTTGGCCCTCGAAGGCGAGTTCCGGCTCAACTGCACACCGCTTCCAGAGGTCGTCACGGTCGCGCAGCTCACGCCAAGCCGCGGCGGCGTTGTCCCAGTGTCGCCGGTTGGCCTCGTGATGCTCGTTCACCCAAACGCTCCGCGCCGCATAACGTGCTGCGCTTCAGCTGCCGCCGAGGCGCTGCAAAAGCTGTCAAAATAGCTATGATCTCGCGCGCCGAAGGCGGTCAGCTGGATCCTTTGTTCGATGGCGGCTTACAGATATGCCTCTCTCGGGGCGCCTGGCCACGTAAGCGTAGTAGTTGCTACTCCCAAAAAAGATCCCCACTTCGCAATCACTGCGGTGGGCTGCCGCCCAGCACAATAGCTGTTTTGAGTGGGAAAATGGATTGGCACAGGGTCACATTTGGGACACCGGCAAACCAAAGTGGCACGTAGGGCAACGAACACGGCACGCCAAGAACGATTTCAGCCACAGGCATGAGCCTATTTGTTTGCATTGTGACGCGAATATCTGAGGTCGCTCATTTATGTCTTTCTCACCCTTCGACCTGCGCAATTGATGAGCATTCTTACATAGACACCACAGCTACTAGTAAACTAATCTTACCCCACTAGGCAACTAGTAAATCTTATTCTCCTCTCGTCGCCATGTGGCGGCCGGCAATTTATGTTAGGGGCACGGGCAAACACTTGCACGTGTCTCTCTCTATACCTTGCGGAGAAATAAGATCGGGCCGCCCGAGCGTTTTACGCAAGAGCGGCCCTCAGTATCATCCACCTCTTACCACTTGAGCTGGCTAGCATCTGAGTGGTAACAAGCGGGTCAGGAAGGAGGTGATAAGAATGCCCCAAGACATTCCTTCAGATGATCAGGAAGCTGTGCGGCTTCCAATGGCAATCCGTTTCAGTGCTGCCTATGGACAAGCGCAAGTGAACTTTGAGATCAGCTATGCTGCTCTCGGAGTTCTCTACATCCTGATCAGAGTCCTCTTCCCGCACTGACTATAGCAGCCGCCTGTCTATTTGTCAATGTCAGATATCATTTCGTGATACGAAATTCATCTGCGCATTATCGTGGGGCTGGAGGCCTTGTCTAATGCTACATCTCTATCGCTATTTGGGATTACTCGTCAGTAGATGCTCTGCTGCGACGGTCAAGCATAGGCGAACATCTATGTTGATTATACAACCGGGCTCCTGTACGGTCAAGGTTTCGTACTTGACATCCACTCATAATCCCATATCGGGGCGCCACCCGTGCAGGAAGGCCGCGATTTGAGGCGGAAATGGACCATGATCACAATAGTACGCTTTGAGGATGGCGTCTGTCGTCACCATTTCCAGCAGGCGTCGCAGCCCGCGCGTCAACGTGATCTTGCCTGGCCTGCGGTCGGCGCGCACTTCCCAGCCGCCCAGTTTGGCCAGCAGTTGCACCGCTTCCCACTCCAGCGTCACGCCCAACTGATACAAGAACCCCGCCGCCACCCAGGCCAAAGCCACCAGCGTGCGGATGCCTTCCAAGTCGAGCAGTTGCACCTCTTCCCAGCCCAGGCACTCTTTGCTCAATGTGAAGCTGTCTTCCACGCTCCATCTCTGACGGTACATCTGGAAGATGCGCAGCGCCTGCGCCTCGGTGCTGACCTGCCGATCGCTGATCAGCACCCAGGGGTCGAGATTGCTGTCCAGCAAGCGCACCTCGACCAACCACACCAGCTTGCTGACACTCACTCCCTGGCCTGGTCGTCGCACATTCGTGGCATAGCTCAGCTGGATCGCGCCGGCACGGATCTCGGCCGTGACCGTCTGGCGCTTAGCGCGCCTCTGCCCTCTCTTGCGCACCTCCAGCAGGGTTTGTGCGCGCGCCAGCAGCGGCAGCCTCTTCAGCGCTTGGGCAATACTCCCAGGGTGCCAGCCGCCCTGCCCAGAGGGCAAGCTGATCAGCCGATCCAGATGATACACTCGCACAACCACATGTTCGTCCTGCTCCCAGATCGTGCGCCAGACGGCCACATCATCGAAGCCGCTATCCACAATCCAGGTCACCGAGGTGTCGGTCTTGAGCGGCGCAATCGCCTGACTGACCGTCGTCAGCGCCCGTTGCACCTCGTGCGGTTCACTGACGAAGCCGTCTTCTTTGCTACTGAACAGCCGATGATACAGGATGCCGCGCCGCTGCTGTGTCAGGGCGAGCACGGTGAGGGTCTGATAGCCGTTCACCAGCCCGCCAGAGAGTGCGCGCACCTTCATGAGCTGCGGCATCTCTTTGGCGTAGGGTTTGCGCAAGTCTGAGCGATCGCCAATCAACCAGAGTTGCTCCCCAGGCGCCTCGGCCAAGTCGGCCAGGGCGTGGGCGCGCAACTGCGCGGTCAGCTGCTCGGCGTCGAGGTCGGGCGAGCGTTTGGTGGTGGCGCCTCTGACCATGCGAATGATCCGTTGGGCGCCCTTCTTAACTCGACCCAGCACCGGCGATTGGGCGGCAATCCGTGTACAGACCAGGCTGCCACTGCTGATAATGCCTTTGACGGTTTCGGTCAAGGTCGTCCAGGTGCGGCGATCGCCGACCAGTGCCTCAAAGGACTCCAGATAGCTGGTGAACGGGTCATTCCAGTCCAGTTCCCATTTCATGGCGGCTCCTCCGAATGTGCTAGAAAACACCGCCCTGATTCTAGCGCACCGCGGAAGGAGAATTA